>Ga0315280_10004626_pt1 | contig 20171 bp, 14 predicted proteins | sample YL17G06_40_MG_FD_203697 | JGI IMG/M metagenome (GOLD analysis project Ga0315280, IMG submission 203697) | Sediment microbial communities from Yellowstone Lake, YNP, Wyoming, USA - YL17G06_40 | ecosystem: Environmental > Aquatic > Freshwater > Lake > Sediment | place: USA: Wyoming | collected... | reverse complement strand
CATGTTGTAAATCCAAGTAACACCGAAAAGAGAATGTTGGTCGCCTGGCGCGCCGCCGTACAACACCGTGATGTTGTTAATGTTGTCGTATACCATGTTATGCATGACTCTTGCAGATGGAGCGGAAAGCGGCTTTAATTCTGTCCAAGTGTTCGCTTCAAAACGGTACGCCCATGTGTCATTTACTGCTGTAGAAAGCCAAATCGGGCTTCCTCCAAAAAGCAATACAGCATCATGGCTCTCATCGTAGGCGAGCTCCTGACCGCTCGTTGAAAGACTGCGGGGGCTTGGAGAAACGGATGGGGTCATGTTCATCCACAAGTTTGCGGTGATGTTGTATGCCCAAGTGTCGCCCATTGTGCCGAACTCTCGCGAGCCTCCCCCGAATATTATGATCACATCATGCTTACTATCATACGCCATGCCCAGATTATTTCTGGCAGGAGGCGCCACAGAAGGAAACATTTGGGTCCATTGGTTTGTCTTAACATTGTACACCCATGTTTCATTCAGCATTTTCGACCCCTCAAACCCTCCAAACAATATAATAAGATCATGTCTTGTTGCATATACCATACCAGCCCTTTCTCTTGGAGATGGACTCACTTGCGGTGATTTGTTGATCCAAGTATTATTTCTGAAACTATAGATCCATGTGTCACCCAGATAAGGCCCATTCCATCCACCGAACATAACTGCAACATCGTCAACAGAGTCATACGCCATCATGTGGTTTGCCCGAGCTGGAGGGGAAGTTGAAGGCATCATATTGGTCCAGGCGCCAGCTCCTGGCGCGGGTGGTGGCATTTCACTTTCTTCAATTTTCAGCCAGTCAACGTCATAAACAGGCTGGGGTCCCGACCAAACTTCTAAGCATATGTAACGGATGTCGCTGTAGCCAAAATTACCTATGTTTGTAGCTGTTGTCGTTCCAAGCAGAACCCCCGAGTCGTTGTAAACGTTATAAGTGATTACGAACGGACTTCTCTGAACACGCATCTCCAGAACATACCAAACTCCAGTTTCGGATGGTTGGTATATTGTTGTCCAATACCAATGGGTTGTCCACCAGACAGCCAAAAAATTCTTTCCTTCCGCTGAACTGTCAAACTCCAGTTGGGCACCGATAACGCTTCCAAAGATTGGAGGTGGACCAGCATGAATCCTCAGGGCGAAAGCAGCAAGTGACGTTGCCTTAACTCTTGTCGAAACGGTGAAATTGTCAGCTTGAGGAATGTATTCCCTGTATACCGTCATAGAGTCGTAGGGTTCTCCACTGGAAGACATCGTTAGTATACTGTTGTTAAGACTATAGCTTCCACCGCGATCCTCAACGTTCCATCCTGTAGAAAGCGAGGTTCCATTGAAATCATTGTAGAAGACAGTAGTTGCGCTTGCCACTGGTGAATATACAAGTAGCAAAGTAAACAGCAACAAAATTATTACAGAAATCTGCTTTATCATCTTCAGCCCTAAGTTAAAGTTATCTTCTTCTTTCAAATAAAGCTCTTTCGGGAAGATTTACGAAAGGCTATACCCATTGCCAAAACCAAATTTCTGACATACGTTCAGTCAACGGAAAATAAGAGTACATACGTATGTGTGCGTGTGTGTGGGTGCACGCTCTGCATAGTTCTATTTTCTCGATGATTCTCTTAGCAGTCCTCTACCTCTCTAAGAATTCGTCGTTCCAACGCTTACACATTCCCTTTGAGGCCTTAGAAGCAGAATACGCTAAAAGCATAAGCCTAATAACGGAAAGAGTGCATAGCTGATAACACCAACGGTTATTTTAAAGCCAGAAAAATAAAAGAAACTCTGAAACAACGCTTTAATTAAAATTCTCTTTAAGAAAAAACTAAACATGGCATTTTTACAATACTTTGAAAAGCTAAGTTTAGTGACGAGGAAACTTCACAGCCAACGTTAGGGTCTCTTTATATTCCTCTCAGGAAGAATAACAAATAAAAAGAGGGAATGGGTCAGAACCAGTTGCGTTCTTCTTCCGTTGCTATCGTCACTGTAGTGCCAGTTTTGCCTGCGTTATGTACGATTACGTTGCCCCCTTGCAGGTAGCCATATGGGCTAAATCCGGCTTCATGGTAAACCACGCCATTTTTGTCCCTTATGCGTATCTGGTAGACGTCTATGCCTCCATTTGGAGTATTATCCCATGTATCTACTCTGAACTGGTAGTTGCCTTCTGCCCATAACAGTTCTCCGGTTTCAGGGTTATATTTTTGAACTACGCATTTGCCTTCAAAATAGGCGTGATTTCCGTCGATTGCAAGCCCCGTCCAAGCGCTGCTCTTGACAATGTAGTCCCATTCGCCTTGACGGTATACATAGATTGAATGGCCTTGAGGCTTTCCTGACTTTGTATATTTCACGTTGAAGCCGAAGTTTCCCTTGCTTCCAGTCGGATCCCGTATCCAGCCACCGCCAGTGACGAATGATTCTGTCGGCTCATAGACGGTTAGCGTTGTTGGATCGGAAGTGGGACCGCTATAGTAATCGTTGGCATCAATGCTTACGATTATGAGATACCCGTTTTCTGGAAGGTTATTGATGGTGGCAACGGCAACACCTATTCCCGGCATTTCAGTTTGGCTAACTGGGATGGCCTGAATTGTCATGTACACGCTCCCTAACTGTCCTGCGTATATGCTGAAGGTGGCTTTCATTTTTGACAGGTCGCCCAGCGAACCGTCTTGGCTTTCGAATATGGTGGCTCTGAGGTTGATTGTTTTTGCAGTTGTCGGAACAACTGTTTCGCCCGTGTATTCCACCGTCGCATTTTCTTTCTGGATGACGAATTGTTCAGAGTCGGAACTTCCCAAGTAATCTACATCGCCCATGAAAGTTGCATCCACCGCGCATGTACCTGCTGGCTGGTCGAGTACTATTGATGCTGTAGCAGTACCTGAGTTATTTGTTAGTGAGGTTATGGATTGAGTTCCAATGGTGAAGGTGATTGTCTTAGATGAGATAGGCTGCTGGCTTGCCATATCAATCAGTGTGGCTTCAACTGTTACAGGGTCTGAGTACTGGCCAGTAGTATCACCCGAATACGTGAGGGATGTTGCATTAACAACTATCCACACCGTTTGGGTACCTTCAACATTTCCAACTAAGTCTATGCTTCGGTAATGAACTGTGTGGCTTCCAAAATCTGACACATTGAAGGGAGCAGAATAGGTGATCCATGCTGCCGAGTCTATCTTATATTCAATGTAGTCGACGCCAGACATGGCATCAGTGGCTTCGAGAGTAAGGCTGGTCGTCGTGGAAACATATGTCGGATCTATACCATACTTAGGCTCACCGATGGTTAGGGTTGTTGTTGGCGGAGTATTGTCGAGAATGACTGTGACTGTATGGGTTGGTTCAACGTTTCCTGCATTGTCTGTGCTATTGTAGTCAATGTGATAGGTGCCGTCTGCCAATCCCGTTAGATTGAATGGTTCGGCATAGAGTAGCCATCCAGTATCGTATGTATCATTATAAATTCTATAAGATGTAGACATAACACCACTGCCCCCTGGGTTGTCTTCAGCCGTTAAGGCAAAGGGTGTTGTCGATGAGACATAGACGTGGTTTAATTGGTCGATGTATTGGAGTTCGCCGATAGTTAGTAGCGTTACTGGAGGAGTTTCAAATGTGGTGGGGTTTATAATGTATGGTTCAGTGGGGATGTCGCTTATCGGAACGTTTTCGGCCAAGAGTAGGGTTGCGTCTCTTGTCGAGACTTCCAGAGTGTACGTCGCTGTAGGATCAGCGCCGGGTTCTGGAATAACAGTTATTATATACTGTCCTATTTTTGGTTCCGGAATGAATATGTAGTCGTCTAGAGAGCCATCGCCGTCAAGGTCTTTTTCCATGTAGACTGCGTTGGGAATCTCGTTGAATTCCTTGGATATAACAAGATAGTCTGGATCAATGACAACTAAATCTACCGGACTCATTGCTTTTATAACAAGACCACTCGTCTCGATTGGAGCAGTAAGAGGCTTGACAACAGTCACCGTTTGGCTCGTGCTGCTTGATTTTCCATCGTTGTCTATAACTGTTAACGTTACTTTATAGTTTTCTTCTTGTGGGTAAGAGTGCGTTACTATTTTGCCTTCGCCAACAAACCCATCGCCAAAGTCCCAGCTGTAGGAGACTATTTCTCCATCTGGGTCGTAAGAAGTAGATGCATCAAAAGTCACTCCTTGATCAACTGTAGGATTAGATGGAGTGTAGTTGAAGCTTGCAATTGGTGCCTTAGGCCCTGGAGCTGGCTGAACGGCCTCTATCTGTTTTTGTATGATGCCCCATAGACCTTTGCTATTTGTAACGTTAAGCGTAACAGTGTAGATGCCAGGACTGCTGTAAGAGTGGGTTACAATTTTTCCGATTGCGTATGTCCCGTCTCCAAAGTTCCACTTGTGCCTAATTATTATTCCACTACCTGCTTCGGAGGATGATGCATTGAAAGTTATAGATTGACCCACTTCCGGCGTTTCTGGTGTCCAAGTGAAGTTGGCAGTTGGTAGGACCCCGGCCTTATAAAACAAGGCAATAAGAACTGTCTTATCTTTAGTCATGTTGATGTTTGCTATGTTGACTGTCGCAAGGGGGCTTTCGGGTGGTGGTGTTGCTGTTAGGGAAACGCTTGAGCTTGAAAAGACTGTGAGGTTGAATTTGCCTTCGCTGTCAGAAGTGGCCCGTGCTTCAAACCAGCCGTAAAAGTCGCCAAAAGTGGAATATCCCCTGGCAGAAATGGCAACATTGGCCACTGGATTTCCCTCTATGTCTACTTTTCCTGTGAGATAGCGGGTCTGTAGGGTGATAGTCATGAAAGTGTCTTCGGTGAAGTTAAGGTCATATCTGTAGAGATAATAGGAGTATGGAACGTTTGGAGCACCCTGACCACCATACATATAGAGGGTATAGATGCCCGTCGGAACATTCATAGAGAACAACCCTTGCTCATCAGTGTAGACGTACTTAGAGCCGATAGCAGAAGAGTAGAGTTCCAGATACTGGTTAGGGACAGGGTTACCATCCCGATTCACCACCACACCACCAAAAGTGACTGGTTCAGCGGGCACAAGGACGATATCTATAACAACGTCTGCGGTGACCTCGACATTGCTCACAGTGGTACTTCCAAATCCGCTTTCAGGCGGCGGTGTAACAATCAAATTGTACGTGCTCGGAGGCACCGACATGGCGTATCCACCTGTGGCGTTTGAAGTGTCTGAGGCAACTTCAATTTCTGTTGTGGCATCTTGCGCTACAATGAGAACATTTGGTATTGGGTTTCCTTGTTTGTCGCGAACTGTGCCTGTAATTGTTAATAGTGGTGGAGGGGCATATGAGAAAAATGCCTTTAACGTATGGTTTTCATTCATGAAGATTGCGTATGGATTGTCTGAGCCTACATTGATACCGTCGAGCTCCCAATAATCAAATATATAGCCGGTTTCAGGAATCGCTGTAACATGAACTGTTGAGTTATCTGAGCACGCATATGTTCCGGGCGGCGGATATGTTGTTCCACCCTCACCTGTAATTATTGTTAAGGCATATGTTGGGTATGTGGGAGACGTTTTCTCAATGAACTCTCCATCAGTGAGCTCATTATCTGAAGAAAAAATGCGCTCAATCAAACCGTCACCATCAGCATCAACAAGTATATTAACGCCCTCTTCACCCAAAGAAAGAGTAACCCAATCAATGGTGTATTGATGGTTTGCGCCAGGAGACGTAGGGATGTCGGTAGCGTTAAAGGTGGTAGCATCAACATTTTCAACAGAGATTGTTAATAATCGATAAGTTCCGCTATGTATGCCAACTAATTCATAGCGATAGGTCTCGTTTGGATAAAGCAGCATAATGGTACCATTGGTGTATGCGGAACCCGGAATCTCTTCCTTTACTTCACCATTTACTAAGCCTGTCACCCGTCCTTCCGAATCGTAAATCCTCAGCTCACTTGGGCTACCGATGATCGAGATAATTTTGTTCAGTAAGTCGAGTATATCTTTGAATTCCCATAGTTCTTTCAATTCTTCTGGTTTCAGATATGTTATAGGAGAGCTTGGTTCAAAATGTGTGACGCCTGCATCGTAGTATAATAACTAAACTTTGGCAAATTTTGGTTTTGAATGCACTTATAACATAAAATCGAGATCGAGAAACATGAAAAATAAGCATCATTACGGCAAATCTACTCTAAAAAAGGATGAAATCCGAGAAATTTGCCAAACTTTAGTAATAATATTCCTGTTTCTGTTCCTGTGGCAACTATAAGCATAGGACTGGTGTCAGTGACACCAATACCTTGGAACGTACCCTCTTGAAATGTAAGTGTTGTGATTTTAGCAGGTTCTCCCCACAGTTGTTGCCAAACAGAGGGGGTGAATGGTGTAACATATGTCCTAAGGATAGGCGCTGTTGGTAACGGAATGTACCATACTAATTTTGGTATGGATGGAGGCGGGCTGGTTCTGCGAAGTATAAAGAGTTGATAGGTACCAGAAACCCCCCCGGAATAAGTTTCAATTTTGGAGATGATGTATAAATTTTCTCCCGTTGCCTCATCAGTTCCTACCCAGTTATATGTAGTTTTCATCCAACAGGATACACCAAAATATCCTGAGCCCACATCTACAAGTTTTGTCAAAGGTTCAACAGTTACAGAGGTGGTTTCAGTATCTGTCGCTCCATCGTTATCTTCTACTGTTAAGGTTACTGTGTAGGTTTTAGGTTCGTTTTGCGCTCCTCTGAAACGATGAGGAGCTTTCATACCTACTGCTTTTGTACCGTCTCCAAAATCCCATTCGTAACTATCGATTTTTCCTTCAGGGTCAGGGTCATATGAGGCAGAGGCGTCGAAAGTTACCTGTTCACCTGATTTTGGTTTTGTGGGTGAATAAGTGAATGAAGCAACAGGTGGTTGATTTGGAGTTGTTACTGCTTCTACTACATTAGAAAGTGGCGACCAATTCGGCACTTCATCTGCTGTTTTTAGGGCGAAGTAATATGTTGTTTCGGGTGACAATCCCGTAACACCAAAACTGTCAAGGTCGCCAGCGACTGAGGGTTCAGGTTCACCAGAGGCTTGTATGGCGGAGTCCCAGTTGGCTTGTGTAATTGGTGAGGCCGAGTAACGGATATCGTATTCCGAAGCAGTGCCTATGTTTCCATCATCACCAGGGGCTGTCCAAGTTAGTATGACATAATTAGCTGTAACCAAGCTAACTTTAAGATCTGTTACAGCAGCAGGTGGGGTAGTGTCAGGTATTGAAACGGTGAAATCTATGTTTCCCGCAGTTCCAAATTCCGTCCAACTACTTGTAGCTCCATTAGAGTCATTTGCTCTGTACCGCCAGTGATAATCAGCGTTGACAAGGCCATAACGAGTGATAGTCACCTCAGTTCCGCTGGGCACAAAATCGCTAATAGTTTCCGGGGTCGGCTCACCTGTGAAAGCTTCACCTATTTGACGAAGCTCGATCTCAAGCCTAACAGAGTCCCCATCTGGATCACCAACCGTTGCTTTAAAGACAACTGCCGATTCTGGAGTAGTTCCTCCTTCAGAAATAACAGTTACTCCATCTGACCTGTACTGAGAACCCGCAGTAGGCGCATATGGAGGCTGATTTGGAGGCGGAGGGACCTCTGTTGTCCAGTTCTCAGCTGACCAACCAACTATGCTTCCGTAATCGATCTTCCAAAAATAGTAGAAACCAGGTTCATAGTAATAGGCTGGATCGTACTTTCCTACTCCATAGAATGGGCCGCCAATAACTTTCCCTATGGTTTCATCGTATACTGCTCCTATTCTTGCCAACTCAGGAGGATCAGACCTAACTTTTAAACCCGTTCCGCCAGTGCCATAAACCTTAACGAAGTCCCCAACGTCGAATTTGTTTGATGTTGGAATGGATATATACTTAAGATAATCAACGCCTCCGGGATAGCCCTCAGCAGACCATCCCTCCAAACCAACATCGTCTCCCCATCGAATTTGCCACCAAGTGTAAAGTACCCCACCATAATAAGCGCTTTCCGGGCCTCCAATAATCATGCCTCGGTCGCCGTCATACTTTTTCGTTACGTTCTTGCCAGCAGGTGCATCACGAACCCATAAGCCCAAAGCACCAGTGTTAATAACTTCAACAACGTCTCCAAGACTGAACTTGGCAGCGAAAACCACATGGCCTTCACTTATCACCATCACGATTATCAGACATAAAAGCACAGTTCCGAGAATCTTGCTAAATATTTTCTTCATATTTCCTCTCCTTTTTATGCAAGCTTCTATTGTGGTGAAGCTGGCTTAAAATTTACGGAGAAATCTTCTATAGCTATCTTAGTTTGTGCGTGCGTGTGTGCACGCTTCGCGGTGTAAATGTCTCTCTGTTTCTTTAAGAATCAAGCATCTTTCTTGGTAATTTAGGGAAATTGGGGTTTTGATTTTCTCTTTTTCTTCAAGAGAACGGCTGCGATTAAAGTGGTTAGTGTGAATAGTGGTAGAATCATGGTTGATGGAAACTCTGGAATTTCCAATACCAATTCAAGGTCATCACTAAGAACGCGTGCCATCCTCGTCAAATGGATGAAATGATACCCATATTCCATGCTTGTTTCTATCTCTGTTGCTTCATGCCATTCATTAAACGAAGTTATGACGTATCCGTCTGGCAAGCAGGCTCTTGCAGTCAGCCAAGATCTGATGTAGTAGGTTCCATTTTCTCTATCTACGACAAGTCCAGACCGTCCAGGTCTACCAGTATCATTATATCCAGGCATTACAGTTGCAACAAATATCTTGTTTTTGGAATGCGAAGCCTCAGAGGCAAGGTGGTAGAAGTCGGAGATTTTTGACAAATTGAAGGAGCACGGCCCGTAGATATGTAGGCCGTCGGTGAAGTTAAGGAAATAATCTGCGAAATCCAGAATCTTCTCCTCGTACCCTGTGAAATCCATCATCAGGAAGGGGTTATGCTCTCTTGTTCTTAACTCGTCTACGACGGCTTTCCAACCATTATCAAAGAAAGGCTCAGGGCTAACAATTTCGCCTTTGGAATTTTCAATGTAGAAGTAGTCGACAGCCGCCCATTCACTGCACCAGGTCTTTACACCGCCAGCGTACGACTCAGTTCGTATGGTTACATTTTGTCCCGCATAATTCGATACGTCAAAACTTAAGTCAAGCCAACCATCATTAAAATTAACTACTGATTCGTTTAACGTCTTCAAATCTTCAATTTTATTCCCTATTTTTATCCTAAAACCGACATCAGAATAATTGGGGCAATCATTTCTAATATCTGATATGCCTACTTTTAAACTGTACGTTTCATTTAGCGGCAGGAAAATCGGATTCACACTTTCAATGTATCCTATTCCATCGTATCCTGTTTCGTTTGGATACGGATGTATCGGGAAAATTCCGTATCTCGGCGGTTTTCTAACATCCTCAGACAACATCCAATATTCTTGGACACTTTTGCTTTCGTTTATGTAATAGCCATGTAGCTTCCATGCTTGTGGTATTAGATTGTTGCGTGCTCTTCCGTATATGTAGATTACTGGTCTGTCGTCCATTCTGTACCAAGCGCTACTATTAGCATATTCGTTCAAGATATACACAAGGTCATTTATCGTCTGGTTTACACTTGACGTTTTCTCGTAGTAGAATGTGAATTTGAAATTGTTTTTTTCACAGACATTTCTAATGTGTAATGAGGCGTTGTCTTCAAAGGAGTTTATGCCCCACCATGAAACTATGAAACCGTCAATACCTGCTTCCCTAGCCATGTCAATATGCTCCTTTATCAAACTCTCATTGTTAGAGTCATAAACGTCCAGAAGCGGATAATCTGTTGTAGCTATGTCTCTCCTCCCATTTTTGAAGTTGTCAGGGTTAGATATGTTGTCGTTCCAGTGCCGCCAATAGCCAGAGACGCTCTTGGTGCCGTACCACGGATAATAAAAAGCAAAAACGGTTGGTCTTGTTTTTAACATGGCGATTATCACGATTGATGTTGTTTCTGTGTTTGCGTCACCATAGGGTGTTCCGTCTGCAAGGTAGTCTGTGATTATTCCGCCATTCGTTTCATTCTGAAGGCTCCATATTCTGTTGATAAGTTCAGATTCAAACACAAGTTCTTTTTCAAGAATTTTCGATGCGTATAGCAAGAGCGCAAGTTTGTAAGTTGCATAATGGTGAACATCCTTTGTTGCCGTATCGTTAATGCCTTTCTCGTCCCACATGGCCTTTGCCAATTCAAAATAATCAATTGCAACAGAGCCATTGTTCTGTTGATGATATGAAAGAGCAGCATAAAGAAGGAAGTCTGCATATTGAGACCAATTGCTGATAATCGTTCCGTTAAGCATGGTCGTGTTCAAAATGTAGTCATTTCTGTACAATGTGCAGTTTGTCTCACTTCTATAAGGCGGTAGAACCGCATTGCCTATAACGACTTCATGAGCATTACTTATGGGTAAGCCATCCGCATCCTTTGGCAAGCTATAGTTGTTGGCAAGGCTGACCAGTTTTGTTCTGATTTTCTCAGCAACAGCTCCAGCTTCGACAGCATTCGATATTCCAGACGCATTTGCCATTTTTAGCGCTTTCCAAGCCCAAAGATTGTCTGAAACAAGCCAATAGGTGTTTGGCGCGTACACCGGAGCTTCACGACAAAGATTTAGATTCTGGTTAAATTGAGAATTAATCAGAAAGTCTACAGCCTTTTCAATCCTCCCAATCCCTGAATCCGCCCTTCCCTTTGCATTCGGCTGCAAAACTGTAAGGGAAAGAACGGATAAACATAAAATCAAGATAATTGCTAATGCAAATAATCTCTTCAAGTTTAACACCGACATCGTTTCTATTTCTGGATTCTGAACTTAAGATTTTTGTAAAAATCTCTAAGAAGAACCGTGCGAGGCTTCCTTGAGTTTGCGGGTTTTCACACATGTGGGACAATTAATAATGCGAAAAAAGCAGCATAGCATTTAACATTACTAACACCAGAAACTCAGCCGTGAATTCCTTGCTCCTTTTCATTTTGGTAATCTTTATAGAGCTTTGCTATGCCCATCACCCACAAAGTGAACAGAATTACTACCATATAAAAGCCATAAGGTATCATAACAGTAGCTATTAGAAACAAATAAATGAAGTAGCCGAAAATGGCGTAGTCCCATCTGAATGGCTCATAAGGTGTTGCCCTTAGTGATGCTTGCCCCATTATTACGCAGTAGGGTATAGTATAAGCTAATAACGGGACCATTATCCATAGTATTAGCAGTTTTTTGGGGCTAACCCGTCGCTTTATTATTTTTGGAAACTGAGCGTCGTAATGTCTTAACAGATGATAAGCCAATATTATGACTACTCCTGTTAGCCATATTAGCGATGTGGGGAATCGTATGAAATATGATGCAAAGCCAAGTAAGAATACTAGTGGATGTGGAAATATGAAGCATGGTAAAAGACCAATAAGAAACGCTGGGATCAGAGACCAATATAATAGCCATTTGATTGTTTTTTTCAGTTTGACGGAGAAGACACAGCGCGCGCGTAATTGTTTTAACGCAAGTCTTAGCTTGGAACATTTGAAGGTAATTTTCGGTAGTTTTCTCTTTCTGAAGAAAAATACAACTCCAGCTGATATTACGGTTCCAGCAAATACAATTGTCCAGAACCACCAACGCATCCAAAAAGGGGCCTCTATTATGGCTTTGGGAATCCAGCTGGGACTCCATGGACTAATAAGAGGATAGTTATCCTTATTGTTTCCATCAATGACGTATGCTGAGTCACAAATACCATCACCGTTCTCGTCTTTTCCAGTACAATTCCTCCAATAGTTACCTCCAGAAGGACAGCCGTTATCCCACAAATTGCCATGACAATCGGCGTCAACAGAGGCTTGAAAGCGATCGTTTGCATAAAAGTTATTATGAAATATCATGTTGTAACTCGAAGAATGCTGCACTTCAATGCTCCCCAATCCAGAGGGTTGAGTAAAATTGTTTTCTGTTATCGTGTTTCTTGAAGACTCTGTAACGTAGATTCCACCAACGCCGTTTGCAGCTATGACGTTTCTCATTATTAGATTGCTGTCTGAGTAATAGATCTCGATCCCAGCATAGTAGTTTGAAGTTATCTTGTTTCCGAATACATTGTTGTAGTTTGAAGAATCCCAAAGTCCTATTCCATGATGCCTATTTGCTGTTATATTGTTTTCAACTATACTATTATTATCCGAAGAAGAGAGTATGATGCCAAAACTATTATCTGTAATAGTGTTTCCGTGCACGTTACAATTAATAACGTGGTTAAGTGCAATACCGTCATAATATCCTTGGCCACTGTTTTTTATGGTGAAACCAGATATGGTGACATTGTTTGCACTTATCCTCACTGAGTCTTCAGTGCCACCACCATCAATGATTGTTGTTTCACAGTTTTCGCCGAGCAACGATAGCATTTTGTTTATGACAACATTCTCGGTGTATGTTCCATTTTTTGCAAGTATAGTGCTTCCTGAAACTGCTGCGTCTATGGCTGCTTGTATTGTTGGATAATTGTTAGGGACCATAAGTGTAGTGGCTTCTGTTTTAACTGGGTGAACATTAAATTCTATGGTTAATATGTCAACTAAAAGCAGTGTCAGCATTATTCTGCAAGCGGTTCTTCTCAGCAATTCCTGCTCCCAAGTCTATAGAAGTTTGATCAGCAAATATTATTTTCGAAAAATCCTCTTTTCTTTTCAAGAAAATTCTGAATGAGGCGGGATTTCATCCAAACGGTATACATGGGATGTTTGTCCAGCAAAAAACCCTTTTTTAAGTTTCTGTTAAGAGACATTAAAAGAAAAACACTTGTCGTTGGAAAGCGGCATGAAGCTTATACCAATTAAACCGTTTGGAAAGACCTATATATTAAACAAAAAAGTAGGGTAGTTGAGTGAAACGTTGGACAAAAAACTGAAATCTGATGTGATTGAGGCGTATATTAAACTTTTTGAAGATTATGCCAAAACTTCTGATATTGAAAGGAATTATGATGAGACTGTAAAGGATGCGCAGAGGATAGATCTGGAGGATATTACAGAACAAGATGTAGAGAACATCATAAAACCATTTCTATACAAGTGGGGGAACATGGGACGTGTTTTAGGTAGACGAGAGTATAAGGGCTGGGAAAAGAAGCTCAAAGACCTCATTAAAGAATATTCTTCAATGCTCGATAATTTCAGAAAAGAAAGTTTAGTAAAGATTGAGCAATTTGAGAGAGAAATTAAGGAGATCTACAGTAAATTTAGGGAAACATTAGGGTCAACTGCTGCTGGGAAAACATTAAACATACTTTGCCCTAACTTCTTCCCATTATGGGACAGTGCAATCAGAAATGCCTTTTACCTTAAAGATGATGATTATTATACGTTTATGTTGAAGGTTCGCGATTTCATCCAAAAATACGAAGAAACCTTCTCAAAATTAGCCAATAAATACAATAAAAACATGCTAAGAATTTTCGACGAATTTTCATGGCAAATAACCCACGATCCGATATCCTTATTAAATGGCGCGTAAGGCAAAACACCATAACAGTTCGCAAATGCTTTACCATTTCTTCTTTTAGTAATGTTTAATGGAATGCGCTCCAACTCGGCGCATTTAACCGTCTCCCTGTTTCTTTAAGAGTGCGTTTTCTCTAAAAATTCATCGTTCCAACGCTTGCAGATTGTCCACATGAGTCTTGGCAGGTTTAAGCCGTCTGGTGGTCGTTTGGGAATGGGCTGCCTTACTGGAATATACTTCTCTTTTAGTCTGTCACTTGAAGGGTCAAAATCGTGGGTGGAAACAAGTCGCTGCTCGATAGCGATCAAACCCAAAGTCAGCAGGGATCTTCTGATCTGGTTATAGAAACTCCGGCGACTATACCTGAAACCACGCTCGATTTTTCCAGCTTCCAAATCATAGGCGAACCGGCTGCATTCAGCCCTGGTAAGCCCGCCGCGAATCTTAAGCTGCTTCAGAAACAGTTGGCAAGCATGCTGAGCCCTAGCCTGCACGAAAAGAAACTCGCAAACATCATGATTGCCAGAAAATAGGCCAATTTTAGCTTTTCTGGTCAGAACCCTCAAATCCACACTACAGGCCTCCCGTGTAAGATTTGCATGCGCCCGACAACACTTCCAAAGTTGAGCTTCACTAACCCAGCCAAATTGCCTGCATCTCCTCTTTGGTTTGCGTTATGATTTCACTTGGAACTTTGTCACTTCAAACGTGCCGAACCAGCCTTTATGTTGCGGACGGTAACTTAACAGTCCAGTGCGTCTTCCGCTGCTCGCAACGATTTCCTGAAGCATCATTGCCATTGACTCATTAATCACTGTCTTGTCGAACACTATAGTAAACTTGGCGTGCCAATCAGCAACTTTAGCGCGGCCCTTAAGAATCCTGCCTCTGCTTGTGTTAACCGCCCTCACATCAACTTCAAACTCGTTAGTTCCCAACGGAATCTTTTCAGGTTCAATTCTGACCGCTCCAGCCAGCACTCGAGATGCTGACAGCCGCCCAAACTTGAAGAGGCCAGCACTATTAATTATCATGCTGTAAACTGCTTCGCTTGGAAGGTACAACTGCTCTTTTCCGTCAATGACAGCGCGGTACGCCGCATTTTCTGCTTGCTGCTGAACTGTAACCTCTTCAGTTCTGGTTGTTGCTTTTTTCTCCAAACTTTCCAGAGAAAGCTTATCCATCAGCAGGGGAGTTAACCCTTTAATTTCAACCGCTATTTCTCCATACATTATTATTTTCGCCTCCCCTTCACAATACTAAACTACACTTTACCCCACCATGCACAACTCGGCTTTACCACGCCTCGCCTTGAACTGCAATGCCAAACCGCACCACACAGTACCGGACCTTGCTGAACCCTACGTTACCTGACCGAACAGTGAATCGCTATGCCAAACTATACCACACTTCACGTCACCAAACGTTACTTTACCGAGCCCCACTCCACCTCGAACTGCAATGCTAAACCGTAGTCTGCTCTAGCTTCAGGACGCTCTGCAGATCCTCGAACAGGTGCACCGTCAACTCACGCACCCGCACGTTTTCAATGTCAACAGCGCCGGACTCGAACAGTTCAATCAGTTGCGTCATCAGACTTTCTGCTCCGATTCCTGATAATACCTGCTGGTTTACGTTTTCAGGATGCGCGCCTGGAGATTTAGCCAGCGGAGACTTCAAGTACACTTTCTCGCCACTCGGCAACGTCAATGTCCTCGCAGTGAACACTTTAAGCCCGTCCACTGGAATAGCGGTCAACCGTGAAATGTCTTCTATGCTGAAATCATAACTCTGGAGCCTGTCAATTATGCGGACTTTTTCATGCATGCTCAGCGGTCTGCCATGCGAGATGTTCAGGCGCACAGCGTCAGCGAACAGGTCTCGCAGATTCGTGTACTTAACCAGCACAGCCTGCACATACTTTAGTTTGAGAAGCTTTCTCGCTTCAATCCTGTGCCAACCATCAACAACAATCATTTTCCCTTTGAAGAGCCCCACTTGAACCGGCGGAAACTCCTGCCCCGCCTTCATAGCCTGCGAATAACTATACGCTGTCAGCCAGCCAACCTTGAGACGCGGGTAGATTTCAGGGTCCATACACAACTTGTCGATTGGGACAACCCTACTTTTCAATGTTTTTTCACCTCCTCTTCCTCACAGGTATTTTCTCTTCGGCATCTCCTTTTTCCACTTGTGATATTCCTCTATGAAATTTACAGAAACATCGTATCGCACGCGGATCCTGTGCAAAGTCGTCCTCACCGTTGCTGGTTTTATACGCAGCACTTTTGCAACTGAGTTAACGCGGTGGTACATGGCAATTGCTTCCAGGATCTGTCGTTCACGGTCAGTGAAGCCTATCTTCCTAACGAATCTTGGTTTCTTGACTGGGCTCATTTTTCACGTCTCCTTCCCCGTTCGTTCATCATGTAACAACATGATGTTATGATGGCACTTTTCGTTTACAACATGAACGAATATGAAACATGAAGGGTGCACGCCTTCTAGGCTAAGCACGTATATTTCCTCAATCATCTTGGCATTCTCCCATGTTCAAGCCACTTTTCACTGCATACTCTGCATACTGGAAGGTTCTTCTGCTTACGTTTGGAAAAAACGTATAACTCTGGATTGCAGGGCTTTCCGCATCGCCAACACACTTCCACCTTGTCAGCAGGGACAGTCTTCAGTTCTCTAGTCATTTTTTTCTCAACCTGTTGTTTTTGCAGCTGTAGCATTTGATGCCTTGAATCCACATTCCTGCCTTCTGGCAGAAGACTTCGCCCTCTTTGAGTGCGCCTTGGCAAAAACTACATAAGACGTGGAGCGGACTCTTTTCCGTGTTCGGTAAATAAGACGCTATTTTCAGCTGTGGGTTCCCCTCTTCATGCTTCCTGTTATATTCTTCCATCGCGTTTAACACGCCTTCGCTGAAGGCTCTTGGGCCTGCCTCACGCCTGACAATTTCAGAGAATTTCTTGAGAACCCCAACCTTTTCCGGCGGAACACTGAAACTGCGAACGATTCTGATAGTAGTGTTTGTATTTAATACTGTATTTAATACATCTCTCTTTCTTTCTTTCTCTATTCTACTACTATCTTCGCTCAACAATCATCAGCTCACATGTTTCTGAAACATTTTGGCAGACGCCTGCGTTTGCGGTCTAGGCGCCTCTTGCAGCGCGGGCATTCCTTGGGTTTTTCAACTCGACTTAACCACGAATAATGACAAAAGGGGCAGTCAGTCACTTGCTTTTGCCTCTCCTTTCGCCTCTCAGTACTGGTTCTGAGTTTGGATAGTGTGAGCCATGCGGAGGAATTTCAAAGTGCTTGCGAACCTTACAGTCAACTGCGCAGCCAAGGCGCCTGTTGTGACACTCAACCGTGCAGTAGTGCATCGCGTCTTTACGGTTCTTGAGAAAGCGCGTATCAGAGACCCTGAGGCCCCGAACATGTTCAACAATGCCTCCTCTTTGCTTCATGTTTCGCGCCTCACATTCCTGCAATGATACAAGGTGCTGCACTTGCGGCTGGGCCTAGGCGAAAAACGTGGAGGATTGTTGCAGCAGTACCGCACGGTGCAGATCCACCTAACCCGCAGCTTCTTCCTGGTCACTTCTTTGTTTATTTCCTTCTCACTCAACATCGATCACCTTCCCGTTTTTCGTTTCAGGCGGTTTGTCAATTTCTGGAAGTGCCTGCAACTGGTCAAGCTGATTCAAATGTGGAATCAGAATTTCATGCAGAACCGTTTGACCGTCAGAGCTCACCAAGTAAGGCAGGAAAGCCGCGGTTTTGCTGCTCTGTCTCAGATAGGCTGCTTCCAAATGTGTTTTCAAAAACCAGTATAGAACTCTCATGCTGATGTTCCAATTCACAGCTTCGGCCCTATTCCGCGTCTTATGGTCCCAAATGGTTGGAGCCTCAACTTTAGCGGCAACGTTGACAGGAACGTTCTCAACCGTCTCCACAATTTTGAACTGCACGAAAACCATGTTGTGTTCAGGGTCGTAGTGCCAGTAGACATCTCTGATTTGCCACTTAGCGAACAACCCATCTATTTCCGCTTTCGTGTAGAGAGCATTCAGCCTAGTCGATTTGTAAGGCAAGTTCGGATCGTCACTGTAAATCTTGCTCAACCTCCACGTCCCCTCACGGTTTTGCCTCCAACAAACTGTAAACGGGCCCCAGAACAGCTGCAAGAACGTTCACATGCGCCATAGCCCTAGGCAACTTCACAACACGGTTAAGCCTCACGCCGAAAAGCGTCAGGTCCTGTTCACACCACCGGCATACTCGCAGCGAACGGTCTTCAGAGCCTATGCAAACGTCAAAGTCTGCCTCATTATGGGATATCGGACCACACAAACTACACCTACACATGTCAACCTGAACCTCCGAAGGGTGAAAGCCGTTTCAAGTTGTGGCTGCCGCAGTTCGGACAGATGATGATTAGCTTTTCTCGGAATTCATCCTGACGCTGTACCTGGACAGTTTCAAAGGAGCCCTCTGTAGCGTCGAAGGTGCTGTAGCAGTCCAAGCAGCGAAAATGTTCGTCCTGCGCAGTCATCAAACAGCCGTGATGGTAAATGCGGCCTTCCTCATCGCGGTCGATGTTGCGTAGAACACGCTTCTGGCAACCGTAATAACTGCAAATACGCTTATCCCTCGGAATCCGCCGGTAGAGAATTCGAAGGCTCAACCTTCCACCTCATGAGTGACCTTTCCATTCGGATGGTCAACATGGTTGATGAGCACCTTCACGTGGCACTCTGGACACACAACCTCAAAACCAGTCAAAAGAGGCTTAGAAGTCTCAACAGGGCCCTTGGCAACTTCAGGTCCTATGGGCTCGTGTAACTGCTCAGGCTGCACTGCCCTACGGATCTCACGAGCAGAAGGAATCTCGCCTGTCTCATTGATCTGGTCAATAATCTCCTCACGCTTTTCCTCAGGAGCCGCAAGAATCTCACGAGCCTGTCTCTCAGTAATTTCGCCAACATCAACTTTACCCGGGTAAAGTTTTTCTATTTCCAGCATTGAAAGATGCTGAGAAACCCATGATTCATGCTTGCCCAACTTGTCAGCTAGAGATCTCTGAGTGTAACCGAACTTTTTGATCATGAAGTCGAGCCACCTTGCCTTTTCCATGTCGCTCAAGTCTTCGCGGTGAATGTTCTCGCTGAATTGGGCCTCGTAAGCCTCTTCGTCGCTTAGAATCTTGATGTTCGCGGGGATTTCAAACCAGCCAAGTTTTTTCGCAGCAGCTACGCGGCGCTCTCCGGTGACGATCTCGTAGAGCCCGTTGGGCTTGGGCCTCACCACTATGGGATGTAGGAGGCCGACAGACTTCATATTCTCGGCTAACTCGTCCAGAGCTGGGCCCTCGAGTGAATGGCGACTTTGAAATGGCAAACTCAAAAGGGCCTTAAGGGGCACCATGAACTGGGGCGGCCTGCTTTTATCCTCTGTCAAAACCGCGGGCGCAACAGCAGATGGCTCTTTTTTCGCTTCTGGTCTGGGTCCTTCTGACGGTTTACTACGAGCATCCTCGGGCGCACTTGTAGATTCTGCCTTCTTCGCGCACGGACCGGGCACCATCCAGGCTTTGGCGCCCTGCAGGTAGCCTTCGCCGCCCAAGTCACGAGCCAAGGCGCACATGGTTTTAAACTCGGGTTTGTCCAGAAACTTTTTAGGCTTCAAACGAGCCCAGAAATAGCCTTCCTTATCTTCTTCCAGAGTGAACCATTCTGCAACCTGCTCCAGCTTCCAATTCAAAGCCTTGCTTATCTCATTGCCAAAGTCAGAAGGCAACTTCAAGGTCTAACCCTCCAAATCGGGTGCGCACGCGCAACTCCTAGTTCCGACCACAAAAAAGCAAAAAAAGAGAAAGAGGCCGCGAAGAAGCGTCTAAGTGGAGATGTCGCCAGCGAGGTACCAAACCAGGCTAGACTACGACCGCACGTATATGGGCTAGAGACATTCTGTCAAGGTTCTTATTTTCCTTTTCTAAATACGACCTATGAACATAAGCATTATGACAAGATCCAAACCCAGCATTCTTTCACCGAACCATCGTTTCAGTGAGTTTTGGTCATTCTTCTTGTTACAGGTCGCTTGAGTTGATGATTAGGTCATTTGGGATGGCTGTTAATGCTAGTTGCAGGAACTGCTCCAAGGTTAACCCGATACCCTTGCATGTTAGTATGCCATTTTTCAGAAAAACAGGAAACGACTCACTCTCGAACACTTTCTTCAACACGTCAAGTCCAACTTCACGAGTCTTCCTTTGCGCCGATGCCTCTGCGAGAGATTTCATGATGGCTGAAACGGCAACCACATGTTTCCGCTTGTCAGCGCTCGAGATGTAACGGTTGACGAGTCGCAGAGCCTCTTGCCTAGTCAGCATGGGTGAAACTAACGCTACGTGTCTTAAAAGTCTTAACGAGATGAGAACCGAAGGGGCATAACATGCATCAGCCCAACTTGCTTGGGTTTTTGGAATGGAAAAGGTTATGAGGTGAGGTGGCTACCTTCGATTTCTAAACAAGAATATGTGAGGAAGTCTGCGTTTG
>Ga0315280_10004625_pt1 | contig 20171 bp, 22 predicted proteins | sample YL17G06_40_MG_FD_203697 | JGI IMG/M metagenome (GOLD analysis project Ga0315280, IMG submission 203697) | Sediment microbial communities from Yellowstone Lake, YNP, Wyoming, USA - YL17G06_40 | ecosystem: Environmental > Aquatic > Freshwater > Lake > Sediment | place: USA: Wyoming | collected... | reverse complement strand
TACTCCTTGAGGATCTTGATGGCGCAGAACTCCCCGCACATGCTGCAGCCCTTGTCCGTCATCTCACCCGGCGAGCGCTCCTCCTTCACCTTCCTCGCCCTCGCCGGGTTGATCGAGAGGTCTATCTGCCTCCGCCAGTCCAGGTCCGCGCGCGCCTTCGACATGTCGTTGTCCCACACGATCGCCTTATCCCTCCTCCTGACGAGGTCGCCGGCGTGGGCCGCGATCCTGGAGACGATCACGCCCTCCCTCACGTCCTCCACGTCGGGGAGGCCTATGTGCTCGGTCGGCGTCACGTAGCAGAGGTAGTCTGCCCCGGCCATGGCGGCCACTGCCCCTCCTATGGCCCCAACTATGTGGTCGTAGCCAGGTGCTATGTCCGTGACCAGCGGGCCGAGGACGTAGAATGGCGCCCCCTTGCAGATCGCCTTCTCCAACTTGACGTTGGCGTCGATCTGGTCGAGGGGTATGTGTCCGGGCCCCTCGACCATCGCCTGCACACCGGCCGCCCTTGCCCGGTCGACGAGCTCGCCGATCGTGACCAGCTCCTGGATCTGAGGGGCGTCGGTGGCGTCCTGTATGCAGCCTGGGCGGAGCCCGTCGCCGAGGCTCAGCGCCATGTCGTACTTCTTCGCCAGCTCGAGGAGGTAATCATAGTGCTCATAGAGTGGGTTCTCTTGGTCGTTATGCATTATCCATGCCGCCAGGAAGGTGCCTCCCCTGCTCACGATGCCCGTGAGCCTCTTGCTCCTCTTTATCCTGTCCACGCTGACCCTGTTCACGCCGCAGTGGACCGTTACGAAGTCCACGCCGTCCTTCGCGTTCCTCTCGACGGCGTTGAAGAGGTCGTCCTCCGTCATGTCGACTATGGCGCCCCTCTTCTCCTGGGCTATGATGGCCGCCTGGTATATCGGGACGGTTCCGATGGGGAGAGGCGTCGCCTTCATGATCTTCCGCCTTATGGCGTCGATGTCGCCGCCTGTGCTCAGGTCCATCAGTGTGTCCGCGCCCGCGTCGTGGGCGGCCTTCGCCTTCGATAGCTCTGTGTCGACATCGCAGATATCCCTCGAAGTGCCGATGTTGGCGTTCACCTTTATCCTCAGCCCATCCCCTATGGCCATCGCCGGGATCTCGTGGTCGAGGTTACGGGTGATGATTATCCTGCCCTCGGCTAGGCCACGCATGATGAACTCCGGTGGCAGGTCCTCCTTCCTGGCGACCTCCTTCATCTCATCGGTTACCTTTCCCCTCTTCGCGTACTCCATCTGTGTTGTCATTTCACACTCACTTTCCCTTCGTTAAAACCATAAAAAATTAAAGGATGATTACGGATCAGAGCCTGATCACCTCATCCATCCTGGAGGCGAGCTCCTCCATCAGCAACTTTTCCCGTGAGGAGAGGCCTGTTCCGTAGTCCACCCTCAGCTTCTCGCCGCAGTATCCGTTTGCAACGACCATCTCCGCGGCCTCGAAGGCTCGCCAGAGGTGCTCAATCTCGCCTCTCTGTAGGTAGATCGAGACATCGTTGACGAACAAGTTGCCAGTCGGCTTGTGAAGAAAGTCGTCGAGTAGGCCTTCGGTGACCCTTCTGTTGTGGTCTGCATAATTCATCAGCTCATCCGCGTCCCGCGCCGAGAGGCGTGGGGTCTTCAGGCCCCTTGCTCTAAGATACCTGACTTTAGGATCTTTTATGTCTCGGAGAGTTCCACCAACTGATAATCCCTTGATGGTGGTGGCCTCCGGCGCCATGTCTATCACCGTTATGCCTTGAAGACCCAGGCTGATGGCCTCCTCTATCAGCTTGTCTGTCAGCGATGTTTTGCCTGAGTTGACCTCCCCCATGATGAGGATGCGCCTCCCCAGGGCTTCTCTAATCGAAGTAACGGTCAATGCCTACCCTCCTAAGCGCCTTTAGGATGATGAAACCTAGAACGGCCCCCGGTATGCTGCTCGCGGCGAAGGCTGTCCAGAAGTATATGAGCGTCATGGTCTTTCCGATCAGAGGCGCCACGGCCAAGGCGCTAAGCGTCGCGCCGATGGCGACTGTGCCCACCGGCTCAATGAGTGCGAAGTAGTCGATCTTCCTCACATATCTATACATGAGTCCTACGACCAGCCCCCCGAATATTCCGCCAGGGTAGGCGAATATCGTCCCCATGCCTGTGGAGATCCTGATCGTGCCCGTCGCGATGGCTATGAAGACGGCGTACCAGGGACCCAGCAGCACTCCTGCCAGGGCGTTCACCATGTGCTGAGCCGGGAAGCACTTCGTGTCCCCGACCGGGAAATAGAATGGGCTCAGCACCACGGCGAGGCCGACGAAGGTCGCCGCGAGGGCCACCCTCCGTGTCGTCGACGCCCCGGCCGCCCTCGATGGGGCGGTCTTCGTCTCGATGGCTCTGGAAACGTTGCGGTCTTCGGGTGAAAAACCGTTTACAGGCTCTCTTTCTCTCATCTTCTCCCTCCGCCGGTATTACCCGGATCAGGTTCAAAGGGTCGACGCTGCGCGTCCTCTCAGCCGGGTCTCGGCCCAGCTCCCCTTCACGAACAGAGTCGTGGAACTCCCTTTTTAAAGTTGAGGTGCAAGCCACATCCCTCAGTCGCCGGCCGGGTGGGTGGGTGAGGGATCGCTGGGTTCCCCGAAAAGGATTAAATCATCGCCTGCCCCCTGAGAGGGCTGGGGCTGGTAGATCAGTGGTATGATCGCCTGACTTGCAATCAGGAGGTCGCGGGTTCAATTCCCGCCCAGTCCACCAATAAAGATCATCCAAATAACCCTTTTTATCCTTCTTTTCGTCCCTTAGAGCTTATTTAATTCTTTCCCATTTCGACGTCGCAGTCTCAAATCCCACGGAGCGGGAATTGAAAGTATAATAAATAACATAAAATTATGTTCCATTCCATACAGTCTCAGAGTCAAATCCCACGGAGCGGGAATTGAAAGAAGTCTGGAGGTAACTCATATAATTATAAAGTGTGCGGACTGTAGTGTTCTATCCCCCAATTACCCATTCAACGCGGTGTATGTCTATGACTGTGCCCTTTTGATCGATAGTTATGACTGTGAAAGAACCGTGTGGTAATTCCAATGGGTCATGATATATGTGAACAACCCAGAACTCCCCTCGTAACGTATTATTCTTGAATGTGATCTCTTCTATGGGAAATACTTCAATGAATACGATTTGATCATCTTTTACTTGTTTTATTGCTATTCTTATAGCGTCATATGCATTTAATGTATATTTATCCGTGTCCAAATCATCTGGATTACTAAACGTAATATTATAGGAGGTAAGATCTGGTGTATCTCTCTGGAAGAAATAAACACTGATTAATATTATTACTATTGTTAAGAAGAGGACTAGTAATACAAGTTTTTTGTTTTTATACATGGTATTCCATTTTTTTTATTTATTTTAATTGTGTTGATAAAATAAAAAGAGGAGGTTAGTTAAAGGGAACGTAAACATTCTTTATTATGTCTCCACTGTTGGACCAAATTGATACGTCGTTATCGAGAGTCGTGCCCGTTCTTTTCCAAGTGACTACGTCGTCGTATGTTGATTCTTTGTTCATGCCTGTGAACGTTGAGCCGCCCACTATTCCAACATGAGTTCCATTATAAGAAATGTATGCTGTACTCCCTTGTCTTGATAATGCTGGCATGTATTTCCAGTAGGAGCCATCCGCGTAACCAAACTGAGAACATCTAACCTTCACTGTCTGAGTGATCAGGTATCTTGCCTCTACTCCAACTTGACAGCTGTAGAAGTGAATTGAGTCGTAAGTGGGGTCTCCTACGATGAAGTTGTCGTCTGCTGCTGGAGCTGTGTGGGTCCAGGACTTTATTACTGGGGTGTCGTGTTCAACGGACCATTCATCGGGATATACGTATGCTTTGTATTCTATTTCATTCGTCGATGTTTTGAAATTAATTCTTCCATAGAAGAAAATATAATCGTTGTCTCCAACAGTATATGTCTTGGAGTTTTGCATTTTATCTATTTTCCAGTATTGGGGAATGAATTTCACTGTTCCATCTTCATATAGGAAGAACGGGTTTTGGTAGTTGTACTCTCCAGGGGTGGTACCGTAGCCTCCATTGACAGAAAGGACCCCAATAAGGTTTCCTCCAGTCGGAATATTATTGGGATCTGTGTCTTGGTAGTCGCAGGCGAAGATCACTTTTGTCGTTGTTTTTGCAGTGCCATCAAAATAAGCTCCCATGTAGTATTGAGACGCTGAGACCAATGATACTGAACAAAACAGTGTGATGATCAAGAAAGTAATGTAGAAGTGTTTCCTATTGGACATCTATCCATACCTCCGTTTCGTCAATAATAGGGTACATTGAGTCGATTCCAACGGCGTTAAGTGGTATTTTAAATGGCTTTAGTGTCTCGGGAAACAGGATTGTTGCCCTGATTGTAATATCTTTATTAGATTCTAATAGAGATGAAGATACTGCCGAATAAGTTACGTAGTTGTTAAGTGAGACGATGCTGCCATCCTCCATTACTCTTTCGACTTTTAGACCCACATCATTTTTTGGAGCTATCTCTAACATCGCTGTTTTTTCTCGTTCATCAAGTGAAACGAATGTAACAATGAAATCAACTTGGATTTCCTGACCTCTCTTAACGGTTATGACGTCCGGTAGGCCTGGTTCAGGTTTTATTATTATGTAACCTTTATGTTCGAGTCGATTCCAGTTCTCCGGATTTTGTATATCTCGAAGGTCGAAGGTTCCGACAGCCGCTTCTTTGACTTTTTGAGTATCGTGTGTTGCAGTAGATTGTAGTAAGCCAATGCTTATAATTGTAAGCGTAATAATGACTATCGTAGCTATTTTTCTTCTTTCCAACACTTTTCTCACACTCTGTGTTGCATCCACTGTTTTACAATGGATGTGATCTTAAATTAATTTCTAAAAATAAAAGCTTTATCTTTGGTTATTACATAGATTATTTAGATTTTTTATTATAATGCCTATAATTTTCTTTTTTAAAGCTAAATAACATTATTTAAAATATCACTGATATGTATATAAAGATCGATTTTACCATACCGGTGAAAATATAACGACATTATAAGAGATATCGATATAAAACTAACAAATATGTTCTCAATTACGCTATATTACCTATTTCACACTCTCATCGACTATTCTGGGAAGTCCATCTCGAAGAGTCTCAGAGTCAAATCCCACGGAGCGGGAATTGAAAGACCATTCTCAACCCCATGCCCCTTACTGAGTCGTCAGATCCTCAGGGACGTCTAATCGCGAGGGTGAGAGACTGCGTAAATGATAAAGGCTGAGACGTATTTGGATTCTTGATACCCATGACTTCGAAGCTTGAAAAGGGGAAGAGGGTCACCATCGACCTGGATGAGGTTATAGTGAGGTCCGACGCCTCTAAGACGACGATGCGCGAGTTCGTCAAGGAGATGCTCTACTACAACCCCGAGTTCACCATCGAGACCAGCCCACGGGGAGAGACCTGGTACCTGAGGAAGAAGAAGTAGGCACGCCGGTTCCACCACACCCTCATCAAAAGGTTCATACAGCCCTCGCCCAGTATCCGTAGGCGGTGACCACGGGATGTCCAAGAAGCCGAAGGAGATAGCCGAGGCGGTCTGCGAATCCGGCGGAGCGAAGGCGGAGCTACCCCTCGACAGGATGTTCATCCTCGCCGTCCTCGCCGGGGCCTACATAGCCTTCGGCAGCCACCTCGCCACAGTCGTCTCTCAGGACTCTCAGCAGACCCTCGGCGCCGGCCTCACGAGCCTCCTCATGGGCAGCGTCTTCCCGGTGGGGCTGATGCTGGTCGTCATAGGCGGGGCTGAACTCTTCACCGGCAACAACCTGATGGCCCTCTCCTGTCTCTCAGGGAAGGCGAGGCTCACGGGGCTGCTACGGAACTGGTCCATCGTCTACGTGGGCAACCTCCTTGGCTCCCTCGTCTTGGTTGGGCTCGTGTTCGGCGGAGGTTTGTACGGGATGAACGGCGGCTCCCTCGGCCTCAGGGAGGTCGCCATAGCCAACGCGAAGGTGAACATCCCGTTCGCCGAGGCCTTCTTCAGGGGCATCCTCTGCAACTGGCTCGTCTGCCTCGCCGTCTGGATCGCCACATCGTCGACGGACACCATCGGCAAGATATTCGCCTGCTTCTTCCCCATCATGGCGTTCGTGACATCGAGCTTCGAGCACAGCGTCGCCAACATGTTCTTCATCCCAATAGGCATCTTGGCGAAGGGGGTCCCGGCGATAGCCTCCGAGACCACGCTGGATCTGGCGAACCTGACCTGGGAGGGCTTCGTCTCGAGGAACCTCTTGCCCGTCACCCTGGGGAACATCGTCGGCGGCGCCTTCTTCGTCGCAACCCTGTACTGGTACGTGTACCTCAGGAAGTAACGGCTTCAGCGCCCGGGCAGCCAAGCCTTCACTATCATGACCATCAGCACCGCCGCGATGAAGAGGGTGACTATGTTGAAGATGTTGAGGATTCCGGGGTCCGGGAACCCATCTAGCTGCCTCCGGATCATTACGGTCAACGCGAGGCCGATGAGAGCCACGACGGTCGTCCGTACGCGCTGTATCAGCTCCATCGCTTAGCGGGTAGCCGCCGCACTGATTTAAGTTGTGACCTCGCGGTGGAAAGATTCTTACAGCTGAGGGCCAGGTGGTTCTCGATAAGCATGAGGTACCATGTCAGGCGCCACGACAAGGAGATCATGGACGGGGAGACACTCAAAAAGATCTTGAGATCCACAGACTACGTCACAGTCGCGATGTGCATGGACGGCGAGCCCTACCTCGTGTCGCTGAGCCACGTCTACGACGAGGAGGAGGGCTGCCTCTACTTCCACTGCGCCGGCGAGGGTAAGAAGCTGGATTTCCTCCGCGCCAACCCGAGGGTCTGGGGGCAGGCCCTCATCGACCGCGGCTACCACGAGGGGCAGTGCAGCCACCTCTACGCCTCCGTCATGTTCAATGGTATAGTTGACTTCATCGAGAGCGTCGAGGAGAAGAGGAACATGATGGAGAAGATGATAAGGTTCCAGGACAGTAACCCCGAGCCGCTTCTGGCCAGGCTTACGAAAGCCGAGGCCCTGAGTAAGACCATCGTGGGCCGCATCAGGATAGGGGAGATGACGGGGAAGAAGTCGGCAGAGGTCGAACTCTGAGCAGCGTTCAATTAGCAATATAAGACAGCGTGCTCTTCTAAGTGTTAACCTGACGACAGGAGAGTCGATTTGAATGGTTTACTGTAAGAAGTGTGGCGCTGAGCTCAGGGAGGGGGCTGCCTTCTGCCACGTCTGCGGGACGCCGGTCGAGGCCCCCCAGGCGACGCCGGCCGAGGCGAAGCCCGTCGCTCCAGGCGCTGAGCAGGCGCCTCAGATGCCGAGCCGGGGCTACATCGACCTCGCGGGCTGGGGCGACAGGATAATCGCCTACATCATAGACGCCGTGATAGTCGGCGTGGTGGCCGGCGTGATAAACATGCTGATCCTGCTGCCGAGTTACTTCTGGGCGGAGATGATGGGTTACCCTGCCCTAAGGTGGGTGCCTTGGATGGACCTTGGCCCGAGCAACCTCCTCTTCTTCATCTACTTCCTCGTCATGGACCTCAGCTTCGGCCAGAGCGTGGGCAAGATGGTGATGAGGATCAGGGTGACGAACCTCGACGGCGGGCAGATAAGCCTGGGACAGGCGGCATTAGAGGTCTTCGGCAAGGCCTTCCTGCTCCCCCTCGACGTCATCATAGGCTGGCTCTTCCTCGGGGAGAAGTCGCAGAGGCTCTTCACATTCCTTGCTCAGACGATCGTCGTGAAGGACAGGAAGTAGGACCACCCATCTTTTTTAATTGAACCTATGACACCCTAGGGTGCACTCAGGCTCTTCCCGAGATCGTAGGCCTCCCTCAGCTTGTCCGGGAAGCCTGCTATCGGGATGTCCCTTCCACCCTCCATCGTGCGGCAGGTCACAATGTATAGCTTTATTTTGAAGTGGGGGGCTATCCGTTGGAAGAAGCCGACTGTCGACTCCACGTGGAAGCGGTAGGTGAGGAAGACGGCGAACGTCTTGCCCTCGAAGCCCCTCCAGGCGAGTGACTCCATCCTGTCCAGAGCCGCCTTCATCTGGGCCGTCATGTAGCCCCAGTACATGGGGGTCGCCCAGACGATCAGGTCAGCGTCGGCGTACGCCGAGTAGATCTCCTGCATGTCGTCTTCGATGGCGCAGCTGTGGCTCGGAGACGTCTCGCATGAGAGGCATCCCTGACACGGCCTGACGTTCATGTCGTTCAGGTAGAAGTGCCTGACCTCGTTCTCCCCACCTGCGCTCAATCCGTTCAGAAAGTGAAGCGCTAAGGTATCGGAGTTCCCGTTCCTCCTCGGGCTGCCGTGGAGCACCACAGTCTTCATGATCATCCCTCATTTTGAATGTCTGCTGGTCAGGTAGACTGGTTCTAGTAAAGTTTATTACATTTACTACATGCTGGTTGCCCTGGTTAATCCTTGGATCATGTGTTTCATCTAAGAAAGGGGGAAGGTAGGAAGAGGTAGTCAATTAGCTGGACAACCTGCCCCGTCTCGGTCGTCAGGAGGACACAGATTCAAGCGTATGATCACGTCCCTGAAACATGCTATATGAAAAAACGTAGGGGGGTACCATATATTGGCGAATATTTTCATCACCGGACGAATTACCCGGAAGAGCTGCATGACTGTCCGACACCCAACAAAACGTTAACCGCCGGGGATGGAGGTGGACTGGGGGGGATTTGAACCCCCGACTTCCGCCATGCCAAGGCGGCGATCGTACCACTGATCTACCAGCCCAACGCCTACAACAACTCAGGCACCCATCGTAAAAACCTTACCCCAGGGCACAGGATACTAAGGTGAACACCGGGGTGAACAGCCGTGAAGCTGACCACATCCTTCAAGGCGAAGGGGCACAGGAACATACTCGCCCTGCACGAGACGACGGTGATGACCACCAGAGAAGGCCATCTCACACGAAGAGGAGACTGCGTAGCCGCCGTCTCAGCCGAGAAGGGGATATCAGACCTGAGCCTTGAGATGAAGAAGGCGGCAAGGCGACCTGAAGCCACGATAACCCTAACCCTCAGGGTCGACGGCGAGGTCTTCAACGCGAGGGGCGTGGGTCACCCATCGCTGAACTACGCCGACAAGAACGACATGGTCGCCAGGAAGAGCGGCTACATCTGCGACAGAACCCTCATGATCCACTCAGACAAAGCAGCCTGCGATATTCCCAAGAGGATCGTCGAGAAGCTGAGGGATCCAAACGCCTCAGTGGAGATCATTGTGACCGTAGAGGCGCCAGATGAGTCCACTAAAACCGCGTAAGCGAGCGGATCAACCCAGTATCTTCTGAAAGAGGCCGCTGGAACCGACATTTTGTGACACATTAACGCTGTTAGATCACTGATATCCAAGACATCCTAATCTTTTGTGACACCTAGAGGTCACATAATCAGGTAAGAGTTAAATACCCATCTCCTTTTATTATTTATTGGTAGAGATGAGCGACGAAAAGGGGATGGTAAGAGCCCCCGGAAGGGTGACACAGGAACAGCTCAAGTTCCTCGAGGGGCTCGTCAAGCAGGGCCGATTCGCCTCGATAAGCGAGGCCGTCAGGGCGTCCATCGACAACTTCAACAAGCCAAGCATCCAGGCACACAGCACCTACCTGATAGGCGAGGCCCTCATAGGGAAAGGGAACGAGGTCGCACACGTCGACCTCCTCATGGGGGACAAGCTCGGCCCCGTAGGCGCCTCATTCGCCCAGGCCATCAGCAACCTCTCAATGGGCCACACGCCCCTTCTCGCCGTCATAAGGCCGAACCTCCCGCCCAAGCCACACACCGTCATCGTCCCCAAGGTGACGGTCAAGGACATGTCAGACGCAGGCAAGATCTTCGGCCCAGCCCAGGCGGCGGTCGCGAAGGCCGTCGCGGACGCCGTCGAGGAGGGCGTCATACCCAAGGAGGTCCTCGACGATTGGGTCATCATCGCCAGCGTCTTCATCCACCCCAAGGCCGAAGACGAGCGCAAGATCTACCAGTACAACTACAGCGCGACGAAGCTCTCCATCAGGAGAGCCATGTCCAACTACCCGCCGTGGGACAAGATCCTATACGAGAAGGATAGGGCATGGCATCCGCTCATGGGCTTCAGGCCGCCTAGGCTCTGGAGGCCGCCTTACCTGCAGATCGCCCTCGACCTCCCCAGCATAGAGGCGGTTAAGGAGGTCGTCTCCCAGGTGCCGAGGAACGACAACATAATCCTCGAGGCCGGGACGCCCCTCATCAAGAAGATGGGCATCAGCGTCATCAGCGCCATGCGCGAGTTCGCCAAGGACAGCTTCATCATCGCCGACCTCAAGACCATGGACGTGGGCAAGGTCGAGGTCGACATGGCCTTCGACGAGACCGCCGACGCCGTCTGCTGCGCCGGCGCAGCCTCCGCGGCGACAATCGACGACTTCGTCTACGAGGCGAGGAGGCTGGGAATCTACTCGTTCCTGGACATGATGGAGGTCGAGAACCCGCTGGAGAAGCTGAGGTCGCTCAAGGAGCTGCCGGACGGCGTGATCCTCCACAGGGCGATCGACACCGAGAGGACGGCGGAGCCGAGGTGGAGCTGGATACCCGAGATAAAGGAGGCGTTCAAGGAGAGGAAACTCCTCATCGCTGTGGCCGGAGGCATCGACCCGCGGACGGCCCCGAAGGCCCTCGAGAGCGGCGCGGACGTACTTATCGTAGGCAGATATATCACACAGTCACGGGATGTGGAGAGGGCGGTCAAGGAATTCCTCCCATACTTCCCGGGCGACATCGACCTCATGAGGGTCCACGTCGAGTAGTCCCCATTTTTCCAGATTCCAATTATGCCCCCCAATTTCCTCGTGGCGCCGTTTAAGTAAAGTAGATAAGCGTCGCATCCCAATCCTCTTCGAAACCCGATTTGAGGATCAAGGCCCTCCCCCTGCTTCTGATCATCGTCGTTGCCGCGGTCATACCCGCCACCTCGGCAGCCGAAACATACCGTTACAGGTACGTGATGAGCTACGTCTTCGAGAACAGGGGAAGCACGCCCTTCACCTTAGACCAGGACGACGCCTCGGTTCCACTATTCGTGAACAACTGGCACCAAACAGTCACCGTAATGTCGTCGGATCCAGTCCTAGGGGACATCTACGTCGACGACGACGGGAACAGCCTCAGGAAATGCGGGATACCCCTCACGATAAACCCCGGCCAGAAGCTCTCATACGCGGTCACCTACGAGATCTCGTCGAGCGACGACCCAGGCATCTCAATAAACATGAACGACGCCGGAGGCGTCTCCGAAATACCGTCCAGCCTCGTGACGCAGTACGTCTTCCCGACCGAGACCTTCATGTCGAATAGCACGGAAGTGATGAATAAGGCCCAGCTACTGACCGAGAACAGGACGACGGTCCTGGGCCAGGTGATGGCCATGCTCTTTTGGCTCAAGATGAACGTCACCTACGACAACATCGACGTGCCCAGGTACCCGAACGAGACACTGAAGGGGCTGAAGGGCGACTGCGACGACCAGGCGATCCTCCTAATCTCCATGTGCAGAAGCCTCGGCATCCCGGCATACCTCCAGGTAGGCATCGTCCTGAGCGACGGAATAGACGTCTCCGAGAAGAGCTGGGACGATCACCTCATAATAGAGGAGAAGGGGATAGGCTGGCACGGCTGGGCAATGGTCTACATACCACCGTGGGGCTGGCTCCCCGTGGATCTGACCCTGACAAGCACAAGCAATCCCCTCGAAGTCATCCAGAATTCCCCTGAGAGAAGCCATATGGTCGTCACCTGCCTCGACATCTCAAAGCAGGCTTACATCGGCGACAGCCGCGTGACGAGGGAGAAGATCACCGCATCGGGCCTCTACGTCACCAGCAAAGACGAGGCCATGGTCATCGAGGAGGAAACCTGGGCAGACTACACGATGATAGCCCTCGGTGTCGTCCTCGCAGCGTCCGTCATCGTGATGTTCTGGGCCGCTCGACGTCGTTCACCAGGACGCCGCGAGCAGGTTTTATCTCAGCCCCGCACAGATACCCTATCTGACTGATTTGAAGATACCCGACGAGATACTGAGACGGAGGAGCGTCAGAGATTTCACCGGAGAGGACCTGCCCGACGCCGAGGTCGAGAAGCTCATAGAAGCCGCCTGCCTGGCGCCCAGCGCCGGCAACAACCAGCCGTGGGGCTTCGTCCTTGTCAGGGACGATGAGACGAAGCGGAGGCTGGTCGAAGCGGCTCACGGTCAGTCCTTCATAGGCGCCGCGCCCGTCGTCATCGTCGTCTGCGCCGACCCCAAGAGGACTACGCCGAGGTACGGAGACCGAGGCCTGAACCTCTACTGCATCCAGGACACCGCCGCAGCCATCGAGAACATCCTGCTGACCGCGGCATATAATGGCCTAGGAACCTGCTGGATAGGCGCCTTCGACGAGAGAATGGCTGCCGAGGCGGTGAGCCTGCCGGAGGAGGTGAGGCCCGTCGCCATGATTCCGGTGGGTCACCCCGTTCAGAGCCCGGAGCCGAGGCCGAGGCGGAAGCTCAGCGAGGTGACGCATAGGAATAGATGGTAGCCGGTCAACTCGGTTAGGCAATCTTTCATGTTTTATATACCCTCGCCGCATCCTTTTCATCGGTGCTTTAGAACGGATAAGTTTCGCTTCCTCGACCTGAAGGTGGCGGACGCCTACACCAACATGGCCGTGGACGAGGCCCTGGCGCAGGCGAGGGGTGAAGGCAGGTCGCCTGACACACTCAGGTTCTACATGTGGAAGCCCTCAGCGGTCACCCTAGGCTACTTCCAGAGCGTGGAGGATGAGGTCAACCTCGACGCGCTGAAGGAGTACGGGATCTACCTCAACAGGAGGATAAGCGGCGGGGGTGCCGTCCTAAACAGCGCGACCGGTGAGATAACCTACAGCGTCATCATGGACGAGAAGGACCCCAGGGTCTCCTCTGACCCAGTGGAGTCCTATCGCTACCTCTGCCACGGCATAGTCGAAGCCCTCGCCATCCTCGGCATCAAGGCGGACTTCAAGCCGATAAACGACATAGTCGTCGGCGCAAAGAAGATCTCGGGTAACGCCCAGATACGCCGTTATGGCGCCGTGCTCCACCACGGCACCCTCCTCGTCGACTACAGCGCCCGCGAGATGTTCAGCGTCCTCAAGATATCGAAGGAGAAGCTGAGCGACAAGATGATCCAGCAGGCCGAGGAACGCGTGACCACGATACGCCGCGAACTCGGCAGGCAGATAAGCTTCGACGAGGTGCGCGACGCCTTCGAAGAGGGTTACAGGAGAGCCTTGAAGGCCGAGCTCGTCCCCGGCTACCTGACCCCGTACGAGACGGATCTGGTGGAGAAGTTCAGGGAACGGTACGCTAGCAGGGAGTGGATCTACAGGAGGTAGCGGGTTGAAGAGGTTCGAGTACAAGGTCCCGGGCGGCAAGCTGCTGAGGGCGAAGGTCGAGGACCGCGACGGCAGGATAAGCTTCCTCCAGATAACGGGAGACTTCTTCCTCCTCCCCGAGACCGACCTCGAGATGCTCGAGAACAAGCTGATCGGTTACCCTGTAGACGCTGAAAAGATCTCTGAGACCGTGGCGAGCTTCTTCGCCGAGAGGAAGACGACGATAGCCGGAGCGAGCCCGGCTGACTTCGCCTACGTCATAAACTCCGCACTGGGCATCAGAGCCTGAAGTCAGGGATCGGGGGCACGCAGGCCCTGAGCCTGCTCAGGGCCCGTCTCTTCTCCTCGTCCCGCACATCGGATGAGGCTACGCCGGTCCTGAGGAGGTCTATCGCCTCGTCCATCGCCCCCCTGTCGACCGGGAAAGGCACTCCGTCCTTGCCGCCGAAGGCGAAGTTGAACCTGACGGGGTCGGACCAGCTCGCCCTCTCCCCGTAGATGAGCTCCGCGACGAGGCTGAGGCCACGGACCGTGGCTGGCCCCACGCCCCTCAGCGAGACCAGCTCCTCGTAGTCCCTCGGCTGGAACTCGTAGACCCCCCTCAACGTGTCCCAGTCGACGGTCCAGGGCATGACCAGCGTCCTGGCCGTGTCTCCCTTTCGAGCCCACTCGTCGAGCCGGGTCTGAGGCCCGGGCAGGGGCTTGAGCATCATCCTCCTGAGGCGTTCTGGGCTCTCCTTGGCGAGATCGACGGAGGCCCTCCTGTTCGCCTCGCTCCTCGCCGAGGTCATGTCGAGCACGGATTCGAGGCGGGTGTCGCAGAGGATCGCCTCGTGGGGCTCTTCTATGAGGCTCCTGTGCTCTGGAGACCAGTGATATCGGCGGGCGTTACACGCCTCCTCGTTTATCCCCTGCTGGATCACTATCCAGTCGCCTGCCTCGTCGAAGAAGAAGGAGTGGTGGTAGATCTGATAGCCGTCCTGGACTAGGCTGCTGTCGACCTTCGCCGCCATCCTGCTGCGGTAGATGAGCTGGTCGATCCTGTTACCGGTCAGACCAAGACGGGTTCCTTGCTCTTCTATCTCCTGCGGCGCCCTCCTCGACGCCCTCCCCTTGCCGCCCGCGACGGCGAGGCCAAGCTCTTCTGGGTCTATCGCCTCCTTCAGGGCTCCGCAGGTCACGGTCGTGGTGCCGCTGCTGTGCCAGTCGTAGCCGAGGACGCAGCTAAGGGACTGGAAGAACCATGGGTCGGAGAGCCTTCGCATCAGGCCGTCCACGCCGTACTCGTCGACTATGATCCTGACTATGCAGCCCGCGAGCTCGACCATCCTGCCGAAGAGCCACCTCGGCGCCTTCCCTTGATGAAGCGGTAGGAGGGCGGCGCCCCTCAGAGACATGTCCGAATACCCGCCGGTCCCTCCTCGGATAAAAGCGGTTCTCCCGCTGATGCAGCGGAGTGGTGGCCGAAAGTGGACGTCAACCCTAATATGCTCATCGTCGAGGTTTAACCTATGGTCAATTTAGGCGTCAGCATGTATGAGATAGACACGCCAGCCCTCCTCATCGACCTCGACATCATGGAGAAAAATATCCAGACCATGGCAGATAGATTCAGGGGGATGTCCGCGGACCTGAGGCCTCACACGAAGACCCACAAGACCCCAATCATAGCCCAGAAGCAGATCGCGGCGGGGGCCATAGGAGTCACCTGCGCGAAGCTCGGGGAGGCAGAGGTGATGGCCGAGGCAGGCATAAGAAGCATCCTCATCGCCAACCAGGTCGTCGGAGAGCCCAAGGTGACGAGGCTCGTCAACCTCGCCAGGCACAGCGATGTCATCGTCGCCGTAGACGACCCGGCGAACGTCAGGCACCTCGCCGAAGCCGCTAGGCGCAAGGATGTCAAGCTCAATGTCCTCGTCGAGGTCGATGTAGGAAACAACAGGTGCGGCGTCGACCCGGGCGAGCCCGCCGTCGTCCTTGCAAGGGAGGTCGTGAAGGAAGCCAGCCTGAGCCTGCGTGGGCTGATGGGATACGAGGGCTTCTGCCAGTTCATCCCACGCCTCGAGGACAGGAGGGCGAAGGTCGAAGCGGCGATGGATAAGCTCATCGCCTCAAGAGACATGCTCGTCGACACCGGTATAGATGTGGAGATCGTCAGCGGAGGAGGCACGGGGACCCACATGATCACGGGCAACTACCCCGGCGTCACCGAGGTCGAGGCCGGCTCGTACGTCTTCATGGACGCCAAGTATAGTACCATAGAAGGCCTCGAAATGTTCGGGAAAGCCCTCACCGTCCTCAGCACCGTCCTGAGCACACCACGCCCCGGCGTAGCCGTCTGCGACGCAGGCCTCAAGACCCTCACAACCGACTTCGGGACCCCGGTCGTCAAGGGCGTCGACGGCGTCGAGTACGTGAGGGCGAACGAGGAGCACGGCCACCTCAAGGTCGAGCCTGGCGCATCCGTCAAGGCCGGCGACAAGATAGAGATATTCCCCACCCACTGCTGCACAAACACGAACCTCTACAACTACTTCCACTGCGTCAGGGACGGCGGCCTCGAGGCGGTCTGGCGGATAGCCGCGAGGGGCAGAAGCCAGTAACCCGGCTACAGGCTCGAGGCTAGGTCGTCGACGACGACTCAAGCGCCCTGGCCGTCGTCTCAAGAGCCATCGAGGGCGCCTGCTTATCATGGACCCGCTCGGGCAGCTGCGGCACATGGATGAAGCCCGTGGTAATTACGAGCCGCTTCCCCTCGACGCAGTCCATCAAGTGGTAGAAGAACTGGTTGCAGCCGAAGGTGCCCGCGCTGTTCGAAACCTCTGCGGGTATCTTCTCCTCCCTCAGTCTCCCGAGGAGCCTTCTAATGGGCAACCCTGTGAAGTAGGCTGAAGGCGATCATATCGTCTTCCCGATCACTGAGCCGGCTCGGACCGTCCAAGGCGCTCTCCTCTAGCCTATGAGCCTGCCGTAGCGGTCGACTTCCTGCCGCCTGATACGCGTGCTGGTGATCGGCTTACCGTCGTCCGCGAGGATCATCTTCACCACGAACATCAACAGCGGCCTCCTGCCCTTCGAGACCCTCATCTGGTTTATCTCCTCTGCCCTCGGCTCTGTCTCCTCGCTGACTATGATGCCCTCAAGCCCGCCGTTGTCGATGGTCGGCCCGTAGGGGTCGCTGAGGGGGACGAAGATCGCCCTCTCGAGGAGCCCCTTCTCCGCCAGGAAGTCCTTGACGTCCTGAAGCCGTCTCGCGTAGGGGTCGATGATGTGCGGCTTCTTCAGGGAGGCGGCGAAATCGTCGGTCGTTATGCCTATGAGGACCTGGTCTGCGACCTTGAAAGCCTCCTCGAGGAGGACCCAGTGGCCCTTGTGCATGACGTCGAAGGTCCCGCCGACGGAGATCGCCTTGAGGCGCTGCTCAGCCATCAAGCCAGCCCCTGGACTTATCTAACCGACACCCATAGGGAATTAAACCTTTAGGATTGGGGGTTGACGCGCTCAGGCTATGCCCTTCAGAGCCATGAACCACTTGATCAATGGCAGCCCGACCACGATCAGCACGATGAAACGGATGACGTCGGCTATTACGCCGACCTTTATCATGTCCTTCATCCTCACGAAGCCTGTGCTGTAGGCTATCGCCATCGCTGGCGTAGTGCTGGGCAGGGTGCTCGGGATCGTCGTCGCTATCGCCGCTCCCAGGATGGGGCCGATCGGGTTGATCCCGGCGGCTACTGATATCGATGCCGCCAACGGGCAGGCGACCGACGCGGCCCCTGTGTTAGACGCGGGGTAGGAGAGGAGGAACCCTATCAGGGAGCAGAAGCCGAAGATGACGAACTCGTTCGGCGCGCCCCCGATGAGGTCCCTGAACATGATGCTTATCCAGTGGCTGAAGCCGCTCTTCATCAGCCCCACTCCGAGGGTTATGCCGCCGCCGACGAGGAAGACCACGTCCCAGTTGACCGACTCCGAGAGGAACTCGTCCCACTTCAGGAGGGGCCGCTTATCCACCTTAACGAGGGGGAAAAGGAAAATCGCGAGGGCAGCCGGGGCCGCCTCGGGCAGCAGCCTGTTGACGGTCTCGCTGACGGGCTCCAGGCCGGGGTTCCCGATGGCTATGTTCGAGAGGAGGCCGGGTATCAGCCAGAGGATGAGTGTGAAGAGGAGGAGGGCCACAGTCGCCTTCTCCCCCTTGCTCACAGGACCGAGCTGCTGGAGCTCCTTCTTCAACGTCGACGGGTCGAAGGGCAGCTGCTTCACCTCCGGCTTAATCACCCTGTAGACTATGACCCAGGTCACTATCAGGCCGAAGATGGCGTGGAAGGTTCCGACGTAGAACCAGTCGACGAACGAGAGGTTCACACCCGTCGTCTCCAGTATCACCCTCTTGCCGATGAGGTTCGTCGTGGTGCTCGTCAGGAAGAGGAGGCTACCGGCGGTCGCCGCCTGGCCGAGGGCGAGGAAGGTCGCCGTTCCGTACCTGCTCCCCTGCTTGAACCCCTGCCTGAGGAGGAAAGCCATGACGAAGCCGAGGACGATGCTCGTCGCCGCCGTCATCGACCCTGTGATGGTGAGGAGGAAGACCGGGAGGCTCGCGACGAAGAAGCCCGCGAGCATAGGGTCACGCGTCTTGCTGACGCTCGCCAGCCCTAGGGCGACGCGCTTATCGAGCCCCCAGACCTGGAAGGCCTTCGCGAAGACGAAGCCGACTATGATGACCCAGATGAGGGGGTCCATGAAGGGGGCGAGGGAGTCCTTCCAGGTTATTAGGCCTGATAGGCTGAACAGGATCGGCGGCACGAGGGCGGCTAGGCCGAGGGGAGTCGTCTCGAATATCCACCACGTCGCCGTCCAGAGGAGGACCCCGAGGCCATACCTGGGACCCGCCGTGAAGGTGAGCCCGACCGCCTTCGCAGCCTCGTCCATGGCTGGGTTGTTGGGCATCAGCACGCAGAGCAGGAACAGGAGCGGTCCGAGGTATAGGCTGATCCTCCTCATCGACCAGCCCGTGCCCTTCTCACCGTTCCCGTTGAATTCCATCGGAGTGTTCGGTTGAAGACCTCAACGCTCCCTCAAAAACCTTCTTTTCCTAAATACGACAACCATCGAACCAAGAATCGTCTAGAAAAGAACTTTTGATATACTAGCAGCCTATCCTTTCTTAGCATAGTCTGAGAGGAACCAAGAAATGTCCTCTGAGAGATCGAGCAGGATATCAGGATTCTACAAGATGCCCGTCGAGGAGAGGGTGAAGGCGATAACTGATCAGGTAGGGCTGACGCCGGAGGAGCAGAAGCTCCTGAAATCCGGCGGAGGCCTGAGCCTCGACGCCGCCGACCACATGACCGAGAACGTCGTCGGCACCATCGCCTACCCGTTCAGCGTCGCGGTCAACTTCAAGCTCAACGGCAGAGACGTGTTCATCCCCATGGCTGGGGAGGAGCCGAGCGTGGTCGCCGCCGCGAGCAACATGGCACGAATCATGAGGAACGGCCCGGGCATCAAGGTAACAAGCACGCCGCCCGTGATGATCGGCCAGATACAGCTCACAGACGTCCCTGACATGAAGAAGGCGGTCAGGGTGCTGAGGGAGAAGAAGCAGCAGCTCATCGAGATGGCAAATGAGGTCGACCCCGTCCTCGTGAAGTTCGGGGGCGGAGCAAAGGACGTGGAGCTTAGGCCGCTTGAGACCTCCGCGGGCCCGATGCTGATAGTTCATCTGCTCGTCGACTGCAGGGACGCCATGGGGGCGAACGCCGTCAACACGATGGCGGAGACCCTCGCGCCGATGCTGGGAGAGCTCACGGGGGCCAGGCCCCTGCTGAGGATCATCTCCAACCTCGCGGACAGACGCACATGCAGGGCCGAGGCCGTCGTCAAGAAGGAGGACATAGGCGGCGAGGACAAGGTCGACCGCATAGTCCAGGCCTGGGCCTTCGCCGACGCCGACCCGTACAGGGCGGCGACGCACAACAAGGGGATCATGAACGGCACCGTGGCCGTCGCCCTCGCCTTCGCTCAGGACCACCGCGCCCTCGAAGCGGGGGCCCACTCATACGCCGCGAGGACAGGCCGTTACCGCTCCCTGAGCAGGTGGAGCAAGAACGAGGACGGCGACCTGGTAGGCGTCCTCGAGATGCCGATGGCGGTCGGCCTCGTCGGCGGCGCCACCCGGAGCCACCCGATGGCCCAGCTCGCCGTCAAGATACTCGGCTGCACGAAGGCGCAGGAGCTCGGTGAGGCGATGACTGCGGTCGGCCTCGCCCAGAACCTCGGCGCCCTCCGCGCCCTCACCCAGGAGGGGATACAGCACGGCCACATGAGGCTACACGCCAGGAACCTCGTCGTCATGGCGGGCGCCACGGGCGACGTGGTCGAGGAGGCGGTGAAGCAGCTCGTCGATTCGGGTCAGATAAGATTCAATAAGGCCCAGGAGATAGTGGCTAAGCTAAAGGGGCAGGCTTGACCATCCTCATCGACGACGCCGGCACAGGCGACCTCCTATGGGGAGCCATCATCGGCGCCTACCGCCAGGAGACCGACACATTCGTCTACGACCTCATCGACGTGGGGCTCTTCAAGGAGGGGGTCTTCGAGGAGAGACTCTACCTCGGCGAGGCCGCGAAGTTAGCCGTCAAGCTGGTCGAGCGGCTGAAGC
>Ga0315280_10004623_pt1 | contig 20175 bp, 11 predicted proteins | sample YL17G06_40_MG_FD_203697 | JGI IMG/M metagenome (GOLD analysis project Ga0315280, IMG submission 203697) | Sediment microbial communities from Yellowstone Lake, YNP, Wyoming, USA - YL17G06_40 | ecosystem: Environmental > Aquatic > Freshwater > Lake > Sediment | place: USA: Wyoming | collected... | reverse complement strand
GCCAATTGGGACGGCCGGTTTGCCGGGTGGATGTAGATGCGGCCCTGGCTGTAATCCCCGAGGACGCGGATGGCCGTCAGACGTGTTTCCATGGGGCGAACACGAAAAGCGCCCCCAGGCAAATCATCGCAAAGCCGACGAGGTAGTTCCACCTGAGCGGTTCCTTGAGATACAGCACCGAGAAGCAGCAGAACACACCGAGAGTGATCACCTCCTGGAAGGTCTTCAGTTGGGCCGTGCTCACTCCGGCGTTGGAGCCGATGCGGTTGGCCGGCACCTGAAAACAGTACTCCACGAAGGCGATCGACCAACTGGCGAGAATCGCCGCCCAAAGGGCCGTGTTCTTATACTTCAGGTGCCCGTACCAGGCAAAGGTCATGAAGACGTTGGAAATGGTCAGCAAGACAAGCGTTGCGAGCCACATGGTTAAACAAGGTGGAGAAGTGACTGCCCCAGAAGACGGGGGCAGAATGGCGTTCGAGGTGCCGTTACGTGAAGCCGCGTATGTTACCCGTTTCGGCCAGCCCGTCAAGCAGAGTTGATCCCGCCAACGAAAAAGCCGCGACCGGGTGGCCGCGGCTGCTTTGGATTGGCCGTGGGCTGTTGGCGGGCTGTTGCGGGCCCGGCCGCAAACGGCCGGGCTAGACGGACTTAGCCGGCTCGGCTGCCGCTTCGGGCGGCTTCTTGCCCGCCGCCGTGAACTTGGCCAGCGTCTCGGGGATCTCGACGCCGCCCACGTCCTTCATGACCTGCATCATGGGGGGCAGGACGCGGGCCATGTTTTGGAGCCAGTTGGCGGTGGCGCTTTGGCCGTTGGTGCCGGCCCCTTCCCAGACCACGACCTTGTCGAAGTGGATGTTCGAGATGGCCTTGGCCGAGGCATCGACGAGGTTGTCGAAGTGTTCCAGCATCATGAGCTGGAAAGCCTCTTGGGCGCCGCCGCAGGCATGGACGATCTGGCGGAAGCCGTCGCCCTTCTTGGCGAGGATTTCGTATTGGCCGCGGGCCTGGGCTTCGAGCTTGGCGTAGATGGCCGATGCCTCGCCGATGGCCTCGACGCGGCGTTTTTCCGCCTCCGCCTCGGCCTCGACCACAATTCTGGCCTTCTCGGCCTTGGCCGGGGCTTCGAGCTCGGCGCGGCGCTTGGCCTCGATCTCTTGGGCCTCGGCCAGGGCGGCCTTGGCCATGGCGAGGTGCTGGGCCTCCAGCACGGCGGCCTCGGCCTGGCGCCGGCTGGTCTCGCCCATCTGATACGCCTCGGCCTTTTTGACTTGCAGGGTCGCCTGAGAGGCGGCCACTTCCGCCTTGGCCTCGTTCTCGCCAACCACCGCCTGGGCGTCGGCGTTGGCCAGCTTGATCCGCATTTCGCGCTCCGCGTCCTTCACTCGGGCCTCGCGCTCGAAGGTTGCGGCCTGCTCGCCGACCTTCTGGTCCCGGTCCAGCTCCGCCACGCGGATCCGCATCTCGCGCTCGGCGTCCTTGACCTGGGCCTCTCGCTGGAAGGCGGCCGTTTGCTCGCCGACCTTCTGCTCCTTGTCTAGCTCGGCGACGCGGACCGCCTGCTCGCGCATTGCCTCGCGTGTGCCGATCTCGCGGGTTTTGTTGGCATTGGCCACCTGCACGGCCTTCTCGCGCTCGGCGTCCGCCACGCGGATCGCGCCCATCTTCTCGTTGTCGGCCACGTCGCCGCGGGCCTTCTGGATCGCCTGGGTGGCCGCCTTCTGGCCGATGGCCTCGATGTAGCCCGACTCGTCGGTGATGTCGGTGATGTTCACGTTGATCAGCACCAGGCCGATCTTCTTCAGCTCGGGCTCCAAGGACTTCTGGATGTTTTCCAGGAAGTTCTCGCGGTTGCGGTTGATGTCTTCGATCTGCATCGAGGCGATCACCTGGCGGAGCTGGCCGAAGATGATGTCCTCGGCCTGCTTCTGGATCTCCTTGGTGCTCAGGCCCAGGAGGCGGATGGCGGCGTTCTGCATCAGCTCCGGCGTGGTCCCGATGGCCACCGTGAACACGCTGGGCACATTGACGCGAATGTTTTCCGCCGAGAGGGCCCCGCGGAGCGGGATCTCGATCTGCATCGGATCGAGGTACAGCCAGTCGTAGTCCTGCAAGAGCGGCTTGACGAACTTCGCGCCGCCGTGGATGCAGACGGCCGCCTGGCCGGGGCTCGCTTTTCCGCCGTAGATCACCAGGATGCGGTTTGAGGGGCATCGCTTGTAGAACCGCACCATGAGGATCAGGATGGAGAACACGAACACGCCCACCAGGGCCGCGATCCCCGCGACCCACAGGGCTGAACCACCACCACCTCCCGGCGCAGCAGCAAACAGAGGCAAACGGGTCATTTTCAGCTCCTTTCCGGTTCTGGGACGCCCTGAACCTCTAGCGTATCCGGCGAAACCAAGTTGACTACGACAACTGTAGCTCCTGTGGGGAGTTCGGGTCCGGCGGTCATGGCGGCATATTCCATGGTCCGGTTTTGCAGATTGAGCTGGATTTTCCCTATGCCGGAGCGCTCCGCAGGGATGCGCAGATACACGGTGCCGTGGAGTCCCACCGCGTGGTCCACCCGGACCGTCCCCTCCGACTTCAGCCGGTAGAGGAGCTGCATCATCCAGTAGACGCCGTACATGGCGGCCAAGCCGGCGGCAATCGCGATGGCCAGGACCGGCAGGATCGGAGCATCGACGCCCTCAGCGGCGAGGCCCGCGTCGGCCGCCAGGCCCGCCAGCCCGAAAAACGCCAACGCCGCCACCACGGTGCGGAATGAGATGACGGCAAACAGCGACGAGGAGCCGTGTCCCAACGCGGCCTGCTCGGTGTGGGCGTCCGCACCGGCAACGTCGTGCGCGTCCACGTCCGGCCCGGCATCCGCGTGGATGTCTCCGCCAGTATCGGCATGGAGATCGCCGCCGAAGTCGTGGCCCACGTCGGTGTCGGTGGAATCCCCTGCCAGCCCGACGATGCTCAAGATCAACTGGCACACCATGATCGTGCCGCCCACGGCGGCACAGAAGACGAAAATCGCAGTCATGTTCGGCCACCTCCCTTGCCCCGGAGTCTTCAAGCGCTCCATTCGCTCGGAAGCCCCGGGCCTTGTGCCTTCCCCCCAAGAATAGCCCCCACGGCGGCGCGACGCCTGCCGCCGCCAGGATTATCCGTTTTTTTCCACCCGATCTTACCACCTATGATGCGGGATACAGAGCGGGCTGTCAAAGGGTCGGTCTCGTGCAATGACTATTCTGAGGGGTGATATGCTTCACCGTCTGCGGCAGTTGCCGAAGTTGGGGGGGCGACGTTTCGCGTGAGAGCAGCGCCCCGACGGCGCCGGCCAACGAGGAGAAGACTGAGATGTGAGAAATGAGAAGTGCAAAGTGCAAAATGGGGCCGCCTTCCTCCCACTGCTCCGAAAATCAAAGGGGATGAAACCAACAAACTCCCCCTTCCCGATACCGGGGTTACCTTGTGCAGGCGTGACGCTGCGATGACCAGTACACAACGCCTCGCCCTGCATGAACTATTATTTTCATCATTCCGGGTGCCACATAGCGGCATGAGCGACTTTGCACTCGTGATGCTGGGCACACGGCCGGCCAAGCCCGCCCTGCTCAGCTTCATCGTTCGTCCCTCATCCCTCATCCCTCATCCCTCTCAAACGCCTCTCGCTCAAACGGATTCTCGCGGTACGGGTCCTTGCCGCGGAGCCAGAGCCGCATCGAGTGGTACCGATACGCCGGCCCGAACAGCGGCCCCCAACGTTCGTACTGCCGCACGTGGACCCGCTCGTGCGCCCGGGTCCAATCCAGGTCCGCTTTGTTTCGGGCCAGCACGGTGTGGCCGAAGGTGATCGCCGCGGTATTGGGCAGCAGAGAGCATTGGTGCAAGAGGACGCTCACCGCGCCGCCCCAGAACTCCAGCACGCGGCCGTGGCGCTGCCCGCGCCCGCCGGTCGCCAGACCGAGGCAGCCAACCACGAATCCGAAGAGTGTCCACGGCGCCGCCCAGAGGATCGCGAGGACAAGCCGGATCCACCGGCCGCGTGATCGTTCGGAGAATCGGATGCGAAGCCGCATGGTCGTCCCACGGTTCTCATTCCGCACTCTTGATGCCGCGAAAATGGGCGGCAGAGCCGGCCCTACTCACGTTTATGCCCTCGTCACTAGCCCCCAACCCCTAGCTCCTCGCCGCCAATCGGACCGGGGGTTGGCTCCGTCGTCCTTTCCGCGAGCCAGTCCTGCTTGCGATGCCAGGCAATCTGGCTCAGCGTGCGATGACGTTTCAGCCATCCATCGATCGCGCTGAGCAACTGCCGCAACTCCGGGGAATCGGGCGGGGAGAAGACCTGGTGGGTGAGGGCCAGATGGCGCCGCTCGGCCCCGCTCCGCGGGCAGAAGTCTACGCCCAGCACCCACCGCTTGGCAAGCTCTTCTTCGACCCGCTCCAAGACGACCGTGAAACGCCGGTCGCCGACGACGCAATCCGCCCCTTGCGCGTTTTGCACGTGGCGGCGCCGCTCGATGCCGAAGCCGCAAGCCGCCAGCCCGTCGCAGAGCATCTGGAAGAGGCGAATGCCGATGTAGGGCTTCGCGGGCCGGTCGTCGCGGAAGAACTCCGGATCGTCGCCGGCGAAGATGGCCACGGTGCGGACCCCGGGCGGGTCCTCGCTGGAGACGCCGCGGGGTCGCCGCAGCATCATCCGAAAACCCAGCACGACCGCCCCCATCGCCGCCAGGGTCAAAAGCATCGGAAGAAGCGGTTCCATAGTCAGCCCGCCGCCGGAGCAGGATGACGGGGTGAGGGGATGAAGGAGCGTCGGGGTGAAGGGCAAGTGAAAAGTGACAAGTGCAAAATGCAAAGTTCAGAATTGAGCCTGCGCGACGGCGCGTCATTCTGCACTTTGCATTTTTCACTCGTCATCTTGCACTTCTTTATCCATCCGGTCACCCTGTCACCTTGTCACCCCGTCACCCCCTCATCTTTCGCGGGCGTCCTCCAGGTACGTGTAGCCTTCCAGGCCCGCCTCGTAGAACCGCAGGAGCCGCCCGGCCTGGCGGTCGTCGATGCGGTTTTCGCGGATCGCCTGTTCCACGGCGGTCCGCAGTTGGCGAACCAGAGCACGGGGATCGAACTCGACGTACTGGAGGACCTCGCTGACGGTATCCCCCTTGATCACCGCTTCCACGATGACCTCGTCCCCCGAGTCCATGGCGACGTGGACCGCGTTGGTATCGCCGAAGAGATTGTGCATGTCGCCGAGGATCTCCTGGTAGGCCCCCAGCAGAAAGGCCCCGAGGTAATACGGCCGGTCGTCGATGGTGTGCACCGGAAGGGTCCGCTTCACGTCGCGGCGGTCGATGAAGCGGTCGATCTTGCCGTCCGAGTCGCACGTAATGTCGCCCAAGACGGCACGGTGCGTGGGCCGCTCCTGGAGCCGGTGGATGGGCATGATCGGGAAGAGCTGCTTCACGGCCCAACTGTCGGGCATGGACTGGAAGAGCGAGAAGTTGCAGAAGTAGGTCTCGCTCAAGAGCCAGTCGAGCACGCCCAACTCCTCCGGCACGTATTCCATCTGCCGCATAAGCCGCTGGATCTTGCGGCAGATGGCCCAGAAGATGTTCTCGGCCTGGCATCGCTGTTCCAAAGGCAAGTAGCCGCCGCCGAACAGGTTCAACGCCATGTCGAGGGCCTGCTGGGCGTCGTGGTAGCTCTCCAGGACGTTGCGCACGGTGAGGTTCTGATACGCGTCCAGGAGGCCTACCAGGGGCTGCTCGGCATCCTCCGGCAAGCTCAGCGGCGGGCCGTTCTCGCCCAGGTCGGAGACGCCCAGCACGTTGAACACCAGCACGCTGTGATAGGCCACCACGGCCCGGCCGCTTTCGGAGAAGATCGTCGGGTGTGGCACTTCAGCGTCGTCGCACACGCTCTGGATGTGGTAAACCACGTCGTTGGCGTATTCCTGCAAGGTGTAATTGACGCTCGACTCGAAGTTGGTCTGCGAGCCGTCGTAGTCCACGCCCAGGCCGCCGCCCACGTCCAGGTACTTCAGCCCGGCCCCGTGCTTTACCAGATCGACGTAAACGCGGGCCGCCTCGTTCAGGGCCCGCTTGATGTGGCGGATGTTGGTGATCTGGCTGCCCAGATGGAAATGGAGGAGCTGGAAGCAGTCCTCCATCCCGTGCGCCTTCAACTCGGCCAACGCGCGCAGGATTTCCGTCGGGGACAGCCCGAACTTCGAGCGGTGTCCCCCCGAGGACTGCCAGCGGCCGGCGCCGAGAGAGGCCAGCTTGACCCGGATCCCGATGCGGGGCCGCACGCCGGTTTGCTCGGCCTTCTGAAGGATCGTCTCCAGATCGGTGTATTTCTCGACCACCAGGAAGATCTGCCGGCCGATCTTCTGGGCCAGCATGACGGTTTCGATGAACTCGTCGTCCTTGAAGCCGTTGCAGACGATGGGCAACTCGTTGGTGGCGATGGCGATCACCGCCAAGAGTTCGGGCTTGCTGCCGGCCTCCAGGCCGAACTGATACGGGCGGCCGAAGTGCATCACCTCTTCCACGACCTGGCGCTGCTGGTTGACCTTGATCGGAAAGAGGCACTGGTACGTGCCGCGGAATTCGTGCTCGCGGATGGCCTGCTGGAAGGCGGCGTGGATCTCCCCCAAACGGTGCCTAAGAATGTCCCCAAAGCGGATCAGGACTGGGGTCTGGATGCCGCGGGCCTGGAGGCGATCGACGAGCTGCTTCAGGTCGATGGCCCGGTGGGGTTCCTTGGTGGGATGAATGCAGACGTGCCCCTGGTCGTTGACCGAAAAGTATCCCTTGCCCCAGGCGGCCACCTCATACAGTTCGGCGGCATCGGAAACCGTCCACCGGCGGGTTTCCTGTTCGAGTTCCAACATCTACGTTCGTCCTCCTTGGGACTGAGAGGATTGCGCTCCACGCAGGACCGATTCGTAGCCATGTTAGCGGTTCGGAGCCTGGAGAGAAGAGGGTGAGCCAAGGGGGATGGCCAAAAAAGAACCGGGTGAGCCGCCACCTGAGGCAAGGTGGCCCAAGGAGCTTGGGGGGCAGCCCCAGGTATGTATCGCAATGCAACAGGTGTTCAATAATGCTGTATTGAAACGATACAGGCGAGCGGGGCTTAGTTCGGGCACCTAATCCCCAGCTCGCCTGTAATGCTCGGAAGCAGATACTTCCGACCCGTCGGGAGGGTTGCCTCTTCTGTTCCCGAAGTGCCTTCTCCGTTCCGCCTTGCTTCGTTCACCTCACCTGCCGCATCTGAATCCGCGGGCAATGTGCAATGACTGCCTCCGGCCTTCAGACCTCCTCCATCTGCCGACCCCGAGCCAACAAAGTCCTCTTCTCTGTTCAGGCCTCAGCGGCCCGTTGCCGGGCCGCTGAGGTATTTGGGGGGGGTGATTGCTCTGCAAAGGCAGAAGCGATGCTGTTATTGGATGCAAACGGTGTGCCAGTCCGCGATTGTGGCCCCGGATCCCGGTCTCGCGACCGACACTGAGGAGCGAAACCCACTCAGAGAAGTAGAAAGGCCGCCGGACGGGCGCCCGGCGGCCTTTGCCACGCAGTAGCCTAGACCATCCACGTAGACCAGCGTCTCCTCGTTGGGGGGGAGAGAGAGGAGGCCGCCGGGTCACGGCACTGCGAAGCGTGATCGCATCGGTTTTGGCACGATTCGGGCGACGATGTCCTCATCGCCTCGATTTCATGCCGTCTACGAGTAGAAACCCCAGGCTGCCCCAAGGGTGTCGGAGTGACCGGACTTTTTCGCCGCGAAACAGCGCCTGCCACTTCTGACAATAGCGTACCACTCCATCGGGGAGTCGCGACCTTGAGCGGTCTCGTTCTCTCCGCACAGTCGTTCAGCCCGCCGGGATTACACGCCGGTGGCGCTGCACCACGCTTCGGACTTCGTGCGGGGCCGCGGTTTCGAGAAACTCGACGCGGAAGTGGCGGACGCCCCGTTTCAGCAGCCCGGATGCCAGTTCCGCGTCCTCTTGCGGCACGGCGCAATAGACCGTATTGCGACAACCGAATTCGGCCCTCAGAAGATGCTCCATTCCCATCCGATCCCGGAGCCGCACTTCGTGCCGGCGGCAAGGGCGGCCGCAGTTGCTCTTGTCCGTGCCGGGCGACAGCAGCGCACAAAACAGACAGTGCTCGGTGTGAAACATCGGCACGTGCTGGTGCACCACGACCTCAAGCCACTCCGGCGGCACGGCGGCCACCAGGTCCCAAAGCTGCCCGCGGCCTAGATCATGGGCGGCCGTCACCCGCAGCGCCCCCTGCTCGCGCAGCCAGTACACTGCCAGTTCATTGGCGGCGTTGAGCGAGAAATCGGCCACGGCAGGGATGCCTTCGCGCGAGCAGAATCCCAGCCCGCCCAGGTTGCGGACAAGAAACCCGTCTGGCCCGCAGTCGGCGAGTGTCCGGAAGACCGCCTCCTCGTCCGGCTTTTGGATTCGCGGCGTCGCCAGCACGCCCTTTGCGCCGGCCTCGCGGATCCTTTGCACGGCTTCGCGGCATCGGCGGACGTCCGGAAAATCGACGACCAGGCACCGAATCCCGCAGTCGAGGATCGTTTGAAGCTGCTCGATCGACCGGCAGAGCACGTGCAGTTGGGGTGCCATTGTGGCACAGCCGCCCTCGGCTGTGTGGTCCGCAGCGGTCGTCGAATCCTCCGACTGTCGCGCGTCGGCCGAAATCATCGCCCGAAATCGCACCAGCGGCGATCCCTCGGCGACCGCACGCGGCAAAATCCGGCCCGCGCCCGCGTCGAGTTGCTCGACCATCCCTCGCCGCAATTGGCCCAGCACGCTGAGCGGCACCATGGGCCGGCCCTCAATCCGGGCTTCCAGATGCCGCAGTTGATACGTCGTGCTCCCCAGGCGGCCCAATTGCTCCCGGAGCACTTCCGCAGTGAGCGGATGCTTGACCGCCTCCTGGAGCGGCTCGCGCGACTCCAGCCCGCAGACCACGCCTGATGCCGTGCGGCCGGCGATCCGCAACGGGCGGCCGGCCACGGCCTCGACGACCAGATCCAAGGCCACGCGCCGCCGCGATTCCGCCCCGGTGAACGTCCGGCGGAGTTGCCGATCCAGCCGCGGGTCATTCGTCTTGAACAGTCTCTGGCCGGGCCTGATCTTCTTCCAGTCGATGGCGCCGCGGGCGAACGTCAGCTCGACCACGCCTGCGGCGACGGGCTCCTCCACAGAGCGGCCGTCCACAAAGACTTCGTAAACGCGCCCGCCCTGCTCGGCGTCTGCCGAGCCGTCGCCCTCGAAGACGACGCCGTCGCCGCGCTGAATCGCGGCAGCGAGTTCCACCGCGACGCGGCCTCGGCCTGCCGCCCGAACTTCGCCCAGCAGGATGCCGCGTGTGGCCGGGGTCCGCCCAGACACGAGGGCCTTGTGGTTGGGCCCCTCCAGCCAGCCGTGGCAGAAGCCGCGGGAGAACGAGAGCGACAGTTGCTCGATTTCCTGGCGGGTGAACGCCAGCGGCAGACAGGAATGTCTGCCCTCCTGCGATTGGCCGGAATGTCTGCCCTCCTGGGGCGGACAGGCGACTGCGGCGTCGATCGCGCGGCGATAGAGCCCCGTGACCGCCGCCACGTACTCGGCCGACTTGAGCCGCCCCTCGATCTTCATCGCCGCCACGCCGGCCCGAACAAGCTCCGGCACCAGGTCATAGGCCGCCAAGTCCTGCGTGCTCAGCGGGTATCGTGCGGGAGGGCGAGGCTCCTGCCGAGCCGGCCCAGACGACAGGCATTGCGAGGAACGTTGTGGCTCGGCAGGAGCGTCGCCCTCTCGAAATCGTGAAACCCCATTCAGGTCGTTGCCGTCGCAGACCACTTGATACGGCAACCGGCAGGGCTGGGCACACTCGCCGCGGTTACCGCTGCGGCCGCCAAGCGTGCGGCTCGCAAGGCACTGCCCGGAATATGCCACGCACAGCGCCCCGTGAACGAAGACCTCCAACTCAAGGCCCGTGCCGGCGCGGACCTGCCCGATTTCGCGGATCGACAACTCGCGGGGCAGGATCACCCGCCGGATTCCGAGCGGTTCGACCGTGCGGATCGCTTCCGCGCTGGAGAGCGTCATCTGGGTGGACGCATGGAGAGGCAGTTCGGGGCACAACTCACGGGCCAGCCGCGCGACGCCGAGGTCCTGGACGATCACTGCATCGGCCCCTGCCTCGACGATTCCCCGCAGCAGTCCTTCCACCTCCTCCAACTCGCGCGGAAACACGAGGGTGTTCAGCGCGACGTAGCCCTTCACGCCCCGCCGGTGGAGCCAAACGATCAGCTCGGGCAACTCGTCCGGCGTGAAGTTCTGTGCCCGGGCCCGGGCGTTGAAGCAAGTCGCCGTCGCCAAGCCGAAGTAGACGGCGTCGGCCCCGTTTTCCACGGCCGCCCGCGCGCAGAGCCAATCCCCTGCCGGAGCGAGCAACTCGGGCGCATGCGTCGGTTGAGGCTCTTCCACGGCGTCGAGGGCTTGCTCCGGAAAAGCGGCGGCCGTGGGGGCGAACGCAAGCACGCCATCCCCCCGCCACCTTTGCCTTATTCTATGGGGACTGCTCCTCCAGTGCATAGTCCCAGAAAACGGCCGCGGCAAAGCGGCCGACGCCGCCCGTGATACCCGTTTCGCCCGTGAAGTAGAAGCCCACCCGGGCGACCGGCCGGTCCTCCTCCACCGAAAGCCGAAGCGCCTGACGCTTGCGATGGACGCCGGGCCGGAAGTCGGAGAAGGTCATCCCGAGCTCAAAGAGTTCGACCCCTCCGCGCCCGTCCCCGCTGCGGAATTCCCAGCTCTCGACGTGTTGCGGGCTGAAATTGTTCCTGTCCTTTAGGTAGGCCGGGACGCCTGCGGGAGGCACGGCGGCGTTCGGCGGCCGGCTGGCGGCGAACAACAGGCCGCGGGCCGTCCAATGGTCGGGGTTGCTCGACCCAATCCCTTCGTCGCGCCCGTTCAGGATGATCGACTTCTCGGGCGTGCCGGGCACGAAGGTCCGGCGGGTGTCGATGGGCGCCGGCTTGGGTGGCGTGGGCTTGGGTGGCGCCGGCTTGGGCGGCGCAGGATTCGGCGGCCTCTGAAACGTCCCGGTGAACTGGATCGGGGTCGTCCCGATGCGGCGGATCTTCTCCGGCGGCACGTCCCAGGCGAACTTGATCGCGTCTTTCCGCCCGGTCTTCGGATTGAAGTACGTCAGGACGGCCGAGGTCTGGGTGGCCGTGAGGCTCCACGGAGCGTCCGACGAGAACCTGTGCTGCAGGACCTGCATCGGCCCACGCACGTAGACCTCGTCTTCGGGGCTCCGCCGCGTCTGCCACTCCAGGGTCATGGGGAACTCGCGAATGCCGTGCAGGTTGAGCGGAATGACGACCAAGTGCGAGGCCGTCTTGGCCGCGGCCTTGACCGAGCCGCCCGCCCCGTTGAAAGGCCGCGCCTGGAGAATCCTCTGCTCGTCGGCAAAGACGACCAGCAGCATTCCCGTGTCCTCCCGCGCGGAATAGCCCGCATAAGGCTTCAGGCGCACGGTCAGTTCCAGCGGCTTCGTCTTGTCGTGGTCCAGCCGGAGGAGCGGTCCGGTGCCCAGCGGCTTCACGATGCCGAGGTCGAGTGACCCTTTCGGCTGGGCCTTGAGCGACAACCGTTTCCAGTAGTTCCCGGAGTCGAGAAGCCAGCGGTTGGACCCCTTGTCGCGGAACCACCGGCTCGATTCTCCCAAGTTGCGGTAGAAGTTGAAGTACAAGGCGAACGTGGCGACGTTCGTGGGAAAATCCACCTGCCTGTGGTCCAGGGTCTTCGCCTTGTTGCACGCGGCGTTGAGGGCATCCAGCGTGCTCTCCAGGGTTTCCGGGCGTCCATTGCGGGTCACGTCGGTGCGCGCCAGCTTCCATGCCTGGCGAACGAAGTCCTTGCCGTAGCGCCAGGTGAGGAACTTGACGAAGGCCGCACCGGCATAAGGGTGCAAGAGGAGATCCTCGTTGCGCGAGCCCGCCAGAATTCCTTTGAACGTGTAGTCCCGTTCCCGGGGCAAGAACCGGAAGTAGTCGTTCAGGTCGTCGAAGACCACGTCCACGGCCCATTCGGCGGTCGCCTCGGAAAGCCACAAGAGGTCGCCCGTCATGTACGTGTTCAGCCGGTCCAGGCGGACGCCGTTTCGACGCAGGGCGGCCCCCTGAAGAATATGGAAGTACTCGTGGGCGACCGTCGAGCGCAATCGATTTCCATCCGTGATCGTCGAGGTGATGAGGATCTGACCGATCCCGCCGGCACTGTCGTCCATGCCGGCCAGTGAGCTGATCCCGCCCACGCGATACGCCCCCTCTCGAAGCCGTATCATCTCCGGCCTGTTCCAATCGCGGACGCGGACGACGATCTGCGGAACGGCCGGCGGCTCGTACTTCATCTCGCGCACGAAGACGTCGTGGCAGCGGTACAGCGTGGCCAGAATGACCCGCAGGTACTCCGGCTCCGGCGAGCGCTCGCCGCCGCGCACATAGTCGACGGCGAACCGCGGGGTGCCCTCGGTCTCCGTGAGCCGTTCCATGTTGTGAAGCCAGATGAGCGCGGTCTCGAACTGATCCACGGCGATGGCCGCGGTCCCCAGCCACGGCACGTCGAACGTGGCCCTCTTTGCGTCCAGGTCGATCCGGGCGTTGTAGACCTTTTCCCAGAAGATGCCGTTGTGAATCACCGGGACGATGCGTTTGGGATCGACGCCGGCCGGCAACTTGCCGTCGAAGGAGAGCGTCAGCCGGACCGGCTTGTCCAGCGCGGGGGCATCGGGGGCCTCGACTGCGACCTTGGCGTCGAGGACCTTGAGGTTGGCGTCGAGATTCGGCTGCTCTCCCGCCCCGCGATGCAGCCGCAAGCGGAAGGCCCTCTTGCCGGCACCGTCGGGGATAGCGACCGCGGCGTCCTTCGTCCCGGCAACGCCGCCACCGGCGGTTATCCAGACGGCGTCCTCCGGTTCGCCCTGCGGATCCGGGACCGGGTCGGCCGCGGCGACCGCATTGCCGCCGGCCGCGGCTGCCGGCGGCGCCGGCTCGATTCGGATCTCGTCGATCCAGACCTCGCCCACGTCTTCCGACAGGATCCGCAGTTGCACCGTGTTGGCCGGCAAGGAGAAGGTGCCCGTGAAGCGGGTCCAGTCGTAAGTGCCCTTGGGCAATTGGATCGGGCGGACTTTCCATGCCTCGTCCACCGCGACGTTGACGCCGCCGTCGGACGCCAGCCCCTTGGCCCGTGCCCAGAGGGTGATCTGATACCGCTGGCCGGCCGCGACGGCGATGGCCTGCTGGGTGGTCCCGTAAAGGTTCGGCGCGCGGGGCGTCTGGTTGACCACGTGCAGGCACTTGGCGCCCGGCTTGCGGCCCGCCGCATCCTGGGCCGCGGTCGAATTGCACTTGTTCTCGTTCCACCACCAGGCTGGGTGCTTCTGAGAGAACTGGCCGGTCCCCCACCGGCCGATCTCCACGGCCGCAAGCGGGCGGTTCGGCCCGGCGCCCATGAGACCGATGCTAAGGATCGCGCAGCCGAGGAGGAACGAAAGCCGTCGTCTGGAATTCATTGCCGTGCTCCGCGTTTCGGGCCGTTTCCACCGTTGAGAGCCAACCACACAAGTGTAGGTCAGACTCAGGCCGCAGCGGCAAAACCGCTACCGGCGGAATCGACGACGAAAACCGCCCGTTGCGAGCGATGACGCGTAGCGGCGAGCACTCTTCGGAGTGCGGCGATTCATCGCCGCTTTTCCGGCGTTCTTCGACCGTGCAGACGATGCGCCGGTCGCGCAAAAGTCTTAGAGGGCTACGTCATTCCCGTCGCAAGAAAAGCGGCGATCAATCACCGCAGTCCGAAAAGGCGGGGCCTGCCCCGCGAGGAGGAGTGGGCTAATCCAGAGCCCGTCCCCGCGTTTCATCGGGCGGCTCAGGCAGAAGCGAGGCCACGGCCGCAGCCGGAAGGAACAGAAACGCGGAGTAAAGCAGCACAAGCCGATGATTTCCGACTTCGGAGAACAGGCCGAAGAAGACCACGGCCCCGGCCGCAGCGATCCGGCCGATGTTGTAGCAGAAGCCCGCCCCCGTGGTCCGCAGCAGCGTCGGAAAGAGCGGCGGTAGGTACATCGTGAAGAGCCCAAAGAGCCCCTGGCAGATCCCAATCGGCACGTACCACCAAAAGAGGCTTTGGTACGATCGGGCGACGAAATAGGCCCCGAACAGGGCCGCGAAATACGCGACACACATCAGGGTGATCGAGCGGCGGTACCCAGCATTTCGGGCAATGAAACCGGCCACGAAGTTGCCGAAAACCGACGTGATCATCACTAGGGTCATGGCGATCGCAGCCAACTGCTGTTTCGCCGCGGGCTCCCAGGAGGCGAGGTCCGAATGGTTCCGCAGTTGCTGGGCAAACCAGTACATGAAGGCCCAGTGCGGGGAGAGCGACAGGGCGCAGACCAGGATCGTCAGCACCGTCGTGCGGCCCACCCCGCTGCGAAACAGATCCCGGATCCGCGGCACCATGTGGACCGATCGCGCTTTGGCGACCCGCCACTCTTCCGGCTCCGGCACCGCCCGGCGAATCCAAAAGACCAACAGGGCGGGAAAGATGCCCACCAGGAAGACCCAGCGGCTCGGGAGGGCCGCCATCGTGTAGCCTGCGACCATCGCCACCATCACCCCGATGTTCACGGCGCTCTGCAGGACCGCCGCGATCCAGGGGCGCCAGCGCTTGGGCCAGGTCTCTGAGAGCAGTGCCGCTCCAACCGCCCATTCTCCGCCGATCCCCAGCGCTGCCAGGAAGCGGCAGATCATCAGGTGCCACCACGTCTGCGCAAAGAACGACAGGCCGGTGAAGCAGGCGTACGTGAGAATCGTAAGGTTCAAGGCCCGGGCGCGGCCGAGGCGGTCGCCGATCCGGCCGAAAAAGCCGCCCCCCAGCGCCCAGCCAAACAGGAAGGATGCCTGAATGATCGACCCGTAGTACCCGACCGCGTCGTCCTTCTCGCCGACGCCCAATAGCAGGGCCACAAACGGCGTGGCCACCAGCGTGTAGAGGTGCATGTCCAGGCCGTCGAAGAGCCAGCCCAGCCAGGCCGCGATCCCCGAGCGCCACTGCTGCGGCGAAATATCGCGCAGGCGCGTCGCCTCGGGACGCTCCAGCGACGGCGCGGCCACGGCGGTCGCTTCCGTGGCGACGGGGTCTTGCGGGTCCTGCATAGCTCGGGTCTTCGCGGAGAAGGAGCGTGTCGGCCTGAGGAACGGCGACGAGTCAGGCTACCTGTGCCCGGAGTGCCTGTCAAGACGGAACGCGGCTGGGGCAAAGCGAAGCGTGCCCCATACGCATCAAGTGATCTTGACAAAGAGTGAAACTTCACCTAACCCGTCTGGGTGATCGCCTGGGGGTCCAACCGATGTAGCGGTTGGCAAGCGTTTTGGGTCTAGCAAGGCACCGTGAGTGCCGTGCTCAGCGAGCCGCCTGTCGAATCGCCTTGTCGCTGCCGGGATCTGGCCGCGCTGGTCGTTGCGTTGCAGGAAGAGGTCCGGCAGTTGCGTCGCCAGTTGGCTGCCTTGGAACCTCTCTGCGGAGCAGCGTGCAGCGTTGCCCATCGGCACGGTCGACCGTTTCGGACCTCGACACCTCCTGACCCGCCGATTCGCTCGGGCAGCTATCGCCCTCACTCACCACCGCCCCTCTCCCGCGGGCGGGAGAGGGAGTCTTTTGGAAGGCCGGCAGGTCTCTAGTCCCTCACTGCTGGCCCCATTAGTATTCCCGCTTCGTCGTGACGCCCGGCTGCGGGACGGGGTACTTGCCGCCGGGGCCGGCGGTCAGCGGGGCGGGGCCGTTGGCGGTGAGCTTGTCCAGGTCGGGGGCGAACTCGTGCTCGCAGTTGAGGATCTGCTCATACGTGATGAGCTGCCCGGTGTGGGCGGCCATGCGGCCCATCGAGGTCACGAGACTCGCTTCGACGCCGCGCTTGGCCTCGTTGTAGGGCTTGTCGTTGCGGATGGCGGCGATCAGGTCGTTCCACTCGTTTTGATAGGGATCCTGCTCCTCCCGCTTGATCTTGGATTCCCAGATCAAGTTGGAGCGCTTCGGACTCTGGCCCTTGAAAGTGCTCGAGGGCAGCCCACAGTCGCCGCTCTTGGCGACGATCGCCATGCCTTTGCTGCCCTGCGCGTAGCTGGAGTAAATGTCGTGGCAACCGGCGATGCAGCGGCCATCCATGATGAACCTGGCGCCGTCGGCGAAAAGGTATTCCACCGAATACGTGTCGAGATTCTGGTCCACGTACGTGGGGCCTTCGGGGCTCTGGCGGAAATGACGGCCGCCCAGCGCCTGGGCCTCGACCGGCCAGGCGTTCTTCATCCAGCAGAGCTCGTCGATGTGGTGGATGTAGAAGTCGCTGAAGCACCCGCCGCTCGCCCAGAGGAAGCTGTGGAAACGCTGCACCTGGTAAAGCACTTCGCTGAAGCCTGGCGGCTTGGGCAGCGAGCAGAAGAACCCGATCGGTCCGCCCATCCGGTAGCCGCGCATCAGGATGATGTCGCCGATTTCGCCGTCCTGGATGCGCTGGAACAGCTCCTGCATCGCCCGGCTGTGGCGGGACATCAATCCCACGCCGACCTTGAGGTTCTTCGCCACGGACTGTTCGGCGAGCTTGAGCATGCGCCGGCTGGTCGGACCGTCCACGGTGACCGGCTTCTCCATGAACACGTTGAGCCCCTTTCCAATGGCGTAGGTGAAGTCCACCCAGCGAAACGCCGGCGGGGTGGCGAAGATCGCCACGTCGCCCGGCTTCAGGCAGTCCATGGCCTTCTTGTAGGCGTCGAAGCCGATGAACTTGCGGTCCTCGGGCACGTCCACCTTGTCGGCGAAGCCCCTCTTCAACTCGCCGTAGCTCCCTTTGAGGCGGCCCTCGAAGACGTCGGCCATGGCCACCAGCTTGATCGGGCCGTTCTGGACCGAGAGGGCGTTGGCGGCTGCGCCGGTGCCGCGTCCGCCGGCGCCGATCAGGGCGAGCTGGATGGTGTTGTTCTCGGCGGCGTGGACATGCGGGACGGCGGCGGCCAGGGCCGTGGCCGCGGCGACGCGGCCGGTATGCCTCATGAACTCGCGACGGGACGTGCCACTCTTGTTGGTTTCGCTCATGGCGGACTTCCTCCTATGCGTTTTTCGCTAAGCAGAAAACGATGAACCTGCAATCGCTTTAAGGTACTCACTGCTGAGTCAAAACACCAGCCACGGCTGGATGTGCGGGGGTGCGGCCGGGCTCCATCGTGGGGGTCGAGGCACGGGGGAGGAATCACGAAAGCGCGAAAGGACGAAAACACGAAAGGACCGGGAGAGAAGGGAGTGAGGCCCGCCGCCGCGGCGGATTGCCCCACAGCGCCCGTGGCAGTAGCCTGCTTCTTTCTTCGATCTGCTCTTCTTTCGTGCTTTCGTCCTTTCGCGCTTTCGTGATCTGCTCCCGCAGACAATCCTACCGCGCGGAGTCGGCCCACCCTACAATGGCGGCACGTCGGTTGTCCGTCCACGATCGTTCCGGAGGTGTTGCCATGCGTGCCCCATCCCTGAGGAGTCTCCGATCTCTACTGGTGCTCCCCGTTCTTCTGGCCCTTTTGGCTGCGTCGGCCGACGGCCAGGACGTGCGGCGGCGGAAAAAGCTGATTGCCACCGGGTGGGATCAGCCGGATAGCCAGCGCCTGCCGGACTTGGTCGCAGAGATCGAGAAGCGGCCGCTGGACGGCGTGGTGGTCCAGGCGATCGGCACCAGCGACAAGAAGCAGCCGGTCTCGTTCGCCAGCGCGTTCCGCAGTCAGGAGTGGAAACGGGAGTGGTTCCAGCAGGCCGTGGACCGGCTCAAGGGCTGCAAGTTCTCCCGGCCCATGGACAACTTCATCATGCTGAACGCTAATCCCGGCGACGTGGACTGGTTCGACGACGCCGGCTGGCGCAACGTCGTCGAGCACTGGCGGATCGCAGCCTGGGTCGCCAAGCAGTCGGGCTTCAAGGGGATTCTGTTCGATCCCGAGCCGTACGCCCCGCCGCACTCGCAGTTCCACTATTCGGCCCAGCCGGAGCGAGACCGGCACACGTTCGACGAGTACTGTGCCAAGGCCCGCCAGCGCGGCCGCGAGACGGTGCAGGCCGTGGCCGGCGAGTACCCGGACATGACGCTCTTCTGCTTCTTCATGAACAGCATCGACGCCGCGGCCACAGGTCAGCCCGATCCGCGCCGGGCCCTGCGGTCCCAGGGCTATGGGCTGCTGCCGGCGTTTATCGACGGCTGGCTCGACGCGGCCCCGCCTGCCGTCACCTTCGTGGACGGCTGCGAATCGGCCTATCTGTTCAATAGCCGGCAACAGTACCTGGAGTCCGGTACGCAAATCAAGGGGGCGTGCCAGGAACTGGTCTCGCCGGAGAACCGGGCCAAGTATCGCGCCCAGGTGCAAGCGAGCTTCGGCATCTACCTAGATGCCTACTGGAACCCGAAGGGCTCGCCATGGTACATCGACGGCCAGGGCGGCCCGCGCGTGGAGCGCCTGCGGGCGAACGTGCAGAACGCCCTCCACGTGGCCGACGAGTACGTCTGGGTCTACGGCGAGAAGTTCCGCTGGTGGTCGGCGCCCGGCAAGCGGGTCCGCAAGGAGACCTGGCCCGAGGCACTCCCCGGCAGCGAGCAGGTGCTGCGCTACGCCCGCGATTCGCTGGACTACGCCGAGGTGGAGATTGCGCGGCAGAAAGAGGCGGGGAAGCTCGTCAATCTGGCCCGAAACGGCGATTTCTCAAGCGACCGGGCCAGGTCGATTGACGGGGCCGAAGAGAAGTACGTGGAAGGCCGCGCGCCGGCAGGCTGGAACGCCTGGCAGGAAGACAAGTCGAAAGGGACCTTCACGTGGGACCGGCAGACCGACAGCGGCGCTAGCGGCAGCGGCGGCGCTGTCGCAAAAGGCTCGGCCCGGGCGGCCGGCCTGGCGGGGGGCTGCTTCGTTCAGGCGTGCCGCGTGAAGCCTGGCGAGCGGTATGCGGTGGCTGCGCTACGGCGGATCGAAGGCCGGGGGGATGCGGGCATCCGCGTGCGGTGGCAGACGGCCGACGGGCGATGGACTTCGGAGCAGCGGGACAAGATGATCTTCGCCCAAGAGCCGCCGCAAGCGTCGTCCGCCGGGTGGTCCAAGCTCTTCGGCGTGGTCGAAGTGCCCGAAGGCGTGGGCCGGTTGGTGATCCTGCTGGGCGCCAGCGGCCAAGCGTCGCCGCAAGACGTGGTCTGGTACGATCACGTCGAGCTGTACCAGTTGCCGTGAGCCGTCTACTTCGCAGGCTCCTTCGGCTTGGCGGAAGGCGGGCCGAAGCCGTAGTCCTTGGGCTTGCCGAGTGAGGAGTCGATGTCGCCGCCGTTGTCCTGAAGATCCCCGCCGACGGAGTAGACTAGCCACCCGTCCGGGAGCTTCTTGACCACGAGCGGCTTGTCGGTGAAAGGATCGGTCGTCGCCTCGGGCGGCAGGCCGAGTTCCAAGAGCTTTGGCACTGCGTCGCTCCCCGGCGGGACGCGGGCCTGGAGGGCATTGATCACTCGTAGGCATCGCGCCCAGGCCCGGTTTCGCAGCGTGGCATCGTACGTGATTTGCATTGCCGGGAAGACCTCTCGTGCTAAGGTGCAGAAGCGGCTTTGAAGGGCGGCGGAGATTCGCTGGCGGTTCGCGTTCACCTCCACGTAGGAAAGCGACACGGATTTCAAGCTCTGGTCCATAAGCTCCAAGTACTTAGACTGGTCATAGTTCCACTGCGCGCGGATGGGCCAGATGTTCCGGGCGGGAATCGCCGCATACTGCTCCAAACCCGCGATGCGCTCCGTCCGCATGGCCCAGCGATAGCCGTCGAAATGCTCGTAACGCGCTAACTCGGAGTCCAACTTCTTGCGGAGGTCTTTGGATACGGCCCCAGCCTCGAGCACCTCGTGTGCCGCGTCCAGCCCCACGCCCTCGCATGCGACGGCGACCATGTAGCCAATTACGAGCGGCTCCCGCTCGAAATGTCTTGCGAGACTCATGAGCAGGATCGAATCCCGCAGGGCTTCGTCGCACTGGTTCTTGGAGACGAAGCAAAGGGTCCGCACGGCCAGAACCCGAGCGACCGTGCGATGTTTGCTC
>Ga0315280_10004622_pt1 | contig 20178 bp, 20 predicted proteins | sample YL17G06_40_MG_FD_203697 | JGI IMG/M metagenome (GOLD analysis project Ga0315280, IMG submission 203697) | Sediment microbial communities from Yellowstone Lake, YNP, Wyoming, USA - YL17G06_40 | ecosystem: Environmental > Aquatic > Freshwater > Lake > Sediment | place: USA: Wyoming | collected... | reverse complement strand
TTTAGAAAGTTTTTGCGTGTTAGAGACCTTGTTTACTTATTTCTTTTTATTCTGAACTCGTTTAATTCCGAGAGCTGCAAAACACGCGGCGATAACTGCAATTACACCCAGTGGTGTCTGTGGCACGACTGTGAATGAAACCCAGAAGCCTGCATGGTATTGTTGACCGCTTAAGAATACAACAACTTGGTATTCCCCCATTTCAGCGGTGCTAGCTGGAGATGGAAACTCTGTAGGGTACACTTTAGAAGCTGACCCTCCCCCTGATGGAATGGATATAGCAACCGCACTTGAGCTACCACCAGGTGTTATGACTGTTATTGAGCCGCTTCCCGCTAGGTCACATGTTACTGTTATAGTTGTCGCTCCTCCCGGCGATGGTATCACTTGAGGGTTGCATGTTACGCTAACAGTAACTGCTGCTGCTATATCAATTAGCATTAGTATCAGTATAAAAGTGATGGGCATAAGTAATTTTTTCATAACTACCACATTTACCCTTTTGTTTCCCCTTATTTAAGTTATTATGGAAAACTAGAAATGTTTTCTAGTGGTTTTTTCTAAAATGCTTTTTTCCGTATCATTTCTGGCTCGTCTTCGTGGCTTACTATTTTCCTTTTAATAATCCCTACTCGTTCCATTTGCTGGAGCTTTTCGTCCAGTTTACCTTCCTTTGATCTCTGCGTAATATTTTGTATTAGAAGTTTGTCTTGTGAGCTAAGTTTGTAATACAATTTCTGGATGAGTTTTTTCTCTTTTTGATTTTGGACTTTGTAAAATATTATTGCTATTACTAGTAGTGTTGCTGTTGCTGCTGTTAGGGCTGGGCCGTTTTGGGAGATTGTTAGGGCTATTTGTGTCCATGTCTTTATTGGTTGCCAGTGGTTTGCTATGGCTTCAGCGACCGGTAGAAGCTGGTTTTCGATTGTGAGGATTTCTTCTGGTGTGTTTGGGTATGCTATTAGGCTTATTTTTACGTGTTTTTGCTGGGCTGTGGTGTTTGTTTTGAATGTTGATGTTTCGTACCAGTATAGGACTGTTTGTGTTTGGTTTGTTTTTGTGTATTGGAAGGCGAAGTATCTTGCGATTATTGGCGGGTTTTGTAGTATTTGTGTGTCTTTTAAGTCTAGCTGTGTCACTTTTGGTTGGTATCCTTGGGTTTGTGGCCATGTTATTAGGCAGACTTCCCATCGGTGAAGTGATGATTTTGTTGTGGCTATTTCTATGGCTACATATACTGTGGCTTTTGTTTTGTCTGTGGGGATGTATGCGTATACTAGTGAGGCGTCTTGTTTTGCTGTTTGCTCAAAGTTTCTATCCCTATAGACGAATTTTGTTTCATATCCTTGGATTTGTGGTAGGATTTGGGTGTTTCCTTGTTCGCCTGTGGGGGTTTGGATTATTATTTGGGCTGGGCCTTCTGTTAGGGCGAATACTGGCGCTTGGATTGAAAGTAGGAGGATTATTGCGAAGGTTATTGTGGCTATTTTTGCTATGTCTTGTTTTTTGGGGTTTATTTGTGGGTATTTTATGAGTCTTCCGCAGTGGGGGCAGAAGTCTTCATTTTGGTTTTGGGTTGGGTTGCATTTTTGGCATGGTTGGAGGGGTTGCGGTTTTAGGAATATGCTAGTTTTGAATAGTTTTTCTGTTGTTGTTAGGAGTAGTAGTGTTCCTAGGAATATGAGTATCCATCCGCCTAGAAAGTGGAAGATTTGGAGGGCTAGTTGCTCGCCGTATTGGTAGCCTATTAGGAGGATGGTGGTTATGCGTATTATGTTTAGTGCGTAGATTAGTGGGAAGCCTATTAGGAATGTTGCGGCTTTTTTCCATGTTTTGTCTCTTGTTATGTAGGCTATGAATGCTGCGAATATTAGGAAGCCTATGAGGCTGTAGATGCCTGAGCATGCTATGTCTATGGCGAAGGGTATTGTTGACCCGTCTGGTCTTGTTATTGTGATTGTTGGGTTTCCGTATTCGCTTGAGAGGGTTGATGGTACGCCTAATGCCTTTACTATTGTGTGGCTGGCTTCTGAGCTTATGACGGATAGGGTTGAGCCTAAGGCGTATAGGATTTCTGCTGGTGGCGGTGTTAGGAAAAAGAGGAAGGCTATTGGGAAGGCTAGTTGGCGTAGGGTTTGGGGGTTGAATAGTATGAGGGTTAGTCCTGCCACGAATATGGGTAGGGTTGCCATGTGATGTTCTAGGGGTGTGAACGTGTAGGAGCCGTACCAATAGAATATTATGGCTGCTGCGGAAAGGAGGATGCCAGCGATAAGCGGTATATGTTTGGTTTCTTCGGGCTGATTTGGCTGTTCGTAATGGACTACTGCTCTTAACATCTTTCTTTTTCGGTAGATTAGGTATGCGAGGATGGGTGGTACGGCTAGCATGTAGTTTGTGATTTCGCTTTGTAGGGCGTCATTCATTATTACGGTTAAGTCTTGGTAGTATATTGCCAGTGTGGCGATGGTTAGGGTTGCCACTTTTAGAGTTAGGGCTAGGTTGCTTCTGTCCAACAGGTGCTTAATGGGAAAGGGCATGTTCCTGGTTTCAGTCATGGAAGTCGCCTTGGTGCTGGTTGTAGTTTTGTTGAACTGGTGTACCGTAAGGTATATTAAATATTAATACAGCGTATAGTTTAGTGATTCGTAAATGATAAGATTAGGGATGCGGTAATAATGCACGGTTTGAGGGTTGGCTGGGTCGTCCTAACAGCCTTCGTGGCTAGTATGGTGGTTGTGTACGGGTTGATGTCTGCTAGTGTATATCTGCAGAGTGTTGGAACTGTTAAGGCTTTGGGAGTGGGCGTTTACTGGGACAGCGGGTGCAGTCAAACCGTTTCAAGCATTGATTGGGGTTTAGCTGAGCCTGGGGCTGTTAAGAACGTGACGGTTTACATAAGAAATGAGGGTAACGCTCCCATAACACTTTCTTTGCAGACTACTAACTGGAACCCGTCTAACGCGACGGATTACATTTCTTTTAGCTGGAATTATAGCGGTCAGACAATTGATTTGAATCATGTTATTGGAGTTACCCTTTCACTTTCAATTTCATCCAATATTGAGGGAATAACAACTTTCAGTTTTGATGTTGTGGTTATTGGTAGTGGTTAGCGGTATGCGTCATGTCAAATAGTCACCTCAGTTCGGTGTGGATAGCGTCCGCACCGATTGGACCCTTGTCGTGGTTGCGGGTCATCGGAATGTGGGCGCATTCATACATCATCTTGACACGTTAAACCAATTAGTAACATCAGATGTTATCAGAATCTCCCATTGTGATATACCATTTTGTTTGGTCTTTAAAGGATGTTTCAGAACGTTCTGATGAATTCACTCGAGCTATAAATTTATTTGATCGGACAGATATGAAACCATTGTATCTGAGAATCCTATAAACAGGACTATTTTTCAACATCATACAGATAATTATGTCAACATTTTGCTCTCTAAAGTGTTTGATAGCTTTCAAGACCAAAGCTTGGATTATGACCTTCTTATCAGATGAAGCAAAGAGATCAACGATGTAGCCCAACCTCAATTTTTTTTCATTTCTTGATCGCAATACAATATAACCTAAGATTCTCTCATTTTTTTCAGCCAACAGAACCGTGTATTTTACATTTGGTTTTTCGAAATATCTCCAGTTCAAATATTTTTTATCCCTGATGACAATCATAGTATAATTCCTTGATACTTTTTTCCAAAAATCATCAATGCGATCGTCAAACGATTCAATAGTGCGGATCTCAACATTTCTTAAGTTATCATTATCTTCAATTCGATTGAATATTCTGGAGAAAAAACTGATGGTCGCTAAAATGATCGTCAATATAAGTTTATTAATATTTCGTGATATTTTATATCTGTCGAGAAATCTGCTCATTTTATATCTGTCAAAAAAATTAACCATTTTGTTCATATTAATAGGTTTTACCAGTAGAGGCACTTTGCAAACATCAAACCAACCATATTTTAGATGGCCAGAATGTGCAGGTTCATTAGGAAATCCATACGTGATGTCTATTCCTTCTTTTCCCGCCTCCTTTGCCAACATTTTTCCAATCGCTAGAAACATCCCTTGACGCCTAAATTTTGGATGCACAACCAAGTCGACGGCTTGAGAACCTATGATAGCCTCTTCACCAATTTTCATATATATGGGGATTAGTCCCATATGACCGACTATTTGTCCGTTGTGTTCAGCAACCCCGATAAGATGACCAAAGGGGTTATTTTTATACTCCCAAAACCAGTGTTCATTCGTTCGTTCGATCCCGCTCAGCTTCATGAGCTCAAGAATACCTCGTTCATCGCCTTCTTTGTAGATTCTAACAGTCCATAATTGAGTCATACTTCAACCTCTTCGATGCAAGATATTCGAGCGATCCAAGCCGAGTCTTTTACAGTTTACACTTATTGTGCACTAAACTTTTCGACCTTTTCGGCGGCTGACAGCATTGTTTCAAACGTCAACGTGCCGCTTTTTACTTCTTTCTTAGCATACTTAAACAGTGGAAAAAACACCTTGTTGATAGTTCTATGTATCGCTTCTTTTGCTTCTCCAAAATTCCATAAATGGAACCAAATATGAAATGGCAACTTCTTCCTCGTAGAGGTATCTAAGATTTTTTTCAAAAACGCAAATTTTGTGTGTTGATTGATGTATAGACTCGGGTGTATGTTATACAATTCACCAAATTTCTCTATGTACATGCAGTCATTCATAAAGTCGCCATAACTCCTATAGCATTTATATCCATATTTCTCAAGTAAGTCTAGGTGAGCCACACTGTTTTTAGGGAAAACAAAACTTCGCGGGATTATCCCGAACTTCTTCATCCCAGATGAGATCATGTTCAATTCGTTTTCAGCTTCATTGCGAGAAAGATTTGTGAACTCTTTGTGATAGTATCCATGTGCTCCGATATCATGTTTAATTGAGGATTTGAGAAGGAGCTCTAGAATTGAATCATTCACCTCGGTCAATTGTCCTCGGATAGCGAAAGTTACTGGTATCTCAAAATCATTGAATGTTTCAACAAATAAAGGGAGAGCTACTTCTTCTATTTTGCCGACCTGATATTCGCTAATGTACCTGTTAACATTCGCGTCATTTTTTCCTCTATTTACTGTTCCTAATTCTCTACAACCAACATCGACATCAACAGAAATTATAAGCATACCTTTCTCAAGCTGTATATGCGGCTCTCTCAGTTTATAAGCAACAAAATGGTATAATTGGGAACAAATGGAAACAAGTGGTTCGATTTTTCTCATTTTTACGTCCTTCATAATATCGCGCGCTATGCTTAGCAGGTCGAGTTACTCCTTCTATCTTGCAGAAGTCACAGTTAGGCAGTTCTATAACTTTTGCGACCGTATTAGCAACCCCAAACAGAAAAAAAGAGAGAATTGGTCATTTTGTCGCTTGGAAAATCATCATTTCTTTGAATGTTCGTAAGCGAGCATTTGTGAGCTTGTCAAACCAGATCCATAATTTGACGAATAAAGGTACATGATTTTTGTCGCTGTATTTGCTTGGTCGGAATTGAGGAGTGCCGCAAAGTTGAATTGCCCACTGTGCAAAAAGCCTTGCCAGAAAATCATTCAGTAATCGCGGAGTCAAACGCAAGTGTCTCTCATACTGTTCGCCTGCAAACTTCTGAACTAAAGGTTTCAAAAGCCATTTCGGGGCTAAACAGTCGAAAAGCATTAGCGGGTTTAAGAGGTTAGTTGTGGATCCTATAAATTTCCCTTTGCTTTTCATTACTCTTGCGACTTCTTGAAGAACCAGGCCTTTTGTTTCAACATGCTCCAAAACATCTTGTAACACGACTGCATTGAAGACTTCAGATTTAAAAGGTAACATTTGTAAACTGGCCGCCACGCAGTCAGAAAAATGTGAAGTCTTATGTTTGGCACTGTAGACAAATCGCCTATCAATATCAACGCCTACCATTTCAATGTCGGAAGGATTAGTTTCTATACTGCCTATTTTGCCACATCCTGCATCCAGTCCTAGACCTGAGGAACGCGAAAATGCTTCCTGCAATACGTACTTGTAATATACCACTGGGTATCCGTTCAGATTCCAAGATCGTCTCAAGTCGTTTTTACCCCGGCACAGAAAACAGAGAGGATCGGCGTCTGTTAATTTGATACCATGCTTCTGTGACTTAGCGGTAGTGGTCAGACTGGGTCGCAGTACATTCTGGGAAGAACATCCTCTGCGTCCTTACTCATCAATTTGAATGTTATCCATTTGAACCGTCCTGCCTTCTGCATTGGCTTTCCATAAACAGGGCATGCTTTGGTCGGAAGAACTTTAGGCAAGTCCTTGAAGATCAGATATTGGTCTGTATTTGCCAATGGAACTTGCTGGCTTTCCGCAGACTGGACAGTCAGGTGGCTTTTATTTTGTTTCCAAGTTTGCACCCGCAAAAAAAGGGAGGAGCTAGGTGAATCTTTCAAACACAGGAAACCTCATGACCTTGCCTTCTTCAGTCATCTCCTAGTATTTCACAAGCACTTTCATATCTATTTTGACTGGCCCGTAGCGTGCTTGGTTGTTCCATAAATGGTCAAAAATGGTTTTAATTCCTTTTCTGGCGTTCAAGTCACTTCTAGGCGCTTGGATTGCAAATGGAAATCAGGAACAGGTTAGAAGAGCAAAATGGGAATAAATACCCGTTTTGACCATTTTAGGAACAGCCATGCGCGCTAGGCCGTTGCTAAATTCGGACAAAAATGGATTTTAATGGGTATGGGTTTTTTCTTGTCATGTGTCTCGATGTTTTGACGGAAGGATAGTTGTCGAATAAAATCTATTAAAGTCTGAATTTAGCAACAAGCTGGCGCGCTTTTATCGAAATCCATCGACTCGGAAGGGTCCAAGTCGCTTCATCTAACCCTATCACTATGACTTTCCGACTCATCGTATAGCTATCCACAGGGGTGTATTTTCGTAGCATTTTTTATCTTTCAACATAAGGAAACATGCTGACCTCTTATACGATTAGGTTTATTAACTAGAACGTCAAATATTAAATATGAAGTATTACGATACACGCCTTCATGGGGGTGGTCACGATGAAGTCGAAAACCAGTTGGGCAACCGTGTTGCTTCTTCTTTTTAGTTGCTTCACTGTTCAATTTTCTCAAGCTATGTTACAAAGTTCTCAAGCAATATCATCTTACGGAAGTATTGTGCTACCTAATGTCATAACTTATTTTCATTGTACATTCTCAAAGGAGGGCCCTGAAGGGTTCAAATTAGATGAGCCTTGGGTGCTAAAAGAGCCATGTGGATACCCAAATGAGTTGGGCGTCTGGCACTGGGTTAACTGTGACCCGACTGGTACCAAAATGGGAATAATCAAAATAGTGGAAGACCCAGCTGATCCCGGTCGCTCATGTGTGGAGTTCCTTTTAGACATTCCTGGTACTAGACCATTATCAAGTGATCAACATTGCAAACTGTACGAGTGCCAAGGCAGAGAACCAGCCCTATGGGGATCACCATACACAACACTCAAAGAAGCATACTGGAAAATGGACTATTGGTTCCCAGCAAATTTTCAAGTGGCTGAAAACTCTTGGAGACTAATTTTCCAAATATGCGGAGAAGAAGGCGTTTACGGGAACCCAAATTTCCCTCAATATCCTCAGCTTGAACTGGTCTTCGGAGACACAGATTTAGAACTAGCAAACGCAGGGTTCTACTATACCAACGGCATACGGCGAGATTTTCATATAATCAACACAGTTGACCTACCGAAGGAAACTTGGGTAACAATCGTAATGTACTTTAGACAAGGCTCAACGTTTCGAGCTGAAGACGGAACAGTCAAAATCTGGATAGATGGCACCAAGGTTTTCGAAAACCATAACATGTCTACCGCGACTTACAGCGGCACACCATACGAAATCTGGGGTATCGGAAATTATGGCGGACCCTATGAGGCACAAGGACAGTACATAAACATCAAAGATGTTACAGTTACAAGCAGTTACCCGCAATAATAGTCAGAGATAAAATGGTGACGTGTGGTTATGGCACGTTATTTTGAGTAGGGTTAGATATTATGAATGATGCCCCATTGTCATAAACCACATCACCTGCATCATTTCTCACATTTTGTATAATACTGTCAGTTCTATACTCAACTTTTTCTCCAAAAGGTCCAGCCTTACTAGTATGAAGCAAATAAAGATTCCAAGGCATATTTTGATTCTCGGGATAAAGGGGACTTGGATATTCAATTCTTGAGAAAAAAGAAGGATCAGAAAATCCATAGCTTTGGTCTCTGCTCACTATGTCAGCAACTATTGGTCCCACCCTGGAGTGATTGGCCGCAAATGAAATCATATATCTTTGGTAAACGGTGTTTACAAGATTTAAATCCACGATATAATCGTTCGATGGCAAAGTTGTTGAAAGAACATTGGCCCTAGGCACCAGTGGTTGATACGGGTAAACCTGAATAAGGCAGAGCAACACCAGCACAACTAATAAAGAAGATAATAGCGCAGTTCTTGCTATCGACGTAACACGTCTCAGAGAGAAATTAATGCGTGATAGAATAAGTCCCATCAGGAAAAAGCACCAAGGAAAACCGGAGATTAAAAGTCTTTGATAGCTGAACAAGCCAAAGTTAGCAATGATTTGTACCACCACAAAGAAAGAAACTATTAGAACTAATACAGTGACCATTATATAGAGGCGCTTAGTCTCGTTGAATACTTTTCCCTTTCGAGTCTGGTCTATAAACACCAATAACCCAAGTACACTCAACGCAGCAACCACACTGTTTGCCATGTTTAACACAATGAAGATTTGGAGCTGCGTGATAATAGAAAGTTGGAAAAACCGAGTTGGAATAACCGGAATTGAAGGATGTATCAACGTTCTTAAAATGCTAACAAGGTAATCAAGGTTAACTGCACCTACAGTTGACCACCAACCCCACAGCAGTATCAAAAACACCAAAACTACAAGGCTGTACTTCCACACATTAAGAGAACTCGGCTTTTTTCTCAGATTCCCGTAGAAAGTGGGAATAAGAAAAACTCCGAGAAAGAGCATAGAAACTAATAGCGAAGTCACTGTGTGAGAAGTGACAACTACAAAACCTAAAACGGCAAAGAGCAAAAAGAAAATTCGGCTGTGAACCTTTGGCAGAGTAAGAAGAATAAAAACAGAAACAAGCAAAAGGTAAGGAATGAAAGCAAGAACGGTACCCCAAATCACATATGCTTGTATTACAGGCAGAATAGAAGCAATTATCGTATATTTCAGAGTATTATCATCCAAAATGTTGTGCCCAATCAAGTAAATTATGAAGGGTATTAAACCAAATAATACGGGAATAAAAAATTTGAGGACATCATTCACAGAAATTCCAGAAATGATTGAAAGACTTGCAACAAATATGTGCATAGCAGGGTTGGCTCCATAAGTGCTGGAGTAGAATTCATTTTGCGGAATATGTCCTAATAAAGCTATTTGTTCAGCAAATCGATAATGTCCCGGTCCATCAAAAGTATCAAAAAAGGAAGAATACTTTAAACCAGGAATTATATTTATCGAACCCAGAAAAATTCCCGCAATAAGGACAAGTTTTTTATTGTTATGAAGGAGTGTCATAGCCACGACTGAGATTACAACAAAAACGGCTACTGGTATGAAAACTCCATCGAGAACCCAGTCATCATAAACGGTCCGATTGGCGAAGACAAAGATGTAAAGACATACTGTTAGAATAAGATAAAAAATTAGAAAGTATACGAACTTGCTGCGACCTTTATAAAAACTGCCTTTATTTAGTTTCATACTATCAACATATCCTCTATCAGTAAGATTTCATTTTAATCAAAAGGTGTTGCAACATAAAAGACAAAGGTCCGGGATACGAATTCTTGTCTGTTAGAAAACCCCATTGAAACGGGGTTTTTAGGTATACAGCATCATGTGTACTGTATGAAAATGAGCCGTCAGCTCTTTGATTTTCGACGAGATAATCATACGCTCAACTGGTCGATTATAATTTCCTAGACCCATAGTTGACGCACTTGCTAACGCAGCGCCCACTACACTTGAAACATGAAGACTTCAGGAAATGTCTGGGTACAATTGTACTTGACTGAGCCAGTTTCTGTTACTCCCGAAACGAGAAAACGTGATAATTTTTCAAGTATTGCTTTGATTCTTGCACAATGAGTAATATTGTAGTAATATTCTAGGGAGTATGATATTAAACTCAGAAGATTTCTCAACGAACAATTTTTTGCCAGAGTCCATTATTTGTCTTTGCGTTTTTTCAGGTAGAAAATGAATAAAAGGAGAAAGTTCACCCTTTAGTTTTCGGCTGTTCCACAATTTTTGTCGTCCTCACTACAATTTTTATGTCTTGAACATGCTATGCACGCACAACTTTGTCTTTTTCTTATGATTTCTATTTTCCAAGCAGCTTGTCGTATATGTTATCTAGTTTCTCCATAACCACTTCCCTGTCATATTGTCTTTTAATCTTTTCTATGTTATTTTTCCCCATTTTTTGTCTTAGTTTTTTGTCTTTTGCTAATATCAATATTTTCTCTGCCAATGCATTGTAATCACCCGTTTTAATAAGAAATCCGTTCTTTCCGTCTTCAATAACTTCGGGTATTGCTCCTACGGAAGTTGCGATTATGGGCAAACCTGTAGCCATCGCCTCCAACATTGCAATTGGGAAACCCTCCGAATAACTCGGCAGAATAAATATATCTGAATTAGAGAAAACCTTTATTTTTTTGTCACCATGGACATAATCCAAAACTCTTACGTGAGAAATGATTTCTTCCCCCTTAGAGATAATATTCAGTTCGCCGACATTAGCGCATCCTACAAAGACGAAACAGATGTTTTCGTGTTGTCTGACGACTGTTGGAATCGCCTTAAGAATATCATAAATGCCTTTTGTTTTAGCTCCAGCGCCACCTATGAAAAGGACTTTAATCATATCCTCAGGAAGATCCACCTTTCTTTTGAATTGTGCATATCTTGAAAAATCCACAAAGTTCCCAAGCACAATAATCTTGTTTTGTGGTATAAGATCTGCGAAGAATCTTTTCCATCTTGGCGATAGAGCGATAACTCTATCGGGTAAATTTAAAATTTTTCGCATTAAAAACTTGACAAGATAATTACTGTCTTCGTAAAATTTATCGAATGCTCCTCCGTGAATATGAACTATCGTTTTTTTGAAGAACAAATTTGACACTAGGATATATACTGCATTCTCCCAAAAAGACCAATAAGTTGATGTGTGGATATGCACAAGATTTGGACTTTTCACAATGAGGATAAAAGGGAACATTAACAAGTGGAATATTGTCGCCATAATAGATTTTACTAGACACGGTAATCCAACCCGGAACATCAAAGTATAATCCCTAACATCATAAACGATCCCGAGAGTCGGTCTCTCAGTTCCAAATGTAATGAACTTATATTTTCTATTTAGGTTAGATTCTAATATACCAGTTATGAATGCGGTAATCCCTCCAACGGTCGGTGGAAGGGGTCCCACCATCAAGATTTTCTTTTTCGTTTCATGCATGTGCGCATGCTCCAAGCTATTTCGCTTTTTCCTTTGCAAAATTCGTGCGCACCAAGCAATTAATGACTTTGCTGGCCTTTGAAATCGCCATATTTCTGATGGAGTTTTTTGACAATAATTTCCATGACTCTAACGGTTTCTTTACCTTCTTCACCCGTTACAGGAGGTTGTTGATCGTTTACAACGCTATCTACAAACTTCTCAATCACTACAGCATGGCCACGTGCGCGCGTTAGGGTGTTTCTTGCAAACATCACCTTTGCAGCATTCAACGTAACACCTTTTATCGTTTGAGCTGCAGCATTCAATGAAGAGAGAGCAAGGGGGACTAGTTTCGTTTCGTTCAGTTCATATCGTGTTAATAGCATACTTTGAAGATCCATTTTTAAGATACCTTTCGTGCCAAAGAGGTCAACATCGGCAACAAGGCAATCGTTTGAATGTGAGATCACAATGGAGCTGGTTATATTTTCTCCCTCTAACACTATATTTAAATAGTCATATGGAACCCAGGGATATTCTAGAGTTTTCTTAGCGTAGATGTCAACATCCTTGATGTCCCTCAAAAATACTAGGGAGGTATAGATAGCATGAGGTCCTGTCTCCTCCAGTACCCCTCCAGGCAGTCTATGGACCCAGTGATTCTTTAAGGACATATATACACCTCTATGCGTTAGCCGGCACCATCGCATACCTGTTAGTTTTCCGATATCACCCTTCGCCACAAGTTGTTTCGCTTTTAGTAAGGGTGGACGGAATATCTCATTGTGGACTACGCATAGTTTTAAACCGCGTTTTTGAGCAACATTATTCATCTGGTCACAGTCAGACACTTTTAACGCCATCGGCTTTTCTACGAGGACGTGGCAGCCTTTCTCCATCGCTTCAATTGCCAACGGGGCGTGTGTCTGAGGGGGAGTGCATATGGCGACTATGTCCAAGTTTTCTTTTCGAAGCATTTCTGATAAGTTTGAATAGGCCCTTGGTATACCGAATTCTTTAGCAACTGAAGTTGCAAGTGATTGATTGACATCACACACAGCTGAAATAACCACATCTCTCTTCAATCTGAGAAAACCTGGAATATGCTCTTTCTTAGCGATGAAACCGCAGCCAACAACGCCGACTTTAAGTTTGCCCAAAACTCTCACTCTCCATTTGCCTAACAAGTGTTAGTCATATTTGTGCTTTTTTTCTGTGCCTCCGTTTTATGCGCGCGCTACTTGCCTCTTACAAAGACTATTCAAACAGTCGTTTGGTCATAAAATTATTGATCTGAAAGTGAAAGCTTATGTTTGTCAATGAGGCTTCTGAACTTGCTCTAATATCCAATTATATGTCTTTTCTAATCCTTCTTTATAGGTCATCTTTGGCTGCCATTCGATAGTGCTCTTAATGCGCGTTAAGTCCGCGTTTCTTCCCCTCACTCCTTGCGGTTTAGACAAATCATATTCTTTTCTAAGTCGTTTGCCACTAATTTCGATTATCATATCCGCCAACTCATTTATGGTGATCAATTCGTCACTACCAATGTTTAAGGGTTCATCGCAGTTACTATTCATCAGTTTGTAAGTGGCTTCTAGGCAATCGTCAATGTATAAGAAAGATCTCGTTTGCTCTCCATCTCCCCAAATAACTATGCTTCCACCATCTTTTGCTTCTGCCACTTTTCGACATAATGCTGCGGGAGCTTTTTCCCTACCTCCCTTATATGTACCATAAGGTCCATAGATATTGTGATAACGTGTTATTCGAACGGTTAAACCATAATCTTTCTTGTAAGCCTCCATCAGTCTTTCAGTAAATAGTTTTTCCCAACCGTAGAATTGGTCTGGCTCCGCTGGAACAGCATACTCTTCTTTTAAAGGTTCAACTAAGGGCGTTGTCTGTCTATATGCGGGATAGATACATGCACTGCTTGAAAAGAAGATTCGTTTAACGTTGTTTTTTCTGTATGCTTCCATCATGTTAATGTTGATTAAAGCGTTGTCACGCATGATATCCGCCCCAACTTTGGTGATGAATCCTATTCCACCCATGTTTGCCGCGAAATTATAAACTTGATCGATGTCTCTTGTGACTCTTTGGCAGTTCTCCGCACTTCTTAAATCCTTCAAAAGAAACTCGTCAGCGCAACTCTGCATAAATTCCGGCTTTTTGATATCAACTCCCCTAATCCAATAACCTTTACTTTTTAGATATTTGACCATATGACTTCCGATGAAACCGCCGGCTCCTGCCACGAGTATTTTTTTCTTTTCCACTTTTTCACGTCCTCTTTACTTAGTTCTTAAAGAGTCTCCAAATGGTATATAGATGAATGCATGTAAATTTTTACAAGAGCTTTTCAATCAACTTGGGATAACCATTTGAAATACTTTCAAAAGTGAACTTACTAATCAAACTGTTAAACTTTGTTGACGAAAAATCATCTATGTTCCTTAGAACATCTTCAATTGCATTTGCTAATTCTGACGGGTTAGCATTCCTTGCAACTCTACCTATCCCATACTTCTCAACTACCTCGCCTATCGTCTCCAGATTTAAAGCAACTACAGGTTTTTTATAAGCGATGTAGTCATATAGTTTAGAGGAGTATATGGCATCAGTTCCTAATCTTTTTTCCATAGGAATAACACAAATATCTGCTAAATGTAGAATATGATAAGCATCTCTTCTTCTTTTTTGCCAACCTGTTACGATGACGTCATTGTCATTTGCCTTATCCATCAAAGCTCTGAAGTGTTCATCGCCATCCCCTGCAACCACTAGCTTCAAATCAGAATGTCGGATTTTCAACTCTTTGAAGGCTTTAATCAATGTGTCAACTCTGTCGAATCTGTCGAAGAAGCCAGTTGTCATAATCACTGTCTTCTTGTTAAGAGCATATTTTTGTTTTAGTTCAGTTAGCTTCTTAGTGTTCTTGATTTTGGCCCACCGAAGTACACGTGGATCTATTCCTTCACCCATAACCAATATTTTTTGTTTGTCGATCCCATATGTTTCAACCAATATTCTCTTCATGAATTCACTAACAGCAATAACTCTCTCTGCCAACATCGGAATTGCTTTGCATTCGACATACTCTAGCAGTTTACTAGGGATTCTATATAACACTCCTCTGCCCCGCCCTAATGCCTTATGGGCGTCAAAGGCAAAGTCTACCATTTCGCAGACGTATTTTTTCCTAGAAACAATATGAAAGAGAAAGGATATGAAATTTGCAGTAAAATGCATGCTAACTACCAAATCGATATCTTTGAACGTTACCGCCATGTACACGAGACTTTTAAACGTGTATTTAGCCCTCTCCCAAATACTGTCAAACCTCTCAATCCCCATTTTCTTGCCAAATCCTATCCTGTGAACTATGAACCCATCATACTTCACTGTTAAATACTTGATTCCTCTAGAAACAATATGGATTTCAACGTCATTAAGGTGGTCACGTAAAAGCTCTGCTCGATTAATTAAGGTACGATTAAGCCCTGTAACAGGGGGATAAGGAGAATCTAGAACAAAAAGGATCTTCTTTTTTGACCTGTTATTGAGATACAACGTCAACCTTTCCTTTCATTATGTGGACAAGTAGACAATTGTTTCGGTTGATTTAGAAACACTATTTTTTGGCGCCGATTTTGAGGTATATCAATGGTCCTACTATTTTCCACCAATCTCGCAATGGAGATATCTTGGAATATCCGCCTTTATGCCGATAGGGATATACCTTTGACACTGGAACTTCCTTTGTTTTATAATCAAGTGTCAGAACCTTGTAATGTATATAATATTCAAGCCCATAGCCGTCGAGCCAGCTCTGCCAAATGTTAATGCGTTTATCATTAAATATTTTGAGTTTGTAAGCTCTAAACCCATTTGTTACATCCGTACATCGAATATCAGTAAAGAGCGTCCAAATTAATGGATACAATCGAGAAAATATTCCACGCAGTATGGGGGTCTTAACGCGTCTTCCCCCAGGCAGAAACCTAGAGCCCTGCACATAGTCATAGTCCCCCCTCATAATCGGATTTAAAAGCCTATGAATCTCTCGCGGGTCATCTTTATTGTTGCCAGCCATAAGCACAGCAACATCGTATCCATGGTCTAGTGCATATCTGATGCCTTCTCTTATAGCGTAGCCTACCCCTTTTCTTTCTTTACTGTTAATGATGTGAACGGGGGTTCCGATTTTCGCTGCTGCTTTTCTAATTTCCTCTAGGTCGCCCTTGGTTGCGCAGTCCACTGCTATGCATATTTCGTCAACAATTTTGTCCGGGAACTTGGCTAGAACGTTCACTATGTTGCTCGTATCATTGTAAACACAAGTTATTGCAATCTTCTTTTGAAAATTGGCGCGTGCGCACAACACCGTCATGAGTGGTCTCTCTTACATTCAACTATCTTATCCTGTTCGGGATCCACTGTCCCCCTCTGCACAGCAGGACTTCCGAACACTATTGCATAGTCGGGGACATCTTTCGTCACAATTGATCCAGCACCAATAACTGCATGCGTGCCTACCACAATCATCGGGAAGAAGATGCAACCAACTCCTATCCTTGCGCCATCCTTTATTGTTGGTCCACATAGCAACTTCCAGTGTTCGCCACTCTGTGAATATTCCTTCCTATAGTAGTACATCTTGGGATCATTCGTTGTAACCGAAAGGGGAGCCATAAAGACGTAATTTCCAATAGTTGTTTTCTGTCCTACATGATTATTTGAATGAATAAGTGTATGATGTCCTATGGTGATGTTTCCTTCAAGCATGGTGAGATTCCCTATCACTGAGTGGTTTCCAATTTTTGTATTGAATCTTATGACAGTATTATGGCCTATAATTGAATCATTTCCTATTTCTACTCCTCCGTAGATAACTGCGCCAGAGTCTACTCTAGTTCTCTTACCTACTACGGTCCTCTTGCCTTTATGAGGGATAAATCTAACATCTTTATCTATCTTTGCCCCTTCCTTAACTTCCACCCATTTTGGTATTCTCATTTCGTTTTCTCCTCCTTAAATCAAAATTGAAAGTTAAGTTTCATGAACGTACAGTTTCAGACCGTCACGCCGCTGGGAATAAAAAACCAGGGGTCTTTTTCAGATTATTACATGTATTTCTATTTCCTTCTACAACCTCAACATCCTTAATAACCGAAAACTTGGAAGCCCTACTCATGCTTTTCATCACAAATCCACCCTTTCTGTTCTCTCTTCCTCCACCGACTTCCTAGCTATCTCAAGAAGTCTAACAACCTTCGCGCCAAGCAAACCGCTATTCTGATTCAAGTAATGATTCCTTGGATTATTATTCTGAACACAATTCACGAAGTGCTCCAGCTCCGCCTCAATCGTATTATTTCTATCAACAGAAACATCGTAAAACCGCCCATCTTCAAATGCCTTAACACCCTGCGTCAAACAATCAATCTTCGCAAACCTTTTCGACCCCATCACAGAAACCTCTCTAACCTTCCCAGGCAACAACCAACTTAACTCAACATGAGCCATCACGCCGTTCTTAAACTCAGCTATGATGTGGGCCATTTCCTCAAGCCTCTCCCTACGATAAGCCCTCGCCTTACACGTTATCTTCAACGGCCACTCATCAAGAAGGAAATTCAATATATCAAATGGATGCGGAGCCAAATCCGTAATGATGTCTCTACCCTCCATCGGCGGCATAAGCGTCGTCCATTGAAGCTTAAGCCAGAAAACCTCACCGAAAAAACCATCCTCAATCAGGCTCCGAATCTTCCTAAGCGCGTTGTTAAACCTGTAAATATGACCAACCGAAAGAACCAGATTCCTCGCCCGAGCCAAATCCACCAGCTTAAACGCCTCACCAGAGTTCAGCGTCATAGGCTTCTCCACCAAAACATGCTTCCCAGCCTCCAAAGCCTCCTTACAAACCTCAAAATGCGTCTCATTCGACGTGCAAATGTTGACCGCATCGATTTCCGGGCAGACCAAAACCTCCTTATGATACCTCGTCATGAAAGGCACATGATAATTCCCCTCACAAAACTTCAGATTCTCCTCTGACAAATCACAAACCGCACGAAGGCTAACACTAGAATTTCGCTTAGCCAACTGCGCATACTCAGATACTATCTTCTTACCCCAGTACCCGAACCCAATAACAGCCACATTCACCCTACGCATTTGGCAACACCGCAAAACTGTAAAACGCACTAAACTCGTCCATCAAAAAACTCGTGAATTTTACCGCAGATGTACTCAATTTGCTGTTCTTTAAGCTCAACGAACATCGGCAAGCTTAATGCTGTCCTAGAAAGAAGCTCACTCTTAGGAAAGTCTCCCTCTTTATACCCAAACAACCTTCGATAAATCGGCTGCAAATGTATCGGTATTGGATAATGTACCCCACACTGAACCCCATTTCGCTCGAGCCAAGACTTCAGCTCATCCCTAAAAAGGGTCCTAATCACGTAAAGATGATAAACAGGTTTAATGTCAGAGCCCTCATTAGGCGGTAACGCAATTTCATCAATATCACATAACATACGGCTATACAGCTTCGCAATAGCCCGCCTCCCTTCATTCCACTTATCAAGTCTCTTAAGCTGAACACGCCCAATTGAGGCGTTTACCGTGTTGAGTCTGTATGTAAAGCCAACTGCGTCATGCTCATAATGCGACGCCCTCCCACAGTCCCTTAGCTTCGCAATCGTCTTAGCGATTTCCTCACCATTGGTAACGACCATCCCACCGTCGCCGCACACAGTCATGTTCTTAGACGGATAGAAAGAGAAGCAACCTACATCTCCTATTGCCCCGACTTTCTTTCCATGATATTCTGCTCCGTGAGCTTGACAAGCATCTTCCACCACCGCAAATTTGTAATCTCGCGAAAGCTCCAGAATCCAATCCATGTCTACTGGAAAACCATACAGGTGTACTGGAATTACAACCTTTGTTCGATCAGTTACATTTGCTTTAACAAGCTCTGGGTCGATGCAATAGTTCTGAATGTCTATATCCGCGAAAATAGGAACAGCATTTACATACAAAGCAACATTTGCGGTCGCAACAAACGAAGCTGGAGTTGTTATGATATGATCCCCCGACTTAACACTCAAAGCGAGAAGCGAAAGATGCAACGCAGATGTCCCAGAACTTGTGGAAACAGCATATCTAGCCCCGCAATACCTGGCGAACTCCTCCTCAAACTTGAAAACACTCTCTCCCATTACGAGCTTCTCATTTTGCAGGGCATCTAGTGCCGCGTTTTTCATCTCTTCGTCAAAAACCGGCTTGGCTAATGGAATTTTTACTTCAAAATTCTTAACCATAACTTCGCTACTCCATGAGCTAAAACATCTTTGAAAAATGACTGAAGACGAGCGTTTAAAATTATTCGAATCTGATAATTTACAAATTTTTAATATCTATTCTCATTAATGAGCAACCTAAGACCCTCTCTCAAATTAATTTTAGCTCTAAACCTGAGAATTTGGCTGGCTTTTGCAGGATCTCCATAATTATTCTTTATGTCACCTTTTCTTGGTTTATGATATACAAGTTGTAGATTCCTTCCAGTAACCTCTTCTATAGTCTTTGCCAACTCATTTATGGTGGTAGGATTACCGGTGCAAACATTAAAAGTCTCACTCACCAAATCACTATTTTCTAAGGCTAGCATGGTTGCCTCAACTACATCGTCTATGCTCATGAAGTCCCTAGTCTGCTTCCCATCTCCGAACACTACTAGGGGCTTACCGTTCAAGGCGTTATTCAGGAATCTCGATATAACGCCACTATACGGGTTATGTTCCTGTCTTGGCCCATAAACATTAAAGTACCTCAGAATAACGGTCTCAAGTCCGTAGCTTCTATGAAACGCTTTACAATAACACTCTGCCGATGCCTTCGACGCAGCATACGGCGAAATAGGTCTAGGCGGATAATCCTCCTTAAGTGGCAATGAGTTTCCCTCACCATAAACCGCAGTTGAAGAGGCATACACAAATCTCTTAACGCCTTGCCTCCTTGCCTCTTCCAAGACGTTTAACGTTCCAGTCACGTTAATTTCACGAGTTTCAACAGGATTATTCACAGACTCATCAACGCTTATTAAAGCAGCCAAATGCACCACAGCATCAACGCCATCCATCCCATCCCTTACAACTCTTTTATCTCGCACATCCCCTTCAACTAGCCTAAAACGGTCGCTTTTCAGATGCTGGCTTACATTCTCCATTTTACCTGTCCTAAAGCTATCTAGCACTACTACTTCGCAGCCCATGCCCAGCAACCTATCTACCAAGTGGCTTCCAATAAACCCCGCACCACCAGTAACAAGAACCTTAGAAAACTCTCTCATTTTAACGACCCACAACCCCTTTATCTGCAAAACTTCGTTGACAGCAAAATCTTAACCAGTCATGTTCAACCATAAACCAACAAAACGATTATGAAACTCAAAAGCTTGAAATTCGACGTTGTATATCCAAAGCTCCATGAAAAGCTGATAATAGTAACCATTATTTTCAACATCCCACGAAGCCGACTTATCAACATTAAAAGTCACACCGTTCATCATCAAA
>Ga0315280_10004621_pt1 | contig 20183 bp, 14 predicted proteins | sample YL17G06_40_MG_FD_203697 | JGI IMG/M metagenome (GOLD analysis project Ga0315280, IMG submission 203697) | Sediment microbial communities from Yellowstone Lake, YNP, Wyoming, USA - YL17G06_40 | ecosystem: Environmental > Aquatic > Freshwater > Lake > Sediment | place: USA: Wyoming | collected... | reverse complement strand
AGCAGGCGTTCCCGCTCTTCCAGCCGGCGGGCGAGCCCCTGCCAGCCGCGCTCCAGCAGGTAGCCTTCCTGGGCCAGGCGGTAAGCGCTTGCCAGGATCAGCCCCAGCCCGCCCCAGAGGGCGAGCCCCAGCTCGGGGAGCAGGCCGCCCCGCGCCAATCCCGCGGCGCCCAGGGCCAGGAGCTCAAGCGCCAGGACCGCCGCCCAGGCGAGCTGCGCGCCCGAGCCGGACCGGCGGCCGGCGCGGGCCAGCCTGGCGATAGGGTAGCAGGCCGCGAGCTCGAAGGCGAAGAAGTTGAACAGGGTGAAGGGCAGCGTGCCGCGGAACCCGAGCCCGAAGGCCAGGACGAGCGCCAGCGCCAGCCCGCCCACGCCGACGGTCACCAGCCACGGGCGCAGGGGAGGCAGCAGCAGCCCGGAGTACAGCCCGGCGGCCCACAGCGCGCCCAGCGCCGGCAGCCCGGCGGCGGGGCTGCGGTTGGGCAGCAGACCGGCCAGGGAGCAGAACAGCAGAACCAGGAGGAAGGCGGCCAGCTCCCGCCGGTCCCGGCAGGAGGGCAGGCGGATCAACAGCAGGAGGATCTGCAAACCGGCCAGCGCGGCCAAGACGGCGCGGCCGTGGTCGAGCAACTGGCCCACTCTCCCGCCCCCCGCAAGGCATTGTAGCGGGCTACTGGATGTCCGACAACCGCACGGGCCTGGGGTTTTCTTCCTCGCCGGTTTGCCCGGCCAGCTCCTGTAGCAGGCTGCGGGCCCTGGAGGAAAGCCTGGTGGGGACCTGGACCAGGATCTTGACGAACAGGTCCCCGCGGCGCTCGGGGTTGTGCAGGTAGGGCACGCCTTCGTTTTTCAGGCGAAACACCCGTCCGTTCTGGGTGCCCGGCGGTATCTTCAACCTGACCCGGTGTCCATCCTCCAGGGTCGAGACCAGGATCTCGGAGCCTAGCGCGGCCTGGGTCATGGAGATCGGAACCAGGCAGTACAGGTCGTTGCCGTTGCGCTCGAAATACTCGTGCGGGCGGACGGTGATATATATGTAAAGGTCGCCGGCCGGCCCTCCTCCGCTGCCGCCGTCGCCCTGCCCGGGGATGCTGATGCGCTTTCCGCTTTCGATCCCCGCGGGGATGTTGACCTTGAGGCGGCGGACCTTCTGCAGCAGGCCCCGCCCCCCGCAGGCCTGGCAGGGGTGCTGGATGAGCTCCCCCTCGCCCCCGCACTGGTCGCAGGTCGTGGCGATGGAAAAGAAGCCGGAGGAGCGCCGGATCTGCCCGCTGCCGCGGCAGCGGGGACAAACGGATTTGCCGGTGCCCTTATCCGCGCCGCTGCCCTTGCAGGCCTCGCAGGTCTCGCTGCGGGTGATGGCGATCTCTTCCTTTTTGCCGAAAACCGCGTCGACGAAGGAAACCTCCAGGTCGAAACGCAGATCGGCTCCGCGGCGGGCCGCCCCGCGCCCCGCTCCACCCCTCCCTCTCCTCGCCCCGCCGCCGAGAAAGGAGTCGAAGAAGCCGGTGAAATCGAAACCGCCGAAGATGTCCTCGAAGTCGCGGAACACCGAGGAGAAGTCGTGGGCCCCCAGGCCCATGCCGTCCAGGCCGGCGAAGCCGTACTGGTCGTAGGTCTGGCGCTTGCGTTCGTCGGCCAGGATCTCGTAGGCCTCGGTGGCCTCCTTGAAGCGCTCTTCGGCTTCCTTGTCACCGGGGTTCCGATCTGGGTGGTACTGAACGGCCAGGCGGCGATAGGCCTTCTTAATCTCTTCTTTCGAAGCTCCCCGCCCTACGCCGAGGACCTCGTAGAAATCCCTTTTGGCCAAGCTTCCGTCACTTCAGGATGCGCGGTTACTTCTTCTTGCCCTCGTCGTCCACGACCTCGTAGTCCGCGTCCTCCACGCTCTCCCCCGAGCCCTGGCCCGACTGCCTCCCGCCTCCGGCCTGCTGGCCTCCGCCCCGCTGGCCGGCGCCGGACTGGGCCTGGGCCCCGCTTCCGCGGTATACCTCCTCGGCCAGCCGGTAGGCGGCCTGCTTGAGGGCCTCGCTCTTGGCCTTGATCTCCGAGGTGTTCTGCGAATCCATCACCTTGCGCAGCTCGGCGATCGCCGATTCGATGTTCTTGCGGTCCGCATCGCTGATCTTGGAGCCGTAGTCCCGCAGCGACTTCTCGGTGGTGTAGATCATGTTGTCCGCCTCGTTGCGGGCCTCGGCCCGCTCGCGCTCCTTCTTGTCCTCCGAGGCGTGCGCCTCCGCGTCCTTGACCATGCGCTTGATGTCGTCCGAGCTCAAGCCCGAGGAGCTCTCGATGCGGATCTTCTGCTCCTTGCCCGTGCCCAGGTCCTTGGCGGAGACGTGCACGATGCCGTTGGCATCGATATCGAAGGTCACCTCGATCTGCGGCACGCCCCTGGGGGCCGGGGGGATGCCCACCAGGTCGAAGCGCCCCAGGGTCCGGTTCTGGGCGGCCATCTCCCGCTCGCCCTGCAGCACGTGGATCGAAACGGCGGTCTGGTTGTCCGACGCCGTGGAGAAGATCTGGCTTTTGCGGGTCGGGATGGTGGTGTTGCGCTCGATGAGCTTGGTGAACACCCCTCCCAGGGTCTCGATGCCCAGCGAAAGGGGGGTCACGTCCAGGAGCAGCACGTTCTTCACGTCGCCGCCGAGGATCCCGCCCTGGATGGCCGCGCCCACGGCCACCGCCTCGTCGGGGTTGACGCTCTTGTTCGGCTCCTTCTTGAACAGATCGCGAACGATCTGCTGCACGGCCGGGATGCGGGTCGAGCCGCCCACCAGGACGACCTCGTCGATGTCCTCGGGCTTGACTCCCGCGTCGGCCATGGCCTGTTTGCAGGGCCCGATGGTCTTGCGCATCAGGTCGTCGATCATCTGCTCCAGCCTGGCCCGGGTCAGGGTGTACTGCAGATGCTTGGGGCCCGAGGCATCGGCGGTGATGAAGGGCAGGTTGATCTCGGTTTGCTGGGTGCTGGAAAGCTCGATCTTGGCCTTCTCGGCCGCGTCCCTGAGGCGCTGCAGGGCCATGCGGTCCTTGGACAGATCGATCCCGTAGTCCTTCTTGAAGTTGTCGACCAGCCAGTCGATGACCCGGTGGTCGAAGTTGTCCCCGCCCAGGTGGGTGTCGCCGTTGGTGGATTTCACCTCGAAGACCCCTTCGCCCAGCTCCAGGATCGAGATGTCGAAGGTTCCGCCGCCCAGGTCGTAGACGGCAATGCGCTGCTCCTTGTCCCCCTTGTCCAGGCCGTAGGCCAGGGATGCCGCCGTGGGTTCATTGATGATGCGCTTGACCTCCAGTCCGGCGATCTGGCCGGCGTCCTTGGTGGCCTGCCGCTGGGCGTCGTTGAAGTAGGCCGGGACGGTGATCACCGCTTCGGTCACGGTCTCGCCCAGGTAGTCCTCGGCGGTCTTCTTCATTTTCTGCAGAATCGCCGCGGAGATTTCCGGCGGGCTGTAGCGCTTGTCCGAGATGATGATGCGCACGTCGTTGCCGTTGTCCATCACGCGGTAGGGCACCATCTTGATCTCCTCGGGCACCTCCGCGAAGCGCCGGCCCATGAAGCGCTTGATCGAGTACACCGTGTTCTCGGGATTGGTGATCATCTGGTTCTTGGCCGGCTGTCCGACCAGCCGTTCCCCCTTGGCCGTGAAGGCCACGATCGAGGGGGTAGTGCGCTGGCCCTCCGAGTTCTGGATGACGACCGGCTCCCCGCCTTCCATCACGGCCACGCAGGAGTTGGTCGTTCCCAGATCGATCCCGATTATCTTGCCCATTGCTTACTCCTTTTTCCCGTCCGTCTCGCTCTTTATCGGCTTAGCCACCTTGACCTTGGCGGGCCGCAGCACCCTGTCGTGCAGGTAGTATCCATTTTGGTAGTTCTCCAGCACGACGGGCCTGTCCTGCCCCGAGGTTTCTTCCACGGCGATGGCCTCGTGTTTCTCCGGATCGAACATCTCGCCGTCCGCTCCGGTCCTGGCCGCGAAACGCTTCAAGCCCCAGTTCCGCTCCAGAATGCTGACCAGCTGGCGCTCGATCAGGCTGACCCCGGAGTGAAAGGAGGCGAAATCCTTGGACTCCCCGGCGGACTGGATGGCCCGCTCGAAATCGTCGATGACCGGAATCACGTCGGCCAGCAGCATGGCGTTGGCGTAACGGATCCCATCCTCCTTGTCCTTGTGGAGGCGCTTGCGGAAGTTGGCGAACTCCGCCGCCTGGCGCAGCACTTGGTCCTTGAGCGCGGCGTTCTCCTCCGCGAGCCTTTTCGCCAGCTGTTCCGCGGTCTCGGCCGCCTGCTGAGCCTCGGGGGGTTGCGCCTGGGCCGCTTCGGGCAGAGGTTTCTCCGCCGCGGCCTTGGCCGTCTTTAGGCGGGCCGCCTCCGCGGGCGGGTCTGTCTTGCGGTCGTTCAAGGACATGCCTGTACCCTTTCTCTCCTTTTCTTACAGGGCATAAGATAATAAGGGCTTTCGTGGCCAGTCAAGCTTTTCGGCTGTCCAATATCTCAAGCTCCCGGAGCCTGGCCTCATAGCCCGGCCGGCCGAGAAGCGCGTAGGCGTACTGCTTGCCTTCCTCCACCCCCGGCTGATCCAGCGGGTTGATGCCCATAAGGGCCCCTAAGGCCACGGTCATGACCTCCAGCCAGAAGAAGAACTCGCCCGCCTCGCCGGGACCGACCTCGGGGAAGGTGACGGTGGTGACCGGCCGCCCCGCCCTGACCAGGGCCGCCTCTGTGGCCCGGGCTTCGGCCTGGAACAGCTCGCCGATCGTGTGCCCGCCGAGATAGGAGACCGCCTCCAGCCCGGGGAAGGCCTTGGGGATTTCCAGGTCCCGCGCGAAGCGCCCCACCCTCAGCAGGGTGAACAGCTTGTCGTCCGGACCTTCCTTATAAAGCTGCAGCTGCGAGTGCTGGTCGGTGACCCCGAGGGCCTTGATCGGGGTGGGCCCGACCCGCACCTCGGCCCCGTCCAGGTCCAGGCGCTTGCCCAGGCTCTCGGCCCAGAGCTGGCGGTACCAGTCGGCCAGGCCGTAGAGCCGGTCGGAGTAGGCCATCATCACCGAGATGCGCCGCCCGGCGAGGTAGCCCAGGTAGTGCAGGGCGGCCCCGAGGTAGGCCGGGTTTTCCAGCGGCTCCGGGTTCAGCACGCGCGCGGACATGGCTCCCGCTCCGGCGAGCAGCCGGGGGACGTCGATGCCGATGAGCGCGGCCGGCAGGAGCCCGACGGGGGTGAGCACGGAGAAGCGCCCCCCGACCCCGTCGGGCACCTCGAAGCAGGCCAGCTTCTCCTCACCGGCGATGCGCCGCAGCGCCCCTTTGCTGCGGTCCGTGGTGACCAGCATCCGCTCGCGGTAGCCGGCCTCGCCCGCGCCGTCGATGAGCCACTTGCGGAAGATCAGGAAGCTGGCCATGGTCTCGGCGGTGTCGCCGCTCTTGGTGATCACGTTGACCAGGGTCGATTTGGGATCCAGGCGTTCGAGGACCGCGCGCAGGCGCTCCGGGTCGATGTTGTCCAGCACGTAGAGATCGGGCCGGCCTTCGGCCCGGGGGTAGGGGGTGCGCAGGGCGGAGTTCAGGGCGATCAGTCCCAGGGCCGAGCCGCCGATGCCGAGCACCACGAGGTTGGAGGCGGCGCCCGCGAGGCGTGAAGCCGCCCTCAATAGCCCGCCGATCTCCTGGCCGGGCAGCTCATAGAAGGCGAGCTCCCCGCGGGCCCGGCGTTCCATCAGCCGGCGGTGCACCGAAGCGAGCTTGCCCTCGAAGGTGCCCGCCGCCTCGCGGCTTATGGCCGGGTGCATCCGGCTGTAATCGATGGTGATGGCCATCCGCCTCGCCTCCAGCTCCTACTGCTTCGGGGCCAGCTCCAGGATCAACTCCACTTCCCCTCGGCTCAGGCGGGTCGTGCGGGCGATCTCCTGGGGGGACCAGCCCAGGTGGGCCAGCTTGATCACCGTGTCCCGCTTGTCCAGGCCGGGAGCGCCGTCCTCGCCCCGGGACTGCTTCTTCTCGGCCTTCAGGATGCTCTCCAGGAGCTTGACCTGTTCCTGGGCCTGCTTGCCCACATGTTCGAAGCGGGTCTCGGTCTTGGCCAGCCACTCGCGGGCCTTCTCCAGCTTGCCCATCCGGCCTTCCAGGTCCGTCAGGATCCCGTCGATGTCGGCGACCCGGCGCACCACCTGGTCCGCCTTCTCCTTGTTGGAGGCCAGGATCTCGGCCTGGGCCCTGATCTCGGTCAGCGCGGTGCCGAGCGAGCTCACCTCGCCCTTGAAGGCCTCCAGGCCCTTCTCCAGCTCGGTGAGCTGCTGGAAGCCCTTGTCCACGCCGTTGATGGTGCTTTCCAGTATCGCCTTCTTCTTCTCCAGCCGCTCGAAACGCCCTTCCGTGGCCTTCTCCAGGGCTTCCAGCTCGCGGATCTTGGCCTGGATCTCCTGCAGGGCGTCCTGGCTGGAGGTCACCGTGTCCAGGCGCTGGTCCAGGTCCTTGGACAGGTTGAGCAGCTTGCGGAAGTCCGAGTCCATGCCTTCGACCTTGCCCCGCTCGGCGAGCAGGCGCACGAGCTTTCCTCCCAGCTCCTCGGTCGCCCTGCGGGCCGCGGCCAGCCTGGCTTCCATGTCTTCGATCTGCTTGTGATCCACCGCCAGCTTCTCCACGTCGCGCTTCATCTCATCGACTCTCGCCTCAAGCTGGGCCTTCAGCTCGTCGGAGCGCTCGAACAGCTTGGTCTGGGCGGTGAAGGCCTTGACCCGCTTTTCCATGTCGGCCAGTGAGGCGGACAGGCTGCGGTAGCCCTCCTCCACCCTGGAGAACAAGCCGGTCTGCAGGGCCTCCGCCTTCTCGCGCGTCTCGGCCAGCCGGGCCTTGACCTCGCGCATCCGGCCTTCCATCTCCGCCTGGGCTTCCTTGGTGCGCCGGACGAACTCCGCCTGGAAGGATTCCCAGTCGGCGCGGAAGCTCTCCAAAGCCCGTTCGCTGCGGGCGGTCAGATCCTCCTCCAGTTGGGCGATCCGCTCCTGGATGGTCTGGAAATCGGCTTTCAATCCGGCGCTCTCCTCGCCGGCTGCGGCGGCCAGCTCCTCCCGCTGGGAGGCGAATTCCTGGCGGATGGCCCCGGTGGTGGACTCCATTTCCTTCTTGAGGCGCTGGACCTCTCCGGTGACCGACTGCTGGAGGGCCGCCAGCTCCCTGTGCAGCAGGGCCTGGGCCTCCTGGCGGATCCCTTCGAGCTGGGCCGGCAGGCCCTCTACGAAGCCGGCGATGCGCTTCTCGGCGGCGTTGACCCGCTCGCCCACCGCGCTCTGGAACTCGGCGCTGCGGGCCTCCTGGCGCCCGAGCTCCTCGGCCGCCGCTCCGTGCGCCCGCTCCAGCTCGCGTTTCAGCTCCTCGCTGTAGCGCCGCTCCAGGGCTTCGCGCTCCGCGCTGTGGCTGGCGATCAACTCGCCAACCTGGGCTTCCACTTCGGCCTGGAAGGAGCCCAGCCGCTCCTCGAGGGTCGAGCCGCGCTCGCGCAGGTCCTTGAAGAACTCGTCTTCCAATACCGCCAGTTGGGCCGAGACGTTCTCGTAGGCCTTGGCTTTCAGCTCGCTCAACCCGCCTTCCAGCTCCCTCATCCCTTCCTCGAGCTGAGCCAGCTCGGCCTGGGCCTTGGCCCGCTCCGCCTGCCTTTCTTCGCTCAGGCCCTGAAGGTGCGCCGCGAACTCCTTGCGCAGCGCTTCGGCGGAACGCTCCATGGCCTGGCGCAGGCCGGCCTCCAGGGCCTCGATGTCCGTGCCCGCCGCCTCCAGCTTCTGGAAGCGGTACTCCGCCTCACGCTCGTAGACTTCCATGCTCTGCTCGACGCGCTTCAGCACCCCCAGCTCCAGCTCCTCGGCGGCCTGGGCCAGCCGGCGGGCCGCCTCCTCCTTGAGGCGGTCCATCTCCTCCAGCCACTTCTGCTGCCCGCCGAGCCTCTCCTGGGCGGCGGCGAACGCCTCATCCAGGGCCTGCTTGAGCTGTCCGCCCCGGACCTCCGCCTCGCCGAGCGCCTTGCTCAACGAGGAGGCGAACTCCTTCAGCGCCTCGACCTGCCTGCTCCCGGACTCCCGCTCCAGCTGCTCGAAGCCCTTGGCCAGCGACTCGAGGCGCTCCTGCTCCAAGCTTTCGGAGCGCTCCATGGCCTGGCGCAGGCCGGCCTCCAGGGCCTCGATGTCCGTGCCCGCCGCCTCCAGCTTCTGGAAACGAAGCTCGATCTCGCGCGCGTATACTTCCATGCCCTTGGCCACGCGCTTCAGCGCCTCGGTCTCCAGCTCCTCGGCGGCCTGGGCCAGCCGGCGGGCCGCCTCCTCCTTGAGGCGGTCCATCTCCTCCAGCCACTTCTGCTGCCCGCCGAGCCTTTCCTGGAACGTGGCGATCGCCTGGCCCAAAGCCCCCTTGAGCTTGTCGCCCCGGGCCTCCGCCTCGCCGAGCGCCTTGCTCAACGAGGAGGCGAACTCCTTCAGCAGGCCGGAGCGCTTGCCCCTGGCCTCCACCTCCAGCTGCTCGAAGCCCTTGGCCAGCGACTCGAGGCGCTCCTGCTCCAGCTCGGTGGCGCCGGCCTCCAGGCGGCTGAGATAGAGGCCGAAATCCTTGACCCGTTTCTCCGATTCGGCCAGGATGCCGGTCAGGCCTTGCACCTGGGCGCTCACCTCGCGGGTCAGCTCCTGGCGCAGCGTCTCGAGGCCCTGCCGGTTCTGCTCGGCGAGCTTTTCCTGGACCCGGTCCGCTTCCTGCTCGACCCGGGCCAGCCTGGCCGTGGCGTCGGCGATGCGCTTGCCCACCTTGTCCACGAAAACCGACTCGGATTGGACGCGTTTCAGGTTTTCGTCGACTCGGGCGGTCATGCCCACCAACTCGGAGAGGGCCTGGTCATAGCCTTCCAGCCGCTTTTCGATCTCGCCGACCCCGGAGGCCTTCTTAGCCAGCTCCTCCTCCACCTCGCGCACCCGCTTGAGCACCTCCTTGCCGGTTTTCAGATTGACTCCCAGCTCGATGGACAGGTTTTTCATCTCCGCGGTCTTCTCCTCCACCATGGCGGCGAGGGAATCCCGGATCTTGTCGCTGAAGCGTTTGACCTTTTCCAGCGAGCGGTTGTTGCGGTCCAGTGCCCTATAGATGATGAGGATGACCAGGACGACAACTATGAATAGCAGGTTGCCCAGTGAGAAAATCATCGTTCCCCTCCCCCAAGCGATTTCTCAGCGGAAACCCGAGACAATTCGGCCTGTTGAGCCTATCATAGCCCTCCCCCATGGGGTTGTCAACGATTTCCGCATCAGCGGGCCACCGGGGCCCTGAACTCCCCGCTCGCGTCGAGGCGCACGAGGTGTATGAAATGGCCGGCGAAGCGCCTTCCGATCGCCTCCTCGCTCGATTCCCGGCCGGTGTCGAAGGTCGCTACCCGGAAAGCCCCATCGGCCGCGAAGTAGGGCAGGAACGCGACCAGGTGGTAGTGCTGGCGCAGCGCCGGTTCAACGCCGAACTCCCGGTTCAGGGAGCCCAGGTAAATGCTTCCGGGATGCTCCCGGGTATCCAGGTACAGGGCCAGCGGGAGCTCGTCGATCGAGTAGCCCACATCCTCGCGGTAGCGCAGGTACGGGAGCCCGCGGACGTCGCATGATTCGGGCTCGAGCCCGGAGAATCCGGCGGCCGCCTGCAGGCCTAAAGCCAGGTTGCGCGACCAATCCAGGCCGAAATAGGGGTCCCGGGATTCTTCGAACCTGGCGCTCCAGCGGTTGCCGCGCAGCCCGAGGTGCCGCTGCTTGAGCGCGAGGATGTCCAGATAGCTGCCCGTGAGCGGGTAGACGAAACCGTCCACGATCCACTTGGCGAAACCCGAGCAGTTCAGCCCGCCCCCGCCGGGCGAGGCCTCCTGGGCCGAGAGGTCGGCGATCCGCACGTATCTGCCGCGGGCATCCATGGCTCCGTCATCGGCCTGGCGCAGGCCGGGCAGCGCGGCGCGGATGGCGGCCAGCAGGCTGGCGGCATGCCGGTCCGCCTCCGGGTTGCCCGCGTACAGCAGCAGGTCCCAGCGGACCACGGCTTCGGTGAGCTGCCGGATGCGCTGAAACGGCTGGAACAGCAGCTCCGCGAAGGTCAGCGGGAGCAGCACCTTGCGGTCCACCTGGAGTCCGAACAGGAAGACGTCCGCACTGGTCCGCCCGCCGGCGGGGAAAAGGCGCAGGAAACAGCCGGGATCGCTGCGGAAGTAGACCTTGGCCTGCAGGAATTGCCCGCCGGCCCTCTCCCGCTTGACTACCCAGCTGCCGCTGCCGGCGATGGGAAACGAGGAGCCCTCCTCGTTCAGGAACAGGTAATACAGGGCTCCCTGCCCCGCCTCGGTGCGGAACTGCACCCGCGGGCCCCGGCTCTGGGCGATCAGCGCGGCCGGGGCCGCGGCCCCTTGAGCCAGAGGGCCCAAAAGCAGCTCCCGGAAACGCTCGCGGGCCTCCTGGTTTTCCGGGACCTGGGCGAACAGCATTACCGGCAGCAGAAACAGCAGGCCGGCCTCAAGCGAGCAACGTATCCTCATCAATTTTATTAACGGTCCCCGCCAGGCGATTCTTCAGCTCTTCCGGGCTGTCGGAGTACAGCGGGCTGATCTCGATGCGCACGGCCGGCCGGCCCTCCCTCATGGGGACCCGGACCCCGCAGCGCTCGAGCCAGCGGGCCTGCTGGCGCAGCAGCGCATCGCGGCAGGTCGCGATCGAGTCCCGCCCGCTCGAGTTCTTGAGCGGGGCGAACTCCTCCTCCCGCTCGGTTTCCAGGAACTGGGCGTTCGCCGCCAGGGGGATGGCGTCGAAGATGAACTTCTCCAGCTTGATCGCCTCGCGCTCCTCCCGAGTGCCGCCCCCGGGCCCCGGCACCAGGATTGGCACCTTCTTGCGGGCCTGGTGCAGCGGAAGGCGCAGGGAGGCGCCGGCCAGGAAGCGCACGTTCAGCACGTGAACGGCGATGGAACCATAGGCGAAGCGCAGCCGCCCGTCGGGGCGGAGCTCGTGCCTGGCCTGGAAGTCCAGCTCCGAGTATTCGATGATCCTGGGGCGCCCTTCACTCAGTCCCGGAACGCCGAGCTTTTCCTCGGGATAGGCCTTGGGCACGACCTTGCTGGACATCTCGGAGCCGGCCAGCCGATGAAAGCCCACGAACTCGGGGTCGGGCACCCGTACCAGGGGATTGTCCACCTGGAAGTAGAACAGCTCCTCGATCCCCCGCCGGCTCATCTCCCCGAGCAGCCCGTGGGCCCGCAGGGCATCCAAGGCTCCGCCGTGCCCGGCGGGGTGCATGGCCAGGCCGCCATCCTCGGCCAGGAGCAGCTTGCCCTCGGGAGAGAGCGTGGGCAGCATGTCCTGCACGAAGAACACCACCTCCTCGGGGGGCAGCCCGAAGAAATCGTGCTCGCCGAAGAAGGCCGAGGTCTGGCCGTGGTTCAGCGGGCTGGTCATGATGTACCAGGGCGTGGGCGCCCCGTAGCGCCTCCGGGCGGCCAGGAGCTTTTCGGCCAGGATCTGGAATAGGGAGGCTCCGCGGATGGGGGAGATCGGGAAGCAGCCCTTGGGCCCCTCCCAGCCCAGGCGGGTCCCCTGCCCGCCGGCCACGGTGAGGAAGGCGGCGGCCGCGCGGCCGATCAGCTCCTCGCCCAGGGAGCGCGCTTCCCTCCTTCCCCGCCAGCCGGCCAGGGGCACCGGATCCAGCGGCTCGGCCTCGACGGGGCCCGCCTGGGGCCCGCCCCGCAGCTCGGCAGCCAGGCTGCGGACCAGGGCCGGCTCCAGGCCAGCCAGGTCCTCCAGCAGCCGGCGCCGCAGGGGTTCGGGTCGCTCCCGCCAGTACTCGAACAGCTGGGCCTGCCCTTCGCCGGTCCAGCGGCGGACGATCTCGCCCTCGTTCATCCCCGGCGCTCCCTCACCCGCAGCCAGATGTCCAGCAGCTCCCGGCGGATCGCGGCCACTCTCCCCAGCAGCTCCGGCTCCGAGGGGTTCAGGTCCAGCCAGATCCGCTCCCGCGCTCCTTCGATCGTGTAGCGGTCGCGATACAACAGGTCCTTGAGCCGCAGGAGCAGCTGGACCTCCCGCTCCGTATATACCCGGCGGCCGGTGAGATCCTTGCGCGGGGCGATGAAGGGGATCTCCTCCTCCCAGTAGCGGATGACGTGGGGCTTGACGCCCAGGAGGTTGGACATTTCGCCGATGGAATAACGCCTGCCCATGGCCTGGATCAGGATTCCCGCAGCTCGATGGTGAAGGGGATCAGATCGAAGCCCAGGTCGCTTCGGATACGATTTTTCAGGTACTGCAGGTAACGGTTGGGGAAGCCCCTGAGGGTGTTGACGAAGAACAGGAAGCGCACCGGGTGAACTCCGGTCTGGGTGGCGTAGCGGATCTTCACGTTCCTGCCCCGCACCGGCAGCGGGTGCTCCGCCACCCAGCGCTTCAGCGCCTGGTTCAAGCGGTTGGTGGCCACCCGTCGGCCGAGCTGCCGGCCCACGCGCGAGGCCGCCTCCAGCATCCTGTTCACCCCGTAGCCGGTGCGGGCCGAGATGGGGACCAGCGGGGCGAAGCCCAGCAGGGGAAAGAAGAAGCGCACCTGCTCCTCGGCGGCCGGCAGGCTCCTGGCCGGCTCGGTGAGCAGGTCGCACTTGTTCAGCGCCAGCACCACGCCCCTGCCCTTCTCCACCGCCAGCGAGGCGATCTTCTTGTCCTGGTCGGACACGCCCTCACGGGCGTCGAGCAGGAGCACCACGACGTCGGCCTCTTCGATGCTGCGGATCGCCCGGTTCACCGAGTAGTACTCCACCGCCTGGGAGACCCGGCTCTTGCGGCGGATACCGGCCGTGTCGATGACTACGAAGGGCCTCGCCCGGTAGCGGAAGCTGGCCGCGATCGGGTCCCGGGTGGTGCCCGGCTCCTCCGCCACCAGGGAGCGCTCGGCCTGCACGAGCAGGTTCAGCAGGGTGGACTTGCCGGTATTGGGCTTGCCCAGGATGGCCAGCCGCAGCGCGCCCGGCTCTCCCTCCGCCGGCTCCGCCGGCCGATGCGGCTCGGGGGCCTCCGCGGCCGCATCCCGGATCAGGTCCTTCAGCTCCTGGATGCCGCGCCCGTGCGCCGCGGACACCGCCACCAGGCGCTCGAAGCCCAGGCGGTGCAGCTCCCCTACGGCCAGCTCCTGCTTGGGGCCGTCCACCTTGTTGGCCACCAGCACCAGCTTGCGCCCGTAGCGGCGCATCCGCTCCACCAGCTCGTAGTCCTCGCGGGTGAGCCCGCCCACCTCCACCAGGAGCAGGACCAGGTCGCACCTGCCGGCCGCCTCGATGCTGCGCCGGGAGACCTGAGCCTGCAGGCGGCCGGGCTCGATGGTGAAGCCGCCGGTATCCAGCAGCCGGATGCGCCGGCCCTGGATCGAGCATTCCCCCTCCAGGATGTCCCGGGTGACCCCCGGCGTCGAGTCGGTGATGGAGCGCTGGCGGCCGATCAGGCGGTTGAACAGGGTCGACTTGCCCACGTTGGGCCGCCCCAGGATGGCCACGGTGAACGGCTTTTCTTCAATTGGAACCGATGAACTCAAAGCGCGCCTCCATCCAGCTGCGCACGTAGCGGTCGATCTCCCGGAAGGTCTTCATCTCGAGTATCGTGCCGACCAGGTCTTCGGCCTCGGCGAGGGTGATCGAGCGGATGATGCGCTTGGTCTCGGGGATGGCTATGGAGCTCATGCTGAACTCGTCCAGCCCCAGCCCCAGCAGCACGGCCGCGGCGTAGGGGTCGGCGGCCATCTCGCCGCATATCCCGACCGGGATGCCGCTGGCGTGGGCGTTGTCGACCACGGTCTTGAGAAGGCGCAGGACCGCCGGATGGAAGGGCTCGTAGAGGTAGGCGATCCGCTCGTTCTCCCTGTCCACGGCGATCATGTACTGGATCAGGTCATTGGTGCCGATGGAAAAAAAGCTCACCCGCCGGGCCAGGATGTCGGAGGTGAAGGCGGCCGAGGGGACCTCGATCATGATCCCCACGGGGATGTCCTCCTCGAAGCGCTCCCCGCGCTTGGCGAGCTCCTGCTTGGCCTCGCCCAGCAGCTCCAGGGTGGCCTCCAGCTCCTCGATGCCCGAGATCATGGGGAACATGATCTTTAAATTTCCGTGCGCCGAGGCCCGCAGGAGGGCGCGCAGCTGGGCCTTGAAGATCTGCGGATGGGAGATGCAGAAGCGCACGGCCCGCCAGCCCAGGACGGGGTTGCTCTCCCCGGCCGGAGTCACCCCCGGGATGATCTTCTCGCCGCCCAGGTCCAGGGTGCGGATGGTCACCGACCTGGGGTTCATGGCCTCCAGCACCCGGGTGTAGGCCTGGAGCTGCTCCTCCTCCGTGGGAAAGCGCTTGGGCAGGATGTAGAGGAACTCCGAGCGGAACAGCCCCACCCCGTCGGCGCCGTGGGCCAGGGCCGAGTCGGTCTCCTCGGGCACCTCGATGTTGGATTCCAGCTGGATCAGCTTCCCGTCGCGGGTCTCGGCGTGCAGCTCGCTCAAGGAGAGCAGCTGCAGCTCGTGTTTCTGCCAGGCCTCCCGGCTGGCCTGGTACTGGCGCTCGGTGGCCTCGTCCGGGCAGACGATCACCACCCCCTTGTTGCCGTCCACGATGACGGTGTCTCCGTCCCGCACCTGCCGGCTCGCCTCCGAGAGGCCGAGCACCGCCGGGATGGCGAAGGAGCGGGCCAGGATGGCCACGTGCGAGGTCTTGCTTCCGGAATCGGAAGCCAGGCCCACGACCCTGCGCTTGTCCATCGAGATGACGTCCGAAGGCAGAAGATTGTGGGCGACCAGCACGCAGTCCTCGGCCAGCGAGGTGAGGGAGACGCGCTGGGTCTTGAGCAGATGGCCGAGGATGCGGGAGTAGACATCCTGGATGTCGGCGCTGCGCTCGCGCATGTACTCGCTTTCGCTGGTCTCCAGCTTCGAGGTGATCGCCGCGATCACCCGCTCGAGCACCCACTCCACGTTTTTCTTCTGCTCGGCCAGCTCGCGCTGGACCTGCTCCAGCAGCTCCGGGTCCCGGAGCATCAGGATGTGGGAGTCCAGGAACTTGCGCTCCACCTCCCCGGCCTGGGGGTCGGTGCGGCCGCGCAGCTCTTCCAGCTCCCGGACGGCCTCCTGCAGGGCTTCCCCGAAGCGGGCCATCTCGCGGGGTATCAGGGCCGGGTTGATCTCGTAGGAGGGGACGCTGGTAGGCCGGCCCGCGTACAGGAACGCCTTGCCGATGGCGATCCCCGGGGAGACCATGATTCCCTTCACGAACTTCATAGCGCTGTTACTATAGGCAGTTTTTGCGGATACTGTCAAATCAATCGCCCCGGCCGCAATGCCGATGATATGAGAGGATATGGCGCACAAGCGAAACACCCTGGGCTGCCTGTTCTACATCGCCTTGGTGCTGCTGGCCTTGGTGATCTTCCTGTTCAACCGAACCAGGGTCCAGGAGGTGATCGAGAAAACCGGCTTCACCAAGCTGTTCGAGAGGAGGAAACCCGCGCCGGTCGAGGTGGTGGTGACCCCGCCTGCCCATACGGGCAATGGAGCCCATACGGGCAATGGAGCCCAGGAGAGGGAGAGCCAGCCCGGGCCGACCGCCCCCAAGGCCGCGCCCCAGCAGGAGGTGGTGATCAGCGTGGACCAGGCTCCCCGGCAACCCAAGCCGCCTGCCCCGGGGAGCGCCGCGCAGCCGGTGAAGCCGGCCCCGAAAACCCGGCAGGCGCGCCTGTTCTTCATCGCGGTGGGCCCCGGCGGCAGCATCCAGCTCAAAGGGGTCATCCGGCCGGTGGAGTACGTGGACGCCCCGCTCACCTCCACCCTGCAGGTCCTGCTCAAGGGTCCAACCCCCACCGAGGTCAACCAGGGGCTGATCAGCCTGATCTCCCCCGAGACCCGCCTGCACCGGGTGTACGTCAAACAGGATACCGCCTACCTGGACTTCAGCGAGGCCTTCCGTTTCAACTCCCTGGGCAAGGAGGGCCTGCAGGCGCAGCTCAAGCAGGTGGTCTATTCGGCCACCGAGTTCCCGACCGTGAAGCAGGTGCAGATCCTCATCGACGGGAAAACCGCCGATTACCTCGGTCCGGAAGGCCTGTACATCGGCAAGCCCCTAGCCCGCAGCTCCTTCGCCCGCTAGCTCCCCCAGAAGGGCCGATGAGCTCACCTTCCCCGGAGTTTCCCTGAGAAAGAAAAAACACTCGCGGTTGCCCTTGGCTCCGCGCAGCGCCGAAAAGCGGGCGCGGTGCAGGAACACCCCCTCCCGCTGCAGATCGGCGGCCAGGGCCTGCAGGATGGACCGGAGCTCCGCGGGCTCGCGGACCACTCCGCGGAAGCCGGCCCCCGGGCTGGCCCGCTCGAACTGCGGCTTGACCAAAGCGATGATCCAGCGCCGGCTGGTGAGGGAGAGCAGGTGGGCTGCGGCTCCGCGCAGCGAACGGAACGAGAGGTCGGCGACCGCGGCGTCAGGCTGCTCGGGAAGCAGTTCCCGCGAAAGGGCCAGGACGTTGGTCCGCTCCAGCACCGTGACCCGCGCATCCCGCCGCAGGCGGTAATCCAGCTGGCCGCTTCCCACGTCCACCGCCACCACGCGCCGCGCCCCGCGCTGCAGCAGGCAGTCGGTGAAACCCCCGGTGGAGCTGCCGGCATCGATCAGCGCCAGGCCCCGCACGTCCACCCCCCAGGCCTCGAGCACGGCCTCCAGCTTCTCTCCTCCCCGGGAAACGAAGCGCCTGCTCTTCATGGCGATCGGCGCCTCTCGGCCCGACACCAGGGCCCGCGGGTCGCGCACCCGCTCGCCGTCCACCCAAACCTCGCCGCAGAGGATGCGAGCGCGCAGCTCCTCGGCTTCGATCTGCGGGTAACGGGCTTTCAGCAGTTCCAGCAGGCTGGGCCTTCTCACGGTTCCTGGCAGATGCGCTGGATGGTCAAGGCCTTGCCCCCCGCCGCGTCGATTTCCACCAGCGCCCCCATGATCAGCGGCTCGGAGGCATCCACTTCCATCTTGATCGGTATCTGGGTCAGGCTCCTGCGGATGGATACCTCGCGCTTCATCCCGATCACCCCTTCCCGCGGTCCGGTCATGCCGGCGTCCCCCAGGTAGGCGCACCCTCCCGGCAGCACGCGCTCGTCGGCGGTCTGCACGTGGGTGTGCGTGCCGATCACCGCGCTCACCTGCCCGTCCAGGTGCAGGGCCAGGGCTTCCTTTTCCTCCAGCGATTCGGCGTGGAAATCCACGATAATGATCTTGGTCCTGCCGCGCAGCTTGCGCACCAGCTCCGCCCCTGTGGCGAAGGGGCAGCGGATGCTGGGCAGGTGCTGCAGACCCTGCAGGTTGACCACGGCCACCGGGGTCTGCCGGCGGTTGAGCAGCAGGTGGCCCTTGCCGGGAACGCCCAGAGGGTAGTTCTCCGGCCGCAGGATGCGCCCGTCGGTTTCCAGCAGGCTCAGGATCTCCCTGCGCTGCCAGATGTGATTGCCCGAGGTGATGACGTCCACCCCGCTCTGGAACAGGGAACCGGCGATTTCGGGAGTCAGGCCCAGCCCTTCGGCGGCGTTCTCCCCGTTGGCCACCACCAGGTCGGCTCGGGTCTGCTTGGCCAGCGCGGGCAGAGCGACGAACAGCGCCCGGCACCCCGGCGGCCCGACCACGTCTCCGAGCAGCAGGACGCGGATCGTGTCGCTCAGCGGGCGTACTCCACGATCCGGGTCTCGCGGATGATGGTCACCTTGATCCGACCGGGGTATTTCAGCTCGGCTTCGATCTTCTTGGCGATGCTCTTGGCCAGGTTCTTGGCCCCCTCGTCGTCCACCTCGTCATTGTTGACCATGATGCGCACCTCACGCCCGGCCTGGATGGCGTAGGCCTTGTCCACCCCGGCGAAGCCTTCGGCGATCTTTTCCAGGTTTTCCAGGCGCTTGAGGTAGTTGTCCAGGGTCTCCCTGCGGGCCCCGGGACGGGAGGCCGAGATGGCATCGGCGATCTGCACCACGACCGCCTCCAGGCTGGCCGGCTCCACGTCGTTGTGGTGGGCCCCGATCGCGTTCACCACCCGGCCTTCCTCGCTGATCTTGCGGGCCAGCTCCATGCCCAGCTCGGCGTGGTTGCCCTCGCCGTTGGCCTCCACGCCCTTGCCGATGTCGTGCAGCAGGGCGGCGCGCTTGCAGACCTGCACGTCCGCGCCGAGCTCGGCGGCCAGGGCGCTGGCGATCAGGGCGACCTCCTTGGAGTGGTCCAGCACGTTCTGCCCGTAGCTGGTCCGGTAGTGCAGCCTGCCCAGAGCCCGGATCCCCTCGGGGGTCATGTTGTGGATGCCGAGCTCGAAGAGCACCTTCTCCCCCTCTTCGTAGATGGTCTGGCTCACCTCCTTGGTCACCTTCTGCACGATCTCCTCGATGCGGGCCGGGTGGATCCGGCCGTCCGAGATGAGCCGCTCCAGGGCGATGCGGGCGATCTCCTTGCGGATCGGATCGAAGCAGGAGATCACCACCGCTTCAGGGGTGTCATCGATGATCACGTCCACGCCGGTCAGGGTTTCCAGGGTGCGGATGTTGCGTCCCTCGCGGCCGATGATGCGCCCCTTCATCTCGTCGTTGGGCAGGCTCACGGTGGACACCGTGACCTCGGAGCTGACTTCGGTGGCGATGCGCTGGATCGTGGAAACGACGATGTCGCGCGCCTTGCGCTCCGCGGTGAGCTGGGCTTCCTGCTCGATGAGGTTGATCTTCAGCTGCGCCTCGCGCAGCGCCTCGTTCTCGAGGCTTTGGATCAGAACTCTCTTTGCTTCCTCGGCCGAAAGCCCGGAGATGCGCTCCAGCTCCTTCGTCCATTTGTCCTGTTCCTGGCTCAGGGCCCGCTCGCGTTCGACCAGCGCCTTGTCCCGGCCGGCCAGGTCTCTCTCCTGGTTTTCTAGGAACTCCTGTCGCTTCTCGAGGTTCTCTTCCTTCTGTACGAGCCGCCGTTCCATGCGCTGCAGCTCGATGCGGCGCTCCCGTGTTTCACGTTCTAGTTGGTTTCTCTCCCGGATCTGCCTGTCTTTGATCTCCAGCAGGGCTTCTTTCTTCTTGGCCTCCGCCTCCCTCAAGGCTTCCTGGATTACCCGTTCAGCTTTCTGCTCCGATGAAGTAAGTTGGAACCTGGCGTACAGCCAGCGAATCAGCCATCCCAGAAAAAGACCAGCGAGAGGAATAATGACGTACCAAACTATGATGCGCATTAAATTCCTCCGACATAAGGTATTAGTTAATGTACCTTTTTCCGCAACTCCATGTCAAGGATTCAAAAAAAGCGCCGGAAACCGGCCTGCGGGTCAGTATATGTCCAGCTTCGCTATGATCTGTTTGAACTCGAGGTCTTTGCGACTGGGCAGGCCCAGGAACAGGAAAGCGGAGGCGCGCTGAAAAACCGCGGGCAGGAACAGCGCGCCCTGCATGTATTTCAGATCCTCCGGATGGAATTTCCCCACCAGTCCGGGAACCCGGGAGGGCCGCTCGAGGACGAGCACCGCCTGCCGCTCCTTTAGGAACCGCTCGTAGAACGGCTCGCCCGCCGCGAAGCGGATGACCTCCGGTTTGCCCATCAACCCGACCCGCAGCGTGGAGGAAAAGGATCGGCCCGTTTCCTGGAGTATCGTGGCGCTTACCGCCTTGATCTTGCGCGAAATCTCCACCAGGGACTTCAAGATGCTCGTGTCGCTGCCGCCTTTTCCGAACTGGCTCAGGAACTGGTCGTAGTCCAGCCCATCGCCGTGGAATTGGATCTTCTTGACCTTCTGCCGGTCGGGCAGCTTGATCTCCCTGCCCTTGGCCCTCATCCCTTCCAGCTCGGCGGTGAGGTCCACTCCGAAGTCGCCGCCCAAAAGCTCGCTGATGCCCGGCTCCGCCTCCTCGGTAGACGTTTCCGCGGCGGTTGCCAGGACCTCCTCCGCCAGGGCTTTCAGGCCCTTGCTTCCGCGAATGCCTTTTTCCGCGGGTCCCTTGGGAGCGAGCAGCTCCTCCTTGATCTGGAACACGCCGCCTTCCATGACCACGCTGGTCCGCGCCTCGGCCACCAGGGCCTCTACCTCGGAGAGGGTGAAGGTCCGGATCAGGCCCTGGCTGACCAGGTCGGCCAGGTCGGGCAACTCCTTCCCGGGGGTCTCCTCGATTTCCAGCTCCTGCTTCGATTCCAGAA
>Ga0315280_10004620_pt1 | contig 20184 bp, 12 predicted proteins | sample YL17G06_40_MG_FD_203697 | JGI IMG/M metagenome (GOLD analysis project Ga0315280, IMG submission 203697) | Sediment microbial communities from Yellowstone Lake, YNP, Wyoming, USA - YL17G06_40 | ecosystem: Environmental > Aquatic > Freshwater > Lake > Sediment | place: USA: Wyoming | collected... | reverse complement strand
GCGGGCAGGTTGGCAACCTGCCCCGGGCCACCGGGAGTCTTGGTCAGTAGGGCAGGTTGGCAACCTGCCCCGGGCCACCGGGAGTCTTGGTCAGTAGGGCAGGTTGGCAACCTGCCCCACAGCCTCCACGCCCCGCGCGACAATGACCCCCGCGGCTCAACGCGTATCGCGTCGCTGTGGCAGAGCCTCCTTGGCAAACGTCACTCCCGCGCGTATAATGCCTAGACTCGTACTCTGCGGGAGGGCGGTAGGGGCTTTGCCTAGCTCAGCAACACTGCGGGAGTCGCGCGATGCGGGTCTGGCCAGGGCGTCCCTATCCGCTGGGGGCCACGTGGGACGGCGGCGGGGTCAATTTCGCGATTTTCTCCGAGCACGCCACGCGAGTGGACTTGTGCCTGTTCGGCTCCGTCAAGGCTGCGCGGGCCTCATTTCGCATCCCGCTGCCCGAATACACCGACCAGGTCTGGCACGGCTACCTTCCCGACGTCGCGCCGGGCCAGCTCTACGGATACCGCGTCCACGGGCCATACGCCCCCGACCAGGGCCACCGGTTTAACGCCAACAAGGTCGTGCTGGACCCCTACGCCAAGGCCATCGGCCGCGACCTGGCGTGGTCCGACACAGTCTTCGGCTACCGCATCGGGGATCCCAAGGAGGATCTGTCTTTCGACAATCGCACCAGCGCGGGCGCGGCGCCCTTGGCCATGGTCATCGATCCGGCCTTCACCTGGGGCGACGACCGGCCGCCGCGCACGCCCTGGCACAAGACCATCATCTATGAAGTCCACGTCCGCGGATTCACGAAACTCCATCCGGCGATGGACGAGCCGCTCCGCGGGACGTACCTCGGGCTGGCCTCCGAGCCGGCCATCGAGTACCTGAAGAACCTCGGAGTGACGGCCGTCGAGCTGATGCCCGTCCACTACTTCCTCAACGACCGCCACCTGGTGGAAAAGGGGTTGAGCAACTACTGGGGATACAACACGCTGGGGTTCTTCGCGCCGGCGACCCGGTATGCGTCGGGCCAGGAAGACGGCAAGTCGGTGCGGGAATTCAAGCAGATGGTCCGCGTCCTGCACAGCGCGGGGATCGAGGTGATCCTGGACGTGGTCTACAACCACACGGGCGAAGGGAGCCACCTCGGCCCCACGCTCTCGCTGCGGGGCATCGACAACGCCGCCTACTACCGCCTCGTGACCGAGCGGCCCCGATACTACATGGACTACACGGGCTGCGGCAACACGCTGAACATGCTCCATCCGCGCGTCCTGCAACTGATCATGGACAGCCTCCGCTACTGGATCACGGAGATGCACGTGGACGGTTTCCGCTTCGATCTGGCCAGCACGCTGGCGCGGGAGCTGCACGAGGTGGACCGGCTGGGCGCGTTTTTCGACATCATCCACCAGGACCCGGTGATCTCGCAAGTGAAGCTGATCGCCGAGCCGTGGGACCTGGGCGAAGGCGGCTACCAGGTGGGGAACTTCCCGGTCGGCTGGACCGAGTGGAACGGCAAGTACCGCGACGCGGTGCGCCGCTTTTGGCGCGGGGACGACCGCACGGCCTCGGAGCTGGCAACGCGGCTCTGCGGCAGCTCCGACTTGTACGAGCGCGGCAGCCGCCGCCCCTATGCGAGCGTCAATTTCGTCACCGCCCACGACGGCTTCACCCTCCGCGACCTCGTGAGCTGCAACGAGAAGCACAATGAAGCCAACGGGCAGAACAACCAGGACGGCGAATCGAGCAACCTGAGCTGGAACTGCGGCGTGGAAGGGCCCACCGACGACCCGGCCGTCCTCGCTCTCCGCTATCAGCAGATGCGCGACTTCATGGCCACTTTGCTGCTCTCCCAGGGAGTGCCCATGATCCGCAGCGGCGACGAATTTGGCCACACCCAGCAAGGCAACAACAACGCCTATTGTCAGGATAACGAGGTCAGTTGGCTCTCGTGGCAGCACGACGAGCGGCAAGCGGGCCTCCTGCAGTTTGTCTCCCGGCTGATCCACCTGAAGCGCGAGCAGCCGGTGTTTCGCCGCCCGAGGTTTTTCCAGGGCCGCCCCTTGCGCGGGTCGGAAGTCAAGGACATCTATTGGCGTGAGCCCTCGGGCCGGGAGATGACGGACGAGGCATGGAATGCGCCCTTCGTGCGGTGTCTTGGGGTCCACCTCGCCGGAGACGCCATCACCGAGGTGGACGAGCACGGAGAGCGTATCTCGGGCGACACGATGCTGCTGCTCTTGAACCAAAGCGTGGACACGATCCCGTTCACCTTGCCCAAGCACAAGCCGGACGAGTGCTGGGAACTGGTCTTCGATACGGCGGAGCCGCCCCCGGCGGAGAAGCATTTTTGCGGCGGCCAGGCCTACTCGCTCCGGGGGCGCTCCATGGCCGGAATGCACCTGCAAAAGTCCGCGCCGGTCGATCCGCAAGTCGGGTGAACAGCGGTCTTCGGACGCCGAGAATGAACATGCGCGAGGAGCCGCGACACGATCCACAAGGCGCACTGCGGCAGCCGGACGGCAGCGTCCTCTGGCGCGTCTGGGCCCCGTTGTCCGCGAGCGCGCGGCTGGTGATGTGGCACGCCGCAACGCGCGAAGAGACCCCCATGACGCCGGACGACTTCGGCTACTTCACCTGCCGCCGATCCGGGGTGGAGGAAGGGCTGCGATACGCGTACCGATTGGCCGACGACGGCCAGTACCCGGACCCCGCGTCCCGGTGGCAGCCGGAGGGCGTACACCGTCCCTCGGCCGTGTTCTTCCCCGAAGACTACTCCTGGTCGGACTCCCCATGGCGCGGGGTGCCCCGCGCGGACCTTGTCATCTATGAGTTGCACGTGGGCACGTTTACGCCCGAGGGCACCTTCGAGGCGATCGTACCGCGCCTGGGCGAACTGGCCGCGCTGGGCGTCACCGCCTTGGAGTTGATGCCGGTGGCCCAGTTCCCGGGAGATCGCAACTGGGGTTACGACGGGGTACACCCGTATGCGGTCCAAAACACCTACGGCGGCCCCCGGGCACTTCAGCGGCTGATCGACGCAGCCCACGGCGCCGGACTGGCGGTGATCCTCGACGTGGTCTACAACCACCTCGGCCCGGAAGGCAATTACCTCGGCCGGTTCGGGCCGTACTTTACCGATCGTTATCGCACCCCCTGGGGAAACTCCGTCAACTTTGACGGCGCGGAGAGCGACGCGGTCCGCCGGTTCTTCATCGACAATGCCTGCACGTGGGTGCGGGATTTCCGCGCCGACGGCCTGCGGCTGGACGCGGTCCACGCGATCTGCGATTTCTCCGCGCGGCACATCCTCGCCGACGTCCAGGCGGCGGTGCAAGCGGAGGCCGCCCGGCAGAACCGCACTGTCCACGTGATTGCGGAGAGCAACCAGAACGACGTGCGCCTGGTCAAGCCGCCCGAGGAAGGGGGCTATGGTCTGGACGCCGTTTGGAGCGACGACTTCCACCACAGCGTCCACGCCCTCTTGACCGGCGAGCGCGACGGGTACTATATGGATTTCGGATGCCCGACCGACCTCGCCAAGGCGCTCCGGAGCGTGTTCGTGTACGACGGGTGCCATAGCGCGTTTCGCCGCCGCCGCCACGGGAGCCCCGTGGGGGCGTTGGACCGTGCGCACTTCGTGGTGTGCGTGCAGAATCACGACCAGGTGGGGAACCGCGCGAAGGGAGACCGCCTCGCGGCCATCCTTGTTCCCGAGGCGGTCCGGCTGGCGTGCGGCCTGTTGCTCTTGTCGCCGTGCGTGCCGCTGTTGTTCATGGGCGAGGAGTACGGCGAGACCGCGCCATTTCCCTTTTTCTGCTCGTTCGACGATGCGGGGCTCGCCGAAGCGGTGCGGCGCGGCCGGCGCGAGGAATTCGCCGCGCTGCGGTTCCAGTGGAAAGCGGAGATACCGGCTCCTCAAAGTCCGGGGACCTTCGCCGCGGCCAAGCTCCGCTGGGCGTGGCCGGAAGGCTCTTCGCACGCGCAGCTCCGGAAGCTCTATGAGGACATCTTGGCGGCCCGGCGCCGGTGGCCGGCCTTGCGCGACCGGCAGCACACCGTCGCTCGCCTGGTCGGCGCAGGGGACTGTCCCGGTTTTCGCGAAGCGAAAACGGGACTGTCCCCTTGTGAACCGCCCCGTTCCGAACCCGCGGCCGTGCTCGTGCTGGAGCGCGGGAGCGAGGGCGGACTGGTGGCCGTGGCAAACCTTAGCCCCAACGCAACGGCGCTGCCGCCGCTGGAGCTCGCCGGAAGACGGTTGATGCTCAGCACGGAGGACGTCCGCTACGGCGGAAGCCGCGCGGCGGATCAGCCCTTGGGGCGGCTGTTTCCTTACGAACTGCTGGTTCTTGGCGGGAGTTGACGACGTGGCGAGCAGCCTTTCGTCTTGGGGGCAACGGCTGGCGGACGCCGTCGAGCGAGCGGTGACGGATCGTCTCTGCCACCCTACGGCGACCTACCGCCTCCAGTTCCAGAAGGGCCAGTTGACCTTCCGCGATGCGGCGGCCTTGGTGCCCTACCTGGATGAACTCGGCGTGAGCCACCTGTACGCCTCTCCGTACCTGAAGACGCGGTCCGGAAGCGCTCACGGCTATGCCATCGTGGACTACGGGCAACTGGACCCGGCATTGGGCAGCGCGGACGACTACCGGGCGCTCGCCGACGCGCTGCGCTCGCGCGGCATGGGACAGATTCTCGACACGGTGCCCAATCACATGAGCGCCACTCCCGTCGAGAATTCGTGGTGGAGCGACGTCCTGGAGAACGGCCCCGGCTCGCCCTACGCCGGCTACTTCGACATCGACTGGCACCCGCTCAAGGAGGAGTTGCACGACAGGGTTCTCCTGCCGATGCTGGGAGACCAGTATGGGCAGGTCCTCGAATCCGGAGAACTCAAGTTGGAGCACCGGGACGGAGCGCTGTTCATCCGGTACGGCCAAAGGCTCTTGCCGCTGGACCCCGGCACGTACCGGGCGATCCTCACCCACCGGCTCGATACGCTCAAGGAGGCACCGCCCGCCGACTCCGAAGAGCTGCGCGAGCTGGAGAGCATCGCGACGGCGTGCGAGCACCTGCCCGGCCGCACGGATGTGGACCCTGCCCGCGTCGCCGAGCGGCAGCGGGAAAAGGAGGTCATCAAGACCCGAATCCGCAGCCTCGTGGGCCGGTCTCCCGGCGTCGCCGAGTTCCTTCGGCAGAACATTGAGGAGTTCAACGGCCGTCCCGATGACCCGCACAGTTACGACGAGCTCGACAAGCTGCTCGACGCCCAGGTCTACCGGCTCTCGCACTGGAAGGCCGCCGCAGACGAGATCAACTATCGGCGGTTCTTCGACGTCAATGAGCTGGCCGCCGTGTGCATGGAAGACCCGAGGGTCTTCGAGGAAAGCCATCGGCTGGTGTTCGATCTGCTGGTAAGCGGCGACGTCGCCGGGCTGCGCATCGATCACATCGACGGCTTGTACGACCCGACCGAATATCTGCGGCGATTGCAGTGGGGCTACCTCCGGGCCCTCGGACGGGCGCACTACCAGCGAATCGCGGAGGCACGTCCGGAGCATTGCCCTGTCGGCGCGGGGGCTCCCGGCGCCACAGAGTTGCCGGATAAGCCGCCTCCGTGGAACGAGCTGGAGCCGGCGTTCCTCTGGGCGGTGGCGGAAGGCTTTGAGCGTCTCCTGCCCCTTCCCGCTTCCTTTCTTCCGGCCCCGGGGACCGGGGAGAACCACTCCGCGTCCCAACCTGCCGCCTTGGAGAAGTCCCTCGACGCCCCGCTTCCGCTTTACGTGCTGGTGGAGAAGATCCTCAGTCCCGAAGAGCCCCTCCCCGAGCATTGGCTCGTGGCCGGCACCACCGGCTACGACTTTCTGAATTCCGTCAATGGGCTGTTTGTGGATCGGCCCGGATTGGAGGACATGGCCAGGCTGTACGGCCGATTCATCGATGAGCGGCTGAACTTCCGCGAAGTGGCCCACCAATCGAAGCTCCTGATCCTGCGGGCCTCGATGCCGAGCGAGCTCATGTTGCTGGCGCACCGGCTCAATCGCATCTCCGAGCGACACCGCCGGACGCGGGACTTCACGCTCAATACACTGCGGGTCGCGCTGCGGGAAATCCTGGCCTGCTTCCCCGTTTACCGCACGTACATCCGCGCAGGCTCGGTCTCCGAGCGCGACCGGCAGTTCGTCCACCGCGCGGTGGCCCAAGCCAAGCGCCGCAACCCGGCCACCAACGCCGCGCTGTTCGACTTCATCCGCGACGTGCTGCTGCTGGAGCAGCCACCCGGGCTGGACGAGGCCGGGCGCCGCGAGCGGGAGTTGTTCGTCGGCCGCTTCCAGCAGGTCACAAGCCCGGTGATCGCCAAGGGAATCGAGGACACGGCCTTCTACCGCTACTTCCCCTTGGCGTCGCTGAACGAGGTGGGCGGCGATCCGGCCCGCGGCACGACCTCGATCGAGGAATTCCACCGCCACAATCTCGCCAGGCAGTCCCAGTGGCCGCGGTCGCTCACCGCCACGACCACCCACGACACCAAGCGGAGCGAAGACGTGCGGGCGCGGATCGACGTCCTTGCCGAGGTCCCGCGCCTGTGGCGCACGGCCCTGAATCGCTGGGCACGCCTGAACCGGCGGCACCGTCGCGAGGTGGACGGCCAGCCCGCCCCGAGCCGCAATGACGAGTACTTGTTCTACCAGAGCCTGGTGGGGATTTGGCCGCTGGCGCCGCCCGACGACGCCGGACTGCGCCAATTGGTCGAGCGCCTGCAAGTCTACATGGAGAAGGCCACCCGCGAAGCGAAAGTCCACACGAGCTGGATCAATCCCAATTCGGACTACGACGCCGCGGTCCGGCAGTTCGTCGCCGCCGCGCTCGACGGCCGCCCGAAGAACCGCTTCCTGGGCGAATTCCGCCGCTTTCACGAGCAGATCGTGAACTGGGGGCTCTTCACCGCACTCTCGCAGACGCTCCTGAAGCTGACCTCGCCCGGCGTGCCCGACGTCTATCAAGGCCAGGAACTCTGGAACTTCAGCCTGGTGGATCCCGACAATCGCCACCTGGTCGACTTTGCACGCCGCCGGGACATGCTGGCTCGGCTGCGGGCGATCGACGCCACAGGGGATCCGTCGCTCCCGGCGCTGGCCCGCGAGCTTGCCCGGAACCCCCGCGACCCGCGGCTGAAGCTGTTCGTCACCTGGCGGGTCCTCCAGTTCCGCCGCCGGCACGCCGAGCTGTTCCAGCTTGGAGACTACATCCCACTGGACGTCCAGGGGCCGCGAGCCAGGCACGCGTGTGCCTTTGCCCGGGTGCGCGGGTCGCCTTTGGGCGCAGGCCCGAAGATCGCCGTCGTCATCGTGCCGCGCCTGATCGCCCAGTTGACGCCGCTAGCGCCGGACTCTTCGCCGGCCCCGCCGCCCGTGGGTTCCGCCGTGTGGGAGGACACGCACGTCCTGGTCGGCGACTGGGCGTCCCCCCGCCTGGAGAACTTGTTCACGGCCCAGGTCTGTTCGCCCCAGGGTTCCCGGGTCCTGGCGGCGGAAGCGCTATCCGATTTCCCGGTGGCGCTGTTGACCAGCGCCGGCGGTGTATCCGGCGAACCCGGCTGAGGTATAATGCGGGCCTGATGGCAGTGCCACTGCCCCGGCAACACCCTGCACTCATTGTTTTGGAGTCACCGCCATGAAGTACCGACTTTGGACGCTGGCCGCCCTGCTTTTGCCGATTGTTTCCCTGTTTGCGGCCGAGCCGCGGGTGCTTTTCGAGGATCGCTTCGACGGCAAGCTGGCCGACGGCTGGACTTGGCTGCGCGAGAACCCCAAGGCGTGGCGCTTCCGCGATGGGGCCTTGGAGATCCGCGTGGAGCCGGGCGCGGCCAACAACGTCAAGAACGCCCTGGTCCGCAAGGCCCCGGATCGCGGCAAGGGGAAGTACGCCTTCGAGGTGACTGTGACCGCGCTGGCCGATCCGATCCAGCAGTACGAGCAGGCGGGACTGACCCTGTACATCGACGGCAAGCCCCACTACAAGGTTGTCAAGGAGTTGGTCGATGGCAAGTTGTGGGTCGTCGCCGCCCCGAACAAGGTCCCCATGGACGCCAAGACCGTGCAGCTCCGGCTGATCGTGACCGCCAACAGCTTCGAGGCCCAGTTCCGCCCGGACGCCAAGGGCGAATTCAAGACCGCCACCAAGGGACCGCTGCCGCCGTCGGGCAAAGAGGAAATCAGCATCCAGTGCTACAACGGCCCGCCCAAGGCCGAACACTGGTTCCGCTTCGACGATTTCCGGATCCTCAAGCTGGAGGAGTGAGCGGAACCAGCCGCAGAGCCGTGAGGCGTAGAAGGGGTTTCACGCAAAGGCGCGAAGACGCGATCATAAAGCTGCTCGATGGCGAGTCCTTTCCGACTTGCCTCCCGGTAAGGCTTGCCGGGGAGGTGCTCTTCGACGAAGGAGAGCATTTCAAGCCAGACCCCATCCCGACGGTGGCCGGACTCGATAAGGGCCTGTAGCAGCGGGTTTTTATCGCCCGATGACGCGGGGGGGGCAAGAGCGGTAGAATGTCGGTCATGGACACGGCAACCCATGCTGCCCTCGGTGCCGCGATCGGTGAGGCCGTTCTGGGAAAGAAGATCGGCAACTGGGCAATGCTCTGGGGAGCCGTGGCGGGCAGCTTGCCCGACGTGGACTTGGCGCTTGCCCGATTCGAGGATGACGTCGGCTCGCTGACTCATCATCGGGGCATCACGCACTCCCTCTTCTTCGCCTTGATCCTGAGCGCCATCCTCGGCTGGCTGGTCTCCCGGTGGTACAGAAGGCATCCGGCCGGGACGACGCCTGGGAACTGGGGATGCCTGTTCTCGGGGTGCCTTCTGACCCACGTGCTCCTCGATGCCTGCACGACTTACGGAACGCCGCTTTTCCTGCCCTTCAGCCCTTACCGAGTGGCCCTCAACAACATCTTCATCATTGACCCCCTCTTCACGATTCCGCTCTTGAGCTCAGGAGTCGTATGCCTTTTCCTCAGCCCGCGCGGACGAAGAAGGCGGCTAGTCAACCGTGCCGGGCTTGCCCTGAGCCTTCTCTATCTGTCTGTGACCTTCGTGAGCAGGTACCATGCCCAAGAGGTCTTTGCGGCGTCGTTGGCCAGTCAGCGGATTGAGGCGGAGCGTTTCATGACCGCCCCGACCCCCATGAACTCGATCCTCTGGTACTGTATCGCCGAAGGCCGGGACGGTTACCACGTCGGCTATTACTCTTTGCTCGACAGGGCCAGGCAGATCCGCTTCCGCTACGTACCCAGGAACGACGAGTTAATCAGGGACATCAAGGAAGACCCCTCCGTCGAGCGGCTTGTGCAGTTTAGCAAAGGTTACTACGCCGTCCGCCGCGAGGAAAACCGGCTTGTCTTCGACGTCCTCAAGTTCGGGATGCTGACACTGGACAACGGCGAGAGGCAGGTGGCCTACTCCTTCGCCATCCTGTCGGACGAGCACGGGGCGGTGACCGTCAAGAGCACGATGCGGCGGCGGGACTTGGACCTAGGCAGACTGACGGCCGCACTGTGGGACGGGATCTGGGGTCAGGAGTAGACTCCGGTCCAGTGCGGTCAGGGCCAACCTGTCGATTTCCCGGAGCGGCCCGACGCCCAAACTGGCCCATTTACCGGACGGACTCGACTTTCGGCGGCCATCGTTGGCCGGGATTCGGGCCGTACTCGCGCACGACGGCCAGGTCCATGGCGCCGTTCAACCGTGTCTTCAGTTGCTCGATCCAGTCCACCGTCTGGCCGCTGAGGAGCCGACACCGGCGCAATTGGTGGTAGTCGGGGAGCCCTTCGTCCTCGTGTTCTGCCAGAAAACGGGCGTACTGGTGGAACGTCTTCGGATCGGCCGCGTCCAGCAGCAGCGATCCCAGGAAGCTATGGCTGAGATTGCGGTGCCCGGCGAGCCACCGGCGCCGTTGGTTCAGCGTCCTTTCCATCGCGGCCCGCTGCCGCAGGCGCGCCACAAGGACCTTCTCCATGTAATTGCGTTGGAGCGTGCCGACGGCGGGTCCCAAGTACTCATCGGCCAGCTCGCGGACCAGCGTCTTGATTCGATCGTAGGATGCTGGATCGTACCGCTCGCGGAGCGGTATGCCCTGCTCCGTCGCCCCCGGTTTCACTTGAAGGAACAGGGCGTCGAAGCCGGATGCGCTTCATGTCGAATCTCCAGCAGAAGTTCCCGCCCTGAGTCCGCAGCCCCCATTATCGCCGGGAACGCGCGGCCTGCCAACAGACAAGCTCCGCGCCCCCAGAATCTGCCGGTCCTCAGTCCTTGGATCCTGAAGCTCAGACATTTGGGGGGGTTATATGGACGTCGGACCACGCGCCGGTTATGGTGGTGCCGGCAGGCAGCGCAGCCGAACCGGCGGTTCCCGGCGGCCGCCGTCACGGCAAGCAGACGCTCCATAATTGCACACACGAGTTCGGCGTGACATGGGAACGAACGAGCACGATGAAGGGTGAGAGATCATGAACACGCGCAGAGCGTTTCTGAGAACGGCGACCGCGGCGGTGGCGGGCGGCATGATGGGCTGGGAAAGGACAGCCCGGGCGGCGGAAGGGAAGCCGCTCATCGTGCGCGATGCGAAGATCATCCGCGTGCGCGACCGCAAGGGCGGCGCGACCGAGTCCTACCTCGAGATTACCGGCGACTTCGGCCTGAAGGGCTACGCCGGGCCGCTGCTGAAGGAGCAGGGGGCGGCCTTGCCGGTGAACCTGCGTGAGCTGCTGGCTGGTCGCGACGCCGCGGATCCCGAGAAGCTCAACTTCGCCACGCTATGGGCCGCTGGCCAGCCGGGCAAAGCCCTCGAGAGCTACGCCGAGGGGAAAGACCCGCTGACCAGCGCGACCGTGTGGGGCATCCAGCGCACGACTCGCCAGACCGAGACCGGCTGGGTGATCACGGCGCTCAGCGCGATCGACCTGGCGCTATGGGACTTGCGCGGCAAGGCGGCGGGGCGGCCCGTCTGGCGCCTGCTCGGCGCAAAGCGCGAGCGGCTCGGCGCCTACGCCAGCATGCTGGGCTATTCGGTCAAGCCGGCCGAGGCGAGCAAGGTCGCCCGCGCGTTTTTCGACCAGGGGTTCAAGCGACAGAAATGGTTCTTCATGAACGGCCCGTCTGACGGGGCCCAGGGCCTGCGGCAGAACATCGAGTTAGTCCGCGCGGTGCGCGAGGAGCTGGGGCCGGAGGCGATGCTCATGTTCGACGGCATCCAGTATGTGTGGAAGTCGGCCGATCTCGACTACGCGATCGCGCTGGCCAAAGGGATCCTGCCCTACAAGCCGCACTGGCTGGAGGAGCCATTGAGGCCTGACGACTTGGAAGGCTACGCGCGTCTGAAGGGCAAGACGGGGATCACGCTGGCCGCAGGCGAACACTGGTACACGCGCTGGAACGTCAAGCCCTTCCTGGATCGCGGGATCGTTTCCTTCGTGCAGTCGGACCCGGAGTGGTGCGGCGGGATCACCGAGTGGCTCAAGATCTGCGAGCTGGTCAAGGGGTATCCGGGGGTGCAGGTGGTCCCGCACGGGCATCACGTGCTGGGAGCGTCGACCTGCGTGGCGTCGCAGCCCGAGACGCTCTGCCCGATGCTGGAGTACCTGATCAGATCGCGGATTCAGTTTCAGCATTGCCAGACGCGACCGATGGTGGCCGAGGCGGGGACGTTCGCGATGGCGAAGGAGCCGGGGCTGGGGCCGTCGCTGGACGAGGCGAGGATGGAGAGAATCTAGTGGAGCGACTCCGCAATGTGGCTCCCTTCAGGCTTTCGCCAACCGCACCCGGTCCTCTCGCTTGTCCGGAAGATTCATGGCTTCCACAAGATAGAAACGGGGTCGGCATTCAGGGCGCGGACTTCGAGTCTGCGGCCGCTTGCAGGGCCGGCAACCGCGATGGTCCGCTTCTGCCCCGGCGCCAGGTCGAAGTAGTTGTCCTCGAAACTTACGGCCGTCGCATCATCGAACCGCAGCTCGACCTGCCGGGCGAGTGCACCGCTGGCAATCTCGACCCGGCCGTTCTGCGTTCGGACGGTCAGGTGTGCCTGCGGCAGGTGCAGATAACGCTCGCCGATCAAGAGACAGGTCGCCTCGCGTCCGGCGAACGTCGCCCGAAGGAACTCCGACCTCAGGCTGATCTCGCCCAGCTCGGTCAGGTCCAGACATCGCTTGGATTGGCTCGGTTCCATTGCGACCACCGCCTGCAGCTTGCCGCGGCTCTTCCCGTCGAACCCCAGCCGCTCAACGACGAGCGTTCCCTTGACGGGCTGCGGGGAATCGTTGACCACCCACACGCAGATCCGGTCCTGCGACTTCTCGAACGAAACCAGAACCGGCTCGTAAGCGCGGCGGAGGAAATAGTAGGCGATCTTCGGCTGGAGGTAATAGTCGATGACGCTGGAGTAGATCATCGGCCAGGAGTCGTTCAGCCGCCAGACGATGTTGCCCCAGCACCGGCGGTTGCCATCCGGCGCCCCATCCGGAACGCCGCGCCGTTGGCGCTCGACGCGGTCGCGAAGATACTCGCCGTGGGCCGTCCCGATGACACGGATCAACTCCTCGGCCGACGCGGGGTCACAGTACTCCTGGATTGCACCGATCCTGTCCCAGGTCCCAACGCCGGTGGAGTGATAGGCCCAGGCGGGCGGCCAGGCAGGCTGGCCCGGCTTGCGGATCGCCGGGCTGAATCCTTTGGGCCACACCTCCTCTTCACTCAGGAATCGCCGCATGCTCGCAAGCGAGGGCACGCTGGCGCGGAGGACTTCGGATCCGAACAGCGGCACCGACGCGTGCGGGGCGAAGTTGATCGTCGTGTAGTCGTGCCAGTCGCCTTCAAGCGGCCCGTTGCCCGTCGGTCCGCCGTAGGGCGAGCTCGTGTGGAACAGCCGCGCCGGATCGAGCCGCCGGCACGCCTCGGGCATCATCCGCTCGAAGATCTCCCGCTTGGCCTCGGGCACGTTCTTTGGGGAAGCCCACAAGTACTGCTCGTTGCCGCCCACCCAGAGGAGCACGGAAGGATGGTTGCGGAGCCGGCGGATGGTGCCTTCGATCTCCGCGTGGCAGTTCTCCAGGAACTCTGTGTCACCGGGCCGGTGATCGTAGTAACCGAACATGAAGTCCTGCCAAATGCAGATCCCGCGTCGGTCGCACTCGTCGTAGAACGACTGGGGCGGGATCACTCCCTCGCCCCAGATGCGGAGGATGTTCATGTTGCCCTGCTCGGCCAGTTCGAGCAGCCGTCTCGCCCGGTCCGGCTGCCAAACGTGCGTGGCGCCTTCCACCGGCACCCAATCGCCGCCGCGCAGGAAGATCGGCTGGCCGTTGATGTCGAAGCGAAATCGCTTCTCCCCGGTCGCCGGATCGCTCAGCACCGGCTTGACCCCTCGGATGCCAAACGCGGTGCGGCGGCGGTCGAGGACGCACTCGCCGGCCCGCAGATGGACTTCGAGAGCATAGAGATTCTGCTCGCCGTACATCCGCGGCCACCACAACTTTGGCTCGGAAACGGCAATCTCGAACTGCGCGCCCCTGGGCGTTGTGCCCTTCTTGCCACGGCCCACCTCGCGCCCGGCCGGATCGATGAGCGCCCAATCGAGTGCGGCCGATTCTCCGGCGGTTTCCACGCGGACCTGAATCTTCGCCGAGCGGAAATCCGGCGACAGCACCGGTCGGACGCAAACGTCCTCGATCCAGGCTTCCTCCGGCAGGTCGAGCACGACATCGCGGTAGACGCCCACCTTGACAGCATGTGGTGCGGCGCCCAAGTAGGAGCCGAAGTCGCTTTGGCACTTCCGCAGGCTCCTGTGTTTGGCGCCGCCTGGATCGTCCGGCGGCAACTTCGCAGCCCGCATGAACCGCAGCGGCGAGGAGAATACGATCACCAGAGCATTCTCTTGTCCGGGCGGGGCGAGCGAATCCTTCACCTCCACCGCGTACTCGCGGAACATGTTCTCGAAGTGACCGAGAAGATGGCCGTTCAGGTGAACCTCCGCCAGCGTATCGAGCCCCTCGAAGCGGAGGAACGCGGGTTTCGCGGCTCTCTCCGGAGTCGGAAACCGGCAGATGTAGGCCCAATCCTTCTCGCCAACCCAGGCGCAAGCCGCCGCACTCCTGCCCACGTGCGGATCGGCCATCAGGCCGTGCGCGAGCAAGACGTCGTGGACTTGAGCCGGCATCCTCGCCGGCAGCCAACTCTTGTCGGGCGTGGCTGAATTGCGCGCAAGCGCCGCGACGTCGGGCTTGTCCGTGTCGAGCTGCTTGACCAGCCAGCCTTCCCTAAGCGGGACACGCCGGCGAGCGGCCGCATCCGGCGGCGCCGAGCCTCCCTCGGCCGATACGGGAGAAGCCACAGCAATCAGAAATGACAGCCCTATCACGCCCTTCAGGAGAACGCCACCAACGGCCCCTTGCGCCAAACGCCGGGGGAATGCTGCTTCGCTCAAGGTTCTCTTCCCTCCCACCTTAAAGATCGCTGCCGCGCGAGCCGGACAACGAACTGCGGGGTTTCCTCGCATTGCCGGAGATCGGCTCACGACTGCCAGTACAACTTATGTTTGGCGAAGAACTCCCGGCTCCAGGCGGCACCGAGCCCGGGCGTCTGAGGCGCATGCACATAGCCCTCGTGGTCGATTGGGTACGGGACCGTGAACCCGACCTGAAAACCTTCCGGGTTCCAGAAGCCTGGGTCGTACATGTACTCCAAGTAGCCACTATTGGGGGCCGCGCACTGCATGTGCAGGTCGGCGAGCATCCCCACGCCGCTTTTGCCACGGTGGGGCCCGAACACGACGCCGAAGGCCGCGGTTTCCGGGATCGTGGTTCATGCGAAGATTCCCAAGCGATGGGTGGTCCTGGTCATTCAAGAACAATCACTTCATGGTCAAGCAGCGAGGGGAGCTGGAAGACGGCAGCGCCTTTGTCGATGGTGAGCGAGGGCTTCTGCTCGGACACAAGGAACTTCATCCGGCTGATGCCGATACCCTCGGGAAGCCGGACGTGAACGCGCAGCGGGCCGACGGGAATGAATTCCTCGACCGGGGCCCGCCATGTCCCGGCGCTGGTGAGGTTGACCAGGTGCAGGATAAGGCGGTCCTGCTGGCGGTAGAGATGACAATCGACAAGGCCGGGCCCGTCGACGGTCAAGGGAAGGGTGTCGCCCGAGGCCCAACGCACCAGGTTGGCGAGCAGATCGCCGTGGTCGGGGAGATTGTCGCGGCCGTAACGCCGATCGAGATCGGCCGGCAGATAGGCGATGCGGCTCCCGTGCTTGGTGGTCTGCACGATGAGGCACGGAATGTCGCTGCGCGGCTCGCGCATCCAGGAGGTCTCCGGCGGATAGATGGGGAAGGAAGGAATGAACGTGGCGAGCACCTCGGCGCCAGCCGCAGCCTGAACTCCTCCCAGCCACCCGCCGAATGGAAGAGTGTCGGTCTCGTCGAACCCTTTGAGGATCGGATGACGTTTCCCGGCGACGGCCGGTTCCGTGCCGATCTTGGGGCCATAGACTCCTGCCCTCAGCTCGGGCGCGAGCCGGAGGTAGCTGTGCGCCGTCTCGCTGGCCCGCTTGCGGTCGGCCGCGATCGAGTTGCGGCGGCCCGCAGCGACGTGGGCCCCGAACAGGTCCGCCAGGGCGTAATCGGAATGCGGCTCGCCCCACCGGTTGTAGAGGCTCGTTTGCCCGGTGGCGATCAGGTTCCCACCCCGCTCGACGAATCGCCGCACGGCGGCGCACTGACTCTCCGACATCGCGGCCAGGTTGGGGACGATCAGGACCGGCAACCGTGGTCCATCCCGCTCGATGTGGTCGGCATGGACGGGGAGGTAGGGGATGCGAGCCCGCACCAGGGCATTGACCATGCCGCGCAGCGGGAGCTCCACCAGGTCCTCGGGATTGTCGCGACCGTAGTAGTCGGTGTTTTGTTGGGACCACACGACGCCGACGCTGGCGATCGGCTCGCGCCGGACAAGGTACTCCTGATGCGCCTCGTGCCAGCGGTTGATCGGCTCGACCGTGCGGTACTGGCGACGGTCCTCATGATAAGCGCCGATGTGATGCCACCACGGCTGGATCGTGCCCGCGAACCCTTCGAGCATCCAGAGGCGGGCCTCGGGCTCGGGTTTGCTGGCCTTGCGGAAGGTCGGCCGGCCCGCCTGGTACATGGCCATGCTCTCCGGGATCAGCTTCTCCCAGCCCAGGAGACCGTGGATCAGCTTGCCCGCCTCGGCGTTCTGCTGGAACCCAGCCGCGACCATCTCAGCGATGGTGCCCGAGCGGGCCTGGTGATCCAGCATGATGATCTCCGCGCGCCGGCAGATCTCTTTGTAGTCCCGGAAGCTGCGGCACTGCCCGCTGATCGAGCCGCTATTCATGCCGACCCATAGGCAATCCGGCCCGCCGGCCGCGCGGGTCACGCGGTTGTTCAAGTCCCAGATCTCCAGCCGCCGCGCGTAGTTCCACTCGATCCACTCGCGATAGACCGGATCGTCCCAATTCTTCTCGACTGGGATCGTTTTGCCCGTCCGCTGCTTGAACTTCTTCGAGCACTTCCCGCAATGGCAGATGCCCTCGCGCCCCAGCCCGCTCCAGCTATTGTCGGTGATCCCCTCGGGATGCGTCCGCTCGATGATCTCGCGCAAGATGCCGGGAATGTACTCCTCGTAGTACGGGCTGTTCACACAGGTCACGTAAAGCTCTCCTGCCCGGTACGGCTTGCCCGCGGCGTCCACCGCAAACCACTCGGGATGGGCCTTGTAGAACTCTTGGTGGGTCCGGTTGGAGTCCATCCGGGCTAAGACCATCAGTCCGTCGTCGTGCGCGGCCTTGGCGAGCTCTCCGTAGAGGTCCCGGTCGCCGACCAAGGGTGGGCGATAGTGGAGCGGGTACTTGCTGGGATAGTAGGCGACGATCCCCCCTGCGTTGAGAATCACCCCCTGCACCCGCGTCCGCTTCCAGTGCTGGCGCCACCAGCCAATATCGTATCCGGCCGGATCGATCTCCGTGATGTTCGTCTGGCCCCAGCGGAGCGTACGGCGATACCACGGCAGCGCGCCGGGCACCGACCGAAGGTTGGTCGCGGCCTTCTTTGGGCCCGCTCGTTCGGCTTTCCCGGACGAGATGCTCAGCCCCGCCAGCGCGGCGGTGGCGGCGGCGGTGTGTTTCAGGAACGTGCGGCGGATGCTTCGGCTCATATCACGCCCAGGATCAAAAAACGTATTGGAACAATGGTCATCGCCGTGCCGCCGGTGCCTTTTCCAAGTCCAAGATGAAAATGCCGTGGCCGACGCCGGCGGCCTCGTTCGACTTGGCCAATTGGAACGCGCTGAATCGGCCGTCGTCACTGACGACCGGGTTCGACGCCTTGTAGCCGGGATGGTCGCTGAAATAGGTGAGCCGCTCGTATGCGCCGCTGCCGTCGAGCTTGAGCTTCCACAAGTCCACGTGGCCGGCCCCCTGGTGGTTCTGCTTGTCGCATTCGACGAGCGTGTGCTGACCGTCGGGAAAAATGCCCTCGGGCTCGTCGTACTGGCCGGGCGCGTTGGAGTAGTTGATGACCTTCTTCGTCACAAGGTCGATGCCGGCGACCTCCGTGCCTTGGTATCCATAGGCGCTGAAGGTCAGCTCCCGCTCGTCCGGCGGACGGTAGTTCTGCGTTTCCAGCGTACACTTGAAGGGCAGGTCGCGGCTGTCGACGATGAGTCTCTGGTTGGCCAGCGCGGGCCTGCCGTCCCGGTAAACGATGTCCGCCTCCTGCACGCGCGAGCTGCCGGCCGGCATCTCGTCCGGATACTGCGCGGCGACGTGCGTCCAGGCGACGCGCAGGCGTTTGCGCGAAACCGCGGGGCCTTCGGAGCACTTGGTGCCCAGCGGCGCGGCGCGCCTCGTCCCGCTTCGGTCCAGGACGTACAGCCAGCACTGCACGCGCGCCTCGCCGGGCTTCTTCGGGTCGAACCGCTCCGGACCGGAAAGGAGGATGTCGCCGTTGGACAGATAGAGCGCCCGCGTGTAGCCGTGGTGAGCGTAATGCGCGGTGAGGTTGCGGATGACCCTGGTCGCGAGCTCAATCTCCATGGCGTCGCCAAAGGTCTTCGACAAGAAGAGGATCTTCTTTCCGTCGTGCGACCAGTCGGCCCGCTCGCCGAACCACGTCGCCCGGCTGACGTGCGGCGGAAGCTGGTCGGCGGGACTTGCGCCGGGGTTGGCTTCGGCAGCCATGAGGCCGGTGGCGGCGCCCAGCGTCAGCCAAGCTGCGACGACTCGATGCTGTAGTTTCATAGCTTATCCTCTGGTCAAGCGGAAACGAGGAAGGTACCGCAACACTCAGGTATTGGCCGGAGTGCTCGGCAGGCGGAGCCGTGCCGGCGGCGAGAGACCGAACTGTCTTCGCCTGCTTCCCATCGGGCAGCCGCCGTCTACGTCAGGCTCCAGCCGCTTCGATACGGCGGATTGAGCCAGCGATTGGCCTCGTCGCTGTTCGTAAACCGCACGGCCTTTTCGTCGTATTGCAGCTTCTGGCCCGTCAGCCGGATGGCGATCACCCCGACCAGGCCGATCTCGGTCAATCGTCCGCCGTACTCGAACGGCGAGCCCGCCTGCCGCCCTTCACGAATGGCGTTAAGCCAATCGTGCTGGTGGTTGCCCCGAGGAACCCGCGGGATCTTCGGCTCGGGACGCTTGTATGCCTTCATCTTTTCCTCGGGGATCAGACGGCATCCGCCGGCGCCGTGCGAACCGTAGACGATCTTTCCGCGGTCGCCGATGACCACGGCGCCGGTGCCGACGTCGCTGCGGCCCTCTCCCAGTTCCGGAGGACGCGGGATCCGCTGCCGCCCCTCGTACCAAACCAGCTTGATCGGGCCGCGCTTCCCCGCCGTGGAGGTCGCTCCACGGCCGGGAAACTCGAAGGTGATCTGCGACCCTACCGGGAACGTGTCTCCCTGTTTCACCGGATCATAGTCGTCGGTCTTGGCCTGGATCGTCGTCGGCATGTCGAGGTCCAGCGCCCAGAAGACCGGGTCGACGACGTGGCACACCCAATCCCCCAAGGTCCCCGAGCCGTAGGGCATCCAGCCGCGCCAATTCCACGGCACGTAGGCGGGGTGATACGGCCGGGCGGCCGCCGGGCCCTGCCACAGGTCCCAGTCGAGCTCCGGCGGCACGGGCGGCCGCTCCTTGGCGACGTGCTCCAGATTGCGGATCTGGCAATAGACCTCGGGGAAGGCGTCGCAACCGGCGTGGATCTCGGTCACGTTGCCGATGGCGCCGTCCCAGATCCACTCGCAGAAGATGCGGATCGAATCGCTCGAGTGCCCCTGGTTGCCGACCTGGGTGATCACCTTGCGCTCCAGGGCGGCCTTGCGCAGGGCCCGCACTTCCCCCACGGAGTGCGCCAAGGGTTTCTCGCAGTAGACGTGCTTGCCGTGAGTGATGGCCGCCATGGCGGCCACCGCGTGGACGTGGTCCGGCGTGCCGACGAGCACGGCATCGATCTTGTCGCCCTGCGCATCGAGCATCTTGCGGAAGTCTTTGTATCGCTTGGCCTTGGGAAACCTCTTGAACATGTCCGCCGCCCGGCGATCGTCGACGTCGCACAGGGCGACGACGTTCTCATCGGCCATGTTCTGCAGGTCGGCGGCCGCTTGGCCGCCGGCGCCGATCGCGGCGATGTTCAGCTTGCCGCCGGGCGGGTTCTTCCCGGCGCCACCCAGGACGTGCCGCGGAATGAACTGAAAACCGAAGGTCGCCGCTGCCGCTGTCTTGAGGAAGGTGCGTCGTTTCGTCTGCATTGCGAGTTCCTTTGTAATCCGAGATTCCCGATTCGAGGCCTGCCCGGACGTGCTCCGAGCGGCAAACGCCCCCTATCATAACCGTAAACTATCCGAGTTGCGACGTCTTGAACCTCGCGGAATTGGCATTCTCCGGCGGGCTGGGTTAGCATAACCCGTAACCGGCCAGGTGTCGCCGAAATCGCCTCCCGTGTCCAGATCAATTCACGGGGTGTGAACGGTTACCGGTCACAAGTCCGTCCACGGGCCGCTCACGGCCAGGACGTAATCCAGCGGATCAATGACGTGCTTGTAGTTGGCTCCGCCCGTGGCGGACCCATTAAGGTAGACTGTGTCCTTCGTGACATCCCGCGTCGTGTTGTCGAAGCCGGTGA
>Ga0315280_10004619_pt1 | contig 20184 bp, 17 predicted proteins | sample YL17G06_40_MG_FD_203697 | JGI IMG/M metagenome (GOLD analysis project Ga0315280, IMG submission 203697) | Sediment microbial communities from Yellowstone Lake, YNP, Wyoming, USA - YL17G06_40 | ecosystem: Environmental > Aquatic > Freshwater > Lake > Sediment | place: USA: Wyoming | collected... | reverse complement strand
TTTAGAGCGCAACCTTTGGAAATTGAACCCCTGTGCCGTAACCTCGCTTAACCACATATCTTTATTGCCGTTGCGGGTGCCCCTTAACCCCAACGAGCGCATTCTAAAGCTTTGGAAATCCACTCGTCCTTTCGGGACAAAGGTTGACGAAAGCAATTTTTTCACACGTTCGGGAGATTTAGAGGGATTTTATAATCGGGCTCAATACGACTTCGACGTGGCCCTGGCCAATTTCTTTGCTTTGGTTGACGTTCAGCAAAAATGTTTGTATAATTTTCTAAATTTATGGACGAGCTTTCCAGAAAACAACAGATCCTTCAGGACCTGAAGAAATTCGTTCTGTCAAAGGCCTCCATCGTCTACATCCTCTCGGATGAAGAAGATCGGCTGGAGAGTCTTCTTAAGGAATTATCTTCTACATTCCAACCCAAACCGAAACTCCTCATCTGGAACCCCTTCCAGGGTCTGACCGGGGAGAATGAAAAGATTGAGAATTCAACAAACCCCATTGAAGCCTTAGACAAAGTGATCCAGCGAACAGAACAAAACCTTTATCTCTTCGAGGGGCTCCATCCTTTTCTAAAGACAGATCCCTTCGTCTCAAGAAAATTGAAGGATCTCCACCGCTCCCTCCGAAATCGATACTCCACCCTGTTTATCATCGCACCCGTTCTGGTGGTCCCCGATGAACTTCACCGCGATATGATCGTATACGAACTCCCCATGCCGGATGCGATGGAAGTGGAACGCATCCTGATGGGAGTGATTTCTGGAAGTCCCCACGCCTCTGTGCTGACGGAATCTCTCACACCGGAATTGAAGGATCGGATGATAAAGGCGGCCCTCGGCCTCTCTCTCGACCAAGTCGCTCGCGCCCTTCGAAGCGCCCTGATCGGAAGAGCGACCGCAGATTCCTCTCTGATTGATGCATTGCTCGAAGAAAAGGGACAACTCATTAAGAAGTCAGGAATTCTGAGCCTGGTTCAGAATGGGCCTGCCTTCGAGGAGATCGGCGGGTTGGAGAACCTCAAAGACTGGTTGAGGAAGAGATCCAACATTTTAGGCGATGAGGGAAGGTCTTTTGGTCTCCAACTCCCGAAGGGGGTTTTGATCACTGGAGTCTCAGGATGTGGTAAGAGCCTCTGCGCAAAGGTCTTCGCCTCTTTTTGGGGAGTTCCCTTGCTCCACCTCGACATGGCAAGGCTCTACGACGGAACGGTCGGAGAACCTGAGGAGGCTTTACAGATTGCCCTTCGCACCGCTGAGTCCGTGGCACCTGCTGTGTTATGGATCGATGAGATCGAAGCAGGCATCAGCATTCAAAGCCAGAAAGCCGGAGGTGGAACTCAATCTCGAGTCTTTGCCTCATTCCTTACCTGGATGCAGGAAAAAAGCGTCTTTGTCTTTATCGCTGCTACCGCCAACGTCATCGAACTTCTCCCCCCTGAGGTGTTGAGAAAGGGTCGTTTTGACCAAATCTTTTTTGTCACCCTTCCCAATCCCCAAGAAAGAAAGTCCATTTTCTCCATCCATCTGAAGAAGAACGGGACGGATCTCTCCCAGGTCAATTTAGATATGCTGGTGAAGATCACGGAGGGATTTAATGGTGCTGAAATTGAGCAGGCGGTCTATGGGGCAATGATCGAGGCTTTCAATTCGAAGCGAACCCTGAACGAACAAGATATCGTCATCTCTGCCGGAAATATTGTCCCCCTTTCCACTACCATGAGGGAAGAGATCGGAAGGATGGAACGCTGGGCCTATAACCGAGCCATTCCAGCCTCCAGATGAGAAATAAAACCCACTGCCGACTTTCCCGTCAATAATCGTCTCGATCTTCATCGTCGTCTTCGTCTTCATCCTCATCGTATTCTTCGGCCTCTTCATCCTCTGCCTCTGCCTCTTCCTCATCCTCTCTTTTCTTTCGCTTCACTTTCAAATTGATCTTTTCCAAACTTTCATCACCGAGGTCATCGATCACTTCGTTAAAAAACAATGCGAGAGAGATCAGATACTCCTCTGGTAATTCCCGAAACCAGTCCATGACCTTCTCAGCCATTTCCATCTTCTCATTGCTCGAAGAATCCTCCAAAAGATCGATGGCCTTACGATAGTGTTTATTGAACGCCCGGATCATAAAACTATTTCAACCTCCTTTAGATCGGGATCGGACTTTCCACCTTTCATCCTAAAACATTATACTTTCATTCTGTGTGACGGGCAATAAAAAAACCCCTTCTCTTTAAGTGAGGCTTTTCACTGGTGCCAGAGGCCGGAATCCCTTCGATCTGCGAACTTGTCCTGAGCGAAGTCGCGGGAGGGGAAGCTCCCCGACGCGGGGTGGAAGCCCCGCTGGATCTTGAGTCCTCAAATCCCTGGCATGTAACGTAGCGCAACGATAAATGATTTCTAAATTATTTTCAAATGATATGAAACAGTTAAATTCGAAAAGTGCTATTCTTCAAAGCCCCATAAATGTCCCTCCAAATCTTTAGACGTCCATAATCCAGGCACGCTACAATCACAACCTTGAAATTTAACCTCCTAATAATTATTTTTTAAACGAAGAAAGGTGGTGATAAAAATGGCATTTGAATTAGTTCCTTTTAGACCCTTTAGTGATTTACCAGATCTTTGGGATGCGTTTTTCGAAACGCCACATTTCCATTTCGGCTTTGACTCTGGGGTTCCTATGGAGATAAGCGAGACCAAGGACTCCGTGGTTGTCGAAGCGGAAATGCCGGGAATGGATTCCAAATCACTTGATATTTCCCTCACGGGTGACCTCCTTATCATCAGAGGAGAAAAGAAGCAGGAAACTAAAACTGATAACGGTGACTGCTACTGCACCGAGAGGACGTATGGAAAATTCTCTCGTTCGGTCCGACTTCCTGCCAATGTGAAAAACAGTGGTGACGAGATTAAAGCCTCCTATAAGGATGGCGTTGTAAGAATTGAGATCCCAAAAACTGAAACTAAATCCATTAAAATTACTGCCTCATAACCGGCAGGGGAGGGTTCCCCCTGCCCCCTGTTTATCTAACGAAGGATGCAACATTTCTCTAAGATTGGGAACCCCGCATTGGGAACCTTTTTTAAAATGAGTGGGGTCAAATTTATGTATTTTTACGAACTTCATGTATCTTTTAACCTTGAATTTTTAAGGTTAGTTGTTAAATTTAAATTAGATAGGAGGTGTTAATCATGAGCAAAAATGACAAAAAAGCAAAAACGAAAAAGACAAAAAATACGATCTCTACCATGTATGATTGCTGCTGGTATGATCCATCTTGCTATAATCTTTGCTGCGGCGATGTTTGCTGCTGCTGTTAGGTGGGACGGATGGTTCTCCGAGATGAGTAGCCCTCAAAGGGTGAAAGGATTGATCTGTTTGGACTGTAACTAAATTCTTACCCAACCTTTCTTAACGAGAGTGTCGGTGAGGAGGAAAGGACGAGACAGATGATTTCCCAAATCAAAAAAATTCTTTATGCCACTGATCTCAGCAAAAACTCTTCTTACGCTTTCCTATATGCGATTGATATGGCAAAAAGACATAATGCAAGTATTGTCATTTTGCATGCCATTGAACCCATGCGCCCTTATATGGTTGCTGAAGGGGGTATTAGAGTTTATGAGTTATTAGAAAGAGCCAAGGAGAAGGAACGGGAGATGGATATTGAAGAAATCAAAAAACACTTGCAGGCGTTTTGCAAAAAAGCGGAGGCTCAAATGGGCCCTCCATGCGTTGAACTTGTATCCAAAATCCTCGTTCCTTTGGGTCACCCTGTTGAAGAGATCTTGAAGGTAGCGGACGAAGAGGGGTGCGATGCGATCGTCCTTGGGACCCATGGTAAGGGATTTTTAAAACAAACCTTTCTTGGGAGTGTGGCTGGTTCGGTATTGGAACGAACCCGTAAGCCAGTTTTCATCATACCGTTGCCATCTGAGAAAATCACTATTGAATGGGATGGGATCTAATAGACCCACATCCAATTTTTAAAGGGCACGGTTGGGGGGACGCCGAACGGGACGTAGGTGCAAATGCAAATTACTTCTCTTGAGGGTGAAAGAACAAATTGAAACGGGATGCGCCGCTAATTCCCCAATTGGTTCAGCCACTCGTTGACATACTCAGCAATCTCTTCCCAGCCCGGCTCCCCAACTACCCAGTGTGCGTGACCGGCAAACTCCTTGTAGGTTGCCACCCTGCGATACTTTTCCGCCACTTTACGCACGACCGAAACGGGCGTGATTCGGTCCAAAGCCGCCCCAATGATCAGTACGGGACAGATCACCTTCGATTCATCCACGGCCGCTGCTTTTCGCCGATCAAACAGCCAGAACCCTATCTCTGAAGCAGCCCGACCTGACTCGTATACGAATCGCTCGAAGGCTTTCTTCTGCTCCTCAACAGGAAGCAAGTGCAACATCGAGTAGGCTGCTTCTTCAAACTTCTGTCGCCCTGGTTTTCTCCAGAAGCCCCACCGCATCAGCATGCTCCAGAAGCTCCTGATTACCGATGGCTTCAGTGCGATAATGCCAGCGGGAGAAGCCGGAGTGAGTAGAACCAAAACTCTTCCCAAGCCCCGACTGCCAAGGATCTGGGCCAGCAGCCCTCCCATCGAGTGGCCCATCAGGATGGGGATTTCTTCAAGCTCACGGATCTCTTTCTCCAGATCTCCAACATAGTCCAACAAGCTGGTCGTCCCAAGTTGGGGAGGAGGCGTATCCTGGGGGTCTATATCATGGAAACGTAACGTGGGCCGGATACAACGGTAGCCTTTAGCCTCGAAATATTCGGCATAGTTCTCCCAGTACAACCCACTTCCCCACATTCCATGGATCATCACAATCGTTTTTGTCATGGCTTGCTTGTTGTGGGCTATCGACTTTGAGCTTTGATCTTTGCGCTATGCTCGATGCGCTTTGCGCTATCCGAACGAAGGGGACGAACGAAGGGGACGTAGGTTCTAAAACAATTTAATTCCCATGGACCCAGTTGAATTCTTCTACCTATTTTTTCCTTTCAGAAATCTCATCCACCCTCACCTTTCAATTTTTCTGGGGTGCGTTCTTCAAGCCAATAATAAATTGCATAGCGCATAGCGTAAGAGCTTGAAAGCAAAAACTAAATTCTGAGTTGATTCTTATATCACAGAAATAATTTTATTTATTAAGATCAATTACCCTGATCGAAGACTGACCAAAAACGGCAAGAACCTGACAAACAGTTCTCGATTAAAACGTGAAGTGTAAGTCGTAAAGCGTTAGGGGTTAAAAGTTCTCCTTATCTTCGGGCTCCCCTACGTCACGATTGAAACGGGTTCCATTAAATGGAGGAAGAAAATAATTACCTCTTTCGGAGGCTTACCAAAGATGGTTTTAATGGCATCTGAATATACTTGAGCCTGTGGTTTGTAATGTTCTATTTTTGAGTTTAGATCATCCTTTTTTACCCCGTTAGAAATAATGCCCCGATGCTCTGCAGCGGGGTTACATTTCAGATTAACTCTGGCGGGGTTTAATGCCCCGCTGGAATTTCTAACGGGGTAAACCACATCGGTCTTGAAGTCCAGAACCACCAGACCATCCTCCTCTTTAAAAACCACATCCATGACTCCTTCAAAAATGGTTCCATTGTTCTTATAAGTAAAAGGGACTTCTTTCTGGTAGTTCCCTGATTTTATAACTCGCTGTAGAATTGGGGAATTGATAGCCTCTCTAACCATCTCCCCTGCCCTTTTTATCATGGGTCCTGTTGCTCCAAGATCTTTCCCTTCTATCTCGGCCATCTTTTCAAGAACACCGGGCTGACTCCAATCCGTCTTCTCAAAAAGGCGGTGGACGAGTTTCCCAAAGATCGCTCCTTCACCTCCGGTTACTGGAGAGACCACCCATTCGTCATCCTTTTCAACTTCCAATACCTGCTCAGTGGCAGTGCTAATAGGGCGTCCCCTTCCCGCTTGCTTTTTTAATTCTTCCTGTGTTTCCTTCCATTTCTCCCTTTGAGAAAGCACCTGTCTGGAAGCCTCTCCTCCTTCCATCTCAGGATTTAACGGTGATCGGAAGGGAGGTGTTTCCTCGGGTTTAAGTTCAAGCTTGTTCGTATCATAAAACATCATGTCTTCGTTCCACTTCCCAAATGAGGCTTTATCAGGCACGGTTAGGTACGGTTGAACATAGCCCAAATAACTTTCTTCGCGGACCTGCTTCTCCCCTTTTTTCTCCTTCACCCAGTCAATAGGTAAAACTAAGAAGTCCCTTGCTCGCGTCATCCCCACGTAAAGAACCCGCCGCTCCTCTGCTTCCCCACGCTTCTCTTCCCATTCGCTCATCTCTTCATAATTCCGTGTCCAGAAACGACTCTTTTTATCGCCTACTTTAATGGCGATTCGTTCTCCATTTCTGTCGATAATAAAATCTTCACGCCCACCTGCTTTATGGGCAAGGTCTGCAAGAATGACCACAGGAAATTCCAGTCCCTTGGCCCTATAAATCGTCAAAAGACGAACAAAATTATCACCCCTTTCGAGCGTGGGGGGTTCTTCCTCTTCAGCCTCTTCTTCCCTTCTTTCAGACAGCCAATGGACAAAGCCCCTGAAACTGAGCATTCCTCTTTCATCCAAAGCACGGGCAACATCGCCGATCTTCATGAGATTCGCAACCCTCTGCTCTCCTTGTGGCTTTAAGAGGAAGAGAACCAGTCCGCTCGTTGCCTCATAGAATCTCTTCAAAAGAGCGGCAACACTTGCCTGATTTCGCATCTCGTGGAGTTCTCGAAGGAGATGGAAAGGCTGTTCCAATGCTGTCCCCTGAGCCTCTTGCAAGTAATTTAAATTTCCTCCTCTGGCATGAAACATAAACAGCTCTTCGTCGGAGATCCCGAAGAAGGGCGAACGGAGCGCCGCCACCAGGGCAACCTTGTCGTTAGGGTTATCAATTGCCTGAAGAACAGCAAGTAGCTGCTGAACCTCCTGGCGCTTGTAGAAATATTTTCCCCCGACGACCCGGTAGTCCACCTCATAGGACCTTAAGGCTTCTTCCAAAGGATTGAGGGGTGTATAGGTCCGCATCAGGATGGCAATATCCTTGAACATGACAGGACGGAAGGATTGGTCAGAGTCGTCCCAGACCTGCCACTTCTTTTCGCTAACCAGCTTTTGAATGAAAGAAGCGATACAGCGAGACTCCCATAAACGGCAATCATCAGCACTTTCCAGTACAATATTTTCGTTTCTTGGCGGATAGAGGAGCACGATGCCATGTTCGGGTGGGACCGTTCCTTTTTTACGGCCAAAATGGAGCGGAACATACCCTGGTTGGTATTGACCATCCTCCGGGGGTTTTATCAGATCCTGAAAGATCCTGTTCACCACACGGACAATAGAAGGTGCACATCGGAAGTTCTGGGAAATGTTAAGAAGGCGGTCCTCCCCCATCTGCTTCTTGGCTTCTTCATACATTTCAATGTCAGCACGACGGAAACGGTAGATGCTCTGCTTAGGATCACCTACGAGAAAGAGACGCTTCGGTGATATCCGGACATCCTTCCATTCTTTCGCCTTTCCCTTTTCATCCTCCGAAAGGAAAAAGACGATCTCTGCCTGAAGGGGATCGGTGTCCTGAAATTCGTCAACCAGCAAAAATTTGTAACGATCACGGAAGTATTTCCGGACTTGTGGATGTTCCTTAAGCATGCTTCTCGCAATCACAAGAAGATCGTTGAAGTCGAGGAGGTTACGTTCTCGCTTAGCCTGTTCATAGACCTTGATATAGTCGGTTAACCGCTCTGCCAGTGCCGCCACAACAGAATCAGCGATGGTGGCTTTTGTCTCATCGAGATTTTCTAAAATGGAGCTAAAATGCTCTCTCACTCTTTTTAGTTGATGATCAGGCTTCCAATTTGCTTTGTTTCCTTTGTTCGAAGACCCTATGGAGATCTCTTTAAAAATGAATCTTTCTCTTTCTTCTCTCTTGGGAATTGATTCAAGCTTTCTCAGTTTTTCGTTCAACTCTTCGATCGTTAGGATTGCCTTATCCTGTGCATCCTTGCAATACTGCTTTAAATGGTTCAATGACTCTACACCTTCCTCAAGGGCCTTGACGAATTGCCCGATGGCTTTCTCCAGATCCTCAGGAGGTCGGGGAGAAGGTAGGTACTTCAGCACGTCGCAGTTTTCCAACATGGACTTGCTCATTTCGTATATCTGTCTATGGGTGATTCCAATGAGCACGGCACGGCGCAAAGCGGGGTCGTTTGCATCCATCTGCTTTTCCAGCCACTCCTCCCAGACCTCTGCCTGCACGATCGAGGAGGTCAAATCATCGGCAACTTCAAAATTAGGATCGAGCCCTGCCTCGACCGGGCGCTCCCGCAGCAAAGAGCCGCAGAAAGAATGAATCGTCGTTACCTGCATCCGCTCCAGATCAGAAATGGCCTCGGAAATTCGCTGATATTCGTCAGAATTTGCCTCATTCGGAAGAGCTCTTTCCAGTTCCTGCCGCAACTTCACCTTTAATTCGGCTGCGGCCTTTTCTGTAAAGGTAATAGCTACGATCTCTTCCAGGCGGGCCTCACCTGCCTTAATCAGATTGATAATACGGGTGACAAGCACAGTGGTTTTGCCTGTTCCGGCTGCCGCCTCAATGATGTAACTTTCAGAAATGTCCTGAGCAGCCCTTTCCCGCTGCTCCTGGTCTATGAACTTTGCCTCAGATTTCATTCCTCACTCTCTTGAGTCTCTTCTGCAAGCATCTCTAAGTAGCCTTTCACCCTCGGATCCTTTGCCTTTCGCTCGAAAAGTATTTGGGTCCAGGTTCCACAGATTACTTTCAACTCACAGTATCGACACTGGCCATCCGGTACGGCAATAAAAACTCCATCCTCAATGCATCCAGCGATGGTTTTCAGAATCTCCTGAAGCTTAGCCTCCTTTGCCTTCAGCTCAGATCCTTCAAAACCAACAGGCTTCCCTGATTTGAGAAAATAGTATTCGGCAGATTCAACCTCTATGCCTTTGTGAAGCCGACCGAGCAATTGCCTGGCGGCGTGAAGATAGAGAGGAAGCTGCAAAGTTCTACCACCCTGAAAATCGTTTGATTTGGCTGACACCTTACCGGTTTTGTAGTCCCTCACCCGTGCTCTCTTCCCATCCCTTGTCAAATCAATCCGGTCAATCCTGCCCCTTAAGTTAACGGTTTTCCCTGCCAATTTTAGAGGAACCGGTTCTTCGGTTGAAATTTCACTTTCCTGAAAATCGAGGTGTTTCATCCCGTATCGAACCTCAAAATACGTTGGGATGAACTCAGTCTCATTCAGCTCCTCGCCAAAGAAGTCCTTCAAGTTATCCAGGATATTTCTCTTCTCCACCTCCCACAGCATGGAGTAACCCGTTACCCCCATCTGCTCAAATTCGACGAATTTCTTATTGGCTATCTCCAACAATCTCTCCAGGTCTTTTGGTTCCAATTGAAGCAAAGATCCTCTCTCTTTCTTCAGTTCGGTAAAAAACTTCCAGAGGATAGAATGGACGAGAGTCCCTTTGTCGAGGGGGTTGATGGTCGCTTCTTTCTCAGGCTCTGTCAGGGCCTCGATCCCCATGATCCCATTTAAAAGATATTGATAGGGGCAGGAGGCATAGGCCTCAAGCCGTGTGGGGGAAATACTCTTCTTAAAGATCGAATGGCGCTCTTGAAGAATCTGGAGAGCCTCTTTCGAAGAGAGGAGGCCTTCAAAACCGGTGAACATTCTTTTCCCCCATCGGGAGGATTCGAGCAGAAGGCCCCGGCCGAAAAAGGGAGAAAGCTCCCATAGATAAAGTAATGCCTCTGCTTTCTTCTCCTCCAACTTTTGCTGTCCGGTTGAGATATCAAACTCTACTTCATCCAGAGCCTTCTCCTGGGATTTCACAGCGATCTCGGATAAAGGGATGCGGACAAATCCAGGAAACTTTTCAAACTTCTGAAAGTCAGTACTCTCTCCGGTAAGTGCCTTCACAGAAGCAAGCAAAAATGATGATGGCAGGCGTTCCTTCCCCGTCCCGATTTCTATCCGGGGGAAGCTGAGAATTAACTTTTCTTTGGCAGCGCCGATGGCCAGCCGGTAAAGAAGACGCTCTTCTTCGAGCCGCCCTTCTGTTTTTAACGGCAGTGGTTCTGTCTCTTTTCCATCCAGAGATCGGTTCAGTATTTTTCGTTCATGATCCAGCAGGATTGCATCCTGCCGTATAAGGGGTGGAAAAGACTTTTCCACCATTCCTGGGATGATGACCATTTTAAAGGGGACACCACGGGCTGCCATCAAATTAACGACGGTTGGACCGTTTCGCTGAAATTTTCCGTTAGGGATTTTATCTTCCTGTAAAACCTCTTCGACCAAACGGGTAAAACCTGCCTGGGATGGGGGGATGCCAGTGACATCCAGCTCAGAAAGCCTCTTCACCGCCTGTTTGACAAGAATACTTTCTTCGTCTTGTTCCACGAAGCCATCAAAGGCGTCGAGTAAAGCTGCCGCCTTTCCATTCCAGGTATTTGATGCTCCCAATTGTTGGAGAAATTTGAAAAGCTCTTTGGTGAACCGGATCAACTGATCAATGGCAACAATATCTCCCTTACGGAAGTGTCTCCTTCCTTCACCCTCTTCTTCTTCCTCCCTCTTTTTGATCCAGCTCTCTCGAAGTCGTCCAAGTCTTTCTTCCCACTCTTTCTGACCTTCGACAATACCTGCGTGGATGGAAATAGCATCCCATTTGGAAGGAGTGAGGGGAAATTCTTTCTCCATAGAAAATCGACCAGAAAGTAATTTTGCAAAAGTGGCGAATTCAATTACAGACTGCCTTGAAAAATTTCGATTAATAATATTTAAAAGCATCAATAAGCTTCGGCCTGCCGGCGTCTCAATCAAGGACAGCCCTTCACGGAGATAAGGATGGATCCCCAGCCCATCGAAAGTCTCCCCAAATAGACGTGAATATTCCTCGGGAGCCCGCAGAAGGACACCTATCTCGTGAAAAGCAATCTCCTTTTCCTGGGATGCCCGAAGGATCTCCCGTATCACTTCTCGAACTTCTCTTGGCTCTCCAGGTGCAGAAACAATCTCAACGACATCTGGAGGGATCTCTACCGGCTTCCCGTCATTGAATAGATGGTGGCATAGATGACTGAGGGGTTGTATGCGTTTGTTGGTTTCTGCAATCTCGGTAGAAGTTTCTTTGAAGCCATTATCCTTGAGCCACTTTAATGTCGGTTTCACATATTCGAAGGCATAAGTAGGTTCGTAGGGGATGAAGATAATGGTTTCTTTTTCATTAAGACAGGCTTGAAGAAGTCCTTTTTGAACGATATTGAAGTCATAGAAACCATAAATGATCATCTTGGGTGTTTGTTTTAGAAATATCGAGTCTTTTACCAATTGATAGGCAGATGTCATCACGTCTGATTCATCGTACCATCCAAGATCCAGTAACCGCTTTTCATAGGCCTTCCAGAGACTGAGAAGATCCTTCAATTTTTGGAGATGAACCCGCTTTACTATTTTGGTATCACTTAGAATGTGATCCATTTGTTCAGGGGAGAGACAGGCATCTTTGAGGTCCTTCAAGGTAGCAAGGATGGCCCTGTGGAATCCGGGATGGTCTGCGATATCGTGAAAGTAAAATCCCTTGTCCTTCTCAGCCAAAGACTTTGAAATATCCCCGATAACGAGCTCCTCAGCGTGGGAAGGGATTTCAGTTTTCCCTTGACTGAGAAGATTGGGTGTACTTACTTCCCTCGCAAACTCTTCTAAGGTTTTGAATCGAAGATTGAAATGAGGCGCCCCATCGTCTGCAAGGAGGCGACGAAGGTGAAGTCCAAGGAGTTTCGATGATACAAGGATCAGGAGGGGGTTAAAAGGTTCATGTTCTCTGGTTTCCTTAACCTCGTTGAAAAAGGCAGACTCAAGGGCAGGATAATCTCCTGTTAATAAGGTTCGTGCGTTCCCTTGGTCTTTGCCCATTACCCCCACCCTTGAGCTCTATCTAATTTAACAACGGAAAGGTTGGCCCATTGACCCTGTTGGTTCGTATTTTACTCCTTACTAAAGACTGAATCAACATTTCCAAGTTCAGAGAACCCACCTTTGTTACATCCTGAATCTCCGGAGCCAGCTTGAACTTTAAATTGTCCCTTAGGGTCATTCCACCCTCCCTTAAATTCCACATTGGGAATGAAAGATTTTTAATTCGTTGTGAATGCCTGGGGGGATGCCTGGAAGCTTCTCAAGCCAAGGTTGGCAACCTATTGAAAAAATTGGTGCCGGAGGTCGGAATCGAACCGACACGGGGTGGAAGCCCCGCGGGATTTTGAGTCCCGTGCGTCTACCAGTTTCACCACTCCGGCACAGAAATCAATATAAGAAAAAAGATAACGCATGTCAATTCTAAAAAAGATGGACATCATGGTCACCCCCACCCTCACCCCATCAATGGAGAGGGGAAATAAGGGGTTCACCCATCAAGGGGGAGGGGAATAGATAGAGGCAAAAATTGGATTTGACAACATATTTTCCGCTGTGTTATTTTGTGTCTTGTCAATCAACCTGTGGGGCTGTAGCTCAGCTGGGAGAGCGCTTGAATGGCATTCAAGAGGTCGACGGTTCGATCCCGTTCAGCTCCACCATTTAATCTTTTTATTCGGAGCTTATCCGGTTTATAACCCAAAAGGGAGAGCGGTCGCATCGACAGGTCGTGCGTCGGAATCGACTCGCACCGAGTTCGATCCCCATCAGCTCCACCATGCAACCATCATCCTGCTAAACAAGTCGGGATTCATTCCATCATATAACCTCTATCAATGATGCAAGAAGAGACAAACCAAAGAACGACGGTCGACTCTTTCCACTGGGATAAGCTTTCTCAACTTCATCCTACTGATGTCTGCAATAGAACAGAAGCTATATATAACCCTACCCTGGAAGGATTCATTTTGCCTGTCTATCATCTGAAGTACTTAATCCTCCCAAAAGAGAAAAAGATCCTGAGGATAGAATGGAATGATCACACCGTGGAAGAGGAACTTTACCAATATTTCTACCTGATGGTCCTCGTTTACCTCACTAAAGCCAAAGACATCAAACCCACCCACACCTGGGTCAGTGAGAAGGAGTTGAAAGGGGGCTTCACATTCTTCCAGGGTCCTCATCGCCTTCAGGTAGAAGAATTGGAAAAACTTTTTGGAAGTGATCCGGAAGCCTTTCTTAGGAATGGCAAAAAAATGGGTGGTAGTGAAATCCTCTATGGAGATAAGGGATTCGCGCTGGAGGTCTTTCCCAGGGTCCCATTAGCATATATTTTGTGGAAAGGGGATGAAGAGTTTCCTCCAAGGATCAGGGTCTTATTCGATGCCACCATCGAATCCCACCTCCCTCTGGATATCATATGGTGTATGGTGGCTGAAACAAGTCGCCGCTTGTCAGTGTATACCTCTTTCTAAAAGAAAGTCAGGAGTTAAGAGTTCGGAGACAAAACGTTTTTAAACTAAGAACTCCGAACTAATTTCTCTGAACAATACAAACGCATTAAATAAAATGACATACCCCCCACCCTCACCCTCCCCTTGAGGGGGGTGAGGGGTATGGAGAGGGGACGGGGTGTAGAGAGATCCGGTTTGAAATCCGATGGGTCAGGGTGTTACTATTGTGGGTAAACCCCGTTAGAAGGTATTCGACCTTCCAACGGGAAGGCTCACGCGGGGCTTTCTAACGGGGTAAAGGAGAAAGACGATGAGACCCATATCCTTGGAAATTGTCACCCGAGTGTTGACGACTTTTGATCACTGCCGCCATTGTGAGATTTTCTTCGATGAAGCGGGCCTCGACAAAAAGTTTCGTCAAAAGGAGGTGAATGAATATCCTCCGGATTTGAAGGAGGAGTTTGCGAAGCTCTCCGACTGGATCCGAGAATTGACACGGCTCTATAAACACCGTCTCCTCATCAGACTTATTGACGCCCAATCTTTTCTCGGAATTTATAAATCCCTTCGTCACAGAATTCGAAAATATCCGACCTTTATTGTTGAAGGAAAGGAGACCTATGCGGGCTGGGATAAGAATCAACTCGAAGGTCTTTTAGATAAACATATCAAGGCTTCCCTCTTATCAAGACATCGTCGGATGGAGCCGACCTTTTCTTAAAGGGAAAGAATCCTTCACCGAGAGTGTCGTCGACAAGAAATGGGAAGAGGCGGACGATTCGGTCTACCCTGTTAGAAAAGACGGGATTTTAACCCCGCCCTCAATAAAGAACGAAAATTTTTTTCTACATCCCCGCCATAAATGATGGGATTTTTTAACAGGGCAAATATGGAGAATACAAGAGGCCCGACAGATTGCGCCAAAAAAGGCGGAGTCCCCCTCCTTTAGAAACTTCTAAAAAGACCCTCCAAAAAAAAGTATTACAAAACTTAGAGAAATCACTTTCAAAAAAATAAAAAGAGATATAGTATCACCGAAGGTTATAAGGTCTTCAGCATCTCCTCCGCAGAATCCCTTAGATCGCTGTCAAGAGCGGTCATGGCCAAAATGTCCAATTTGGCTTTGAAGCCCTGCTTTTCCATTGGAGTTCTCGCCTCATAAAGATCTTTCATGGCAGTGAGAACCTGCAAAACCTGCTCGGCATCTGAATAATCCAATAGAAGGGAGAGCGTGCTCCAGTCATCCGGTAGGCCATATTGATCCAAATAGGACTTGACTGCCGTCTCGAATTGATCTGTACCGTGATACCGATCGATGTCATTACGTGCCTTCTGATGTTTCTTTGTCCCTTTCTTGCCCATGAAGAGTTTATCCACCTCCTTACGATACTTCCTCATCACCCATTCAGACCGACGAGGCCGCCCTCGATCCTCAGGCGTTTCCTTCGGGGCATACGGACTTCGGTCCCTTTTTCGATCAATCTCTCTCCAGGAAATTTCCTCTCTCTCATCTTCGTCGCGATATCGAACCATTCTCTCTTTCTCTCTAAATCCCCCTCTCAGCCAAGGGTGCCTTAAGTACCTGCTTCCAATTTGGAGGGAACATTTTCTTTCATCAAAATACTAAAGGCAGCCACTCTCTTTCCATCCTTCTGAAGAATGACCCGATCATTCTTTTCGATCAGAAATACCTTTCCGACCCCATTATAGATATGGGAACCCGATAAAAAGGGATACCAACCACGGGTGTGCATCGCTTTGACAGAAAGAATCTGGAACCGATCCCCTGGGGTTAGGAAGATCTCACTTTTGGGTGGAATAAGCCTCTCGTCATCATTAATTCTTACGATCAAACCTGAAAACTTCTCATTTCTTTTTAGCTCGCTCGCAATGACCGCCGGGGAAGCGGAAGGAAAGGCTTCGACCATGATACCAGCCTTTTCCATCATTCCATTAACAGCCATTGTTAAATAACCGATGGCCTGAGGAAGAGAACAGTGATTGGTCGCTTCAATACCAAATGCCATCTTATGCTTCCCTGTCAAGGCATAGTAAGTCAGCGACTTTCTCTGTTCCGGATGCAGCGACCCATGGCTGGACGTATTCGTATTATTCACATGGAAGCGGTACCTCTTATCCCTAATTTCGGAATTGATCTTTTCGACCACTCCTTGAGCAAAATGCTCCAGCTCTAACCTTCTTCCATCGGGTAGATTGAGGACAGGTACATCAATGATGTTACATTGTCCCCACCGGATAGGATTTCTGGTCTTATCAATCCAAACGGGGGAGTAAAAGCCATGGCCCTGGTGCAGGTTGAGTATGATATCCGCTCGGTCCATGAGAGATTTAGCCAACCCGGCAACCTTGTCATCAGGGTCTTTATTCTCTCCGGAAGGGTAAAATTTTCGATTCATATCCCTGCCACTCAGACCTGTCCGTTTTTTCGTTAAAATAGCATAGAGATTTAATCGAGGGACGATCATCAAACTCCCTTTCAAACATTTCAGGCCTACATACCGATCCGCTGTGAGGTATCCTCCGGATTCATCCCCGTGAATGCCACCAAAGATGAGCATCGTAGGTCCTGTCTCCCCTCCAGAGAGATAATAGACATTCACCTCTTGATCAGAACCTTTAAAGAACGCCTGGGTTTCGGAAAAGGTTTTTACCCCTCCTCTCACAAGGGGACAGCTCATAAAAACATCCCCCAAGAAGAGCCCGATGATTCCAAAAATGAGAAGCCATCTGACCTTCAGAGAGGGATGTCGCCAATGATTTTCCATTTTCCCTGTTCTTCTTTTAGGTACAGAATCTTACGGCTAAAACTTTTGAAACTGTCTGAACGATAATCCTGATTAATTCTCAGAATGGCGATGCGCCCCCCGTCTTTCTGGGAAAGAAGAAAGGCCTTTTTATCAATTTGCAGCTGAATAAATTTCTTAGACGGATTGACCCGACGTTTATATTCCTTAAATTTCTGATAGTTCTTCCCATCGCTGCTGACGAAATCTTTGCTGTAAAAACTGAGGTACTTATCAGGATCGCGACTTTCCCAGGCCTTTTTCCAATCATCCAGAAAATGAGATAAGTCTTGAATGAATCTCCGTTGGTTCTCTTGGGGTTGATACTTAATGGTGTCAACAATCACGATGGGGGTATCCCCTACTTTGATAAAACCAGCTAGCTCTTTCAAGATCTCATTCTTTACGACCACACATCCTTCAGAAAAGGGCGGCCTTTCTAAGTGATCGGGATGACCATGGAGCCAGATGCCGCTGCCTTTCTTGCCTTCTTTTTGATCAAGAAAGTTGGGGTAATTGAGTGAAAAAGCCCCGGAACCGTATTTTTCAGATAGACTTTTTTCAGTCAGGTAAAAAGTCAGAAAATAGATCCCCTCGGGTGTTGCCAGATCCCCGGCTTGTTTCTTGTCCACATTATTGGACCCAACAATGCAAGGATAACTTTTGACCAGCGGAAAAGCATCCTCTTCGGAGCGATAAAGGGTGAGGGTCTTGCTATGCTTCTCGCAAAGCAGGAAATAGTCCCTGCTGATGACATGGACAAAGGGGAAAGGAACCATCCCCTTAGACACTTTCGTTTCTTGAGATCCTTTTGCCTTCTGAGTCTCTTTAACCTCAAATACTTTCGTTTCTTGAGGCCCTTTTACCTTCTGAGTCTCTCTCACCTCTTTTGAGAGGGGGGATGGGATCAGTGATTTATAGAGTGAACCGACTCTGTCCTTAAAGTAGAGGGTCAACATGAAAAGATTGGTGCCGAAAGAGAGAAGAAATAAAATTAAAAAAATCTTATAAGATTTACGATAATCCTTGCTCACTTTTTCCAACTCAAGATCGGGGCTCGGTTGAACACTGAACTTCCAAGCAATTTTCTAAGTACGGATCACTTCTATGTGTACTAAAATGAGACCTTTTTGTCAAGATATAAACTCCTGCTCGAAACGATGTCACACCATCCAAAGTGGTTCACAGCGGTTCCACGAAAGCCGCTACGACAAGAAGGAGGTCATTCATAAGCATAACCAATAGGTAACAAAGGGAATGCCAAATGTCAAAGCTCAAATTTCGTAACACTTTAGCGCTTTGAAAAATCGCCCCCATGAAACACCGGTCAGGGGTGTTGGAAAAGTTTTAGACCTGCCTGCGCGTAGTCCCGCCTTGCGGGACGAAGGCAGGGTGGAAACCTTTTACCCCGTTAGAAAGCCCCGGCATTTATGCCGAGGATGTTATAAATAGGAAGCATCAGCTCCTTGTCCTCGTAAAGGTGGGGTCAAAGCCCCACCTTTCTAACCGGGTTTACTCGATCATTCCGATGGCTCCAATACGATTGCAAGGTCTTGTTCGTCTTCTCCGTTTCGAAATGATAAAGCATAAAAGACCGCATTCTAAAACTTTAGAAGCATCCTTGACCGGGAAACCAATCGCGTTCGATTTCAAACAGTTACCCTAAAGTGTTACCAAATTTCAAATCAATGGAATTAGAACTTTGAAACTTTTTCATGGAGGTTTTGGTTTCTCAGGACGTTTGACCTCTACCCCTTCCGGGGTGAAGATCAGGGTGACGACTTCTCCCGATTTACCAAATCTCTCCAAGGATTTCCCTCTGAATGTGATGTCAAGACCACCCGCATTTCCCATCAAGAGATGGACTCGTTTCAGGGCTCGGTGCGAGGTTGTTTCTCCTGGTTTAAGGGTCATTTCATGTTCTGGTTGGCCATTGATCTGAATGCGAATCCAGGTTTCCTCAACCGCTTTCAGCTGAATTGAGAAAGGTTGTTCTTCCGGAGTTGAAGTGGTGCCAGCGATTTGAGGAGGGACAGGGGAAGGGAGGATTTCTTCTACCTTGGGTTTTTCGGAGATGGGTTCAACGGGTGGCTTAGAAGGACGAAGAAAGAGGAAGTAAGAGGCGATAAGGAGGATAAGGAGGATGACCCCAAGCATCCCAACATGTTTTGCATTCCACGAAATCTTCTTTGCGGGCGGGACCTCCGGACGGGTGACCGGTCCTCCTTTTAAAACACTCTCATAACGAAGAACGACCTCATCTGGGTTGAGCCCGATATATTTGGCATACGCTAAAAGGAAGCCTTTGACATAGGTGGCAGAGGGGAGAACCTCATAATGATCCTCTTCGATGGCCTTAAGTAGGTGCTCTCTCACCCTCGTATTTCTTGCTACTTCTCTCAGGGAGATCTTCTTCGATTCCCGTTCTCTTTTAAGGTACTTTCCGAAAGATTCCGTCTCGTCCACAGGAGGGTCACCTCAAGGCCCAAGGGGCAAGGGTTATTAATAGCCCAACCGATTCAAGGCGAGGGGATCACGGGTCCAATTCTTGTCGACGTTCACCCACAATTCCAAAAAGACCCTGGTCCCCAAGAGGGCTTCCACTTCTTTCCTGGCTGCTTCTCCGATCTTCCGTAACTTTTGCCCTCCTTTTCCAATGAGGATCCTTTTCTGAGAATCCCTTTCGACATGGACCGTTCCCTTAATGACAACCAAATCTTTTCCAGGACGCTCCTTGAACTCCTCGATGCTGACAGCGGTCGAATAGGGAATTTCTTGATAGGATTGTTGGATCACCTTCCCTCGAATAATTTCAGATACGAGAAAACGTTCTGTCTGGCCGGTCATCATATCTTCCGGATAATAGCGCGGGGATTCGGGAAGGACTTTGAGGATTTCATCTAACAAGATCTCTACCCCTTCTCCGGTCATGGCTGAAATGGGAATGATTGCTCGAAAAGGATGGAGCCTCTGATATTGATCGATAATGGGGAGGAGGTTTTCTTTCCTCACCAAATCGATTTTATTAATGACCAGAAAGGGAACACCATTGTTTCCCTTGAGGGATTTGATCATCTGCCAGTCCTTTTCCACGAGAGGGGACGAGGCCTCAATCAGAAAGAGAAGGACATCCGAATCCCGGCCCGAAGTAATGGCCGTTGAGACCATCCGTCTGTTCAATTCGGATCTGCCTTCGTGGATTCCCGGCGTATCGAGGAAGATGAATTGACCCCCTTCCACATTTTTGATCCCGAGAATTCGGTTTCGTGTGGTTTGAGGTTTTTCAGCGACGATGGCCATCCGATCACCGAGAATGCGATTAAAAAGAGTTGATTTGCCAACATTTGGCCTTCCCAGGATAGAAATAAAACCGGACTTAAAAGGTGCCATCATCTAAGTTCGAAGAAATTTAGTTCGGAGTTCGGAGTCTTTCTCTCTTAATCGGGATCCGGAGTTTTTGATGTTCTATTTGGAGTTCAACTTTTGATTCTCTTACTCCGAACTCCGAACTCATGACTTTATTTCCGATGAGTGGAGAGTTAGGTCTAATACCTCTTGATCGAAAAACACGAAAATATTATACGAAAATGATAGGTTTTGTCAACGAAGAGAGAAAGGGGAGTGACATGATAGAAAACTAAAATATATTTTTCACCTCGTCAAGGAAGCACCTCCCATTCCGTCAAATGAGCAGAGGAAGACAGAACGGACCTCGAAAGTTTTAGAAAGGCGGTCATTTGACAGGTGTGGGGTAACTTTCGTATTTGCTTAAGAAAGAGGTTCCGCCCTGCCTTCGTCCCGCAAGGCAGAGATTTTAAAGGTGCATATAATTTTACATTTAGAGACAAGAATTTCAAATACACAAGTAAAAGTGTTAGGCATATTCGTAATAAGGAATCTGTTTGCCTCATTATTGTAAAATTAAATA
>Ga0315280_10004618_pt1 | contig 20185 bp, 23 predicted proteins | sample YL17G06_40_MG_FD_203697 | JGI IMG/M metagenome (GOLD analysis project Ga0315280, IMG submission 203697) | Sediment microbial communities from Yellowstone Lake, YNP, Wyoming, USA - YL17G06_40 | ecosystem: Environmental > Aquatic > Freshwater > Lake > Sediment | place: USA: Wyoming | collected... | reverse complement strand
TCCCATCTTGAAGAGCTGGAAGAGTGCGAACCAAGCCTCACTCTCCATGTACGTCTCCCCTGATCGCCCCTCTAGAGATCGAATCGGCTAGAAATAAAGGCTCTGGCTTCCTGTGCCCCCTGATGCAACTTCTCACAATGCTGGCGGCCAGGTCAAGGCTCATCTTGTGACCGACGCTCACGTAGACGCCCCTCCTGCCACCCCTGACAGCCACTCCGACCCTCCTTCCCTTCAGCAGTATGGTCCCTCCATCTATTACCTCGCCTTCCAGACCCATCAGCCCGCCAGCTACACCTACCGTGGGCACGTCGAAGACCACCCCGAAGTGGGAGGCGGACCCACAAAATGCCGGGTGGTATATCCCGTGCCCGTCGATCATGAAGACATCGGGGCGCTTCTCCAGCCTGTGCATCAGCGCCGTGAAGAAGGTCATCTCTCGGAACGCCAAAAATGTAGGGATGTAAGGAACTGCAACGGGCCTGAACACAACCTTTGTCTCAATAATCTTCAGGTCAGGATAGGAAAGAACGACCGCGGCACCCGCTCCCCTTTCCAGACGGTACGAGATGTCCATGCCGCATACGGTCTCGATGGCTCCGCCTGTATGCTCCTCCAATACCTTCTTCGATAACAGTTCCTGCGCGGCCCTCGCCTTCTTCAGGTCAAATATACTCGGGCCCTCCATGAGCCAGAGTTCAAACGATCTCTGAGCGGACCCCTATAAACACGGGTCCCCTGACATCAATCTTGCCCTGCCTGCTCGAGACGAACCTTATTCCAACGTCCGATACCTTCAGGTTGATGTCGCTGGGCAGCTTCGCCATCCTCACCCTAATCTCCATCTTGCCCTCCCTCTCGATCCTTGCGGCGGCTGCCTTGGCAACGGCGTCTAGGTACCTAATACCCGTTCTGATTCCCTTCTCCCTTGCCTCTTTTATGATATCGACCTTCTCCATCCCCTTCTCGGGGATCCCAAGAATGTTTGCGTTCAATACCACAACCTCGTTGAATGCCGCGGGCCCCACTAACTTTACGTTCGGGTCCGGCTCGAAGACCTTCACGGTGATCCTATTTCCTCCTATCTTCCCCTCATACGCCACGAACTCGCAAGGGCTGTCCGCATCCTTATTCTTCACGAGGGTTTCGACAATTGCCTTCTCAATTGCCTTTCCCTCATCGGTCTTAGGCTTCTCGATGAATGATATCTGCTTGGCTAGCGCCGCGTCTGACATCACCCACTCGCCGTAGAACTGTGGGTAGGACAGCTCCCTGATGTCCGTGTAGCCGTATAGCAGCGCCGCTATCCTCTCGACGCCGATCCCTATGTTGAGCACGGGGTACTCTATCCCGTACCTCGCGAGGGCGATCGGTCCGTAGAGCCCAAAGTCCACGACCTCGGCCCACCCGCTCTCCTCCACCTTTGCGAAGACCTCGTGCTCCGTCTCCGGGGCGTAGTACTTGGCGGTCACCTTCTTCTTCTCGATCCTGATCTCCTTGAACCCGAGCCTGTTCAGGATCTCCTTCGAGACGGTTTTCCCGTCCTCGATGGAGACCTCCTCGTCCATTATCACAGAGGATGCCGCGTGGTGGAACCTTAGGTGCGAGGCGTCCTCCTGCTGCTCCCTCCTCGCCCTGAGCGCGACTGAGAAGAGCTTGATGGGCATCTCAAGCTTGTGTTGCACGGCTGCGCATGTCAGGAACCAGGCGCTGGTCATATGCGATCTCAGAAGTAACTTTGATGGGATCGCCTCCAGCCTCCTGAGCTGCGGGAACGCCGTGTTGAGTATCTTGAGCGTCAGGACGTCCGGGATCCCCAGAGCGTCAGCGATCTTCTCCACCAGATCGTCTCCCTCTATCCTTCCCTTCTTGTAATCGTGAAATGTCTCCTTCAGCTTGGAGAGGCTCCTCTCGTCGGTCGGTCCGCCCAACCTCTTTATGACTGCTATCTCCTTGGCGCCTATGCCTATGTCTGGTCTGGGCAGTGCCGCCAGGTAGTAGCACCTGTCCAGTATCGCTGGGGCCTCGTTGCCGTACTGCTTGTAGACGTCCGCCTCGTCGACTATCATCGGGTTGACGACCTCGTCGAAGCCGAGATCGAGGTATATGCTTCTGAGGAGGTTCGCCGTCTCCACAAGGACGTGCGTCGTCCCCTTTCTGCCCTTGACAAAGGCACCCTTCCCTCCCACGAGCGACCCTGTTTCCCTCCACGCCGTCTCAAAATCCTTGTCAGCCTTCGCAAGTATGTCCTTTATGTTTAGACGCAAACTCTTCCCTCCCCTTTCTACTTCCTCCCCTTCTTCAAAGCCCTGCCAATACTACCTCTTATGAGCCGTCCCTGATGGGCCAGAGTAACGTCTCCCCTCGTCTCCTCCACCAGTCTCCTGATGACGTCTACCTTCCTCCTGAGGTTGGGGACGACCGCCCTCGGGTAATCTAGACTCTTGAGGGCAGTGTAGACCTCGTCCATTACGCCGAGCGCCCTCTCAGCCTCTTCAAAGTCGTCCCTCCTGAGCGAGTCAAGCGCGTACCTCCGCATCTCCCCCGCCGCATCCGCGAGCCCCGTAATGTAAGACTCAACGGGAACCTTCAGGTCCTGCGGGGCGGGTATCTTCCGCTTCTTCACGAGCGCCAAGACGACGGCCGCCTCAGCGTACTCCTGGAATGCCTGCGGCAGGGGTCCGGTGAAGTAGTACTCAGGTTGCTCCTTGCAGATCTCTAAAGACGACCCAAGGGCCGCACGCGCCGCATCAAGGTTCTCCCTGACACCCTCATCGTCCTTCTTGTGAATAGCCAGGACCGCGCTGCCTGACCTCCTTATTATCTCCCTTGAATACGCGATGACCTTCTCCCTCTTCTCGTCCTTCGCTTTGAGAATGCCGTCCACGTCCGATATGATCTTGTCGAGCCCCAAGGGACACACCAATTCTACATGAAATCAATTAACCTTTTTAGGCTTGCCTCTCCTGCTGAGGAGCGCGACCCTGCTTATGGACACCTCGTCCACGACCTCGTAACCGGTCCTCTCCGCAAGCTCTTTGGCGAAGCCGAGGATCTCCCTGTGGCTTGGCATGCTCTCGAACCCCAGCCTGCCGGTGGAGAAGCCGACGTGCATGTACGCCTCTTCAGAGGGCGCGCTCAGGGAGACGTAGAGCTGTGTCGGCTCCCTTATCCTCTTCAGCCCCTCGGGGTTTGTGCCGTTGGTGACCAGAAACGTCGTCATCCTCCTCCTACCGAACTCCTCGATCAGTCCGTCCAGCCTCGAGTAGTTGGTGGGCTCGCCGCTGAGGCTTATGGCCACGTGCCTCGGCCTTACTGCCTCCTCCCACTTCTCCCTCGGCACCAGAGGGTTGCCCTTGAACCCGTTGAGCGCCTTCCTGTGCACCTTCAGTGACTCCTCCACCATCTCTCTTGGGTCATCCTCCTCTGGCATGCGCTCCCCGTCCCACTCCAGCCCGCGCTCCCCGGGCATCAGGCGCCAGCAGTAGAGGCACCTGTTGGAGCAGTAGGCCACCGCGGGGCTCATCTGCAGGCACCTGTGGCTCTTTATCCTGTAGAACTTCTGCTTGTAGCAGACCTTCCCCTTCGTAAGGGAGTTCTTGACCCATAGGCAGGTCTTTACCGCGGAGTGCCTGCCCACTATGTGGTATCCTTGGGACCTCAGGGTCCTGAAGGGTTCTGACACTAACAAAAGTACCAGCCACTACTTTACGGGGAAGAACTCCTCCTTCGCCCCTTCCTTGGAGATGATGACGACGTCAACGCCGTCCCCGGAGGCAACGTCCCTGGATATCGCCGCCCTGACGGCCTTGACCACCAGCTCCTTCCCCTCCTTCACCGTCATCTCGTCCTTGTACTCCTGCTCGATGACGCTTATGGCCAGAGCCCCGCCCGTGCCGAGCGCCGCAAACTTGTCCTCGATCAAGGAGCCGAGCTGGTCGAGTATGAAGAGCCTATGCCCCTCCTCGTCCACGCCGCCCACGATCGTCTCAGCGAACGCGGGGAAGCCCCTCTGGGAGTAGAGGATGTTCGAGAGAAGCTTAGCCGCCGACTTGACGGTCATCTTCGTGTGATAGTCCAGCTCGTAGAGCTTTACCTCCGCGCTGAGCCGCCTCAGAATGGCCTGCGCGTCGGAGATCAGACCCGCAAAGGCGATGCCTATCCTCCCGTTAATCAGAAAGACCTTCTTCCCCGCCTTGCTCATGATGGTGAATCCGTAAGAGATCCTCTTCTCCGAAGCTAAAACGACCCCGTCCTTGCACGATATACCAACGGTGGTCGCACCCATCTCCGGATATCCAATCTGCGCCCCAGGCAACCTTTAAAACCCCCTCAACATTCAAAGGTTGAGTGGCGAATTAAATAAGCTTTTACCCGTTGATCGCTATGCCCACAATAAGAGACCTCCTCAACAAGATGAAGTGGACCTCCGATAAGGGGCTGGAGGACTGCGAGATCGTCATAGTCCACAGGGGGGCGCCCGGCGATGTCAAGACCATCAAAGGAACCGCCATCAAGGACATCGCTCCAAGGGCGATAATCGTGGAGGAGGACGGGGAGGAGGTTGTGATCCCCTACCACCGCGTCAAGGTAATAAGGAGAGGTAACGTTCTTCTCTGGCAGAAGAGGTAGGGGAGCGAAAGTTGCAGCAGCCATTCGAGAGGATGCCAACGGTTCTGACGGCAGAGGAGATAATCAACAAGGCCTTCCTAGCGTCCACGAGGCTTGAGATCGAGTTGCCTGGCAAGCTCCCCGCCATCATTAAGGCCAAGAAGCGGGAGGGGGCCCGGATAAGGGAGGCAGAGAAGATCACTGCCGCGTACCTCGAGTCTCTGGTCAAGTCAGTGCCCACCATCGACAACATCCACCCCTTCTACAGGGAGATGCTGGAGATCCTCGTGGGCGAGGCCACAGCAAAGGCTGCACTCGGGCGGCTGAGCAGAACTGCGAGGATAATCCACGAGGCGGGCAAGGCCGCCCACTTCCAGCTAAGGGACGCCCGGAACCCGGGGGCTGCCGCTAGGGCAAGGAGGGCGTTCTTCGGGAGGACGTCGTCGATCATAAGGAAGGCTGGCGATGATCTGACCCTCATCTCGACACTCAGGGAGAAGATGAAGGACCTGCCCACCGCTGACCCGTCCGTTCCCACGGTGGTCTTCGCGGGCTACCCCGGCGTCGGCAAGTCCACGATCGTAAAGGCCGTCTCCTCCGCCAAGCCCGAGATCCGGTCCTACCCTTTCACCACGAGGGAGATCATAATAGGGCACGTCACCGTCGGAAACATCCGAATACAGATGGTGGACACCCCGGGCTTACTGGACAGACCACTGGCAGAAAGGAGCAAGATCGAGCTGCTGGCAATATCGGCGCTCGGTCACCTATCCAACGTGATCGCGTTCTTAGTGGACGTCTCTGAGGCGAACGGCTTCTCAATCGCCAGCCAAAAACACCTTTACGACGACGTCAGGGCAACCTTCTCTGGCAGCGAGGTCCTGACATTCTTCAACAAGATCGATCTGGCTAATCCATCTCAGGTAAGTGAGGCTGAAGCCCTATTTGGTCCGTGCGACAGGCTCTCGGCCGCAAAGGGTGAGGGCCTCGACAAGATGCTCAAAAAGGTAGGGGAAGCGTTGAGGCGTGCCAGTGTCCAAAATTCTCAAGTGTCTAAGCCTGAATCCGTGCGTTCTTAAGCCCTGCACCATCGACTTTTATGATTGCAGCACCGCCCTCCACCTTTCTCACCTGCCACTCAACACTAAGGAAAGCCTTGGAGAGCCACATCATCGTCTCAGAGTGCAACGTGAGCGCAGAGAAGCCCGCCTCGGAGGTGCCGTTGGCGAGGGCCATGTAGAGGATGATCATATCCCCTAGGTGCCTGTCGACCGCCATCCCTGTCTGCAGCTCCGCCAGCAGCTTCTCACCCGCCTCCCTTCCTACGTCCTCCGCCCTCTTCTCCCTCGCCCCCAGCGCGTCCGCGCCGATTCTAATGCCACCTCCAACCTCCGCCCAGAGAACTATGTCGCTGCCAGGTCCCTCGCCGACGGTCTGCTCCTCTGCTATCCTGACGTTGGTGTGGCCCTTCTCCCTGAGGACCTTGGCTGCAGAGGACGCCTGCCTTGCAGCCACGTGCCCTGGCAGGTTGGTGCAATTGGAGACACCCCTTATCGCCTCAACAGGACCCCGCTCCAACGCCCTGAAAGGTGCTATCGTCTTGACCGGACTGACCCTGAGCACGACCTCTCCCCCTCCCTTCGGGTAGTGCCCCCTCCTGTTCAGATCTAGGCCCGCATCCACCCCGAAAGCTCGCAACGCTGGCAACGCCACGTACCTCATATAGTTGATGGGTGGGCTCCATGGCACATCCGTACCCCCGATGATCTTCACCTCGGCGGGCTCGCCGGCAAAGGAGAGGATGGGGAGCAGCGTCTGGACCACGAGGGTCACGCTTCCGGCCGTCTTTATGTCGAAGGTGTACCTCCCGCCTCTAATGGTCTTGGGGCTGAAGGTGATGGTTGTGCTGCCCACGTCCAAGCCCTTGACCTCCGCCCCCGAGACCGATGCCGCCGCCTGCAGGCTGATGAGGTGCTGCGGCTGAAGCCCTGGCTTGGGTCGCTTCCCCCTTATGTTAAAAACCTTCACAGACTTTCCAGTGAGGCAGGACAGCGCGACCGCGCCCCGCAGGACCTGCCCCCCGCCCTCGCCGTAGGAGCCGTCGATCTCTAAAGACATAGGATCAATCAAACTTATCTTGGTATTTGATTTAAGCATATTGGGGGACCTTAATTGACAAAGGCAATGATCTCCTCACTCCAGGTGGACGGTCTCTGGATCACGGTCGCATACAACGAGGCTGGCGAGTTCATTACCAGTTCTGAACTCACAAAGGACAAGGAGGATTCCAAGCGGATGGCCATCCGTTTCCTGAAGCTGAGGGGCATCACGGAACCCTCCGAGGTCGATACCGAGGCGGGGCGAAGCCTCGCAAGAAGGGTCGCAGAGGCGCGCACCGAGGGCGGATCCAAGATACGCATCGCCCATGAGGGTCTATCGGACTTCGAGTACAGGGTTCTGGACTTCGTGAGGCAGGTGCCAAAGGGCAAAGTCGTGAGCTACGGTAATGTCGCGGCGGCAGCCGGCAGCCCAGGTGCGTCTAGGGCCGTGGGAAGCATCATGGCCAACCACACACTTACCTATGTGGTGCCGTGCCACCGCGTTGTAAAGTCCGACCTGACGGTGGGCGGCTACGGTGGAAGCATGGAGGGCTCGAGCCGGAAGGAGAAGCGCCTCATAGAAGAGGGCGTCACGATCATCAATGGAAGGATTACGGGGAGGCATCGCCTGGCTCGAGGTAAGTGATCTTATCGCTCTCGGTTATGTCCTTCAGCCTCTCGACGCCCTTTATGCTCTTTACCACCTTGACCACCGCCGGGGGAACGAGGCTCTCCCAGTCCTCACCCTTCAGCATCCTCCTCCGGATCTCCGTCCCGGAGTACTTTGCCCTGTCGAATAGGGGTTGTATCCTCGCATCTACCCCTCCCTCCCTCAGGAGCCGTAGTGCCAACGCATTCCCTGTGTACGCCGCATCGAAGTGCGGGGTCAGCGACTTCACGTGGTTGACCCACAGCGCGTTGTTCCAGACGTCGGGTATCGGAATGATGTAACAGCACCGGTCGGCCAGGCCCTCCTCCTTCAGTGCGTTGGAGATCATCGTCATCCTCTCCCCGGCTGTGAAGGGGTTGTCCAGCGTGTGGCTTACCTGGGCGCTGCCGATCCCGATTATGAGGTCGTCTACCTCCTTGAGAATGTTCTTTATGACCTCTAAGTGCCCCTTATGAAAGGGCTGGTATCTGCCTATCAACAGACCCCTCATTTTAATCCCAATAACACTACGTGGTTGCCTATTTAAAAATATGAGCGGGGTTCTCTTTCAGCAGAGGCATGTTGGCGGATTCAGGTCTTCGTAATAGTGATCTTGTCACCAACGAGCGCCCTAGTAATCTCTGAGGCGTTGCCGTTCTTTACCGCCAACTCGTAGAAGCCGGCGCTGCCCACGAGGAGCAGGAGCCCTTCAGTTCCATCAGCGTAGGTGCCAACCCGATTCGCCCGGTGAGTCCTGTCTGCAACCTTCACTTCAACCTCTCCATCCAGCTCCGCGTCCTTCTCTACTATGCTAAGCGTTAGGTTGCCGAACCTGTCCACAAATAAGATCTCGCAGGATATCGTCCCACCGCTGATCTCCTTGAAGAATTCAAGCTCCTCGAACTTCTTCAACCTCCCTCCAACCTCCTCCAGCCTGCCACCGTTTGCCAAGAATGCTGCGACGGGGGCAAAGACATCCCTACCGTGGAACGTGGTGGATACCTCCCTCAATAGAATAGACCTGTTTGTGATCTCCCTTACCTCGACTATGCCATCGTCCCTTGCGGCGGGTATCAGGACTCCGTTGTCAGGTCCTACAAACGTGTAGTTCTTCGTCCTGACGGCTATCGCCTTCCTCTCTGATCCCACGCCTGGATCCACCACCACAACGTGTATGGTTCCTTGGGGGAAGTACCTGTAGGAGGAGTAGAGAACGAACGCTGCCCCCTTCACGTCGAAGGGCTCCACCTCCGAGAGCTCCACCACCTCTGCGGCTGGGGAACGGCTCTTTATCACGCCCTTCATTATACCGAGGTAATGCCCCCCAAAATCAGTCATAAGGGTGATCAGAACCAAGGCTCACACCCACCTTGCTCTCGTCGAAACGTATATAATAACTCTCCTTGATATCTTGGTGAGGTGCAAATCTATGGGTCTGCCTCAGCTCATCATGCTCCCTGGACCTACCAACGTCCCACCTAGGGTATACGCCGCCATGTGCAAGCCCATGATAAACCACAGGGGTGCGGAGTTTCACGAACTCTACCCGCGTCTGCTCGAGAACGGCAAGAAGGTATTTCAGACGGAGAGCGACCTCTTCGTCCTCACCTCCTCCGGCACGGGTGGCGTGGAGTGCGCTGCCAGCAACCTCCTCCTGCCGGGAGAGAAGATACTGGTGCCAGTGGGTGGAACCTTCGGTGAGAGGCTGGCCGATGCCTTCAAGGTATACGGCGCGAACGTCGTCGACCTGAAAGTGGAGACGGGCAGCACCCCGACCACAGACCAGATCCGTGAGGTGTTCCAGAGGGAGAAGGACGTGAAGGCGGTCGCCGTCATCTACAATGAGACATCCACCGGCACCACCGTTCGGGACCTGCCAGAGATAGGCAAGGTGGCAAAGGAGCACGGCGCCCTCTTCATAGTGGATGCCATATCCGTTCTGGGCGGTGACGACCTTCCGGTGGACAAGTGGGGGGTCGACATCTGCATCACCGCAAGCCAGAAATGCTTGGCAACGCCGCCGGGGCTCGCTCTGATCTCGGTCAGTAAGGACGCGTGGAAGATGATCGAGAGGAGAAAGCCTAGGACCGAGTACTTCGATCTCATCAAGTACAGGCAGTTCAGGGACGAGAAGAAGGAGACTCCCTTCACACCAGCCGTAAACCTCTTCTTCGCCCTTGACGAGGCGCTTCAGATGATCCTTGAGACCGGCGTGGAGACTTGGATAGGCAGACACAAGAAGGCGGCCCGGGCCTACTACTCCGCCTTCAAGGGCATGGGTCTCTCATTCTACGCCGAGGAGAGGAGCCGATCCAATGTGGTCCTCGCAATAAACATGCCCCCGAAGATCTCCGGGAAGGATCTGAGGGAAAAGCTGCGGAAGAAGTACGGCGTGGTGGTGGCCGGAGGGTTCGGGAACCTGAAGGATGCGATCTTCAGGATCGGTAACATGGGCATAGTGACACCGAGAGAAGTGATCACCACGATATCTGCCGTGGATGCGTCACTGCACGAGCTCGGCTACTCTGGCACCCTGGGAGAGGGCCTGCGGGCGGCCGCTCCGCTCCTGAGCGACTTTTAATTTTTTCTTTTTGTGTTAACTTTTAATAGTAAAAACCAGAGTAAGAATTGGAGAACGAGTCTCTGATGGCGATTCAGAAACCCTCAGCCGAATTGCCTCTTGGAGATTCTATATCGTTGATATTTCATCTCTACTCTAAAAACTTCTTCAAGTTTCTCGTGCCAGTGTTTGTAGCCTATGTTCTTACAGGCATCCTCACAGCCCTAATGTTCATCTACATCCTAACTCCCATACCGAACCTTAGTGAGCTCCTCTCCACACCACAGCTATGGAATTGGTTCTTGACCTATATTTTACCCAGATTAGCTCTTTTAGTTGTGCTGGGTGTAATAGCTGCCGTAATGAATTTGACAGCAGAATTCTTGCTGATTAAATATGCGTCAGACCTTATAGAGAGAGGGTCTGCGAACCTAGAAGACGCCTTTAGGTTTACTCTAAGAAAACTTGGAATCCTTATCATAAACTCACTAATTATCGGAGTAATCGTGGTGCTAGGCATCATCGCTTTAGTAATCCCTGGTATAATTCTGGCCGTGATGTTCTCTCTAACCTATCCCGCTATCTTGAACGAGAACGCAGGTATAATTAACAGCTTGTCGAGAAGCAGGCAACTCGTGAGTAAACGTTGGCTTAAAACATTTGCATATTTCTTTGTACTTGCAATAATCATGAGTATCTTCAATTACATAGTAAGCTTAATTCTAACCCCTGTTACAATTTACAGCCCTATAGCAAGTTATGTAATTTCAATCATACTAATCGCCTTCGTTATTCCAATAACCCCCATAGGGGTTGCAGTATATTATTACTCAATGCTCGCTCGCGAAAAGCTAAGCCTTCCCCAGACGCCTCCATCCCCGTAGCGCGTTGATTTTCTGCTCATTTGTTTCAGATGAAAAAGTTTCAGAACAGATTTGTCTTTATTTTGTTCTTCTGAACTTGTAAACTATGGCGCAAGTCCCCTCTATGCTGACCATGCACGGTCCGATGGGGTGCTCTGGCGTACAACTCTTCCCGAAGAGCGGGCACTCCTCTGGCGCCATCATACCCTTCAGAACCTCCCCACAGCTGCAGCCAGCAGGCATGCGTTCCTCCTTGCCGACCTCCATGCCAAACTTCAACGCGGCATCAAAGTCTCTGTACTCCCTACGCAGTACCATTCCCGACGCAGGAATCTTCCCTATCCCCCTCCAGTAGGCATCCATGACCTCAAACGCCTTCTTGAGGGTCTGGAGCGCTATCTCGTTCCCGCCGTCCTTCACTGCCCTCTTGTACTCGTTGTCCACTGAGTAGGTGCCTACTGCCGCCTGCCTCACTATGTTCCTGATGCCAAGCACCACGTCCAGAGGCTCGAACCCCGCGATGACCATGGGCTTCTTGTACTTTGCAGCCAGACCCCTGTAGGGTCTTACGCCGATTATGGTGGAGACGTGACCTGGGCAAATGAACCCGTCAAGGTTCACTCCCGCCCTCAGCAGGAAATCCATCGCGGGCGGTATCAGCTTGTGGGTCGAGAAGATGCTGAAGTTCTCTGGCGCCCCCCTGATTATCTCCACTGCTGCCATGGGCGCGGTGGTCTCGAAGCCTATGGAGAAGTGGACTATTTCCTTCCCCTTCTCCTCCTTCGCCATCCTTATGGAGTCCGCTATGCTGTAAACGACCCGAACGTCGCCTCCGTTTGCCTTCGCCTCCGAGAGGGATGCCCTGTTTCCCGGGACCCTCAGCACGTCCCCGAAGGTGGTGACCGCCATTCCCTTCATCATGGATAGCTCGGAGATGGCGTCTATCTCGTTCCCTGGCGTGACGCACACAGGGCAGCCAGGTCCAGCCACGATCTGGACGTTCTCGGGGAGCATGTCCCTAATGCCGAAGTGGGTTATGGTCCACTCGTGGGTCCCGCAGACGTGCATTATCTTGAGCTTCTTCCCCCTCGAAGCCTTCGCGATCTCTCTGGCAACCCTGCCCACCAGCTCCCTATCCCTGAACTGAGAGAGCAAAAACCCCACCCTGCTACAGCGACTCTCCCTTCTCGGCAGCCATTACCTCTCTCCATGTCTTGAGGATAGACTCTGCCTCTTCCTCGTCTATCTTTGTTATCGCATAACCGGTGTGGATGAGCACGTAATCCCCTATGCCCACGCCTTGGTCCGCGACGAGGGCAAGAGATGCCTCCTTCCTTATTCCGCCGATCTCCACCTCTGCCTTCTCCCCCTCTATCTTAATTACCTTGGCTGGGATAGCTAAGCACAAAGGGAACACCCTTAAAAAGTAAGGATCATAACCTCTTAGTAGTCTTAAAACTTTGTGGTGATGCCTACGGCTCTAAAAATACTTGCCCTAACGGACATACACGACAAGGTCTCCTCACTGACAAGTATCCTAGACTCGGTTCTGAAGGCGAAGCAGATCGATCTCATAACGGTCTCGGGTGACGTATCCAACTTCGGAGGGGGCGAGGACGTTGAGCGCGTCCTCCGCCTCATAGAGAAGACAGGCGTCCCGTTCTGCTATGTCCTCGGCAACTGCGACCCCATAGAGTTCCGCAACGGGGTGAACGTCAGCGGGAAGTGCTTGGAGTCCAAATGCGACACATTCTCGGGGATCAACATTATCGGGTCGGGAGGGGCGACTCCAACGCCCTTCGGCACTCCTTTTGAGGTGAGCGAGGACGAGATCGTGGGGAACGTCGCCCGGAGCGTATCCGAATGCTGTGGCGGTGGTTGCACCGGGCCTGTGATGTTGCTTATCCACAACCCCCCGCGCGGCGAGGTGGTTGACAGGTTGAGGACAGGGCTCCACGCTGGGAGCAAGAAGCTGAGGGACCTGATCCTCCACTCTTCCCCCCTTCTGGTTCAGTGCGGACACGTCCACGAGGCTCCGGGGGTGGAGCGGATAGGACGGAGCGTGGTATTCAATCCTGGACCTGCCTTTAGGGGGGGCTACGCCTTAGTCGAGATTGAGGGTGAGAACGCCAATGTCGTCCTTGGAACGATCTAGGCGCGACTGCTACAGGCACAACCTTCAGAAGATGGAGGAGATCTGCCGCGCTGGGTTCGAGGATGTCGGATCCCACGGTTGGGAGCACGTCGAGAGGGTCCGTCTGCTCTGCAGGAGGATCAGCAAGAGCGAGGGGGCAGATCTTATAATACTGGACGTTGCCGCCCTCTTCCATGATACCATGAGGGCCGGCACTGACCATGCCCTCGATAGCGCCGAGTTTGCAGACACCGTCCTGCCACTCATGGGATTTGATCCCGAGTTCTGCGACAGAGTGCACGAGGCGATAGCAGCCCACAGCTTCTCAGCCGGCAGGGAGGCGAAGTCCACAGAGGCCAAGATTCTGTCTGACGCCGACCGTCTAGACGCGATGGGCGCCATGGGTATCTACAGGACAGTGCAGTACAACCTGGAGCACGGCTACCCCGTGGAAAGGGTGGCGCAGCACATAAGGGAGAAGCTCCTCAAGCTTGAGGCGCTCCTCTACACGGAGACCGCAAAGAAGATGGCCAAGGGCAGGACGTCCCTCCTGGAGCACTACCTCAATGGCTTGGAGGAGGAGTTCTTGGACGCCAGCAACTCCAAATAGGACTCCGTGGTGAGCCTTTCCCTCGGTATTCCTAGCCTGTCTGCCATACTGAAGAGCCTGTTCTTGAAGGACTCCATCCTCTGAAGCCCGCCTCTTCTGCCCTCTCCGGCGGTTGTCATAACCTCTATCTCGACGAACTCCCCCAACCCCTCAACGGAGTCCAGAGCGATCGTTACCCCATCGAGTACGAACTCCTTCCTCCTTTTCTTTATAATGAACGCCTTCTCGAATCCCAACCTCTCGAGGAGCGTGGCAGTCTCGTCAAAATCGCCCACCCTGACCTCCAACTCCTCCCTCATCTTCGCGCCCTTCCCGACCCTCCTCCCCTTGAAAGTGAGCGTGTAATTCTTACCCCCCCTCCTTAGTCTGAGGGCCTCGTCCCTCTCCTTCAGGTCCCTGCAGGGGTGCGTGAAGTAAAGGTCCTCTTGGACCACCTCCCTCACGAATTTACCGCCGATCCTCTCTATCTTTCGTGCCAGCTCTTCTCTGCTTTCAACTCTTGCCTTAACCTCTACCTCTCCTGTCAAGGTTCGATCACCAATCTGTTGGCTCTGGCATACCCTTACCGCCCCAGCAAAATGAAGTTTTCCTGTCTGCATGAATGATACCCATAAAGGAAAAGATTTTAAAGAGGTAATAAGTTGTTACTCTTTCGATTGGTTGGTGTACCATTAATGTCTATCAAAAATGGAGATTTCGTCCTCATAGATTATGTGTTAAAGGTCAAGGACAACAACGAGGTCTTCGACGTTACGATGGAAGACCAGGCGAAGGCAGCCAACACATACAGCCCTGAGCAAGTGTACGAGCCCCACCTAATCATGGTCGGTCAAGGGTGGATGCTGAAGGGCATAGACGAAGCGCTCGTTGGCGCCGAGGAGGGTCAGGAGAAGGAGCTTGAGATAGCCCCGGAGAAGGCCTTCGGCGAGAGGGACGGCACAAAGGTGCGGATAGTCCCGGCCCGAGAGCTCACGCGACAGGGCATTACCCCAAGGCCCGGTGCAAGGGTAGAGGTCGGCGGCGCACTCGCGACGATAAGGAGCGTGGGAAGCGGAAGGGTCACCATCGACTACAACCATCCGCTTGCAGGCAAAGTTCTCTCTGCAAAGATATACGTCCGGAAGATCGTATCCGACCCAGCGGAGAGGATCCGCGAGCTCGCCCACCGAAGGATCCGCAACGTATCGAAGGACAAGTTCATCATATCAAACCTCGGAAACTTGGTGACCATCGAACTCCCCGAGGAGTCCTTCATGCTGGAGGACATACAGTTCGCCAAGAAGGGGCTAGCCAAGGAGATCGGAAAGTACCTACCCGAGGTTACAACGGTCCAGTTCATCGAGTCCCACATCCTTAAACTGGCGGCAAAGCCAGAGGCAAAGCCGGCTGAGGAGAAGCCTGCGGCGGAGCAGAAGGTCGAAGCCCCCGAAGAGGTCGCGAAGGAGGAGGCAAAGACCGAGGAGTCAACAGGCGAGACGCCGGCCGAGGCTACGAAGGGCGGTAAGTCTAAGAAGAAGGCTCAACCACAAGGGCAGTAGCCTTCCTGTACTTCTTCCCGCAGAGGGCCATCTCAGAGACGTCCTCCAAGACCTTCTCTATCTTTATCTTCTCCCCTTTCTTAACGCCCTCCGGCCTGCATAACTTCTCTATGAGGCAGTCCTTCTCTGTACAATCCTCGATGGCGAAGGTAACCGTCGCGCCCTCGACCGCATAATGTGCCTTTACCAGCAGCTCGATGGGCGACTGTATGACCTTGGCAACCCTCACCTTGTCCTCGTAAAGGGCGCAGTAATGCTGCTTGTCCTTTACCTCTACAACCTCGTATGCCCTGCCGGGCACGAGCCTGCCCATGCACACGATGAAGATCTTGCAGCTCTTGCACACGTCCGGCGGCTGAGAGGCTATGAACCTGAATCCCTTCGACGCCTGCCCCTCCCCAACGAGGGTCACTATTTCCTTTGATGGGTTCCCCTCCCTCACCCGTGCCCCTCTCTTCGTCGCTCCCTTTCCCCTCATACAATTCCCCCAATGCTACTGTCGACAAACATATGGAAAATCACCATTATTAAGTGGTGGTAGTTTACTCTATGACACCGGTTATCCTGGCCAGGTCTTCGGCCGCCTCGGGGGTGATCCCCTTCTCGCCAAGGATCGTGTACCTCTCGGGCCTTATGGTGTGGGCTATGGTCAGCGCGTCTATGAGTTGCTGATCCTTCAGCCCCAACTGCTTTGCGGTGGTGGGCGCCCCCAACCTCGAGAGGACGTCCTTGACGCTCTTCCAGTCCCCACCGTGGAGGTACATCATCATTATGGTCCCCACACCGCACCTCTCACCGTGGAGCGCCTTCCCTGCGTTGTTCTTCTCCAAGGCATGTGCGAATAGGTGCTCAGAGCCGCTGCAGGGTCTACTGCTGCCCGCTATGCACATGGCGTAGCCGCAGCTGATTAGCGCCTCAATGACCGTACGGACACCGATGTCCAGCCCCCTTGCCACGAGATCCACATTCTCTGCTATCAGTTCGGCTGACATGAGCGCCAGGGACGCCGAGTACTCCCCGTAGTACTCGCCCCTCAGCCTGTGCGCCAGCCCCCAGTCCCTGACGGCCGTGTACTTTGCGATTATGTCCCCGACACCGCTTATGATGTACCGCCTCGGAGACTTTGCTATGATGTCCATGTCCGCTAGAAGGGCGATGGGCGGCTGTGCCATCACCGAAGAGGCGCCGTTCTTGGTCTTGACCGAGGCTACAGGAGAGGAGATCCCGTCATGCGCCGCGGACGTCGGGACGCTTATGAAAGGGATGTTCTGCTTGTTCGAGGCGAGCTTGGCGACGTCGATCGTCTTTCCTCCCCCCACGCTGATGACCATGGAGGCACCGGTCTCTTCTATCCTGCACTCAACGGCTTCGATTGCTGCCTCAGAGGCATCCTTGACGCCTATCGCATGAACGGTTAAGCCCAGCTCCTCTATACTGTCCTTAACAAGTTCAGCGGGCTCCTTGGTGTAGGTCTCCCCACTCACAAGGAGTACGTCTCCCTTCACGTTCAGTCTTATGAGCACTTCCTTGACCTTCGGCAGCACATTGGAGCCGACTATAACGAACCTTGGTAAATTAATCGCGTGGATGGACATAATGATATACCGCCTCTACCAAACGCCTCGATAGACATTATTCGGGATCATTACAACCATAACAGTTGCCCAATTATAAATATTGATGATCCCTGAGTCCCCTTTTAAGTATTTTTAGATCGATTGCGAAACGCGCATCAAGGACAAACTCGTGGTCAAAAATTCGCTTGTTTATATATTGTATCTTTCTTGTGAGAGAGCATAGTGAAAGCATACAAGTTTCGCATCTACCCAAGTAAGATGCAGGACGCGATAATACGTCAACATCTCTGAATAGCAAAGGAGTTATGGAACAAACTTCTAGCGCATACGAAACAGATGTACCAGGATTATGGCTATTTCGCCACAAAGAACAGCCTTGAACTTATGGTAAGAAGAGCAGGTCTTTTCTCCCAAACTCAGCAGGAGATCGCGCATAGGGTCTACAGCTCTGTCATACGTTTTCTCTCATTAAGGAAGGCAGGTATAAATTGTGGCTTTCCTCGTTTTAAATCATTTAACAGAATGAAGTCTCTACGTTACCCCCAGAATGGCTTCTTGATATCGAAAGATGGCAAAAAGCTGAGAGTGACGCCTTTTGGGGGTATAAAACTCAAGCTTCACCGACCAATAGAAGGTCGAGTGAAGACGCTCACTCTAAAAAGGGAAGCATCAGGTAAATGGTTTGCGATCTTTACGGCAGAAACTCCAATAACACCATACAAAATCAATGAAGGTCCTGTGGTAGGTATCGACTTAGGCTTGAGGTCATTTGCTGTAATATCGGACGGCACTATCATAAAAAATCCACGCCACTTTAAAAAATACGAGAAAAAACTGAAAAGCCTACAAAGACGTCTATCAAGAAAGCGCTTGTTTTCCCACAATAGAAACAGAGAGAGACTGCGATTGGCAAAGACGCATGAGAAAACAGCAAATGCCCGCTCGGACTTTCTACACAAACTTTCAACCTACCTAGTCAACAAATACTCTCTCATCGCCCTTGAAGATTTATCTATAAAAGAGATGGCTCAAGAGAAATATGGAAAATCCATCCATGATGCTGGCTGGTCCTCCTTCCTGAACATGGTGCGCAGCAAGGCTGAAAGCGCTGGCTGCATGATCATGTTCGTCGATCCTTCAAACACAACGCAAGAGTGTAGTAACTGCGGCGCGACTGTCCGTAAATTGTTGAAGGATCGGAAACATTACTGCCCCAGATGTGGGATTTTCTTGGATAGAGACCTGAACGCATCTCTCAACATCCTGAAGAGAGCTACCACAGGGCATGTGGTAAGTAACGCTTGTAGAATCGCCTCAGCCGACGGAGGGGCGACGATGAAGCAAGAAGCCCTTCACCCTCTGGGGATGGGGGCATGTCACGTCACGCTTAAATATGGGAATATTATGCATTACAATTGACTTCGCTCATTCTTTACTATTGCGGAGGCACTGGCCTTGTTGCCACAGGACATCAATGACAAAGCGGCATTATATGAGAAACTGAAGAAGGGAACCACTACCGTTGGAGTAGTGTGCAGAGACGGCGTAGTTCTGGCAGCCGACAGGCGCGTGACCTCCGGTCTTTACGTGGCGCACAAGAGGGGAAGGAAGCTATTCATCCTTGACGATAATAAGGCCGCGACGATCGCAGGCCTCGTTGCAGACGCCCAGGTAATAATGGACTTCCTCAAGTCCCAGGTAAACCTGCTGAAGCTCTCAAACCGTGGACCTGTATCAACCAAGACCCTAGCCACGTTCGCCTCGAACGTGCTCTTCAGTTCCCGCTACTACCCCTACATAGTGCAGTTTATAGTAGCCGGGGTGGACGAGACCGGACCAAGGATCTACGTCCTCGACTGGTTCGGTACTCTGACCGAGGAGAAGTTCGTCTCAACGGGCTCGGGCTCCCCCTACGCGGTGGGGGCTCTCGAGGCAACGCTGAAGAAGAACCCGTCCGTCTCTGAGGCCCTGCCCATCATCGCCAAGGCCGTCAAGTCGGCGATGGAGCGCGATCCGGGGAGCGGTGAGGGGATCGACATCATCACTCTGCGCAAGGAGGGCATCAGGGAGCTTACCGACGAAGAGATATCCAAACTTCTAACGTGAATCAAACTTCTAAAAGAATGGAAAGGCGTTGTTGATGGCAAATTCAGGTACTGTAGACACATTCGGTGAGATCCGGAAGATCATAGTACGGGAGATACCTGCGGAGGCAAAGCTCACCAAGGTCGAGTTCGAGGGCCCCGCCATAATAATATACGCGGATAACCCGAACGTCCTGCTGGAGAACAGCGAGCCCATAAAGAGGATAGTCCGCGAGATCAAGAAACGGGTAATAATCAGGGCCGATCCCAGCGCAAGGAAGAACACGGCTGAGGCCAAGAGGATTATCGAGGAGATCATACCCAAGGATGCAGAGATAACCGAGATGAACTTCGACGAAGGCACGGGCGAGGTGACCATCCTCGCCAAGAAGCCCGGCCTCGTCATAGGCAAGGGCGGGTCGACCCTAAGGAACATAGCCTCGTCCACCGGTTGGCGGTCCACAATAGTCCGCTCTCCCCCTCTAAAATCGAGGATCATCGAGCAGAGCCTATACTACCTGAACAAGGAGCGCGACTACCGCTTGGACTTCCTCAGAAGGGTCGGGAGGCGGATCCACCGCCCCAACGTATACAAAAACGGCTGGATAACCATCTCAGCCCTCGGGGGCTTCAGGGAGGTGGGGAGGCAGGCCATCCTCGTCCAGACGCTTGACAGCAAGGTTCTCATAGACTGCGGCGTCAGGCCTGGTGCGCAGTACCCGTTCGACGAGTTCCCAAGGCTAGACTTAGCCGAGTTCGACGTCCAAGAGCTCGACGCTGTCATAATCACCCACGCGCACCTTGACCACTGCGGTCTCGTGCCGCTCCTCTTCAAGTACGGGTACGGTGGGCCGGTCTACTGCACAAAACCCACCAAGAGCCTGATGACCCTCCTACAGCTCGACTACCTAGATGTTGCCGTGAAGGAGGGGAAGCCCACACCCTACGGTCTGAAGGAGGTCAAGAAGGAGCTCCTCAACATAATCACCCTCGACTACGGCGAGGTGACGGACATCTCTCCCGACATACGCCTGACGCTGCACAACGCCGGGCACATTCTGGGCTCCGCTATGGTTCACCTCCACGTGGGAGAGGGACTGCACAACATCGTCTACACGGGCGACTTCAAGTATGCCAGAACGCGTCTCCTCGAGCCGGCAACATCCTCATTCCCGAGGGCCGAGACCCTGATCATGGAGAGCACCTACGGCGCCCCCAACGACGTCGTTCCGACGCGGGAGGAGACCGAGCGGCAGTTCCTGGACTACGTGAGGACCACGATCCAGCGTGGAGGGAAGGTACTGATACCCATCCTCGCCGTGGGCAGGGCGCAGGAGATAATGCTCGTTCTTGACGAGGCAATAAAGTTCGGCTCGATCCCGCAGATCCCGATATACGTCGAGGGAATGCTCCAGGAGGTCACGGCCATCCACACCGCCTACCCCGAGGAGCTGGCGCGGGAG
>Ga0315280_10004617_pt1 | contig 20185 bp, 14 predicted proteins | sample YL17G06_40_MG_FD_203697 | JGI IMG/M metagenome (GOLD analysis project Ga0315280, IMG submission 203697) | Sediment microbial communities from Yellowstone Lake, YNP, Wyoming, USA - YL17G06_40 | ecosystem: Environmental > Aquatic > Freshwater > Lake > Sediment | place: USA: Wyoming | collected... | reverse complement strand
CAATATTATTGCGTGACTTCCGGTTTTGCCTATCTCGCAGTTTCAATATTACCATAACGATAGCTAACCCGATATACGGCAAGAGAAACTCGACTATGTCACCTTCACTGCCGGCAGATATTGAACAGCCTCCTCCACCACCGCCCCCACCACCGCCGGTAGCGCCGCCAGCACCCGCATCTCCGCTATCACCTGTATCGCCGCTGTCACCCGCATCACCACCTCCGCTCAAAAGATAAAGTCGCGTAAAGTGCGTCGTCTTAAATTGCAAAGCGTGTAAGGTAGGCGATATCACTATATCCTGGATGCTCGATATTCCCTGTTGGCTGAGGGCCCCGGTCAACGAATTATACCAGTATGCCGAAGCTAAAGCGGCGGAACCGGCAGCACTGTACGGTATTGTAATGGTAACGGGTTGGCTAAACTGCATTCCGCTGGGACCAAAATCATAGCTACCCAAACACTGCATCGCAAACGCCGGCGGATTCTTAATTTTTGAGATTGTAATCTTTACATCGCACGAACAGGCCCCGGGCGGCACTACAACGGAAACATCATCTACACTATTAATGTTCGCCGGCTCAGTTCCTACTACTGCGCCCGAAGAAGCAGTGACATCTTTTGAATCCAGTGCGACAGGTGCCACGAAGGTGCTTCCAGCATAATAAATCTCCGTATTTGCACTTCGGCTGTCGGTCCATACCAGATAGGGATGGCCATATTCACCTATCCCTATTGCCGGTTCGCTCTGGCCCGCATTTGTGCCGTCATCGCCGACCAAAATATTTGTTCTGGAACCGGAAGTTAGCTCGGTGAGGTACAGGTCCGTATCCCCACCGTTAGTAGCAACGTTTCGCTGGTCCTGCCAGCACGCAAAGACCTTCGAGCTGTCTCTGGTGATAATCACCGGTGTCGATTGGTTGGCTACCGAGGTGTCGTCTATGATGATGCTGCCGCTTAAAGGACTGCTCGGCAAACCATTTGATGTCGCGTAGTATATGTCCTGATTGCCGCTCCTGTCGTCAACCCATAGCAAGTGCAAGATAGACCCTTCCGGTCCGGCAGCAATTGCGGGACTTGACTGGTTGCCTGCGGCGTTTACTATGGGCACATTTGTCCAGGGGCCGCTATTTGAACAAGCCCCATAAATGTCACTTGAGCCACTTCTGGCATCTGTCCATACCACGTAAACCGTATTGGACGAATCCGCAGCAATGGCAGGAGCAATCTGGTCGGCGCTATTAGAGGTTATTTGTGAAACTATTTCCGTAATAAAGCCGTTACTTGAGGTAGCTATGTAGATATCCTGGTTCCCATTGCGGTCATCCTGCCAGACAATATGTGCGCGATTTAGATTATCAAGAGCTACGGCAGGATTAATTTGGTTATCATTCGAGTCCGTGACTCTTCCTTCCGCAGACCAGGTCGCTCCATCAGCCGAGGTAGATGCGTAGATGTCCCACGTTCCGCTTCGATTATCCTGCCATGCAAGATAGAGCTTGTCGTCATTGCCTATTGCGATAGCAGGATTACACTGGTCGGCGGTACTTTGTGTTAACCGGATACTGCTTTCAAAATTATCTGCCCCCGCTTTAAGTTTACCGACGTAAATGTCCCTGCTGCCTGCCGGTCCTGTGTGCCAGACCGCCCAGATATTGCCGGCACTGTCCCGGACGGTTGCAGGGGCGGCTTTCGTTAGAGTATCGGAACCTGAACTGACCTTTTTGTTTTGACCAAACGACCGCATCTCGGTCCTGAAAGAATAGGAATGCTGACTCATCGCATTACCTGCAAGGTCTGCTGCATTCGCCGTTACAGAGACAGGTTGGTCGAAATCAAACATCGCGTTGGCTTGATATACAAATGCATAATCTGCTTTCGTGCCCGACCTGCGGCAGTTACCGCAGGCGCTGCTATAATTCAGCGTGTCACCCGAGTATGTGACATCATTATTGACTTTAATCATTACCGAATTAGCATCAACACCCTTGCCGGCATCAGTGATATGTAAAATTATCAGGCTATTTAAGGGAATCTGTACAGAGTCGGCAGCGGGTGAACGATTAGTGACAACTGGAGCGGTTTCATCCTGCTCATCAAAAACCGCAACAATAGTATGATCGTCAGTAATGTTTGTGAAAGTATAGCTGCTCACAGCACCAGCCGAGCTGCCATCCACCAGCACGTTGGAGATGTGGTATCCTGTGTTTGGGGTGATGGTGTAGGTCTGTGAACTACCCGAAATAACCTGCGTAGCACCGCTCGGACTAATCTGTCCCCCATTGCCGGCGCTAGCTGTAATTGTGTAGGTATTAGTAGCAAAAGTAGCAGCGATTGTATGATTGGCCGTAACGTTTGTGAAAGTATAGCTGCCCACAGCACCAACAGAGCTGCCATCCACCAGCACGTTGGAGATGTGGTATCCTGTGTTTGGGGTGATGGTGTTGTAGGTCTGTGAACTACCCGAAATAACCTGCGTAGTTCCACTGGGGCTAATCGTACCGCCGCTGCCCGCACTGGCTGTAATTGTGTAGGTATTAGTAGCAAAAGTAGCAGCGATTGTATGATTGGCCGTAACGTTTGTGAAAGTATAGCTGCTCACAGCACCAGCCGAGCTGCCATCCACCAGCACGTTGGAGATGTGGTATCCTGCGTTTGGGGTGATGGTGTAGGCCTGTGAACTACCCGAAATAACCTGCGTAGCACCGCTCGGACTAATCTGTCCCCCATTGCCGGCGCTAGCGGTAATTGTGTAGGTATTAGTAGCAAAAGTAGCAGCGATTGTATGATTGGCCGTAACGTTTGTGAAAGTATAGCTTCTCACAGCACCAACAGAGCTGCCATCCACCAGCACGTTGGAGATGTGGTATCCTGCGTTTGGGGTGATGGCGTAGGTCTGTGAACTACCCGAAACAATCTGCGTAGCACTGCTCGGACTAATCTGTCCCCCATTGCCAGCGCTAGCGGTAATACTGTAAGTCTGACTATTGGGGTCCGATGCAACATATTCGTAACATCCGGCATCTGGCAGACCCACGCGGGAGCTTCCAAGAATGTCGGTGGAAGGGCCATAATTGGGATTGCCAAAGTTAATCGCAGCCGAGTTCGGAGCAAGGCTAAAATCATAATTGGCCGCATCTACAAAACCAGGAAAGGCAATTACTGATTCGGTACTGTTCTTGACTAATGACCCTGAGCCCTCAGTGAATATATTGTTTCCGTGATTGGCAATTAAAGCACCGTGTTCTGGTTCATACATCAATAATCTGAGAATGTTATTGTAAAAGTGTTCTATTTTCACGGAATTACGCACAAGAAATTTTCTACTATAAAAAGTATTATTATAGATGTTGACATTGGTCCACGTTGCAACCGGACTTCCACCAACGGGTTCCGTAGCCATATACATCGAAACATCGTCTATAGGTGGAATTGAGGCATAGAACAGATTGTTTGCTACCGTGATATTACTAATTATCCCCTCATTGTAAGTGGCAATTTTCATTTGAGGCCCAACAAAGATATTGCCAGTGATGACTATATTTGACATCGACAACCAGTGCATTGCAATAGCATCATTATGTTGTGGGTCAACAAGAGTGATAGCTGATATTGTTCCTGTCGGTCCACTTATAGTCCCTCCACCAACTGTAAACAGTGCCTCTGAGGTTTGATAAATCATATATTGCGTGCTTGGTTTCCCAGCGTATATTCCAGTTGCATTAGTTCCTGCTTGAGTTAGAGCGTCTCCGGCCGTAAAAGTGCCTGAACCTGTCCCATAAATGTCAATAGTGGTGCTATATAGATTACAATCATATATCCGATTCCCGTGAATAGTTATATTGTTTCCGGGTGCAGTAATTCCATCTTCGCCGAAATTATAAATCAGATTATCTCTGATGGTAACATCATTTGCATCTATTATGCTGATACCCCTGTAAGTGCGGGAAATATTACAATCTTCTACTGTAATATGCTTACAACCATCCGCCGATATGGCTACGGAATTATATGGAGAATACGGGGCATAAAAACCCTCGTAAGATTCTACGGAGCTGGTTACATTGCAATCACATATTTGAAGATAAGAGGTATATGTTGCATATACACTATTGAGAATTCTGAAACCTTCAAATTTCAAGTAAGAATTTCCGTGAATTTGATTTGGTGGGTTATTTACGACATCCTCGTTTCTGATTACGACATTATTCAGGATAGGAGTATGCCCTGGAGCCGCCTTGTAAGTTATCCAATCCGTTCTGAAAATATACCATTTCAAACGTGGATTATTAGTATTATCCTCATCATAAGTTCCGTAACTGCCATTCTTCACAATGACCGTATCGCCTGACACAACCATTGGGTCATATCCAACTGGAACATAGCCTGTCTTATAATTTTGTGCTCTGGCTATAGTTTTCCAAGGCTGGGCGCTCGTGCCGGGATTGCTGTCATTGCCATCTGCCGCATCTACATAGTAAATTGCTCCGTTTGCCGCCTCCGGAGTAAAGAAAACGCCCGTTACGCCAGTAGCAATCACAGAAAGCAAACAAAAGCCCCACGAGAATCCGTGGATTCTTTTGCTCGGCGAGAAAAATGTATTTACTGCATTCACCATAACAGGCATCCAACTATTGAGGGCAAATAAGCTTGTCACGTAACTTCCCACTATAAACAGTAAGAATAATCCCCGGCAGAAGCAAACATCACCTTCCTATATTATCCGGAGCGAAAGCCGTTTTTTGGGCCGTTATGATGGGAATCTGCATTTTTTGGCAGAATCCCAATAATAATACAGTCAGCAATTCTAATCTATTATACAGTTTTTCCCGACATTATCTGACCTTGCAGCATTTTATTTTTTTCTGAAATATGCCTTGACAAAAAATCCGAAAAACAGATAAAATATACTCTATAAGTGGTACCCTTAAGGAGGAGGTGTTGACGAATACCCTCCAGAAAGCGGTTTACCATTGTATTATAAAGACGGTAGGTTTGTAATTTTTTAGTAATACTTTGGGGCTATACCCTTTGATGTATCCGGTGAGACCGAACTTTATATCAGCACCGCCTGAAGCGTGTCACTCAACATGTACGGCGGGTCGAACTTTCGCTTCGCTCGTCTGGGTTCTGGCCGTTCTGCTCCTGGTATCTGCGGGCATAACCTACCGTGCTTTCGCCTCTCGCTTGAAATTCGTTTATAGCACTCCCATCAGACTGCCCGTACCCTTGAGCGCCTTCCCTATGAAAATCAACAACTGGGTCGGCACAGACCTGTCCATTCGCAGTACTACCAGGGAATATATGGAAAAGAACTTTGCGGATGACTTCTTGAGTCGAAGGTATATTAACTCAACTAATGCCTGGGTGGATGTGTACGTTGTGTATTGCTCCTCCCGACCCGGCGGTATAGTAGGTCACCAGCCGCGCATCTGCTATCCGGCAGGCGGCTGGATTCATGATGGCACCGAGCCATCACAATTTTTCTCGCGGGCCGGCCGACACATACCCTGTCTGATACATCGTTTCCACAAGCCGGCTCCAACATACGAGCAAACAATTGTCGCGAGCTTTTATATTTTGAATGGCCAAATTACTTCCGACGAGAGCGATTTTTCCGGGCCCCTTGGTCGAAGGCCCAATATCGCCGGCGACCCCGCTCGATATGTGGCACAGGTCCAGATAAGCTCGGTCCTCGAAAACTCCATCCGAACAGCGGCGCAGGAGATAACCGACCTGATTCTGACTTTTCTTCCTGACCGGAACGGCAAAGTTGAAGCAGCGCAGTTTACTCAGACACCTGCCGGTGATGTAAAACGCGAACCGGTGGGCGACGAATAACAAATACCAAAACGATAGCGATAAGATAAGGCGTTATCTAATAACGAGTTACATTGATTTCCAGGTGTAACCGAGAGGGACGGAGTATGCCTGGGTGCACCAAACACCTATCGGTCTGATTAAATATGATTGCGAAAGTGGTTCACCTGTTTTCACAAAGGTCCAGAGCAAAAAGAGCAGCATTGTTTCACCAATATCTTCACCCGACGCAACAAGACAAAATCCTCGACTTAGGTTCAGAGGATGGCAGCTCCATCGCCAACATAATACCATTCAGAGAAAATGTATTTATAGCAGATATAAACCAAAAGATGCTTGCGCGTGGCCGCCAACAATATGGATTTAAGACGGTGCTCTTGGATGAAGGCGGCACGCTGCCGTTTGAAGATAATTATTTCGATATTGTTCATTGTAACTCAGTTATTGAACACGTGGGGATTGACAAGGCGCAACAGTGGTCGGTCCGGGATGGAAAAAAGTTTGCAAAAATGGCTTTTGAAAGGCAAAAAAAATTTGCCGATGAGATACGCAGGGTGGGAAAAAAGTACTTTGTCCAGACACCCAATAAGAACTTTATCCTTGAGAGTCACACCTGGCTGCCTCTTGTTCAATTTCTGCCGCGGCCTATCCTTATCAGAATGATTAGATGGTTAAATAAATGGTGGGTTAAGAAAACCGCCCCTGACTGGAACCTCATGACCGAAAAGCAGATGAAGGAACTATTTCCAGAGGCAACCGTTATCAGAGAGAGAGTATTCGGCTTGACAAAATCGCTCATAATGGTTGGCCGAATGAGAACATAGATTATAAACGTATAGGTATGACGGAAACGACATTGACAGGTAAGCAAATTTTTATCGCCAGTGGGGACGGAGTGCATCTGGAGATAATGAAAAAAAAAGAATGAGGAATGGAAAATAGTGACCAGCTTTCACTTAAAACAATCCGTTACAATAGAATTAGCCGGGGCGATTGCCGAGGGCGTTTCCACCGATGGCTCACTCCTTGCAACGGATGAATTGTTCCCCGGAACGGATGACTCGTGGAGTGGAGCGGACGACTCGCAGAACCCGCTGATGACTGGCGGAAGCCAGCGGACGACTCACTGAAGCCAGCGGATGACACGCTCTCTGGAGCGGATGGCTCACGGAACCCGCCGATGACCCACTGAAGCCAGCGAATGACTCACTCTCTGGAGTGGACGACTTATTCCGTGGGAAAACGGCGTTTTTAGCCTAAAAAGCCAGAAATTAGAAGGTAAAAAAATAACCGCGAAGACGAAAAGAACATTATTCACCACGAAGTTCTCGAAGAACACGAAGAAATAAAATAAAAAGTAAAAAGGCACTGTAATCTGTGGCTAAACTAAAAAACTTCGTGAACTTCGTGTCCTTCGTGGTAAACTTTACATGATAGGAAAAGAGCATTATTCACCACGAAGTTTAAGAAGAACACGAAAGTTTGGGAAAAGATATAGTAATAATTGTCTTTTGTCTTTAACTTCGTGAATTTCGTGTCCTTCGTGGTAACCTTTACATGATAGGAAAAGAGCATTATTCACCACGAAGTTTAAGAAGAACACGAAAGTTTGGGAAAAGATATAGTAATAATTGTCTTTTGTCTTTAACTTCGTGAACTTCGTGTCCTTCGTGGTAAACTTTACATGAGAAGGATACAAAGTGGAATTTGACCAGTTATCTAATCGGGTTATTGGATGTGCTTTGGAAGTGCACCGAAGTTTGGGGCCAGGCCTTCTGGAATCGACTTATGAGCAATGCCTTGCCTATGAATTATCCCAGTCAGGTATTCCTTTCAAGCTCCAGTGCCCACTTCCGGTGAAATACAAAGGCATTAAACTGGATTGCGGATATCGCGTCGACTTATTTGTAGATGATGAACTTATTGTCGAACTTAAAAGTGTTGACCAAATAACAGGAATTCACAGGGCGCAGTTACTTACCTATATGAAGCTTTCCGAGGTGAAAGTGGGGCTTTTAATCAACTTTAATGTAGAAATTCTCAAAACAGGAATCAAACGTTTTGTTCTGTAGAATATATTTTTAACCACGAAGATGAAAAGAACGGCATTCACCACGAAGTTCTGGAAGAGCACGAAGAAATGCGAAGAGATATAGGATCAATTGTCTTTAACTTTCGTGAACTTCGCGTCCTTCGTGGTAAAATAATTAGTAGTTTAAACTAAAAAACTCCGTGAACTTCGTGTCCTTCGTGGTAAAATAATTAGTAGTTTAAACTAAAAAACTTCGTGAACTTCGTGTCCTTCGTGGTAAAATAATTGGTAGTTCAAGATATAAAAATGAGTTCCGCAATGTGCGGAGCAACAATAGTTTAACTATTTTAATGAAAGGATTTGAAAAATGCCAGATTACATTCCAGGTTCAGACACAGGATTTCAGGTGTGGGTGAACAACTTTGTTACCTATGCCAACGGCCATCTCATTGATTTGGGTATAACGCCCCCCGATATAATTCCGATATCGAGTGCCCACGTGAATTTTACTACGAAAATGACAGCCAATGTTACCGCCCAGCAGGCAGCACAATCGACACGGCAGGCAAAGGATGACAGTCGCGATGTACTCGAGGCGGCGGTGAGGCGGTTAGTGCAGCGGCTTCAGGCATCTTCCAGTGTCGATGACGCTGAGCGGGCAGCGCTTGGAATTACGGTAGCAGATACCATCAAAACGAAGGCAGTCGGCGGTATTTCGACAAGGCCGATAGGAGTGGTCGATACCAGCCAGCGGCTGCGTCATGAGATTCGCTTTAGCGATGAGGCGACCCCGACAAGGCATGCCAAACCGGCAGGTGTGATGGGCTGTGAGATTTGGGTAAAGGTATCCGCTGTCGGCGAAGCGGCTCCGTCCAGGGCCGATGAGCTCAGCTTTTTGTCGTTGGATACGGCCAGTCCGTATGTTGCCGAATATGACGGCGCCAATGGCGGAAAGACCGCCCATTATATGTTAAGATGGGTCAAAAGCGGCGGTAAAAAAGGGCCATGGTCAGAAACCGTCAGCGCAACGATAACGGCGTAAAAGGAAGTTAGAAGGCCGAAGTACGAAGGTATAATGCCAAAGTACGAAGTTTGAAGGGCGAAATTGGAAGGCAAAAAGAAAAGGGATTTGTGTGAGCGGACTTTTCAGTTTGCGCTAAGAATTGTAAATTTGTGTCAGGGATTATCAAAAAAAACCGGGCGCTGGGCAGACTATGGCTACCCAGTTATTAAGGTCAGGCACTTCGATAGGCGCGAATGTTGAAGAAGGACAGGCGGGACAAAGCAGAGCGGATTTCGTTTCAAAATACTCGATTGCCTGCAAAGAAGCACGCGAAACGCATTATTGGCTGCGACTTCTTGACGAATCCCGAACTGCCTCGTCACCAGAGATCGGAAGTCTTTTGACTGAATGTAACGAGTTAATTGCAATTCTAACCGCCATTATTAAAAAAACGAAACAGAACGCTTAACCGTGAAATTCGTCCTTCACTATTCGTACTTCGTACTTCACTCTTCGTTCAACCTCTTCGCCTTTGGGATTTCTATGGGTTGTTCTCACGCCTTTCTGTTCACAAAACCGATATAAGTGTTTTTTTTAGATGGACGTTACACGGGTCCGGTCGGGGTCACCAAGAGAATGACGGAGTGTGGTCAGATTAATCAACACGTTTAGAGTGAAAAAGTAAATTTGAAAGTGATTGTATGGCCCAAACCACAATAACCGGCAAACAAATCTTCATCACGGGCGGCGAGGGGTTTATTGGTTCTACCTTAATCGAGCGCCTTATTGACAATAATAATATCACTGTCTATGGCAATTTCCGGCGGGATGCGCTTAGCAGCAAGCCATATAGTTCGCATCCGAATCTGCGGATTGTCAAGGGAGATGTCCTGGACTACGCCTCATTGAAAGGTGCGATGGAAGATGCACAGTATGTTATCCACTGTGCGGCTATTGCAGGCATTGACACGGTGATAAAGAAACCAACTGAGACAATGCGAATCAACATGATTGGAACAGCCAACGCGTTAGAAGCTGCGAAAAATTTACCCGATTTGCACCGTTTTGTGGACTTTTCAACCAGCGAAGTCTTTGGACAGATGGCTTTTCGCGCTGAAGAGAATCACATAACACATATAGGGGCGGTCGGCGAGGCACGATGGACATACGCCGTCAGCAAACTTGCCGGCGAACATCTAACCAAGGCCTACCAAGATGAATTCTGGATGCCCACCGTAACGCTGAGGCCATTTAATATTTACGGCCCAGGCCAGGTTGGCGAAGGGGCGATGAAGACTTTTGTCGAGCAAGCCCTTCGAGGTGAGGATATTCATATACACGGGGACGGCAATCAGATTCGTGCCTGGTGTTATATTGATGATTTCATCGAAGCTCTGCTGCTGGTTATAACCCACCCCAAGGCTGTTGGAGAATCCTTCAATATAGGCAATGCCCGTGCCGTTGTAACAATCTTCGGGCTGGCACAGGCAGTAGTCCGAGTTTTGGGCTCTTCATCAAAAATCATTTTTACCCATAAGGACTATGCCGACGTCGAACTACGAGTCCCCAGCATTGACAAAGCAAAGAAGCTGCTTGGTTTCGAGGCAAAAGTTGACCTCGAAGAGGGTATCCGTAGAACGGCGGAGTATTTCAAAGGACTAATGAAGTGACAGAAGTAAAGGTTTCCCTTGCGAAATTATTTTATAAAAGGTATAAAGCTCTATGATGAAGATATTACTCGTTGGGGCTTCAGGATTTATTGGTAAAAATTTTATCCTGAATGTCCCTCAAGATTGGCAGATTTGGGGCATTTATCGCTCCAGTGCTGATTTTGAGCGATTTGCCTCAAATTTCTCTAACCTGTCAATTCTCCAATGCAATTTAAGAGACCCTCAAGATGCCAAAAATAAATTAGCTGGTCTACCAAACTACTTTGATGTCGGGCTATTTGTTTGGGGAAATTCTGATATCGGGTTTTCCTGCCGAGCTCCACTTGAAGACCTAAATGACAATGTTGCCAGCCTAATAAATTTAATTACCCCTCTTCGTTTCCAAAAATTCGTTTTTATGTCCTCCGGAACAGTATATTTGGGGCATCAGGGCTTGGTAGACAGCCAGACTCACTGCCATCCTTTGGTTCCTTACGGAATAAACAAGTTATCGAGCGAATTGTACGTGCGTTTTTTTGCCGAACGAACAGATAAAATTGAACAGTATGTGAATATTAGATTCTTTGGGGCCTATGGACCGAGGGAGCCAGCGCGAAAGATATACACTATGCTTATTAAGAGATTTTGTGTAGAAAAGAAAAACGACTATACCTTAATTGGTGATGGTACAAACCTTATTGATGCTATGTATATTGATGACCTCATTGAGGCCCTCAAAAAGATTATTTTATCTAACGAGGCTAACTTGACTGTAGATTTATGTAGGGGCGAACCTTTGACCTTAAACCAATTAGTATTGAGGGTAGCAAAAATCCTGGGCGTAGAAAACGTGCAGTTAAAGCATAGCGGCGAAACTAAAGAATTCATTACCTTTTATACCTCATCTGAGCAGGTGGAGAGGATCTTTGAATTCAAGGCGAGTATCTCTTTAGAAGAAGGCATAGCTAAATTAAAGGACTATTTATTAGGAGAGACGGTCCATGTCTAAGTTAGCCATACTGGGGGGGCGACCGATAAGGAAAAGACCTTTTCCTTCTTGGCCGGTATATGGTCCGGAAGAAGAGACCCAGTTAAAAGATGTGCTGCAAAAGTCAAAAGCAGGTATAGGTAAACGAGTAGGAAAGATTGTCGAGTTTGAAGAAGAGTTCTGTCGATACCACGATGTCAAGTATGGTGTCGCATGTACCAATTGTTCCCAAGCTTTGGAGATCATGCTTAAAGTTGCAGGCATAGAACAAGGTGATGAAGTTATTGTGCCTTCGTACACTTTTATAGCTACGGCGGGAGCTGTAGTCAGATGCAGTGGTGTTCCCGTATTCATAGATATCAATCCTGAAGATTACCTCTTGGATGCGGATTTAATAGAGGACCTGATTACTCCCGAAACCAAGGCCATTATTCCGGTTTATTTTGGGGGAAATATACCGGATATGAACAGAATAAATAGGATCGCTAATAAGCATGACTTAGTAGTTATCGAAGATGCTGCCCAGGCCCACGGAGGAAAGTGGAACGGTCGCTTTGCAGGTAGCTTTGGCAAAGCAGCTGGTTTCAGTTTTCAATATAGCAAGAATATGACTGCTAACGAAGGCGGGATAATTGTCTCAAACGACGGGGAATTTGTTGAGAAGTGCTGGCAATACATTTGGCATGGAAGGAAGAAGGGGGGATTATGGTATGAGCATTTCCAGATATCCTCTAACTTTCGCCTGACGGAGTTCCAGGCAGCAATACTCATTGCTCAGTTGAAGCGACTCAAAAGGCAAAACGAAATCCGGCACCGAAATGGTTTGTATCTCGATGAGAGGCTGTCAAAAGTAGAAGGAATCTTTCCGCTGTCTCACCATCCTCTTTTGGAGATTCATCCCCGGCATATTTATATTATTAAGTTTGATACGGATTTATTTGCAGGAATCACCAAAGATAAGATTATTCAGGCCCTCAATGCGGAGGGTATACCGGCTTTACCCGGGTATGGTTTCCCTCTTTACAAGAATCCTGCATTTCAAGAAATGAAACTTAGAAAATACAAGACAGTATGTAACCCCAAAGCGGAGCAAGCCTGTAGAGAGAGCATTTGGTTTATGCACAATAACCTTTTGGGGACAAAAAAAGATATGGATGACATAGTAAGAGCACTAGAAAAAGTAGTGGAGAATAGACAATCTTTACGGGATATAAAATGATCGAGTTGGAGCAAGAATTTCTCAGGAAAGAATTTTCCCGATTTTTAAAGCTGGAAATGAAAATTGTGGTCCATAGCTCTTTAAGTTCATTCGGGTTGGTAAGAGGAGGCGCACAGACAGTTATTCGAGCTTTGATGGAGGTAATTACACCTGATGGTTTAATCATGATGCCATCCTTTACTTACGGCCGTGAGCCTTTTAATGTCTTTTATACCCCCGCCCAAACTGGGAGAATTCCGGAGACCTTTCGACAGATGGAAAGCGTTAAGAGGAGTCTGCATCCTACTCATTCATTCTGTGCTTGGGGAAGCGGCGCAGAACAAATTTTGTCCGGACACAATGTACCTGAGCCATTTAAGATTGGCACACCTTTATATAAGGCTGCCCAGCAAGATGGATATTTGCTTCTCATTGGAGTTACTCAGGTAGCCAATTCCTTAATTCATACAGCTCAAGAGTTGGCCCAGGTGCCGTATCTAGATCGGCCAAAGGTGGTCAAAATAGTAGAAAACGGAGAATTACGGGACATGGTAGTGCGTAGGGCAGGATGCAGTTTAGGATTCGACAAGATTACCCCTCTCCTTGAAGCACAAGGCTTAGTCTCAGAATACAAAATAGGACAATCTAAGATTGTTTTTATGAAAGCTGCAGAAGTTTTAGAAAAAGCAGCAGAGGTTCTTAAAAACGACCCTTATTTTCTGGCATGCGATAACCCTGACTGTTTTGCCTGCAACGAAATGCGAAATTTCCCAACCAAAGAATCATCCCATGAAAAAGGGTCTTGAACTTACGGTCTTGGGTGAGAGTAGTGAAGAACCGGCTGTCACAACACAGGCGGAAAGAAGGGGTGGACAAGGAATTAAGAGAGAAATAAAATTGGCAACTACAACTAATCGACGACCCTCTTTGATAATCAGCGCCCTGAGCAATTGGGTACCACTATTTGTTAATATCATAATCACCCTGTTGCTCACGCCTTACATAATCAGTCAGCTCGGCAAAAGGGATTATGGAATATGGGCTCTTGTGGGGTCATTGGTGGGTTATTATGGAATGCTCAGGTTAGGCGTTGGTTCCGCCATAATGCGGTATGTACCTTTCTATGTCGGACGCAATGACCAAAAGGCCGCCAGCGAAATAGTCAGCACAGGTTTAGCAATGTTCTTCGGCGTGGGATTAGTTATATTCTCACTTTCTATGTTGATAGCTGAACCAGTCGCTCGTTTTTACCAGGCGGGGCCAGCACTTGCCGCCCTTATCCGCCTGACAGGTATGGCGGCGGCTATTGAATGTGTCAGCAGAATCTTTGATGCGGGCTTGAGGGCCCAAGAAAGATGGGTTGCAGCCAACTCCATAGCAGTAGCTACCTCTCTGCTATATGCTGCAGGAATCGCGGGATGCATTTATTTAGGTTTCGGTCTGAGGGGAATGGGTTATGTCGTTTTGGGCGAGAGTATATTAGCAATGATTTTAGTGACGACGATTTTCATTAAGCTTTGTCCGACGGTTCATTTGCGAGTTTCGATGGTGACGCTATCCCGCCTTCGTGAAATTATCTTCTTCGGTTTACTAACGGTAGTTACTACGCTGGCATACACCCTGTGTCTCCAGAGTCACCGGCTGATTATCGGAAAATTAGTATCGCTCGAGGCAGTGGCTGTTTATACCATAGCAGCAGTACTTGTGGAACGTGTTCGAAGTATTGTGTGGGCCCCACTTCAGGTGTCCTGGCCGCGGTTTGCTCTTCTCGATGGGCAAAATAACCATCAGGAAGTAAACCATCTTTTTCTTAGAACAACGCGCTTCACCAGCATCCTTGCTTCGGGGATAGTCCTGCTGGTTCTGGTGGCAGGCCCCCCCTTTATTCATCTATGGGTGGGGGAGGGCTTTGAAGCTGCATATCGGGCGCTAACCATTTTAGCGATAGGTTGTCTGATAGAAAGCTCACTCTACGTTAACGATTCACTTATGGGTGCTACCGGTCACCAGGCAGCGAGAACTCTCTTTGCAAGTATTGAAGGGGTATTAGGAATCACAATGAGCATACTACTCTGTTACAGGATGGGACTGGCAGGGGTAGCAATAGGTTTTACAGTTTCGGTCACTTTAATCCGAGGATTAGTGTGTCCCTGGTATGTATGCCACCTTCTAAAAATCAGTGTGCTTCGATATTATGCTGAGTGTCTCTTACGGCCATGGGTAATTACGGGATTTTTGGCTATTCTGGCATACGGCACCGGAATCTCTAAACATATAAATGACTGGTTTTTCTGGATAATTTCCGTAATAGCTATCGGCGGACTATATACCCTGTGTGCCTTTGTTATCGCTATCAATAGCCAGGAGCGAAAGAAGTTGCTGAGTATTATACGACAGCTACTCACGCGTACGCTTGTTTTAATCAATGTTAGAAGAGGAAAGTATGTAAGGGAAGTTGGCAAATGAAGATAGAGCTGATGTTTCTAACCTGTAACCGGCTGCACTACACGAAGCTATCACTTCCGGCCCTATTGTCGGACCCAACAGAGGAATTCTCATTAACTATCTGGGACAATGGGTCGACTGATGGTACCAGAGAATTCCTGGCCTCTATTAACGACCCGCGGATCGCAAGAAAAGTCCTTTCAAAGGAGAATGTAGGTGCAATTCCCCCTATCAATGAGGTTTTTTTCAACTCGTCTGCCGACCTGATAGGGCTTGTTGCCGATGACATGCTGGTAACCCCCGGCTGGACTCGTCCCATCGCCCAAGCACACGCCGATGTGCCGGAGTTCGGAATGATTGCCTGCTGGCATCTCGGCATAGAGCACTTCGATGAAGCCAGAGCCCGCCATAAAATACAGAAGTTCGGGCGGCATCAGGTGCTCCGACATCCATGGACTAACGGAGGCGCCGGCCTTATTAAAATCAAGACCCTGCAGCAGATAGGTCCCTTTGGAACGGACTGGGGTGGCTATTGGATCCGTGTGGCACTTAAAGGTTATATTAATGGATATTATTACCCTCTAATCCCTGTTGAGCACATGGATTACCCCTGGTCCAAGTACTACGCCTACAAAATCGAGGAGGGGATTGCAAGGGGCGGTACCTATAAGAGCAGGGGGATAAAAACACTTGACCAGGCAAAAGCCTGGCATCAGGAAGTGGTCCGGAACCTGCTTGATGACCCGTGGGAAGTGAAATACTACGTCGGCTGGCGGCGTAAACTCAGAAGCGGCATGGAGAGGGTACGTAACATTCTGAAGGTTTGAATCTTCTTAACCAGCAGCCACTTATGTGTCTTCTATGGAAATAAAGCATACAAACAATAGTATCAAGATATGCGTGATGGGAGCTTCATTTGACACAGGCAATCTTGGGGTTAATGCGCTTGCTGAGTCGATCATAAAGATTATTCTCCACCGCTGGCCCGATGTGCAAATTGTCCTTTTGGGGAGCGGGTATAAACCCTATCAACAGTACCTGTCTCTTGCGGGCAGGAAAATATGTGTTGAAACACTTCCCGTAAGGTTTTCAAAAAATATCTTCTTACCATATCATTTTTTGAGGTTCACACTTTACGGGTTGCTTGCAAAAATGCTGCCATCCACGTGGACTAAGAATATATTGCTGAGTCGCAATCCATATTTCAAAACTCTGTATGAGACAGACCTTGTGATGGATATTACCGGCGGGGACGGCTTCAGCGACATCTACGGGATGCACAGGTTTATTGTTGGTTCTTTGCAGAAGTGCCTTGTCATACTGCTTGGCAAGAAACTGATAATGCTACCCCAGACCTACGGGCCGTTTAACTCATCGATAGCAAAGGTGCTGGCAATATACATCTTGAAGCGCACAACTGCAATCTATGCAAGAGATAGAGCGAGTGTCAATTATGTGTATGATCTTCTGAAAAATCACACTTCGGATAGGAATGTGCAATGTCTACCCGATGTTGCCTTCGCGCTGGATTCCCGCGAACCCGAGCATATTGACATGGACTTGCTGGCAAATCTCAGAACTAAAAATGCGACCGTCGTCGGCTTGAATATCAGCGGGCTGCTTTATAACGGCGGCTACACAAGAAACAATATGTTTGGCTTGAAAACTGATTACCAGCAACTAATTTATAAGATTATTGAACTGCTTCTAAAACATGATAATGTCATTGTCCTCCTGGTCCCCCATATGCTCCCGGGTCACGGCGTCGAAAGCGATCACGATGCGTGTTCAGAAGTGTTCCAGGAGACAGGCGAAAAATATAAGGGCAGAATATTCCTCATTAAAGGTCGATATGACCACAGCGAGGTCAAGTGTATAATAGGCAAGTGCGATTTCCTCGTTGGCTCACGGATGCATGCCTGTATTGCAGCACTTTCCCAAGGCATTCCTGCTGTCGGGCTGGCGTATAGCAAGAAGTTCTGGGGTGTGTTTGAATCAGTGGGGGCAGAAAATTTGGTCATTGATCTGCGCCAGCACGGAGAAAATGAGATTCTTGCAGCTATAAGCGATGCGTTTGAGAATCGGGCAGCTATAGCAGACCGTTTGCATCAGACCGTGCCGGATGCGCAAGCAAGAATTCTGAACATATTCAGTGATTTTGAATAATATAAATTTAGAGCAACAGTGGGCAAAACAAAACCAAAAAGCAAACCCGACCGAAATCGAAAATCTATACAAGATGTAGTAGAACATAAAATTTGTTGCGGTTGTGGTGCCTGCCCTGTGGTATGTCCAGCATCGTGCATCAAGTTTGTCTATGGTGAACGGTACAACTTTCCCAGAATCGATGCCGAACAGTGTTTAGAGTGCGGTAAATGTCTTGAAGTGTGCCCCAGCGCATTTCTTCTAAAAGGAACCGACCCGGGCTTTTTCGATGAGCCGGCAAAAGAGCTATACGATTGTTATCTTATACATTCGAAAGATGATGGGATACGTTTAGATGCTTCCTCGGGCGGATTCATAACCGGATTGATTCTTCACCTGATGGATAAAGGACTCGCCGATGGCGGTATTGTAGCTAGGTGTGAGGGGGAAAACCCAATTGTGGCGGAGTCATTTATCGCTACCGACAAAGAGTCTCTTCTTAGTGCAAGAGCTTCAAAATACGCTCCGGTTTCGAGTTGTGCAGTCCTGGCGGAGGTTTTGGAACGGCCTGGGCGTTACGTATTCGTTGGTACGCCGTGCATGATAGAGGCCCTTACAAAACTTCAAGAACTGCTGCCGAAGCTCCGGGAACGAATAGTTCTTAAGGTCGGCCTTGTATGTGCTGGAATGGCATCGCGTTTGAGCACAAAAGCCTATATCGAGGAAGAAGGGGGCGTGAACATAGCGGACGTTCGCCGCATTTGTTACCGTGGAAACGGCTGGCCCGGCCGCTTCAGAGTATTTGGAGAAAATAACAAACTCTTGATGGACCGCCCGCATCTCGGTGGTTCGCTTATCCACGTGGTGCCCCGCGACCACTACCTTCGCTGCTGGAATTGTCTGGATCATTGGGGCAGATTTGCCGACATCGCCGTATCCGACCCATGGTGTGAGGAAATGGTGAAAACGGAACGCAAGGGAAGATCAGCAGTTATGGTGCGAACCGAACGAGGGGAACAAGCTGTTAGGTCGGCAATTGATAGTGGTGAAATGATAGCCGACTCTATTACCCTTCAAGATATGCTTGGGTATAATAGACATCTTGTGATTGATTCTGAACATCCCCGGCACGGGTGGATGGCAGTATACCAGCTCCTATTTTTTGGCCGGCTGAAATACTTGATCCCTGTCCTACAAAGTCTTCTGCACAGAAAACGTATTGGCCTTATCACCACTTTTGAAGCTCGACTAAACAGGAATTACTACGAGTGTGAAAAACGTATCAAATACTAAGCAGCAGGGTTGTATTACTCATCAAACAGGGTCGGAGTTCAAGAAAATACGACCTTGCCCGGTGTGCGCTGGATTGTGTACTTTTTCGAACGTACGCTACTATATTTACAAAAGTAACGGACAGAGTGAATTCTCTACAATACGGTAACAATAACTTTGCTTGTTGTCGCTATACCAGCTCATATTTTTCAATCGGTGGAAAATTCCCTGTTTCAGAATTATAGCTCCTGAATGTGAAATATGCAAAGTACTACCTTAGCAGTTGCTCTCATCGGTTCCATATTGGTGTTGTTGTTGCGCCCGGGCTATGCCCTGGCTGCCTATATCGCAGCGTTACTCTGGTATCCAGAATATCTGAGAATAAGCATTGGCACTATTGACATATCAGCCGGGCGAATTGTAGTCACAGTGTTACTCTTGCGGTGCTTGTTTGATAACAAGCTGCGGCGCATGTTTGTCTGGTCTCGATTGGATACCCTGGTTACATTAAGCATGGTGGTATACGTAGGGGTTTACTGTATCACCCAGTCATCGGAGTTAGCAATAGAAAATCGTGGCGGTTTTTTGATGGACACGTGGCTTGTCTATATTACTGTGCGTTTTGTAGTAACAGACAAAGCAACACTAATATCTTTTATCAAGGCTACGAGCGTTCCTTGGGCAGCTCTGGCGATTTTAGGTATAGTTGAGTCTGTTACCCACTGGCAGCTTTTTCTCCCGCTGACACGTTTCTGTCCCTGGCAGATACCTGTCGACGAGATTATTGTAGAAGGCCGGTGGGGATTAACCCGAGCAATGGGTCCATTCAGTCACTCTATTATGTTTGGAAGCTGCCTTGTCATGTTCCTGCCGTTAATTTGGTCTTTGCGGCACCAGCGAGGTTACTGGGGCAAACTGGCTTATCCCTTGTCGGCAGCAGTTATAATCGGAGCTCTCAGCAGTATGTCCAGCGGTCCGTGGGTGATGCTGATAGCTATGATTTTCTGCCTGGCAATGGAAAGACAAAAGCGATGGGTAAAACCACTACTTATATTGCTTCTACTTTCCTGCATCGGCATTGCGATAATCAGTAATCGACCCTTCTACCGTGTAATTCTCAATTATGCGAATCCAATCGGAGGTGACTGGTGGAATCGAGCCATGCTTATAGATAGTGCGATCGCAGATTTCGGCAAGTGGTGCTGGCTTGGTTATGGTGGACAAGACCCAGGGTGGGGAGCACAAGTCGGAGACGTCTCTACCGACATAACCAATGAGTTTATCCTGATGGGGGTCGAATATGGCATGCTCGGTATAATAGCTCTTTGCACGGTGCTTGCAACAGCGTTTCGCGGTCTTGTCCGCGCGTTCAAGGAAACAACAGATAAGGAACTACAATCTGTCTACTGGTCTTTGGGAAGTTCGTTGGTGAGCGTAATAGCAGTATGGCAGGGAGTCAGCTTTTTCGGACAAATGACGGCACTTTTTTATTCTATTTTAGGGATGATAGGCTCATCATTCGCCCTCGCAAAAAAAGATGAGAGTTCTCAACACCAACTTTTGGGCACGGGCAATACCAGATATCAATATCCAACACAGAATAATATTCTGTACGCATTTGACAGGACACGAA
>Ga0315280_10004616_pt1 | contig 20188 bp, 10 predicted proteins | sample YL17G06_40_MG_FD_203697 | JGI IMG/M metagenome (GOLD analysis project Ga0315280, IMG submission 203697) | Sediment microbial communities from Yellowstone Lake, YNP, Wyoming, USA - YL17G06_40 | ecosystem: Environmental > Aquatic > Freshwater > Lake > Sediment | place: USA: Wyoming | collected... | reverse complement strand
TCTGCTGTTCTGACCGACCAAGAGCTACAGGACTTGCAGGCCAAGCTAGAGAAGCTACGCGGTGCCGCGATGGATAGGCTTAAGACGGCCTTCGCCTCAGCTGGCATGCCGTTCCGGCGTGCGTAGGAGGTTCCCCAGCGGGGAACTGAAGGCCTAGCCCCACTTCCCATCATCCCCTTCCACCCTGCCCATCACCGTCCTGGCCGACGCCATCGTGCGGTTCGTGGCGGCGATGGGGTGGCTTCTTCTCTTGCCAACCCTCGCGGCTGCGAGTAAGATGGGAACGGCGTGAGTCGAAGACCGATGCCGACCATGGAGACAGCACAATGAGGATGGCAAGCGTGGGCGTCACCCTGCTCGTTGGCATATGGCTAGTGATGCTGGCAGCGGCCTGCCAGGAAGGTGAGGAGGAAGCGACGGCAACAAGAACGGCTACAGCGACAGCCACCGCTAGCCCCACTGGATCGCCCACCCCAGACACAACGTCTGGTGCGCTCTCCACTTGCCGCTCGTTCTCAGAGGGGCGCTCCGATGCCACCATCATCGCGAGTGGTATTCTCAGCCGTGAAAGCAGCGAGTTGCTGTTCGATTCTCAAGAGTTCGCCGCTCTGAGCGAGGAGTTGGAGCGGGTCCTGGGCCTGATCCGCAATGCATACCCGGCCTCAGCTTCCATCCATGCTCGCGACCCCTACGTAGCGGGACAGGTTATGCTGACGGTGGAGTCCCCTTTGAAAGAGGCGATCCAAAGTGCCGCCGCTCGACCGGACGCCGCGACGTTCGTCACGGGTCAGGCGGCCTTCGACGCTCTCAACGCCCAATTGGGGGGAGTGCGCGGGTTGCGCACGGACGGCCTGCAGGAGCACGGCTATCTGCTCCTTTGTCTGGACGATCGCGTGAACGTGCGCCCTGCCAGTGCGGCCTATTCGGGGCTGGAAGGAGTCCGAAATGCTGGCATCAATTGGATGGGGGGAGATGGCCCCGATATCGACGCTTCGCGGAACGGGGATACCTGGTACCTCGTGTTTCGCAACGCCTGGGGAGATTGCCCAGCCGGCTGCACAGACGAAGAGCTGACCTTCTTCACGGTGGCAGGTGACGAAGCCATGGCAGTTGGGGCCTCCCAGGCAGCGGCCGAACCCCATTTTGCACCGCTGGTGAAGTTGGTTGGGGGGTCCGTCGCAGCCACTCATGCCACCGGTCCCACGGCTGGCGAAAGCCCAGGGGGAGAAATCGTCGGGATCGGTGTCTACCTGGGGCAGGAACCCGTGACCGGGGAGATTGTGGTCGTGTCGCCCTTGCTCGACTCCCCTGCCCAGCGGGCTGGCATCCAAGCTGGTGACGTCATCCTCGCCGTCGACGGCGAATCCACGAGCGGGTGGACCGAAAGCGACGCTACGCCGCGCATTAGTGGCCCTGAGGGCACGGAGGTGGCCCTCAGGGTTCGCCATAGCGACGGCAGCACGGAGGAAATCACCATTGTCCGCGCCACGCTCGCCTTTCCTGAGCCGGTTTACCTCGAAAAGATCGGCATTAACCTGCTGGCCGGCACGGTGACCGGCGTGATCGTGGTCCGATACCCCATGGCGAACTTTCCTGCCGATCAGGCCGGAATCCGCCACGGTGACGTTATCCTTGCTGTCGACGGCGAATCCACGACCGGCTGGACGGTAAGCGAGGCTGTGAATCGCATTGCCAGCTTTGAGGGCGATCAGTTGACCATGAGGGTGCGCCACAGTGACGGTGAGACAAAGGACATCACCCTCAGCCCCATTTCTGAGTTTTGCTCCCCTGTCGTGCCAGCTACCTACAGGGGCGTGGTCTTCCTCAACGGCGATGTTGCTCCCGCGGGGTCTACTATCACGGCTGTGCAAGGGGGCGTGACCTGGGGTACCACAATCACCGAGGACGCAGGCCGCTATGAGATCTTCGTCCCTGAACCGATGAGGCTAAGCCCTCCGTGCTCACCCGATGGTCCACTATCCTCTCGCATGGGGGACCTGTGGGCGAACGAGGCAGCAGACTGGCGTCCTGGGCCTAACGAGCTGAACTTGACCTTTGGGTCGCCACCAATGGCGACGCCGACCGCGGCTGCAGGAGCCACCCCGGCCGTCGTACGGACACCCGCCACGGATTGATACAGATATCGACAGGTCGCCTGACAGCGAGGACAATTGCGTGCCCACACCGAACCCCGACCAAGTACGGCATGAGCTAGGCCCGATCATACCGGTCAGGACTGACACTAAGTCTTCTCTGTTATTAATGGGCTGAGCGAAGCGAGGGCGGCTGACCCGACTAAGTCTTGGCCCTGTGCCCTGGATGAAACCTGTCACCCCCTCGCTGGGCTCCCGGGGGCTTGACCTGATAGGAGCCAGTCGGAGACCTGAGAGAAGCCAGTCAGCCCCTGAGCCTGCGGCTATCCAGCTCTGAAGGAGGTCACATGATCACGATCGGGGTGGACGCTCACAAGCGGGTACACGTCGCGGTCGCGCTGGACGAGGCGGGACGCGAACTGGGCCAGTGGCGAGGACCGAATAGCACGGCAGGCTGGCAAGGCTTGGCGCAATGGATCCTCGCCCTCGGCGGTGATCGGCAGTGGGGCATCGAGGGCGCCTGGGGGTACGGCCGGGGGCTGGCACAACATCTAGTTGCGGCTGGGGAAACCGTCTGCGAGGTCAACGCTCGTTGCACGGCCTCCGGACGACGCAGTGCACGTAGACCGGGCAAGAGCGACCGGCTGGACGCACGTGCCGTCGCGCTCCTAGTACGGCAAGAGGCGCCGACGCTGCCTCAAGTCCAGGCTGAAGACGAGACAGCGGTGCTGGACCTCCTCACTACCGAGCGTGAACAGGCGCTTTCAGAAGCTACACGCCTCCGAAACCAGATCCACGCGCTGCTGCTCCAGCTCGATCCCGAATACCAGGCCCACCTTCCAGTGCTGAAGTCGCGGGCCAGCTTGGCCGCCCTCGAAACCTACATCGCTCCTGGTGGCGGCCCCTTGCAACTCGAACGCGCCGCATCGGTGCGCAGGCTAGCGCAGCGGCTCCGGCTGGCGCTGACGCAAGCAGAGGAGCTCGCCAGCCGCATTCGAGACAGTGCCGCTGAAGACTTCTCCCCGCTGACGCGGTTGTGCGGTGTTAACCTTCTCACGGCTGGCACCCTGGCCGGCGTCCTAGGGCCTGGACGCCGCTTTGCGACCGATGCGCAACTTGCCGCCTACGCTGGCGTGGCACCCCTTGAAGCATCCTCAGCCGGACTTGTGCGCCACCGTCTGAACCGCGGCGGAAACCGTCGGCTCAATGCCATCGTCTACCGCATCGCGCTTACCCAGGCGCACCATTCATCTGAGGCACGGGCATATCGCGACCGCCGTGTTGCTGAAGGGAAGACCCGGCGAGAGGCTATCCGCGCTCTCAAGCGATTCATCATCCGTGCCATCTGGCGACTCTGGCAAGAGTGCCGCTCAGTCAGCAACACGTCACTGGAGGTGAGAGCAGCTTGACCCCTTGCACATAGGAGCGTTGCATGGTGGTGACGAATTTGAGGAACTGGCTTGGCCCGTAATAGGATCGGGGGCCCGGACGCCGCTAGCTATTGGCCGGAAGTAGGTCCGCGAAAACGAAGCCTTCGCGTTCGGTAATGATCCCCTGCCGAACCAAGATGGCCTTTCGGAGCATGGGGCCAGCAGATACGAACGTGTGAAACTCCCCGTTCTCGCCACAAGGGTCTGCCGTCGTGGGGAGTTCATCAAGAAAGGAGGCGTCCCACAGACGGCCGACAAAGCTAGAGGGGATCTGCCCAGGATCGACGCAAGTCACGTGTGCCCGAACACCAGCGGCGATCATTGTAGCCGCGAGCAGATCCGTGGGTATTCCCCACAGAGGGGAAAGAGGGGTAATTCCGGTGCCTGCAAGTGTCGCTTCTCGATACGCCCGCACGTCTGCAAGGAATAGGTCTCCGAAGGCCACTGCCTCAATCCCTTCTCGGCGGGCCCGTCTCATGGCCCCGCTCATGACCTCTTCGTATTGTTCGTTGCTGCACGGCGAAGGAATGGAGACGACCCATAGAGGAATGCCTGCTGCCTCCGCCTGCGCCTCCAGGAGACTTCTCCGTATGGCGTGCATGGCTACGCGATCATACGACTCATTCACAGTAGTTAGCAGCCCCACAACTTCGACTTCCCCGCTCTGATTTAGCAGGTGAAGCGCCCACGCGCTGTCTTTCCCGCTACTCCACGAGACGACTGTCCTGAGCCTCCCTCGGTCCATGTCATCAATCTTACCGGCCTCGACGCTGTCGCTCCAATCCCTAACTGTGAATCCGTGTGCTAAGAGCGAGACCTACACTACGTGGGGATAGTGCGCGACGACCAGGCCTGCAAGTTCGGTCCGACCCTCAGCTCCCGATAACGAGAATTGAACCACCAAGAGTTAGCGTGACCGTTCACGCGCCGATTGTTCCGTCGGCATGACCGACGGCGCCTCCTCAACCTCTCCTCCGAGCTGTCCAGCCAGCCCGTCGTGCTATCATGGCCTCATGAGCACCAACCAGCAGCTCGGTGAGCACATCTGGAAGACCCCTTCAGTGCTGAAGCGTCGTCCGTTTCCCCGGCGCTTCGAGAAATGGCTGCTGACCCGCCCGACTCTGGTTGAGGCGTGCCACCTGACTGGCGCCTGAGCCGAGGGTGAGCTCCTGCCGACGGAGCAGGTGATCTCCTTGTCAATGAGACCGTCGTGGCCACAGCGGTCAGCCGGCCAGCCCCGTCTAGATGAAAGGGAGAGTAACGCCTAAGATCTCCGGGATGAACTGCCCATGCAAATTCCGAAAGCCGCTGACGACCTACGGTGACCTGGGAAAGAACGGATGCGATACTGCAAGCCAACAGGCTAAGCGAACAGAGGTAGCGCCCCAAGCAGCGTCTGGCCGCGCCCGGCCCTTGTCTTCTAGTCCCTGAACGAAATTAACTCGCCGAAGTACTCCCACTTGCCCTTGCCGTCAACTACCGTAGCCCTCAGCATCTTCATGGCTTCAGTGACCAAGTGGTCCGTCGGGCTGAGAGTGATGGTGATGCCCGGCAAGATGAGATCGAGCTGGTAGTCCTGCAAGGAGTGGACGGCGTCCATCAGGCCCTCTCGCGTCAGGTTATCGCAGGTCCTGCTCAAGACCTCGACGGTCAACTCCGCCGCGTTTTGGCCGGCCATGGTGAAGTTGCCGGCGGCGAAGTCACCATACTCCTTCATGATCCGGTGATGCTCGGCGACCGCCGGGTCATCAGTCCAATCCGACAGCTTGTTGCCCTGAAGAGTGATCACCCCCTCCATGAGCTCCGGCGAGACATACTGAAACATCATGGGGTCAGAGTTGACGTAGCTCATGAAGAACTGGGGATGCCAGCCCAGACGGTCGGCCTCCCGGACGAGCTGAGCACACGATGGTGGGAGACAGGCGCCGACCACCACTTCTGCGCCAGCATTCTCCAGGTTAGTGACCTGGGACCGGATGCTGACGGCGGTGATCTCATAGCTTTGCTCGGACACCAGCTCGTTCTTGGTTGCGTCCAGGCCATTCTTCAGACCGGCCAGTTCATCCCTGCCGTACTCGTCGTTCTCGTATATGATGCCGACCTTCTTTCCGGGCATGTCCTCCGAGATGTACTTGCCGAAGATCGTCCCTTCGACATAGAAGTCCGGCAAGAGAGCAACCGACCAAGGGTGCTTTTCGGGCTCAACAGCGAATTTGTGGTTCCCCGCCATGATCCACAGGTCGGGCACCCCTTTTTCGTTGAGTTCCTCCCAGACGGCCGAATGGGCGGCTGCCCCCAGACCGGCGACGATAGCGAACACGTTGTCTCGTTCTAGCAGTTTCCTGACCGCCTCGACCGCTCCGGCCGGGAGGAACTGATCGTCCTCCACCTTGAGGACGATCTTGCGGCCGCAGACGCCCCCTTCCTCCGCATTGACGTATTCGAAGTAGGCTTTGACGCCCCCGATCGTGGGGGCGTACGCTGCCCCATAGGTGCCGCTAAGGGCGAAGTGGCTGCCGAGGATTATCTCCGTATCAGTAATGCCGGGGACCTCCGCGGCGGCGGTAGGAGTGCCGCTGACCGCAGCGGTCGGTGTGCCGCCGGGGATGGGGGTCCCCCGTTCCTCCTCCTGGCAAGCCGCTGCCAGCAATGCCAGGCATGTGCCAAGGAGCAGGGCCCTGCCCAGGCTTGAAATCTTCATAGCGGTTCCTCCATGTTCGATCTTCTTCCTTAACTCTCGGCGGCCCTCATCCTATCCGCAGGCGCGAGCGCTGACAAGGGAGAAGGCGAAACCGGTTCTACAGCCATGCTTATCGTCAGCACGTCTACGATGCTCGCTTTCTCTGGCTACCGGCGAACTCCGGGCGGTTGGGGTCTCGGTGGCTGCGTCGTGGGCTCGGCCGACGACAACCGAAATGTCGTCCGAGCCGCCGCGGCGGTTCGCTAGGCTGACCAGTTCCTGCGCGGCTGCAGCCGCCGACGTGTTCGAGCATGCGGCTGCGATCTCTGCGTCGCTGACAACGCCGGTGAGGCCGTCGGAGCACAGAAGCATGACATCGTCAGGCTGAAGGGACAAGGGCCCGAGCAGGTCAACGTTGAGTGTCTCCTTGGAGCCGACGCACCGCGTGATGATGTTCCTGCGGGGGCTGGTCGAAGCCTCTTCCTCCGTCATTTGACCGCTCTTGACCTGCTCGGCCACCCAGGTATGGTCGTGCGTGAGCCTTCGGGCTTGGCCATTTCTTATGAGGTAGGCCCGGCTGTCGCCCACGTTGGCTACCCATGCTTGCCTTTTGGAGACAATGACGGCAACAAGGGTGCTGCGCATGCCTTGGAGGCTGGGCTGCTGGCCTGCGAGGCGGCCGATGCGGGCGTTCGCGCTGCGGAATCCGTCCTGGAGGAGCGCCTGAGGGTTCGATTTCTGGTCTTTCGCAAAGGTGTCCCCCAAGGACCGAACGGCTTCTCTGCCTGCAACACGTCCGCCGGGTGCTCCGCCCATTCCGTCCGCAACGGCCAGGAGATAGACAGGACTTCCCTTGCCAGAGGCCTGCTTCTTGGACCGAACCAAGACAGCGTCCTCGTTCTGTCGGCGGCGCTTGCCGCGACTTGTTCTGAAACGAATGTCGAGGGTTTGCATCACGCCTTCAGGAGAACTGCTCCTGCTCGAATGGTACGACCTCCCCCGGATAGGAAACAACGACAGAATGCCAACAGTTCACTGACAAATGAGCCAGTAGTGAGATTCTTGCGGCAACGTGCCGCCAGTGGTGCAGCTGTTGATTTGTCCCTCTGCTGGTGCACGTTCCGGGGCTTAGTGCAGCCGGCCACGTCTGCCCAAGTTGACAGTTCCGCCACTGTCAAGCACAATTGCAGTGCATCCAGACGTGCGATCAGGGGCGGGGCACAGTGCTTTGTTCATCTTGCGGCCACGAGAACCCTGAGGGCGCTTCCTCCTGCGACAGGTGCGGCGCGCCCCTGTCGGCCGCTCCTCCGGAAGCGCCCCCTGACGAGTCCTCGGAGGCCGGCTCTGACCTCAGCTCTACACGTATCGTCGAGGCCCCCGGCTTGTCATTCGCCTCCGGCAGGTATACCGTTCAGCGACTGCTGGGCGAGGGCGGCCAGAAGACCGTGTACCTAGTCCACGACGAGGCCCTGGACCGTGACTGCGCCTTTGCCCTCATCAAGAAGGAGGCGATGGACCCTGACAGCCTCTCGCGGATCAAGCGGGAGGCACAGGCCATGGCCCGCCTCTCCCATCCCAACATCGTCGCCGTTCACGACACTGGCGACGAGGAGGGCACGCCCTACATGGTCTGCGAGTACGTGCCCGGCGGAGACCTACGCCAGGAGCTAGGCCGCGCTGCTGGGCCCCTTTCTCTCGACCGCGCCCTGTCCATTGCCAAGGACTTATGTTGCGCGCTAGCCTTCGCCCACAGTCAGGATGTCGTTCACCGCGACGTCAAGCCCGGCAACGTCTGGCTCACCCCGGACGGCCGCGCCAAACTGGGGGACTTCGGCTTGGCCTTAGCCATTGACCGCTCGCGCCTCACGATGACCGGCACCGTCATGGGCACTGCCGCCTACATGGCGCCCGAGCAAGCCCAGGGGCAGCCAGTGGACGGTCGAGCTGACCTGTACTCGCTAGGGTGTCTGCTCTACGAGCTCGTCACCGGCCGCCCGCCCTTCACAGGGCCGAACACTATGGCCGTCATCTCCCAGCACGTGCACGTGCCTCCTTCGCCGCCCAGCGACCACAACCCGGACATTCCTCGCGGCCTCGAACGACTCATCCTCAAGCTTCTCGCCAAAATCAAAGAGCAAAGACCCTCCTCCGCCGAGGACGTCCTTACCGAGCTAGAACGAGCGGCAACGCAGCCTTCAGCGGTCCCGCCAGCGGAAGCGCCACCCGCTGTTGAGTACTTGCAGCGGCTGGCCCGCGCCCCCTTCGTCGGGCGCAAGCAGGAGATGGATGACCTCAAGGCCGCTTTGGAGCAAGCGCTCACCGGCAAGGGCTCCCTTCATCTGCTCGCCGGAGACCCGGGCATCGGTAAGACGCGCCTGGCCCAGGAACTGGCCCTCTACGCCCGACTTCGGGGGACGAAGGTGCTCCTGGGCCACTGCACCGAGGCCGAAGGTTCGCCTCCCTACCTACCCTTTGTGGAGGTCCTAGAGGCTATCGCCGGCGAACACTCGACGGAGATGCTGCGGGAGCGGCTGGGCGAGGATGCGCCCATCGTCGCCAAGCTGCTGCCTCAGATAGCGAGCCGCCTTCGCGACCTACCCCCGCCACCACAAATTCCCCCAGAGTCCGAGCGGTACATGCTGTTCCAGGCAGTGAGCGCCCTCCTGCGAGGCATCGCTGACGAGTCAGCCCTCGTCCTCATCCTGGAGGATCTACACTGGGCGGACAAGCCTTCCCTTCTCCTCTTGCAGCATATCGCCCGCCAGCTGCCAGGCTCCAACTTGCTCGTGGTGGGTCTCTATCGCGACGTGGAGGTTGACCCCAAGCACCCATTGTCTGGCGTGCTGGCCGACCTCCGCCGCGACCGTCTGTACGAGCGCATCTCCCTTTCCGGCCTGCCGGTAGAGGACGTTCGAGCCCTCATCACCGCCCTCAGCGAGCAAGAGGCGCCGGAGGCGTTCGCGCACGCCCTTTACCAGCAGACGGAGGGCAATCCCTTCTTCGTGGAGGAGACCCTCCGCGACTTGGTGCAGCGCGGTGCTATCTACCACTCCGACGCTGGCTGGGTATCCGATATCACCGTCACCGAGATGCGGCTGCCGGAGGGAGTCAAACAGGCCGTCGGCCGCCGCCTGGACCGCTTGAGCGAAGACTGCCATTCCCTACTGCGCCGCGCAGCCGTGCTGGGGCGGGAGTTCAGCCACGGCCTGCTGGCCCGCCTAACGGGAAAGGGCGAGGAGGAACTACTGGACTTGGTAGAGGAGGCGTTGGGCGCCTTGGTGCTGGAGGAAGTGCGGGGCCGTGAGGCCGCCTACTCCTTTGCTCACGCCCTGACGCGTCAGGCCCTGCTGGAGGGGCTAAGCCGCGCCCGTCGACAGCGCCTCCACCTTCGGGCAGCCGAGGCAATCGAGGCAGCCTACGCGTCGACGCTCCAGGAGCACGCGGCGGAGTTGGCATATCACCTAAGCGAGGCGGGCGAACTGGCCGACCCGGAGAAGACGATCCACTACCTGACGCTGGCCGGCGACCGGGCCATTGGTTCAGCGGCCTTCGAGGAGGCCCTGCGCCACTTCGAGCGTGCCCTCTCCTCGCAGCCGGCTGATGCCCGGCAGAAGAGAGCGGATCTACTGTTCAAGAGGGGCTGGGCCCACCGGAGCCTGGGCCATTGGGAGGAGACGCTGGCCGACTGGCGAGAGTCGCTGACCATCTACGAGGATCTGGGCGACGCGGAGGCGGTGGGACGCGTCTGTGCGGTGATGACCATACAGTTCATCTGGGGTGCACGTTGGCCGGAGGCCCTGGAGGTCAGTCGCCGCGGCCTCGTTGCCCTGGGGGAGCGGGTCAGCCTTGACCGCTGCCGTCTCCTCGCTACCGGCGGCGTCACCCTCAGTCTTGCAGGCTTCCACGATGCGGCCGTCGGCATGCACAGCCAGGCCGTGCCCATGGCCGAGGGACTGGGCGACCAACGCATGCTGGGGGAAGTCCTCGTCCGCAAGACTGCCCACCACTGGTCCTACATGCAGTCCCGGGAGTCGGCCAATAGCGGGCTGCGGGCAGCCGAGCTGCTGCGCTCTGCCGGCGACGTCTGGAATCTGGCCGACGCCCTCTGGTTCACCCAGCACTCCCTGCAGAGCCTGGGACGGCTCGACGAAGTGTCCGAAATCGGCGAGGAGCTGGAGCCGCTTGCCGCCCGCCTGGGCTACCTGTTCGCCCTTCTTATGGCCGAGCGCACCCGCGGGTTTCGAGGCTTCATGCTCACCGGCGACATTGACAAGTACGAGGAGTTTGCCAAGCATGACCTGGAGTTCGGCCGCAGCATCGGCTCTCTCTGGATCTCCAACTCCTACGATTTTCTTGGTCTGGTGCATTTCTGGAGGGGGCGCTGGGAGGAGGCGCTGGAGCATTTCCAGGAAGCCGTCAAGCTGGATCCCCCGGGCGCTATGGCTGGCTGCGTATGCTACCTCTTCCTGGGGAGGGCCTACGCCGGTGACAGGGAGGGAGCCCTCGCCATGCTGGATCAGCAGCGGGACAACCTCCCCCGCCCCGGCCGGGCCAACACCTTCGGCGCCTGGTCGATGCTCTTCGGCGTTGTCGAAGGGCTGGCCGTTCTCGGTGCACGAGATGAGGCGGCAACCCTTCACTCCCTGATGGTGGAAGCCATCGATACAGGTGCCGTTGCGCGCTTTGGTGACTGCAGACTAGTCCAGACCGTGGCTGGCATGGCCGCGGCGGCTGGCGGTCAGTGGGAGAAGGCGGAGGGGCACTATCAGACAGCCCTGCGCCAGGCCCACGACCTGCCGGTGGTCATCGAGCAGCCGGAGGTGCGACGCTGGTACGCCCGCATGCTGATCGACCGCGATGCTCCGGGCGACCGCGACAAGGCCCGCGAACTGCTGAACGAAGCCATCCCCATGTACAGCCGCCTCGGCATGCCCAAGCACGTCGAGATGGCGGAAGCGCTGCTGGAGCAGACCGGGGGTGGCGCGTGAGCCCGCCAAAGGGCATGGATGGAAAACCTGGCGGCGAAGGCGCAGGTCTCGGAACTTTGGGCCAAGCAGGAGAGCAGCCCCTGGAGGCCGCTTTGGTCTCTCAGCAGCCGGAGAGCCTGGGCAAGGAACACTGGCTGGCCGCTGCGGTTGTGACTCTGGGACGTGAGCAGGACAACGACATCGTCCTAGAAAGCTCGCGCGTTTCGCGCCATCACGCCCGGCTTCACTGGACGGGCTCCGTGCATGTTGTGGAAGACCTGGGAAGCAAGAACGGTACCTGGATCAACGACAGACGGCTAGAGGGCCCCGCTCCCCTGAACGACGGCGACACGGTTCGTTTCGGCGACCTGACATTTGCCTTCAGGGTGAAGGGCGCGGCGACAGAGACCGTGTCCCGCACTGACTCCATCCCGCATGAAACCGTGACTATCATGTTCACTGACCTAGAAGGCCACACAGGCCTGTTCGAGAGCCTGGGATCGGAAGCCGTCTACCGGCTTCTGGACGAGCACCTCTCGGTCATGAAGACGCAGGTGGTGCGACATGGCGGGCGCACCATCAAGACCGAGGGCGACGGCCTGCTGGCGAGCTTCTCCAGCGTTCGGCACGCCGTTGACTGTGCCATCCAAATCCAGCAGAGGGTCAGCGGCCTCGAGTCTCCTGCGGGCGGGAAATCCCTGCCGGTGCGCATCGGCATCAACTCCGGCGAGGCGCTGAAGCAGGGCGAAGACTTGGTCGGCCTAGCCGTCGTCAAAGCGGAAAGGATCATGCGCCTGGCCGGCGGGGGCCGCATCTATCTGTCCCAGGTCAGCCGCAGTCTCCTTGGTCCAGCCAACGACCTGCGTATCCTCTCCAGAGGCTGGCATCAACTGAAGGGCCTGTCTCGCAAGGAACGCGTGTTCGAGGTCGCCTGGCGATAGAAGGAACTGCTCGGAAAAATGGGCAAGAGGACAGTAGCCAAACTCGTAGTGCACGTTCCCGGCCTGGAACGAGTCGAGGTGCCGCTAAGGCGCCACGTCCTGAGCCTCGGGCGGGATCCCAAGTGTGACGTTGTGCTGCAGAGCTCGTACGTCTCGCGGCTCCATGCTCGGCTTGAGAAGCGAGAGGGCAGCCACTTCATCATCGACGAGGGTAGCCGAAACGGTACGCAAGTGGACGGGAAGGAACTCTCGGCTCCCGCCCGCCTACACCCTGGAGCCCTGATCACTATCGCCAACGTCGAGATCTGGTACATGCTGGACGTGCCTGCTGATAGGGAGACGGATGAGTGGCCGCCAAGACCAAGCGCCGAGGTCCGAAGAAGCGGACTCCAGCTTTCGGTCGACGAGTCGACACACAGAGTGTGGATAGAGGAGCGAAAGCTCGAAGTCCCTCTGTCACCTCAAGAGTTCGATTTTCTCCACTTGCTCTATTCCCGCAGAGGCACGGTGTGCACACGGCAGGAGATCGGCGCTGCCGTCTGGGGCGAGGGCAGGTACGACTACGCCATGCTCTATCGCCTCGCCCAGAGAGTGAAGCAGAAGATCGAGCCTGACCCGTCGCACCCCCTCTATATCATTAGCCACCGCGGCATCGGCTACGCCTTAGCTATCTAGGCCGCCCTTCCGCCGCGCCACCGGCTAGCCGCTCCTCCAGAGCCGATCACCATCCTCGTTTGTTAGCGAACTGTCAGCATTCTGTCATTGTTTCCTATTCGAGAGGCCCCGTACCATTCGAGGTGAAGCAATTCGACTGGGGGCGCTATTACAGCGCCGGCCTGTGATGGTGCGTTCTCCCGAGGAAGGAGATAGTCATGACCAGGAAGCAGATCGGCGCGATACTAGGTGCGGTAGTGCTGGGGGTAGCCGCCCTCTTCCTCACCCTAGCCGTCCTGCACGTGCTGGACGGCACTGCGCGCGCCCAGACCCTGTTGTTGACCCTCGACACCCCCAACCCCCAGGCGGACGCTCGCTTCGGCGACCCGGTGGCGACAGGGGACGTCAACGGCGACGGCTACGCGGACGTCGTCGTGGGGGCCAACTATGAGCATGTGGGCGGCAACGGGGACCAGGGGCGGGCCTACGTCTTCTCCGGCGCCGACGGCTCCGCCCTCTTCACGCTCAATACCCCCAACCCGCAGGCTAGCGGCTTCTTTGGCGACTCGATGGCCGTAGGGGACGTGAACGGCGACGGCAAGGGCGACATTGCCGTGGGGGCGCCAGGCGAGGATGCCGCTTACGTCGTCCAGGGGCGGGCCTACGTCTTCTCCGGCGCCGACGGCTCCCTCCTTTTCACCCTGGTCAGCCCTAACCCCTCGTACTACACCTGGTTCGGCACCTCGGTGGCGGTGGGAGACGTGAACGACGACGGCAAGGGGGACATCGCCGTGGGGGTGCTCCACGAGGACGTGGAGGGGCGCGTCTACGTCTTCTCCGGCGCCGACGGCTCCCTCCTCTTCACCCTGGATACCCCCAACCCGCAGAGTGACATCGACTTTGGCATCTCGGTGGCGGTGGGCGACGTGAACGGCGACGGCAAGGGTGACGTCGCCGTGGGAGCGGATGAAGAGGACGTGGGCGGCAACACCGACCAGGGGCGGGCCTACGTCTTCTCCGGCGCCGACGGCTCCGTTCTCTTCACCCTCGATATCCCCAACCCGCAGGCCGGCGCCCTCTTTGGCACCTCGGTGGCGGTGGGCGACGTGAACGGCGACGGCAAGGGCGACATCGCCGTGGGGGCGGAAAGCGAAGATGTAGGCGCCAACCCCGCGCAGGGGCGGGCCTACGTGTTCTCCGGCGCCGACGCCTCCCTCCTTCATACCCTGGATACCCCCAACCCGCATCATATCGCCTACTTCGGCGGGTCAGTGGCGGTGGGAGACGTGAACGGCGACGGCAAGGGGGACATCGCCGTGGGGGCATGGGGGGAGAATGTGGATGTGCACCCAGGCGCGGGGCGGGCTCACGTCTTCTCCGGCGCCGACGGCTCCCTCCTCTTCAGCCTGGATACCCCCAACCCGCAGTTGTACAGCAACTTTGGCAACTCGGCGGCCGTGGGGGACGTGAACGGCGACGGCAGGGGTGAGGTCGCCGTGGGGGCATACGGCGAGGACGTGGGCGGCAACACCGAGCAGGGGCGGGCCTACGTCTTCGCCGGCGCCGCGGCCGAGGCCGACCTGTGGAAATTCGACCTGTTCGTCAGGCCCTTCTACTGCGGCGACACCGACATGGACGGCGACGAGGCCAGCGGCGCTCGCGTCCCGGCAGGCACGGGCACCTGCTGCGACGGCGTTGACAACGACGGCAACACCCTCACCGACGGCCAGGACCCCAAGTGCCAGCCCCACATCAATGAGGACCCCCTGGACGACCCGCCTTTGGACAACGACGGCGACGGCTACGAGGGCGAGGACCGGCCTGGAGTTGGGTGCCCCTGGAACGGCGACGACGACTGCGACACCCACGTCGACGAGGACCCCAAGAACGGCTGGGACGACGACGGGGACGGCCGCATCGATGAGGACCCGGCCAACGGCTTCCTGGGCATCGACAACGACCGCGACGGCCTGGTGGACGAGGACGGCGGCGGCCGCTTCGACTGGGACGGCGACACCGAGGTCGACGCGGGCGAGGAGCAGTTTGAGGGCGTGGACGACGACGGCGACACCCGGGTGGACGAGGACCCCCTGGACAGCCCTGCCAAGCTGTGGATCGACGGGCAGCCCAAGCTCCACGAGGCCCACTACCTGGTCAAGGAGGTCCTGCTCAACAACGGGCCCACGTCACCCGTGACCGCCGTGGACACCACCGAGCTGGACGCCCCCGCTTACCGGGCCGACCTCAAGGAGGACGGCTTCACCACCTGCAACGACGGCCTGGACAACGATGGGGACACCTTGTTCGACAGCAACGACCCCCAGTGTCTCAACCCCCACATCGGGGAAGAGGCCCCCGGCCTCCACGCCTGCAACGACGGCAAGGACAACGGCGCGAGCTGGGGCCTGGGGGACGGCCTCAAGGACGAGCTCGACATCGACGACTGCGGCAGCGGCAGCGAGGTGTCGGTGGAGTGCGAGTCGCCGGGCGACGTTATTAGCGTCAAGGGCGGCGTCCCCTGGTACATCAAGCCGCCCAGCAACAGCCCCCTGACGCAGCAGTACTGCCCGGAGTACTTCGACCCCGGCCACTCGAACAAGTGCGTGCCCTGCAAGATCCCCAAGGGCGTCGGCCCCATCGACATGCCGTGCATGATGGTGACCATCCCGCTGCCGTGGATGCCCGGCTACTGTGTTGCGGCGGACAGCGTGCCGGGCGTGGAGAAGGAGCTGGAGCTCCACCGGCCGGTGATGCTGACCACAGGCGTCGAAGTGATCGAGGAGCACCAGCTCGACGTGGCCTGCGATGAGTGGACCAGCCTCCACCCGTTCAGCATCTACAACGTGCTTGAGCCGCCAGAGGAGATCACCGACCCCGACCTCGACAACAACCAGAAGGGGACCCGCATGCTGGTGGCCTGCACCGCCTACACGCACGGCTACCTGACCGACGTGTCGGGCCCGATCCCCCCCCGGAACTTGTACGTGACCTACGCCGACACAAGCCCGGTGATCGTGAATGCCAACAACGGCGAAAGCTCAGTGCAGGACTTCATCGTCACCCTGGAGGCGCGGTCGCCCGGCCTGGGCATCGGCGGCCCCGAGGGCCTGAAGGACACGGACGGCGACGGCTGGGCGGACAACGTGGAGGGCATGCTGTACTCCGACCCCGAGAATAAGGTTGCGTGGAGCACGCCGGAGAGCATTCATGTGCCAGACAGTTGCAACGACGGCGAGGACAACGACGGCATCTGGGGCAAGGACGCCGCCGACCTTAAGTGCGTTGACACCGATGGTGACGGCTTCTCCGACGGGGAGGAGTACATGTTCGGCTCCAACCCGTTAGACCCCAGCAAGACGCCCGAGCACATGCACTTCCCCTGGACCTGCGACGACGGCGTGGACAACGACGGCGACGGCGGCACGGCGTGGGGTAGCTGCGACGACGCGGGCTGCCCCGCCTATGAGGGTGACGCGGAGGGCGACGGACCCGATGCCGACACGTGGGATGACTGCAGTATCCAGCAGCTCCAGGCCATCCGGCCGCCGGTGATGTGCGCCGCCGGCTGGATGGCGGCGGCGGGCGCCACCTACGATATCAAGATCGCCGGCAACGGCGACCTGAGCGTGGCCATCAACATACCCGTGCTCGGTTTGGCCCCGGACGAGACTCGCCCCGTGGCCGGGGAGTCGGTCTTCAACTGCTTCCAGCCGGGAAACTACCCCGAGCAGAAGATCTTGGCCAGCATCCGGCCGGCCAACCCCCACGTGGTCGACCCGGGCCCGAGCGAGCCGCTTCAAACGTCGTTCACCGGCGAGGCCAGCTGCATTGGGGGCAACGCTGACCTGGTGGTGCAGGACTGGATGTTCGGCCCCGCTCCCTCCTACATCCTGCCTATCTGGGAGTGGGAGCACTGGCAGACCACGAAGGTCATCTACAACGCCGGGCCGATGGACATGGACGCCGAACAGGTGCGGGTGCGCAAGGAGATGAATGTGCCAGCCGGGTCCTGCATGGGCTACGTGAGCGTTGGCTACGAGGAGGAAACGATCGGCATTGCCGCGGGAGCGTTCTACAAGATCAACGACGGGAACTGGCACTTTGGCCCCGCTGAGCTGGTGCAGGATGGCGTGAACCTCAAGGTGGGAGATAAGGTCTACGTGGCGGACCCCGGAGGGGCCGTGCCCGAGACCACGCCGGAGCTGTCCGCCTGGTTCCTCCTGCCCTATCCCATACCTGCGTACTCGACCGCGCTTGCCGAGGAGGACATGGGCGTCATGTGCTGGCAGGTGGGCAACTATCCCTTCTTCTTCAGCAACCAGGTCACCCTCATCGACTACCCGAACACCTGCGACCCCACCGTGGGCAACATCAGCAGGGACCTCATGGTGGAAGCGCACGCGCGGACCTGCAGCGTGACGGGCGACACGGACTACGATTCGTTCGCGGACAACGTCGAGTGCTACCTGGACACCGACCCGCTGGACGCCTGCCCGGACAAGACCGGCACCGGCGGGCGCTGCCCCGGCGCGGACTGCGACGGCGATGACGCCTGGCCGCTGGACGTTGACGTCACCCAGGACATCTCCGTCACCGGCGACGTCTTCAACTATGTCGGCCGCATCGGCGCGTCGCCTGGCGGCGACCCCCGGTGGTTGCAGCGCTTGGACCTCGACATGGACAGCGCCCTCAGCGTCACCGGCGACGTGTTCATGTACGTTGGCAAGATCGGATCGACCTGCACGTAGGGCTTAGCGAACGAGCGTAGGACAAGGAGCGAGGCCTCCCGGCGGGAGGCCTCGCGCGCACGTGCTGCCGTACGTGGCGATGATCGGGAAGAGCTCCGCGTAGGGCGCCGTGCGTCTTACGTGAGGTAGACGCCACCCGCGGCCTCGACGAGGGTCTGTTTCACCCTCTTGGTGCACCCCGAAAACCTCTCCCCGAGAAGTGCAGGGCTCGGTCCTTCGACCGAGCACCACAGCTTCATTCTGCTTGGAGCGGGAGACGGGGATCGAACCCGCGACAGCCTGCCTGAGAAGCAGGTGCTCCGGATTGTCAAGCACGAAGTTGTGGCCATGGCAGTCGGGTGGGCACCCAACAGGCTCAAGGCTGGCCCAAGTAGCTCACCGCGTCAACCGTCTGGATACGGATGACATTTCGGCACCCCACAGCCGAATCCCCTCGTGACTTGAAATTCGCTGACGAGGGGATTCTATCTTGACCTGTCGGCACCCGCAATAGGCGACCAGCACACTGCCCTTAGGGCGCATTTCCCACAGCTATCCGCGAGCACGGAAGCCAGCCGGGCCAGCCAGACTCGCCTTCAGAAGGGATAGTCTAGAGATTCATCTCGTAAGCACCCTTTAGGGCGTGCACGTAATCGCGCCAGACGCGCTCATAGCGTTCGTCATCCACCGCCGGCTTTCTTATCATCTTCAGGCAACGGGCCGCCTGTTGCGCATTACAGCTCGGCTTGCTGTACAGCTGTAGCGCGAACTTTGAGAAGTCACGCACAAAGCAATCGAAGATCTGGTCGACGACGTCGGCGGGGACATCGTAGATGCGAGCGTTCTCGAGGATGAGTTGCCCGTAGGCGACTAACGTGAATATTTCGCCAACGGTCAGAAGGAAATCAGTGTCGCGTCTCTGGCCCTCATCAGGAGGCACCACGGCGAGCATCTCTGAGAAAACGGCGGTCTGCTCGCGGAGAATGTTGACGTTGGGCAGATCCCAATCGCTGTAGGCGATGTTGTAGTCGTGGAATCGGATATCGCCCATGCCCTTCGCGGGGCCCTGCTGGAACAGATAGTCGTCGTTCTTTGGTTCAGAGCGCTGACCGATGTTGGCGTACTCAGTGGAGTTGAAGAAATAGTTGGCTATGAACTTCAGGATGAGGGCGATGTTCACGTGGACCGTACCCTCAAGCTTCGGCAGGGCGCGGATGTCCATGGCGGCGCTCTCGAAGTACATGTCTCTCTCGAAACCCTTTGCCGCAATCACATTCCAGAGCAAGTCTATGACTTCTTCCCCCTGCGTTGTCACCTTCATTTTCACCACTGAATTGTAGAGGAGATAGCGCCTGTCGTTCGGCGAAGCGACTCGCATATAGTCGGCGGCCCGGAGCGTGAAGAGCTTCATCGCCACCAGGCGGGCATAGGCGTCGGTGAACATCTGCTTGACGTGCGGGAAATCCGTAACATACATGCCGTAGAGACGGCGGTTGGCGGCATGATTGATCGCCTCGTAGAAGGCGTGCGTCGAGATGCCGATGGACGCCGCGCCCAGGTTGAACTTGCAGATATTGACGGTGTTGAGAGCGCTATCCCAGGCCTCCCGTCCCTTTGAGAGTATCTCTGCCTCGCCTATTGGGTAGTCGCGCAGGGCGAAGGCCGCGACATAGGATTGGGAGGCGGTAACGTTCTTCAGCAGCTCGTAGTTGGGCTTCGCGAAATCAGCCACGAAGAATACGTAGTCCCCGGTGTCCGCCATCTTCCCGAAGGTCGAGACCATGGGAGCGACATTGCCATTGCCGATGTAGTACTTCTCCCCGTTTGCTCTGTAACTCCCGTCGGGCTGAGGCGTGAGAGTCATCTCCGTTGAGTAGATATCCGCGCCGTGCTGGCGCTCAGACAGACCGAAGGCGAATACTGCCCCGTCTTTCAGAAGTTGCGCCGCGCGGCGCTTCGCTTCCTCGTTCTGGCTCATCCAGATAGGGCCGAGGCCGAGTGTGGTGACCTGCCAGGTGTACCAGTATTGGAGCCCGTAGAATGCCAGAATCTCGTTGAAATCCACATTGCGGAACGTATCCCAGCGCGAGTCCGCGTCTCCGTACTTGGGAGGGGTGAGCAAGGTGGCGAAGATCTTCTCGTCCTTCACAAACTTGAGAAAGTCATCGTACCAGACCCGCTGGTGAGCGTCCTCCTTAAGCCGTTTCTTCCCCTTCTTCTCGAAGAAGTCGATCGTGCTAGCCATGACCTCCAGCGAGCGCTCGTCTGGGTACCGTCGGCTGAGCTTCCTCGGATTCAGTAGAATCATTGCCGGGCCCCCCTCCATAGCTGCTGTCGAGTTAAGCCTTATCAAGGCGCCAGCGCCTCGAACCCCAATTCTACGGCAGCCAGCGCCGCCGATCTAGCCGGAATTCCCCATTTCAACCTGTTGACGCCCAAATGGGGACCGCTCACGACGAACTGAACTGTAATTTCCGCTTCGTAGCGTGTCAACCTTCTCCTCTCTGCCAATGAAAGGGCGGTTTTCTTGTACGCCCATCCTATTGTGACCTGGCATCCTAGCCTGCCTGGAAAGCAGGAGGCCGCCCGTGGGCGGCCCTCGCCATGCATGCGTTGTGACATCTAATCGGGGCTGGAGCGGGAGACGGGAATCGAACCCGCGACAACCTGCTTGGAAGGAAGAAGGTCACCCCTCA
>Ga0315280_10004613_pt1 | contig 20208 bp, 18 predicted proteins | sample YL17G06_40_MG_FD_203697 | JGI IMG/M metagenome (GOLD analysis project Ga0315280, IMG submission 203697) | Sediment microbial communities from Yellowstone Lake, YNP, Wyoming, USA - YL17G06_40 | ecosystem: Environmental > Aquatic > Freshwater > Lake > Sediment | place: USA: Wyoming | collected... | reverse complement strand
TCCTGGCCGCCAATATTATGGGAAAAGGGGGAGTAACCTCCCGCCTGATCCGCTTCGTCAACACCCTGATTGGACACTTTCCCGGTGGGCTGGGAATCTGCACCGTGATGACCTGTCTCCTCTTCGGGGCCATTACTGGCTCCAGCGCCTCCACAGTCGTAGCTGTCGGAGGAATTATGTACCCGGCCCTGATCAAATCGGGCTACGATGCCCGCTTCTCCCTGGGTGTGGTCACCTCCTCAGCCCTCTTGGGGATGATCATCCCCCCCAGTAATGCGATGATTATTTATGGGTCGGTCTCTAAGGTCTCCGTAGGGGCGCTGTTCATGGCCGGTTTCGGGGCTGGGATCATTTTTGCCCTTAACTATGCTATCTATTGCTATTTCCATGCCCGAAAGAAAAAAATTCCCCTCCAACCCCGGGCAACCTGGGCCGAGACCAAAAAAGCCGGTAAAGAAGCTATCTGGGGACTGGGGATTCCTTTCATCATCCTGGGGGGGATCTACAGTGGCGTTTTTACACCGACAGAATCTGCCGCGGTCGCTGTAGCTTACGCCATGTTTGCGACCCGCTTCATTTATAAAGAACTCTCCTTTAAAGACATCTGGCAGATCAGCCTCGATTCGGCAATGGTGACCGCCCGCGTCCTGATCATGGTCGCGGCAGCTACTCTCTTTTCCTGGCTGCTCACTGTCCAGGGAATCACGCATCAGATTGTGGAGCCGGTTGTCGCCATGAAACCCCCGTACTGGGCAGTGCTGGCTTTCTCCAACCTCAGCATGCTCGTTGCCGGTATGTTTGTGGATGTCTTCTCCAACATCCTGATCCTCTGCCCGCTCCTTCTCCGGCTGGTAACGGATGCTGGAATCAGCGAACTCCACTTCGGAATCGTGGCCGCGGTCAACTCCGACATGGGAAACATTACTCCCCCCTTCGGCCTGAACCTCTTCGTGGCCAGCGGAACCTTCCATAAGAGCTATTTGGAGGTGGTGCGGGCGGTAGTTCCCTGGCTTATCCTGGCGATCATCAGTCTGATGATCATTACCTATGTTCCGGAGATTTCCCTCTGGCTTCCGAAGAAGCTCTACCCGGGGATCAAGTAGGTTTTCTCAACAACCCTCGCTGCGCACTTTGACACCGGTCAGTTCTTCCCATTGAGTGATCACCACCGGGTAATATTTTTTGCCTTTTCCTGCAGCCCGGGCGCTTTCATAAGCCTGCATGGCCAGGGCGCCGAATGGAAGGGGGACATGCAAGCTCTTTCCCGTCTCCAGGGCCAGCCCCAGGTCCTTCATCATGTAGTCAACCGGAAACCGTCCTTCTGCAAAAATTCCTTTCAACACAGATTTTCCGACCATGTTCTTCAAGGCGAAGCTTCCGGCTGAACCTTCGCAAAGGGCTTCATACAACAGGTCGGGCTTCACTCCTGCCTTTACCCCCAGGACGAGGGATTCGGATAGAATCGCCATGGTCCCGGCCAAAATCAGGTTGTTGACCATTTTCACCACATGACCGCACCCCACGCCACCTACGTGGAAGATGTCTGTGCCCATGGCTTTCAAGACTTCCAGGTATTCCCCGTAGACCTTCTTATCTCCTCCTACAAAAATGCTTAGCGTTCCGGCTTCAGCCGCCGGCACTCCTCGGGCCACAGGAGCATCCAACATCCTGGCCCCTTTGGCTGTTAGGGCTTGGGCGACCTCCCGGCTGGTAAGGGGATCAATCGTGCTCATTTCGATTAATGTGCACCCGGCCTTGATGCCTTCGATCACCCCTCCCTTTCCCAGAACGGCAGCCCGTACGTCCGGGGGGGCTGGAAGGATGGTGATGACGACTGGACAGGTCGCGGCCACCTCTTGGGAAGACCCGCAGGCCCTGGCTCCCTGGGTTCTCAGGGGTTTCATCTTCTCTTGGATGATGTCGTAAACCCACAGAGAAAACCCCTTCTGGATCAGGTTTAAAGCCATGGGCTTTCCCATGGCTCCCAGGCCGATGAATCCGATTTCTTTTACCATGAAATCCTCCTTTTCATTCTTTCTTCTCTCCCGGGTGTCTGAGCGTCGGGATTGGTCTTATCAGTTTTTTGGTATATGGAAGGGTTAGGTCAGGTCCTCCCAATGGACGACGTTTTCCAGGGGATCGCGGTTGCTGCGAAATCGATTGATCACGGCCTCCCCATCCGGATGGCCGATGGCGATGGCCACCAGGATTTTCTTTTCCTCGGGGATGGGCACGTATTTCCGGATGATGTCCGGATAATGCACCCCGGAGTGCTGAATACACGTCCCCAGACCTTTGGCGGTAGCCAGGAGGCAGATGGTCTGGACGAAGCAGCCGCAGTCGAACAGCGAATAATCCCCCAGGCTGGCATCAAGGCAGAGAAAGATCACCTGGGGGGCATCGAAGAATTTATACATGGACAGGGCAAAAGCTCTCCTTTTCTCTTTATCATGGCGGTCGATGCTTAGGAGCCCGAAAAGCCGCTTGCCATTATCGCGCATCCGGTTCAGGTAGGCATCTTTCCACGTCTCCGGAAGCTTGAAATCCGACCGGGAGGGTCTCCCATTCGCCCCCTCTGCATACAGTGCCTGGCCCAGTTTCTTAAGAGTTTCTCCCCCCACCGCCCAGCATTCCCACGGCTGGGTGTTGATTGCTGAAGGAGCCCGGAGGGCGGCTTGCAAAATTTCCTGAAGTATCGCCCGGGGAACTGGATCGGATTTGAACTTCCTGATGCTCTTTCTCTCCTGGATGACTTGCAAAAGTTCCATAGAGTTACGGACCTCCTCGTTCATTTAAATTTAGCTCTTTGAGCCCCGAAGGGGAGTCAATAAGAATTGATTCGCCCGGCCCAGGCATGGACATCTCGGATGAGCTTCTCTTCGTCAAGGGTGAGGAGTTTTCGCTTGCCCATCACGGCCCGGCCTTCAATAATGACCGTTTCCACGTCCCCCCCACCCGCGGCATAAACAACCTGAGAGTAAGGATTATAGAGCGGAACCAGGTGGGGCTTATTCAGGTCAATGACAATCACATCCGCTCGTTTCCCTTTTTCGATGGAACCGATTCGCTCCTCCAGTCCCAGGACCCTTGCCCCCCCAATTGTAGCCATCTCCAGCACCACCCGAGCCTCCATCACAGTGGGGTCATCTCGAAAAACCTTATGTAACTTAGCCGCTGTATCCATCTCGGCAAACATGTCCAAATTATTATTGCTTGCCGGCCCATCTGTACCCAAGGCCACCTTGGCCCCGGCGGCCAGTAAAGCCGGGATCGGGGCGACCCCGCTGGCCAGCTTCATGTCACTTTCGGGATTATGGGCCACGCCCACCTTACGGCAGGCAATTAACTGAATATCCTCTTCCGTCAAATGAATGCAATGAGCGGCGATGACCGCATCTCCTAAAACGCCGAGACTCTCCAGGTAGGCAACCGGCGTCAAGCCGCATTTTTTCCTCATATCCTCCGCTTCCTTTTTGGTCTCCGATAAATGGATGTGAAAAGGGACGAGGTATTTTTGGGAAATCGTCTTGGCCGCCTTTAATACTTCGGGGGAACAAGCATAGCAAGAATGAGGGGCGACCGCGACCATGATTAATGGTTCATGACGCCATTTCTCGATGAGCCATTCCGTATATTTTAAACCCTCCTGGGGAGTTTGCTTGTTTGGGGTAGGGAAATCAAGCAAGCCCTCGCCTACAACAGCTCGAATGCCAGCCGCCCGGGCCACTTCGGCCACTTCATTTTCAAACAGGTACATATCATTGAAGGTCGTGGTGCCCGAACGAATCATCTCGGCAATGGCCAGAAGTGTCCCCAGGCGCACCGCCTCGCCGTTCATGTACTTTGCTTCTGCTGGCCAGATATGCTTTTCCAACCATTCTTGCAGGGGCAGATCATCCGCCAGACCGCGAAAGAGCGCCATGGCGGCATGGGTGTGAGTATTGATCAAACCGGGCATGACGATCTTGCCCGTAGCATCGATTGTTTCCTTGGCCCTGAACCTGCCCTTCAAAGCATCCCCTGCCTCTACAGCAATAATCATCCCGTCCTTGATCACAACAATGCCGCCTTCCAGGGTTGTTTTGCAGAGATCCATGGTTATGACAGTCCCGCCAGCAATGACGATATCCACCGTTTCCCCATTCATAGCAAAACCTTTCCGATGATCATTTTCTCCAGAGGTCACAGAGAACCAGAGTTAAGGGGAAGGAGCAGAGAATAGGCAACTTCATACGGAAGAAGAAAACGAATCCAGAAGTTCTGGCTTGACCGGCAGTCGCTGGAAGATGCGCTCCTCCAGCCTGAGACTCTTACGCTCTAAATCTTCCAGCCAGGCCAGAGCTTCAGGACTTTTCCCGTACCGCTCCTTGAGGTCCCGGAAGCGCTCGCCCAAGGAAACGACCGCCGTGTGCTGTACGCGTTTATCCGCATAATGAACCAGTTCCACTTCCGTGAGGCGGTCTGGGGGAGTTCCATCGTCCAGGATCACGTGTTGCCGAACGATCTCGGCCACCTCTGGATACCCCAAACGCGATAGCAGGGCTGCCCCAGCCCGGGAATGGTTTTCCTCCGTATTCCTGCTCTCCATCTTGGCGATGTCGTGCAGCAGGGACCCGGCTGCCACCTTGGCGCAATCCAATCTCTCCCCGTTGCCATTAAGGGCCCGGCAAAGGGAAAGGGCCAGGCGGTGCACGACCCGGCTATGCTGAATGATATGCTCCGGGACATGATATTCCTGCAAAAGGGTAAGACATTCTTCTTCGGTCAGGGCCATCCGGTTCTCCAAAATTATGGTAGCATCCTTCGCCCCCCCGATCAATAAGTGAATCGAGAAACTGGCTTTCCTTGCCCCCTTTATCTTTTAAAGAATTCTTATTCGTGGTCCGGGGGTTCGGGGCGATGAGCGCGGGCAGCATCGGCCGGGAAGAAGCCTCTGGCATAGGGCCCAGCCGTGCCCCCGCAGGATGAGGCGGGGGGTCTTTTCCCGCCCCCATCCAGGGAACGACCAACGCCTCATGATGCCAAGCAAAGCACCCTGAACCCCCGGGCCCGGGAGGATCATCCGGCGCCGGGTCCGGGCGAGGAGGCGCTTCGCTTGGCAAAAAAGGCAGCTGTTCTTGCATTGCCCGGAGCTTACCTTCTGCCGTTTCAACAGGTCAATACGCTTTTTCCGCTCTCATTCTACGGAGAAAAAGTGAGGGGTTGCAAGAAAGGCTCATCCGACCGATTTGCTTGCGCTCAGCGCCTCCCCGCCTGGAAGCGGCAAATCATTCCGAATTCCTGAACTAAAATGAAAAGTGAGGGTGGGCAAGACTGGCTTTCCGGTTGACTTATGGATATATTCTTGCTATTTTTATTATGAAATCCACAAAATTCTTGCCAGGTTATGATGACGAGAGTAAAATCAAAAATTTCCCGGTTTTAAGCCCGCTTTACTGACCGAGGTCTGCATGAAGGTGCAAATCGAGAACACCAGCCCCGTTGAAAGAAAGATCCTCTTCGAAATCCCCAATGAGGTGGTCTCTCAAGAGATGGAGTCCTCCTACCGGTCGTTGAACCGGCGCGTGAAGTTCAAAGGATTCCGCCCTGGAAAAGTTCCCCGATTGATTCTGGAGCGCTACTATAAAAACCAGGTCGAGGAGGAGGTCTTCTCCAAGCTGATGACGGAATCTTACGAGAAGGCGGTGGAGGAACACCACTTGACGCCGGTGGCCCCCCCCACAGTGACCGACCGCACCTTCGAGGCCGGGAAGGAATTTAAGTATACGATGACGGTGGAGATCAAACCCGAGGTCATTGTCGAAGGATACCTGGGGCTGGAGGTGGAGAAGGAAATGGTCAGCGTCTCCGAGGAGGAGGTGAAGGCCCAGCTCAAGATTCTGCAGGAAACCCACGCTCAACTGAAATCCCTGGAAACCAAGCGCCCCATCCGGGAAAAGGACTTCGTCCTTCTTGATTTTGAGGGGAGCTTTTCCGGCAAGACTTTGGAGGGATGGAAGGCCAACGACCACCTTGTGGAGGTGGGATCGAAAACATTGGTCGGAGGCTTAGACCTGCAATTGATCGGCTTTTCCATAGGAGAAGAGAAAGACATCCCCATCACCCTGCCCGAGACGTATGCCCGAAAAGAACTGGCTGGCAAGGAGATCAAAGTCCACTTGAAGGTCAAAGAGATCAAAGAAAAAATCCTTCCCTTGCTGGACGACGAATTTGCCAAAGATGTGGGGGACTACAATACCCTCGAAGAACTGAAAACCCATCTGCGCAAGACTGTCGAGGAGCAGAAGCAAACCGGGGCCAGCCAAGCTGCCAAGGAGAAGCTCCTCAGCGCCCTGGTGGAAAAGCAGGCTTTCCCAATTCCCCAAAGCATGGTTCAACATCGGGTACAAACCCTTATCGCCAGGACCGAGCAACGCTTGGCTCAGCAGGGGATGAAGCTCGAGGAGGCCGGCCTGGATCAGGAAAAACTCCGCCAGTCCTTCCTGGCAACGGCCGAGAAAGAAGTACGCGGCAGCCTGATCCTGGAGAAGATTGCCGAGATGGAAAAGCTCTCAATCAGCGAAGCCGAGCTGGAAGGGAAGCTCGAGGAGATCGCCGCCCAGGTTAATCAGCGCCGGGAAGCGGTGAAGAATTATTACCTGAAGAAGAACCTCCTGGAGGACCTCCGGGCGCAGATGCTGGAGGAAAAAACGCTTGATTTTCTGCTGAGCAAAGCTAAAATTAAAGAAGGAGCGAGCGTTCCCCCAAAGGAGCCGCAGAGCGCTCGCCCGGAGGAGGTTGAATGACTCTCATTCCCATCGTTGTAGAACAGACCTCCCGGGGCGAACGAGCCTATGACATATATTCCCGTCTTCTCAAGGACCGGATCCTCTTCATTGGCACGCCCATCGATGACTATGTGGCCAACCTGGTGATTGCCCAGCTTCTGTTCCTGGAAGCCGAAGACCCGGATAAAGATATCCACCTTTACCTCAACTCCCCGGGAGGACTGGTGACATCGGGCTTGGCCATCTATGACACCATGCAATACATTAAACCCAAGATCTCTACCCTCTGTATGGGCCAGGCCGCCAGCATGGCCACTGTTCTTCTGGCTGCCGGCGACCCCGGAAAGCGTTTCGCCCTGCCCCACTCGCGCATCCTCATTCACCAGCTCATAGGGGGATTCCAGGGACAGGCCGCGGACATTGCCATTCATTCAAGAGAGATCCTGCGCATGAGGGACGAGATCAACCAGATCCTCGCCCGCCACACCCGACAGCCCATCGAAAAGATCGAGAAGGACTCGGATCGAGATTTTTTTATGGACGGCATGCAGGCCAAGGAGTACGGGTTGATCGACGAAGTCATCTTCAAGAAAGAAGCCCCCAAAGGCGAATGATCCTAAGAAAGTCCCCCCATGGCTGATCGAAAAGGGCAGGAGCGCATGGGTACTCTTTTCTGCTCCTTCTGCGGCAAGAGCCAGGAAGAAGTGAAGAAGCTCATCGCCGGTCCGGCCGTTTACATCTGCGACGAATGCGTCGGTCTTTGCAAGGACATCATCGCCGAAGAGGTCGAGAAAGAGGAAGCCGCCCTGCGGAAGCTGGCTGTCCCCAAGCCCCCGGAGATCAAGAACATCCTCGACCAATATGTCATCGGCCAGGAGCGCGCCAAGAAGGTCTTGGCTGTGGCTGTCCACAACCATTACAAGCGCATCGACTCCCGTTTGGAACTCGACGGGGTGGAGCTGCAAAAATCTAACATTCTCCTTGTCGGCCCAACGGGCTCGGGCAAAACCCTTTTGGCTCAGACTCTGGCCCGCATCCTCAACGTGCCCTTCACCATTGCCGACGCCACCAGCCTCACGGAGGCAGGGTATGTCGGGGAGGATGTGGAGAACATCATTCTCAACTTGCTCCAGGCCGCCGATTACAACGTGGAAAAAACTCAGCGAGGGATCGTCTACATTGACGAGATCGACAAGATCTCCCGCAGATCGGAGAACCCCTCGATCACCCGTGACGTCTCCGGCGAGGGTGTGCAGCAGGCCCTGCTGAAAATCATCGAAGGGACCGTGGCCAGCGTCCCACCCAAAGGGGGGCGGAAGCATCCCCAGCAGGAGTTCATCAAGGTGGATACGGGCAACATTCTCTTCATCTGCGGGGGGGCCTTCGTCGGTCTGGAGAAGATCGTCGAGCAGCGCATCGGCTCCAAGGTCATGGGCTTCGGCGCGGACATCAAGAGCCACTCGGAAAGGCGTTTGGGGGAGCTGCTCTCGGCCGTGCAACCCGAGGATTTGCTCAAGTTCGGTTTCATCCCGGAACTCATCGGCCGCCTGCCGGTCATCGCCACCCTGGACGACTTAAATGAGGCTGCCTTGATCTCCATCCTGCGGGAGCCGAAGAACGCCTTGATCAAACAGTATCAGAAGCTCTTCGAGTTCGAGAAGGTCAAACTGCGCTTTACCGAGGGGGCTCTCACGGCCATCGCCAAGGAGGCGCTGAAACGCAAATCCGGAGCCCGGGGGCTGCGGGCGATCCTGGAATCCATCATGCTGGAGATTATGTACGAGTTACCCTCGCAGAGCAACATCAAAGAATGTATCATCAGCGAGGAAACCATCCTGAATAAAGAGAAGCCCATTGTCCTTTACGAAAAGAAGGCGGAGTCAGCATGAAAGCCCTCTCCTGATCCCCCTTCTGCTGGCAGACGTTCACCGAAGACCCCCTTTCTCAGAAATCTGCGAAAATTTCCTTGACAAAAAAAATTCAACTTGGTAGATAATAAAAGAACAGGAATGATCTTTCCCAAGAGAGGAGGGCACGGGCATGACCAAAGTCGATCTGATCGACTCTATGGCGAGTAAAGCGGATATCTCTAAAGTTGCTGCCGAGAAGGCCCTAAGCGCATTCATTGGAAGTGTCACCGCCGCCCTGAAGAAAAAGGACAGAGTCACCTTAGTTGGGTTTGGATCCTTTGAGGTCTCCCGACGGGCTGCCCGCAAAGGAAGGAACCCCCAGACCGGCGAAGAGATCCGTATCCAGGCAGCGAACGTGCCCAAGTTCCGGCCTGCCGCTGCTCTGAAATCAGCTGTGAAATGAGGTTTTGAAAATCTCCGCCCAAGGGCTTTCCCGCGAAGATCCTCCGTCACTCCCCAAGCGGATGAGAAGATAATTTTTTTTAAAGCGGGGAAAAATTTAATTCTCAGGGCGGATAGCTCAGCGGGAAGAGCGCCCGCCTTACACGCGGGAGGTCACAGGTTCAAACCCTGTTCCGCCTACCGGGGTCGTAGTTAAGCTGGTTTATAACGCCGGCCTGTCACGCCGGAGGCCGCGGGTTCGAATCCCGTCGACCCCGCCAGTCTGAGGAATGTCCCTTGTAATAAAGAAGCATTACAAGGGACATTTTGCATGCTTCCACTTTTTATTGAGGAAATAAACCAATGAAAATCTTACTCATCCAGCCTTCCCAAGAACGGGGACTTGGCTTCCGGCGTCTGGCCATTGTCGAGCCGTTAGGTCTGGAGGCGATCGCTGGCAGTCTGCCCGAGCACCAGATCAAAATTTTGGACCTGCGACTGGAGAATCAGTTGCCCAAAGTCCTGCAAGACTTCCAGCCGGACTTCTGCGGGATCAATTGTTCTTTCACCATCGACGTCTACCAGACCCGGGAGATCGCCACAGTCATTAAAGCTTGGCGCCAGAATGTCCCTGTCTTCATCGGCGGCCATCACGCTTCTCTTTCCCCCGAGGATTTCTTCTGCCCGGCCGTCGATGGGGTGGTCATCGGTGAGGGAGAAACCACCGCCCGCGCCCTCATCCAGGCATTGGAGGGCGGGGAAGACTTGGGCTCGATTCCGGGGCTGGCCCTGAATGAAGCCTCGAGAATTCGCTACACACCCGAGCGTCCCCTGATTCTCAACCTCGACGAGCTCCCCTTCCCAGCGCGCCACCTCACCCATCGCTACCGGTACCATTACTATCTGGGTTTCCAAAAACCCTTCTCCATCATGGAGACGGCCCGCGGCTGCCCCTACCGCTGCGATTTCTGCAGCGTCTGGAAATTCTTCCAGGGGAAATGTCGCCTGAAGAGCCCGGAACGCGTCCTGGACGAGATTAAAACCATTCGGGATAAGTTCATCTTCCTGGCGGATGACAATTTCCTTCTCAGCGTGCCCCGGGCCAAGCGCATCGCCCAGCTTGTCATCGAGAACAGGATCAAGAAACACTTCATGTTCCAGGCGCGCAGCGATTCCATCGTCCAGCACCCGGAGGTCATTCCTCTCCTCAGGAAGGCCGGGTTCTGGAAGGTCTACATCGGCTTCGAGAAAATCGATGAGGAGGCTCTCAACCTACTAAACAAACATAACTCCGTTCAGAACAACGAAGAGGCCCTGAAGATTCTCCGGGCTCATGGGATGGAGGTTATCGCCTCCTTCATCATCGACCCCTCTTTCCAGGAGAAGGACTTCCACCGCCTGCGCCAGTACATCCTGGACCGAAAGCTCTACTCCCCCTCCCTGACCATTCTCACCCCCCTTCCGGGCACAGAGCTCTTTAGCCGCGTCAAGGAGAAATTGGTCACCAGCAATTACGAGCTTTTCGACTACGTCCACGCAGTCCTCCCTACAAAGCTGAAGCTGGACGATTTTTACCGCGAGTTCACGGAGCTATATAAGACTGGCTACGCCTGGTCTCAGATCGGCTGGGAGGGCGCCGCAGCCATCCTGCGGAATGCCTTTGCCGTCTCCCATCTCGTTTTAATGCTGCGCTCGGCATTGGATTCGGTAAATCCGCAAAACTATCTGGCCGGCCATGACCGGAAAGTGGCCATCTGAGGATCTTTCAGGGATTGCCCGGGTCTTTTGAGCCTCCGTAGAGCAGGCGGTAAACCCGGGCGCTGCCAACGACCCGAATTACATAGTTACGCGTCTCCGCATAAGGAATGTTCTCTAAAAATTCATCATCTCTGGCCGAGGGAGTATTGGCCATCCATTCCCGGACCAACTGGGGGCCGGCATTGTAAGCAGCCAGGGCCAGGATCTCCCTCCCCCCGAACTCTTCCAGAAGCCTGGTGAGGTAAAAGCTTCCCAGGCGCAGGTTCATCCCGGGGTCGAAGAGCAGTTTGTCGGAATAAGGGTGAACCTTCATCTGCTGGACCAACTGTTGCGCCGTGCTGGGAAGGACCTGCATCAATCCCCGGGCCCCGGCAGGAGAGATCGCCTGGGGGTTAAACTGGCTTTCCTCCAGGATGACGGCGCATAGAAGAGCTGGGTCCAGGTTCCTGTCCTTTGCGTAGTGGTTGATCCATGACTCATTCCCAAAGGGATAGGCCAACAGATAGAGACTTATTCGGTCCTCCGAGGGTCGACCGGCCAGGGGCCTGATGTTAAAATTCTTCCGCACTAAAGCAGCCGACCGATAATACTCCCCCACCTCCCGGTAGAGGTGGGAAATTTCCATGAGTGTCTCCTCCGCCGCTCTTCCTTCTTCTTCGGCGGCCTCCAGCTCCTCCATGGCCAAAGAAAGGAATCCCAGCCGAGTGAGAAACCTCCCCTTTTCCAGGTGCAAACTTCTGGGTGCGGCAGCTTGGGGCTTCAACCCCAAGAAAGGCAGCCGGGGACGGTCATGCAGGGGGATAGAACGCCCCTTGCCGGACATCAAAGCGCCTCCGGGGGTTGCGGCCAGCACGCCATAGTAAGAGGCGGGGTAATTCTTGAGAAGTTTATGATAATTTTCTTCCGCTTCCCGAGCCCGTCCCATTCCTTCTGAGGCTCTGCCTTTCCAGTAAAGGACTTTCTCCATCCAGGGAGAATTGGGGTTTAAGGCCTGCAAATGATCCCAGGCTCGTAGGGCCCCCGGAATGTCCTTCTCCCGGAATAAGAGCCAGCCGGATTGCCAAATCGCCGGGAACCGCAGGGCGCTATGAGGGAACCTCTCGGCGATTTCTCGGTAAATAGAAACGGCCCGGGAAATCTCCTTCCGCTCCTGGCAAATTCTTGCTTCCAGATAAAGGGCCTGGTCCAGGGAAGATCCCCGCGGATACTTTTTTCGGTAGACCGATAATGCCTTCAGGGACTCTTTCTCTCGGTCCATCCGGAAAAGCGTTCGCGCCCGCCAGAAAAGAGACCTCTCGGCCATCTCCTCATGCTGCGAATGGCGAACGACCAAATTAAAAACCTCAGCGGCCTTCGGGTACCGCTTCAAGCGAAAGAGGCTTATCCCTCGATAAAGATAGAGATCGTCAATCCAGCGCTCACCGGCGTACCTTCCCGGATAGGCATTCGGGGGAAAGCCTTCGATCCCCTCCATCTCGCGCAGCCCCCCCTCATGAAGATGAGCCCGATAAAATTGCAGCGCTCTTGCGAAAAGCGCTTCCGGCGGGACCTTTCCCCCGGGCAGCTTTTTTTCTTTGGCCAGCGAATCCCCCGCCGCCTTCGCTTCCTTCGATAGCGGGTGAAGAGGATATCTCAGCCAAAGCTCTTGATATGTTTTCACGGCTTCCGGCCACTGTCCCAGGCGCTCCCTTGCCTGGCCTAAAAGAAGAAGAGCCTGAGCTGGAAAATCTTTCCTCGGGCCTTTTCTCAGGAGGTTCTCGCAGACCTCTGCGGCCTGCGAATATTCGGCGGATTGAAGATAGAGTTCAGCTACCTTCAGTTCGGCCTGCGGAACCCGGAGGCTTTGGGGATGCAGGGAAGCCAGGCGCTGGAAAATTTCCAAACTTTTCTGCCGCTCCCCGGCCAAGTGAAAAGCTTCCCCCTGGTAATAGAGCGCGTAATCGGAAAGTATCGAGTGGCTGCCCGCAGCCCGGGAAAACGCTTGCCCGGCCTCAGGCCATCGAGCCAGAGCCCTAAGGGCTTGGCCCTGCATGAAGAGCGCTTCCGGCCTGAGAGGGTGGATGGAATGCTCTTTCTCGAATTTCTGGAAGGCTTTCAGAGCCTGAGTAAAATCGGTCTTTTTGTAAAGGGCCAGGCCCTCGGCAAATTCCTCCTCAGGGGTTAAGGGGGAAGCCCAGATAGAAGAGTAGATAAGTAAAAGGAGGGGGAAAATGATCAGCAAAATGCCGCTGGGAGCTGAGCGGTTGCGCCTCTTGGTCATCACCGCAGGATAATGGTTAACGGGTCCCCTGACTTCAGGCCCAGAGCCTGCTTTGCGCTTCCGAGATTCACGGAGATTTCTAACAGCCCTGCGCTCCCGAAGAGGGCCATGGGCTGCCCTCGTTGACCCTCGCCGTAGGTGCAGTGGATACGATCAATTCGCCATCTTTTTCCTTTGATCTGAATAGGCCGATCTTCGATTACCCGTCCGTATTCCTCCCGGGAAATGTTCGTGATCAGGTTGCCAAAGGCATCGGCCCAGAGAACCCGGCCCAGCAACTTTTTCCCTTTGACTTGGGGTTGGGGCCATTCAACCCGCACAAAATCCCGAGCGCGCGGGCCCAGGAGCTTCGGGTCCTTTCCGAGTGACAAATGCCCGGCCACGGGTGCAAAAATGTCTCTTCCATGGAAAGTATTGCTCAAAGGAGAGAGGAAAAATTCCCTCCGGGCGACCTCATAACCTTCGGTTCTCCCTTTCCCGGAAAGTAGGAAAGTGAAGACTCCATTGTCCGGCCCCACAAAAAAATGTCCGTTCTTCCTCAAAACGACCGGGCGCCGCCGGCTGCCCACGCCGGGGTCAACGACCACCACATGGATCGTCCCGAGAGGGTAATACGAATAAGTATTTTTCAGAACAAAAGAGGCCTCTAAGACGTCCTGTGGCCCGATCTGGTGGGTGATGTCCACGACCTGGCAGCAGGGATTGACTCTCAGAATGGCGCCCTTCATCGCTCCGGAGTATTCCCCCTGGAGTCCGAAGTCGCTGATCAGCGTGACAATCCCCGGGTTCTTCCGATTGCGGATTGGGGATTTCAGATTTCGGATTTTTTTATTCCTCATTCTGCATTCTGTATTCCGCGATGGGAATGCCTCCGGCAACCTTTTTATTCTTTACTTTTCCCGTATATCTTCAGATAATTTCGAATATACCGTTCTACCTCGGTCTCCGGCTGAAAGATTCCGAAGTGTCCCTCGCAAAGGATGTCCGCTTTCAAACCTAAAAGGACCTCCATCGATTTTCTCCAGGCCGCTAAATCGGAACCAAAGGACACCGAGAAAGGCCCGTGAATGTCCTGCCCGAAGAGCACCCTTTTGCCATCGCGGTCCAGGATGACCGAGATGGACCCAGGCGTGTGGCCCGGGGTGTGAAGGCAGAGAAGCTCTCCCTTCTCAAATTTCAGGACTTCCCGCGCTTCGCTCAGCTTATAATCAACGGGCGTGGGCGGATAGTTGCAATGATACCAATCCGCCGCCGTCTTGACCGGGTCCCCAGACTCCATCGCTCCGGCATCCAGTTCATGGGCGATGACCTGGCACCCTGTGTGCTCCCGCAATTGGGGAATCCCTCCAATATGATCGATATGGCAATGGGTGGCCACGATTGCTGAAATGTTCCGCGGGCTCAACCCCAGAGAGGCGACATTCTCCAAGAGGGCGGAGACACTCCTGCCGGCCCCGGCATCGATCATCACCAGGTCGCCTAAATCGAGTAGGTAGACGCAACAATCCTCTGGGGCGGTGAGCTCCGGAGAGCCAACCAGATAAACGCCAACATGCACTTCCTGAAGGCGGGGCATAGAAACTCCAATTCCCTTCGGGGATGGGCGCGAGATTAAAGATTGACCGGAAGGCCCTTGGACTTCAGATATTCCTTTACCTGGCGAATGCTCAAGATGCGAAAGTGGAACACGGAAGCCGCCAATAAAACGGAAGCCTTCCCTTCGCTGGCCCCCTGGTAAAAATGTTCCAACGTTCCAGCACCCCCGGAAGCAACCACCGGCAACTGGACCGCATCCGCGATAGCCCGGGTGAATTTGATGTCGTAGCCCATGCGGGTTCCATCGCCATCCATGCTCGTGGGCAGAAGAACGCCCGCGCCCAGGTCCTGGCACTCCCGGGCCCAGGCCACGGCGTCCTTTCCCGTGGGCCGGGTCCCGCCGTCGATGACCAACTCAAACCCCGAAGGGATGGCTTTGTTTCGGCGGGCATCGATGGCCACGGTGACCCGGTTCTTCCCGAATACCCCACTGGCCTGACGCACCAGGTCGGGATTTCTCACTGCCGCGCTGTTCATGGAAACCTTATCCGCCCCGGCTTTGAGGACCTCTGCGACATCCTTCAGCGAACCAATGCCCCCACCCACAGTCAGGGGGGTGGTGATCCCTGAGGAGACCTGTCGAACCCACTCCAGCCGCGTCTTCCGCCCTTCCACCGTAGCGGCGATGTCCAGCATGGCCAGCTCATCGGCGCCCTCGGCCTCATAGAAACGGGCATTTTCCACCGGGTCGCCCGCTTCCTTTAAATCCACGAAATGAACGCCTTTGACAACCCGCCCCTCTTTCATATCCAGGCAGGGCATAATTTTTATGGCTTCCATGAATTCCCCCGAAGCTCTTGCAGGTAATGTAGAGAATCAAAAGAAAAGTGTCAAGTCAAATCCATAAGATCTTCTCATCTGCCTCTGGGCTGGACCTTCAAGGGGCCGAAGATTCGCATCAAGTAGACATCCAGGGACTCTGCCTCCGGCCATCTCTGCCAGACACTTACCGTTCTACCCTCTGAATCTCTGACCAACACGATGATTCGAGCGCTGGCCTGGGTCCTCTCGCTGTAAAAAATTGGCACCCCCCGATAACCAAGGTCCCTCTGGGTTGCTATGTCCCCCAGGGCTGGCAGGTACACGTCCATCCGGTATTCTCCTCCATCTTCAACGGTTCCACCTTTGCACACAATCCATTCGTGAAAGAGACTTTTCACGTACCCTTCCAAACCCAGGGCGCTCCTGTAGCTGCCGAACGCCCGGACATGAAGGTCCACCTTCTTTCCCGCCGGATGGAAGGGAATTTCCCTCATATCCTTTTCCAATGATTCTGCCAGGACGAGCTGCAAGTCCGCAGAAATTCCCTGGCCGGGGGGAATATAGTCCACGGTGGCGCAGGATGCGAGAAAGAAAAAAATAGAGAGGAAGCACCCGGAAGAAACCAACCAGGGGAACTCCCGGTTTTTAAAATATGGTCGCATCCTGGTACCAAATCGGCAAAATATTCCCCTCCCCCTTGATGGGAGGGTCGGGGTGGGGGTGAATGCTGGATGGGAAAGATTGTTTCATAAATTCAGGAAAATTTTACGACGTAATTTTTTACAGGCAAGTACTCGACCCCCGCTTACTTGATCGATTTGATGGGGCCGATGATGTAAAAGATATAATACTCCCGGTACCGGGCCTCGCCTTTCAGGTCTTCCGTGTGCAAAATTTTTCCCGATGCCCGTTCGTAGGAAGTCAAGTGCAGGTCCACGATTCCTGTGGTCAACTCTGAATAGAAAAGGAGAATGAAATCCCTCCTGGTTTGATGGATCCCCATCACCCTGGCTTTTACATCCAATAGGACCTCGGATTGGTCTTTGGACGGGGCGAGACGGGCTCCTTGGGCGGTCAGTTTTTCCCCCAGCCAGGACCGGAGGAAACGCTCTTCCGGGCTCTCCTCCCCCATCCGTTCGGTGAGGGAATAAACCTCAACCCACACAGTCTTTCCCCGATACTTTTCGAAGGAAGCTGCCCGCAGTGCTTTCTCCAGCGCCTCGGCCGGAGCAATCTGGGAGTCAGCCGACCGGCCCATAGTCGGGCCCGAGTATCTTTTGGTGGCGCAGGCGGAGGTCAGAAACAAAATCAGGCCGATCACTATGGCCCACTCTCGAAGAGGATGGTTTTCCCCTTTCATTATCGACTTAGCTCTCCTTTCATCGGGGATGACCTGGACCTTCTGCCCTGGCCGGATCCCCAGGGCGCGGCGCACCCGAAGGGGAATGACCACTTGAAACTTGAGAGAGACCGTCGCTATTTCCATACCATTCTCCTATCGAACCTGAATTCGTATTACAAAATCATTCTAATAGAAAGCGGCCCCGAATTCAACATCCCCGGGCTGTCCAACGATTAAGATTGTATCCAGGGTGAAGCGAAGCGGAATTCCGGATACAATCGGGTTGAACGAAGCCTCCCGATAGCTATGGGGATTCAATCGAGTGACTTTGTTCTATCGAATGCTTCCTTTTTTCCATGATGATTGTTCTTTGACAATTGAATAGGATTCTGGCGACGATATGGTAATCTTTGTAACTTCTTCACCGCTACCTGGCATATTTGCTTTTGAATCAACATTATATATAGAAACGAAAAGAGGTTACACTCCAAAGGGTGATATAGAAAAAATTGTCCCGGAACCATATTTCATTGTCAACTTATAAATTTATGGACGTCCGTATGCCGTGTATGACGTGTGACTTGTCGGTTAAAGTCCGACCGTGGGAGTTCGGCAGTTCGCCCACGTAGCTGGAGGGAGGTGTGAGGGGTAACCCAGAGCATTAAGTTCCCTGACAAAAGCTCACCAGGTAAGTCGAGCAAACCTGCGGGTTGCAGCGCAAGCGAACCTATATGTAGCCTCGTAATAAAAGATTGGAGTTGCCGACCCTTTGGATGTTAGGGGAAAGCTGGGACACCGATCTTAACGAAAACTGCCAGAACGGATCGGTGGGCTTCCGGGGTAGCAGAGGTGACACGCAGGGGAAGTCATGTGGGGTAGCACGGGAGGCCCTTACGGATGCTGTACAGGGCAGCAACTGGTGGATATAAGGGAACGAAGTTCCATGGGGTCGGTAAGGGAGTCGGAGTTGCCCATAGTACCGATGGGATCTCAAGGATAGCAAAGCCTTGGGAGAGGGAAGGGGTAATGCTTTCATCGGGTTTCCGAAGGAGGAAAGGACGGGAGATTGCGAAATGCTAAGAACTCCCAAAGGTCCGGGACATCCAGAGGAAACTATACCAGAAGGCCAAGCCGGTGTTGCGAAAGCTTCTGGAAGAAGGTGATCGGAAAGCCGTATTCGGGAAAACTGAACGTACGGGGTTTGATGAGGGGGAGCTGGAGATAGGGCATCAGCCACTACGCCAGCTCTCTACTCCACCCAATTTTTCTTGCTCGCCAGAATAATTAGCTCTTTCGTTCCCTAACCCTTCTTGGCTCTTGTTCCCTATGCAGAATTATTTCATACTCATCAAATCGTAAATCAATCGCGCCTTACAAGCAGCCAAATCAGCAGGTAATGCTTCCTCTGCTGATAATTTCATATATTTTTCGTTGTGGATTCTTTCCTGAAAAACCAGGGCGCTCAATGAGCAATTACAAAGAATGAAGAAAAAAGCCTGTCTATGGTCATAGCCATTTTTCAGAAGTAGTCGAAAGAGATTATCAAACGTATAAAGTTCATATACAATATAAAGCCCATTACAATCTTTTGGGAATTTTTTTAAAAAGACTAAATCTTTTTCCATTTAAATTTCCTTAACTCTGGATCCCTAATTTTCTCACAAAAATAACTAGACAAACAAAATACCCTCTGCTAGATTTATGGCATGCGGTATTATATTGTCACAACCACTAAATTTGCTGATGAATGCATACGTTATTTAACGTATGGAGCAACTCAATCTAATTGGCTGGCTAATTTAAATATGAGCGACTATATCTTCCTTTCGCAATTTAATTATAAAGCTCAGAATCTTTTTGGTCCATTTCAAGTGACTAAAACCCTATTTTATAATAAAACTGTCATTTATTCACAGCAAAAATATTTTTATCGTATCCAATTCAACCCGATAGCAACAGTAAAAAGCATCGAAGAAACCGATTTATACCTATACGGGATTCAATCAAATAGGATAAATTCCTATTTTAAATTGATTAATCTAATTCAACAAAATAAACATTTGCATTGTATATGCTTGACTCATGATGAAGGTGAAGCCATCTTAGATACTTTTGAACAAAATGGCGTTGATTATAACCCTAATTTTCAGAAAAAAAGGTTAATTGGAGATTCGGTTGACATTAATAGTAAATATATCTGGGATAAAAATAAACTGGGTAAAAAATATTGTTTCTCTTCAGAGAGCGACCTAGAATCCTATATTATCATTTCTTTAAAATGTGCCCAAAGCAAAGTGTATGGGAACGTTAACAAATTGCTCAACAAATACCAAAATAATGATTTTAAATTCTCAGAAATTTATAATCAATTTATTTTTGGAAATGCATACCCTTCTGATATGGTGATTTTAAATGAAAATAATATAAATGTTTTTGAATTAAAAAAAGATAAATTAACAAATAATAATATTCCACAAATAGAAAAAGAAATTAAAAAACATTTATATTATTCCCTTTTTTCAAACAGAATAAACTCCAATCAAATTAAAAAATTTAATTTTTATCTGATTTTTTTAAAGAATAAAGATAACGAACAATTCAAATGGCTAATTCTTGAACGATTTAACCGCCTTTGTAATAAAATAAACACTCTAAGAGAAAATAATATAACCTTTGTAGAATATGACGTGAAAAATGATAATTTAATCTTGGAGGAACTGTAAAGATTATTGAAATGGATCTATTTCCCATTCCCTTAATCCTTCGATTGCCTATACGGCGGGGAGGTAATCAATGGTAACCTTGAGTCGCCAAATTCAATGTAAAGAATCAAAACCAATCTGTCAAGGGAATTTCCCTGGATCTAATCCCGATTCTCCTGTCACTTCTTCGGCCGCTTTCAGGAGCAACTCGCGGTATTTCTCTTCATCGTAGAAATCGTCGGCGCTGACGAAGGGGAAGGCCCGGACCCGCTCCCCTTTGTTCTTCGCCCCGGAATCCTTGAGAAGGTAGTGGACCTTCTCTCCCGGATGAATTTCGATGCCTGAGTCTTGCAGTTGTCTGAGTGCCAGAGCCGTAAGATTATCGACCTTGTACTCGCTTCCCTTCTGGCGGACGCTCTTGGCGATGAGCAGTTCTTCATTTTTTAAATCCCCGGTCTTAAGGCGGGTCAGGTAGCCCTGCAAGACCTCGCGCACTTCCCAAATTTTTTCCCGGTATTCCCGGCTGTTCCCGCAGGCCCGGAGAAGGTCGAGCATCTCCCGCTGCGCTTGTTTGATCAGGGGAGGTGTGTCATCCCGGCGGAAGGCCAGCCCGCGGGCTTTCAGTTTTCCATCCTCAAAGGCTCCGAAATAACGGTTGGCCACGGGAAAATTTTTCCTTACTTTGGAGGGCAGGAAGACCACCCATTTGTAGATTCCCTCCAGCTCGATG
>Ga0315280_10004612_pt1 | contig 20214 bp, 24 predicted proteins | sample YL17G06_40_MG_FD_203697 | JGI IMG/M metagenome (GOLD analysis project Ga0315280, IMG submission 203697) | Sediment microbial communities from Yellowstone Lake, YNP, Wyoming, USA - YL17G06_40 | ecosystem: Environmental > Aquatic > Freshwater > Lake > Sediment | place: USA: Wyoming | collected... | reverse complement strand
TGATTCGGCCTGACATCGAGTACACAGGACCGCTCAACCGAAAAGTTGCCCCTATAGAGCGACGCTAGACTTCAAGATTGGGAGCGAGACCGGAATCAGTCAATTTAAGGCACGCCGCTCATGTCGTACCGATTGGTTGGTTGACGATTCATGGCCCGTGCAGTAGAGACAGATGGTTTAACGAAGCGGTACGGTGACCTGCTCGCCGTCAATGCTTTGGGCATTAGTATTGATGAGGGCGAAATCTTTGGGCTGCTCGGCCCGAATGGCGCCGGCAAGACTACGACTCTCTCTATGCTCGCCACACTCCTTAAGCCAACCTCCGGAACTGCGCGAGTTAATGGATACGACATCCAAAGGCAACCAGCAGAGGTGCGGCAATCAATTGGCATTGTATTCCAAGATCCCAGCAGCGATGATGTTCTGACTGGCTGGGAGAACCTCTACTTGCACGCTCTGATGTTTGGAGTTCCGAGAAATGAACGGCGACAACGAATTGAGCGCGTGCTCGGCCTCGTGGATCTGCAGGACAGGGCGAACGACATTGTGAAGAAATATTCGGGTGGAATGCGCAGAAGGTTGGAATTGGCACGCGGGCTTCTGCATAATCCTCGGATTCTCTTCTTGGATGAACCAACTTTGGGGCTCGACCCTCAAACCCGAGAACACATTTGGGAGTACATTGAAAACCTCGTGAAAGCTGAAAATGTCACCGTGATTATAACCACACATTACATGGATGAAGCGGATCGGCTCTGTGACCGCGTTGCCATTATTGACCACGGTCAGGTTGTGGCGCTCGATGCTCCCTCGGCACTTAAATCGAAAGTGGGCGGGGAGATCATCAAACTCCGCGTCCGATCGCCCAAAGTTGAGCCTTTGAAGGATCTGGATTATGTCCTATCCATCGACCAATCGGGAAGCACGTTGTTACTCACGGTGGAAAGTGCGAGCGCTCACCTGCAGGAGATCTTGAGCCTCGTCGGTGAGGTGGATTCTGTGGAGGTCCGTTCCCCGACACTGAATGATGTATTCCTACATTACACCGGACGGGAAATACGCGAAGAATCCGGTGAAGGCGGCGTCGTCGAACGAATCGCACGGGTGAGGAGCAGACGCTAATGGGCGAACTCGAGGGATTCTATGCACTCTGGTACCGTGAGATGAAGGTGTTCACGCGAGAGAAATCGCGGATTGTGTCATCGCTCATCAATCCCCTGCTCTGGATAATTGTCTTCGGTGGTGGCTTGGGTTCGGCTGTTTCAGTGGGAGGTGTAAACTACCAGGTTTTCATCTTTCCTGGAATTCTCACGATGACGATTCTGTTCTCGTCGGTCTTCTTCGGGCTGTACATTGTCTGGGATAAGAAGATAGATTTCTTCAAAGAAGTGCTCGTCGCACCATTGTCTCGTACAACTATCTTTGCCGGGAAAATGGTTGGGGGAAGCATTGACGCTCTTATTCAAGGCGCCGCAATGCTTGCGTTTGGCGTAGTTCTAGGAATAAACTACTCACTCCTAGGTCTGATTCTCGCTTTTCTTTTCATGTTTATTCTAGCCTCGGCCCTAGTGAGCCTCGGCCTAATTATCGGGTCGAATATGGAGAGCGTTGAAGGTTTTCAGCTGATTACCAGCTTCCTTGTCTTTCCGATGTTCTTTTTCAGCGGTGCCCTCTTCCCGATCAATGGCCTGCCGGGATACCTGCTGGTTTTCACAGTCCTCGACCCCGTCACGTACGCCGTTGATGGGCTTCGGGGCCTCATTCTGGGCTCTTCCCAACTCCCCATAGCGCTGGACCTGCTGATTCTCACTGCCTTTGCTTCTGTGATGATCGCGGTTGGAACGTGGAGCTTCGGACGCCTTAAGTAGAAAAATACTCGACTACGGCCCTTACGATCTTGGAACTCTCCCGAATTGGTGCAGGGCAGGAAATTTGGACCCTTAGACCTTGTGGCGGTTGGGTGACATCCACTCCTCAACGAATGTGTATGCCGGCCAACACATTCGAATTGAATGAGACCCCACTTTTGGTGTGAATGCGCGACAGTTGGTGCGGGGGACCGGGGTTGAACCCCAATTTACCAGTAAGCCCACCTTTCAGCAAGGGTGTATTGATGGGACAGAGAATTTGATAACTGACGTCTCAGGTGAAGCAAGTTTACGGCCTGATCCAGGATTGAAACAACAAACCCAAGCATACTACTCCCTTCACCTTGCATTGGTGTTCCAGTCCTACGCAACCCCTCAGATGACGTCCTCACCGCCAATGGACTCCGATAGGCGGCAGAAGGCCTCTGTCGACTAGAAACTCACCTTATACGAGGTCCAGCCAAGAGTTCTCTCATCACTCCCGGGAATTTCAATCCGTTTCCGGTGATCATGCAACATACTTGAGAGTCTTGCGAAAGGTAAAGATGTTTTAAGCAAGCAACCGACGCCGCTGCCGCTCCCTCAACGACCAATCCATCTTGCAGAAGCAGGCGCGCCGCTCCAGGAATTTCGCTGTCATCAATCTCAACCGTCCGTCCGTGCGACTCTTCGAGGCATTTTGAGAGCGCTGGTTCTTCAAGGCGGTGGAATCCTGTGATTGACGCAGCTAGCTTGCTTTTCTTAGTGACCGCAGCTACCATTCGGGGACTTGCGCTTACTTGCTTCAAGCCATCCCAAATGCCAGCGATGAGCGTACCGTTGTTCGTGGGGCATACAACCCAATCCAGCTTGGACTCATGCGCTAATTCGCATCCAATCCTTGAATCCCCAACCATTTTCTCGTGTCTTGCACCTGGATTGCAATTCAAATATCCTTCACGTTCGGAGTGCTCTTGGCATTCCGCAATCGCCTGGTCGTAAGTTCCATCCGTGAGCTTAATGATCGGATGGTAGGCTCGAATATGCGCCAACCTTTCGGGTTCGATTCCCTTAGAGACGTACACATGACACTCTAAGCCGTATACATAGCAATAGAATGCAAGAGAAATAGCCGCATTGCCAGTGCTGGCGATTGCAAGAGTTCGGTAACCGTTCATCCGGGCGAATCTGACAATCTCCTCTGATTCTCGATCTTTATGGGAGCCGGTGGGATTGTAAATCTCAAGCTTGCCATACACGTTGCATCCGTTCGCTTCAGAGCACTTTCTCAAGAACCGAAGTGGAGTCGAACAAGCAAATCTCAAGTCTAGCTCGCGCTCAAGCTTGACTAGCCCCCATTGTTTTTAGCACTTGGGTGCCCAACTCAGTCCACGTAATCGGTCAGCAACCTTTGCCAATTCTGTGGAGGGCAGGTAAACGTACGACGATCTCTCTTTGATGGACTTCGTTTTGCCCAAAAGAATGAGCCGTAGTCTGCCATTTACGTTTACCAGTAGGATGGTGCGGAGGAGGGGATTTCAACCCCAATTTACCGGCAAAGAACGCTCAGTCGGTCAGGGCGAATATGCACAAGCAGGTTGTCTCTAGGTTTGCAACCCCATTCGGCTGAAAATCAATTGTCCGGTCAGTTATCCATCCTCCGCTCACATCCTGCCACTCTTTCAACCTGATTCGGATGCTGTCTAGAGTGTCAGCATCACTTTTCCTTCTGGCCGAAATTGCGAAAAGCGCCAGCTTGAAGACCGCATGGAGCGGAAACGGTTTTGATGGCTTGATTTCCTTCTCTGCGGGATCCATTTCTAACACTCTCTTCGATTGATCATATCGCGACAACAGCTTTCTCCAGATAGCTTCTGCGTCCTTTCGATATGGCCAGTTTCCCAAGATAGCATGTCTTTTCTCCAGCCAGTAGAGCGATAACAAGGCCATCAGGTCATTGTAATCACTGTCTTTCTGTCCCGCAAAACGAAAGGGTTTGAGATTCCCTTCTAGGACACAATAAGTGTCGTTTGCGGGACGGCCATTACGTGACGAGTCTATAGTGTCCGGCTCGTTGAAATCATGTGCCGCAGCTATTCTTGCGGCCTCTTGACTCATTCCAAGGTAGTTGAATATAATGTGCAACATATACTGCGTCTGCGGAAACACTTTGTGTTCGTTGTGATCTTTCTCGGCCACTTCCCAGTATGACGTCCGGCCGTCATCGACTCTGAGGCTATCAATAAACAAGAAAGCCTTCTGAACAGCAGGATCGAAAATTCTCTGACTCAACCTATCGAGATGCCCTCACACCGCTAGACCGTAAAGTGTTCCCCGAGAAACACTCCCGCCAAGGCACCAATCAAATCCATCGTTTCATCGAACAGCGTGTCGCGTAAATCAACTTGGATGAACCCACCCGGGTGCATACCGAAGTAGAGTAGCTCCAACCATTCCCATGCCAAACCGATGATTTGAACGCTAAGCAATGTTACTAGAATTGGGGCCAGCATGTAAGAACGCTTTTGCCTTCCAAGATTGAAGTTAAAAATCACGGCACCGATCGAAAAACCCGCGAGAAAGTGCATGACATCCACTGGATACGTACCAATCCATTGAGTCCTAGGATCATTGTACCAATTGTATCCCGCCCAAGGCCCAAGCCACCCGTTCGCGATTGAATGCAAGACGAGCGTAACGGCTAAGGCCGACGCACTGAAAACCAACCATTGCTTGGTAGTGTCAAGTATGTTATTTGTGTAAGGAAGAAGTTTCAGCGTAACTTCACCTCTATTTGCTGGCTCGGCCGTAAGCTACCCCACAGGCTCTGAAACTCAAAGCCTCAAAGTTGTGAACACGGCACAGTGATCTGAGGCCTCGCTGTCCCTTGGGCCTACTGATGGAAAACGTGCCCCCTTGTAGGGTTTCACGTAATCTGCCAGCCCACGTTTCTCGATAACGACTCCCTCCTGAGCGCTCTTCTCGGCTAGACTTGGGGAAAGTAGTATGTAGTCTAACTGGGATGTTGATTCGTCGTCTTCGAAATAATGCGTCCACCTGTCTGCTTCGGTTACGGTGGACTGACCAGGAATTTCGAGCGGCCTTGACTTAACAATGTTCTCCACTCCTAGTAATTGGAGTAAGGGCTGAAGTTCCTCAGCGTCATTGTTAGCGTTGAAATCACCGAGGACAACGAAGTCACCTCCTCGGAGGTCAGGGCCGAACCTCCGTGTTAGCATCTTAGCGACCCATTCAGCCTGCCGACCGCGCTTAGCCTTAGCGTCTTCTCTCTCCTGGGGTGTCTTACCTAGTTGTGACTTGAAATGGTTAACAAAGAGTGTAAGAAAAGTTTCCTCCTCTTGATCTTCCACCCCGACACGCACCTCCAAACAGTCACGAGAGAACAGCTCCTTTTTCGTAACGGGGTCCGGAATATGCATGTTGCTCCGAATGAGGCACGTTCTTCTAGTCGGCGCGGATGTCTTAAGCAGATGTTAACTTCTTGCATGTTTGACGTGAAAAATATGTAGATTATCCTGTTAAAGTTTTCATTCGAAATGCACCCGGCTATTTTGGGTGAAGCGATTCTAGGCCAATTCTCGATCCGGACCTCACAATGACCTGCGTTCGCCTTTTTTGTTCTAGATATGGTGCTAGAGACTGAATCATGGGAATGGTGCGGGGGAGGGGATTTTGACCCCAATTTACCGGTACATATAAGTGCGGATTTCTGGGTAATCGGGGAGAAACATTCGTAATCCTATTGCTAGTCTTCTGATTTCATTATTCAAAGAGGAATAGCACGGTTGACAATAGAGAATAAGTTAGTCATCACTTAGCGACTTCATTTGCGATTCTTTCTCGTATTTTCTTCGATAATTCGATGACCTTGGAATCATTAGCTAGACGTCTGTCGAAAACGTCTCCTTCGACCGTAGAGTAAAGTCTCGCCGCTTCGAATCCTTCGTTACCAAGTATGTTTCTTGCTTCCTCATCGCTGACGCCTTGATCCCTAATCTCTTTCACCCTGTCTCTGAGCGAGTCCAAATCTCGCACTAGGGCTGGGTTGTCTTTTTCCAGTTTAAGCCTCAGCGCTTTCTGTTCAATTTCGCTTTCATAACATGCAATAGCGTCTGGTGGGTAGTTCAGCTTTTGATGAATATGTTGGAGGCTCTGGATGAGTTGTTCAGACACTGAGGGTGGCGAGGGCTTCTTGACCTCCCATTCCGCATAGGGCCCTTGAACGCCAGCACCAATTGTCTTAGGCGTGAGTTTCTCCCTCCAGCGTTCTAATCGTTTCCTTACTTTGGTTTTCATGCCGCCGCCGACTCGGAAGCTCTTCTCTGGAGACAACGCGTTTTCGCTGAGAAAACTGATATTCAGAGCCTAAAGAGATTTGGTCTGAGAGTTATGGCTAAAATAACTGATGAGTCAAAGGATTTCCGCAACAATCTACCAGAACACATAACCTGCCTTAATGATTAGGTTCTAAGTTCAAGTTGGATACTTCCGATTGTTCTGAAAAAGAGAAAGCACAGCTGAAGGAATACTGGAGACACACGATAGACAACATTCGATATAAATGGACATTACGGAAACGAACCCATTCAGATGCAGCAAATTGATTCGTAACGTCCACGTTTGTTCCATCAGTACCTGCGGAGAGTTTGTCAAGCGCTCAGTTTCTCTGTAAGCTATGTCGCCTGGACTAGATCGCAGATGTGGGATGCAGGAAGACAGCTGGTCTGGCCGGTCGTCGATCTTGAAGTATGGCGGATGAGTGAAGCAATTCCTTGCAAGATTCTCAATTGATGCTTCAAACGTTGAATCGGTTGCTTGATGCGTTGATTGTTGAGGTTTATCTTAGACAGGTCCTGGACACGTCTTTTAAGCATGATGAGCCCTTTTGTGATGCATGCCGCCAGTAATTTCTGACCGGGTTTCGAGAATTGTGCGAATGACGATGGCGGACATGGCTAATCTGGCTGATCTGAGACCAGGGTCAATCAGGCTTGAGAATGCGGACCCAGGCTTGTTGCCTGCGCCACATGTAATCGAGGCCACAAAGAACGCCGTTGGGGTACAGAGATACAACAGCGCCCTTCCGCTTCACGGCCTCCCTGAGCTTAGGAAGGCCATCTCAGACCGTTATCACAGTGATCTCGGTCTACGCTACGATCCTGAGAATGAGATCGTTGTCACCTCCGGTGCGACGGAAGCTATGCTCGACGCAGTCCTGACACTTGTGAACCCTGGCGATAAGGTGTTGCTGACTAATCCGACCTATTCGGGGATGGCTCAACGTGTTAGGCTCGCGGGAGGAATTCAGGAGTTCACGAACCTGGAGGAGGAGAACGGCTGGCATCTCAATGAAACGGATCTTCGGCGAAAAGCTAAGGGCTCTAAGATGATCTTCTACATGTCTCCTTCTATGCCTACCGGCACCGTCTTTACTGAAGATGAAACGGAAATCATCGCAGACTTGGCGGAAGAGAATGACGCAGTAATACTGTTCAACGCCTCATTCGACAAGGTGGTTTTCGACGGCCGAGAAGTCACAAATCCCGCCACGCTTCCCAGGATGAGAGAGAGAACGATAATCGTAGGTTCTGTTTCCAAGAACTACAACATGTTGGCTTGGCGGATTGGGTGGGTCTTGGGCCCCAGAGAATTCGTCAAGCCAATCGAGAATGTTCACATATTCAACGGGGGCTGGGTGAGCGGCTATTCACAGGCGGGGGCAACTGTGGCGCTCTCAGGCCCCCAAGACTGGGTTAAGAAAGGTGTGGAGATCTATCAAAAAAGGCGTGACACGCTGCTGGAAGCTTTGAAGGATTCTCCAGGCCTCGTCCCGGTCAGACCGGAGGGAGGATACTACTTCATAGCCAACATAACCAAGCTGGGCGTAAAGTCGCCAGAGTTTTGCGAAAAACTGTTAGAACAAGAGAATGTGGCAACCACACCAATGGTAGCTTGGGGAAGCGACGACTTCGGGTACGACCACGTCAGATTCATATTCTCAAAGGAACCAGAAGCGAAACTCAAGGAAGCGGGAAAACTGATCAAGCACTTTGTCCAGGAGAACTATGCAAAATAGGCTGAAACATTCTGCTGCTGCAACCCATGCCGCTTTGACAAAGATGACGATGGATTGCGCGTGGTCCCGAAGGATCCGATTAAGCGTAAGACCGGATGGAAGATTTCACAGGTGACACACACGAAGGATCATGTCGCATTCCTTTTCTCCCAGTTATTTCTTCACAAGCTGCATCTCTGGAGGTGAGTTGATGATTACACATGTGGTGCTGGCCAAGTTGAAGGATCAAAGCCCCCAGAATATTGAAGCAACCCAAGCCCTCCTAAGATCGTTGAATGGAAGAATCCCCAGCTTGCGTCACCTAGAGATCGGCAAGGATATCGTTCGCTCAGAGCGGGCTTACGACATTGCCCTAATCGCAAAATTCGACGACCTGGACGGCCTGAGAGCATATCAAACGCATCCAGTTCATGTTCCGGTGTCGAACAGACTAAGAGAACTGGCTATTAGCATAGTTGTTGTAGATTACAAGTCAGATTAGTTGCGACCCATAGTTACGCCGCCGAGCGGTCTGTAACCTTGATCTTAACCTTGATCCCGTCGCCTTGTCGGGTGACGAAACTGCATGCGCCACAGCATGTGAACTCTAATTCTCCTGGCTTCTAAAGCAACTCACAACCTTCAGAAAAAGACCTCATCGCTCAAGTGGAGCGAACTGTCGGCTCCTGGGTCTGTTGACAGCTGATGCATCCAGAAAGTCGTTTTGCGTTAGTTTCAGCCAAGCCAGCCGCATTCACTCATCTGATCTACTTATCTCGGCTGTCGAGCCGACAGAATTTGATCACAAATGAATTGCCCATTTTGTTCAACCGAACTAATAGTCGAAAGTCAGGATCAGGTTTGGAATGAGGCGAGCTTCAACGCTAGAAACTTCTACTATTGCGTGAAGTGTGAAGAAACTTACGCGTAGGTATCGTGAAGATGATTTTGCACTGTCCAATCTGCGCAACAGAATGAGCCATTAATTGCTATTCATGCAATCTGACGGTTCTTTCGAAGATGCTCTTAGCACGTCTTTCCACATACCTGGACCTGCCGAAGTTTGAAGAGAGATGTGGTCTGTCGATAGATGGTGGAGGCAGGAAGAGAAAGTGGAGCTAAGGATAGCCATAGATAGAGCAGGTGCAGCGGATGTAATCGTTTCAGCGATTACATCGGATGTAATCGTTTGCGCTTACCAAGGCTTATACATTCTCTTGCGTTCCGTTCGGGAGGAATTGGAGGCGTTAAGGTGGGGCTCTCATCCAAGGACGCTTCAATTGTTTCAGTTATGGCTGTTGTGGCCGCTGTTTGTCACATTGCCGTTGGGCCAATCATTAACAGGGCTTTCCACGTGCCAGGACCAACGCTCGCTGCTCCAGTAATTATGGCTCCGATCATGGTCGCAGGCGGTTTCACACAAAGGAGGGGGGGCCCTTCTCCTAACAAGTGCGATTAACGGATTGATTCTTGCGCTCTTCGTTCCGATCGGTTTTCTGGCGTTTCCGATCTACATTGTCGTAGGTTTGGCTCTGGAATTGTTCTTTGCCAAGTCAGTGACGAGGCTGATGAGCCCGTCCTACTCATTCTTGGCAGGGGGCGTAGGTAACGCGGTTGGCGTTCTACTGATTGCACTTGTTGCGATGGGTATGAAACCGACAATTCCTTTGATGATTATCGGCGGTGTTGGTTTTGTTGCAGGTGGAATCGGTGGACTCATTGCGACCGGCGTCATGACCAGAGTCAGACACATGTACCCGGCGAAAGTTTAGCGCTAGTAATCTACTCCCTTTCTTCAGTCCTTTTTCTCCCGTACGATGCCGCATGGCCCCGCATTGGAAACACCGATAATCTAAGATCAGGTCGAAGGTTTCATTTCGCTAAGCTAGACTTCTTCCGATCAGCCCTGTCGGGCCGTAGCGTTTTGGGCAATTGATGGTCATCTCTCGACGAATCGCGTCATAAGCTGTAGACGGTTTGTAACAGTTGGGAGATACGAAAGTAATCAGAGTCCTACGCTCACTTCAGAGATGGGTCAGGGGATTTGAACCCCAATTTACCGGTACACACCAAACTCGTGGGGCCAATGGGGGATAATCCCGCCAATTCCGCTGCAGAATGTTAAGCTACTTTGTATGTTGGTCCAGAAGTGCCCTCAACCATTTGTCGAATATGTATTTGCCAATCTGTTCATAGCCCTTTGGGTTTAGGTGAAGTCCGTCGGCAGAGTAATCATCCAAGAGCCTATTGGTCCGTGGGTCAGCAGTTGCCATGAAAAGATCCACGAAAGCTATCCTTCTCTTCTCTGCTTCCATGCGGATCATTCTGTTAAGGTCGAGTCTTGGAGGAATCAACTCGTCGAATCCGAGAATCGAAGGCACCGAGCACGCTACAGCTCTTATGCCCTTGTTCAGCGCAGCATCGTACATGCTGGTCAAGTTGTGAGCGATCATTGCCGGATCTAAGCCCCAACCTACGTCATTGGTTCCTCCAAGTATGATCACGTAATCCGCTTTCTCATCAACAACGTCCCTCGAGAACCTCTCAAGCATCCCCGAGGTTAGATCACCATTAATCCCTCTGTTCAGCACCTTGACCTTCACGTCTGATTGGAAACTGCGCAGATATTCTTCAGCTAGGAGCTCAAGACATTTCGGGTACGGGGCAACGGATTCATCAGAACCAGAGAACGTGAACCCGGTTTCTCCAACCGTAAGACTGTCCCCGAGGGCTATGATCTTCGTGGTTCCACTTTCCTTCATGATCCCTTATGGCTTGAGGGCTTCAGGAATGTTTGAATGCAGTTCAAGTTCATTTCCTTCCTTCCAACTCCGTTGACTGCGAACTCATCATTATGGGGTGTACAAGAGCCTGAACGTTAGAAACTCAGAGGTGGAGTAGGGATTCTGACCCCAATTTACCAGTACATATAAACCAACACGCCGAGTCGCAAGCATTGTAAAGTCAAGATCCAACTCTTGAATGCCTCAACGGATAACACACAAAAAGCGAACCGACCTCTCTCCGCCTTCCGTTGCCCCCTACAAGTTCGCAATTCGCGACTTGTGTACTGAATGTTTTTTCGAGTGAGAAGCCGCACGTTTACTAAGGGACGATGGCGTGTAAGAGGACGTAGACCATTTATTTCCAAATCGGTTATCGTGGACGAACGTATCAAGATCACGGCGCACTCTTAGGTATTTAGCTGACGTAGAGACGGGGTATCCCAAGCGGATGGCAAATGCAATCTTCATGTATTCGGGGGTATTGAGAAGTCGCTTCAACTCGTTTTCCACAAGGTCCGCGGCGAAGACACTCATTACGTGAAAACTGATTCCCACGTCCTGGGCAACAAGCCACATGTTTTCCATAACACAACCTAGGCTGATAATACCCAAAAAATCTCCCTCTGAAGCAGGTGCCCTCTTCCTAGCGTCATAGATCACGATCAGAACGACCGGACTACCTTCCATGGTTTCGCTCAGCAACCAGGACTTGCTTTCACGAACGACTTCGTCCACCTTAGCGGGATCCCTCCATTCCGGCGGAAACATAGTGGCTAGGATTCCAACCTTCTTTTGAAGAAACTCCTCTTTCGAGAAGGAGAGCTGCTGATAATTCTCTCTGATGAACGCTTCCGAGATCGGAGACTTGATGTTTCCTATCTTCTCTAGAAGTTCCTTACTGTCCACTACGATGATTTCAAAGTTCTGCATGTTGTGGGCAGTGGGCGCCCAGCGCGCCGCCTCGAGGATTTGCCTCAAGTCCTGCTTAGCTACCGAGCGCTCCGGATCGAAGGGAACCCTCGACGATTGTCTTTCCTGGACGATCTTCAATATCTGACTCATGACTACGACCCATCTCGGCATTCAGCGTCCAAAGTCTATAACTTAAAGCAATGCTACAAACGGGAAGCGCCAGTTAATTGCCAGTCAATTGAACTACTACCCAATCATTGATTCCAAAGTTTAGCGCAAGAAGAAGCGCGTTCACGATGTATGGGCTTCTCCGCGGTGCTCGAGGCTACTTTAAGAAAGTCTCTGCAAGCTTGTGAGTATTTTTTGTACCTTGACTCAACCTCATTCCGTGCTACTTTAACCATGGACTTAGTTGATTTGTACCTCTCCTCAGCATCTTGATACTCCCGCCTTGCCTCTTTGAGTTCAAACCAACCTATCTGGTCAATTTGCGGATAGGGATAGGCCTTCTGCTGTTCTTCCATGAGTTGTCTTCGCGTCGCCCTTTGCTGATAGTACCATTCTCTTCTCTCTGGGAGCTGCTCGCGGGCGGCTTTGAAATCCGTGTCAACCACCGTTTGTATGAGTTTTGTCCAGGCTTCGTCTAATGTCGCGGCTGCGCTGTCGACTTGCTTTGTGTTCAGTTGACGAGTAAGCTGATCTGCCTGTGACAGTTTTCTAAATTGCGTTAGGAGATTCGTCATTTTTCTTGAAATGCGTCTGAGCTCGGTTTTGTCTCCGTGGAACATGCGGCGCATCTTTAGGTATTCTTTGGCTGTGGCCTGTGCGTTTCTCAGCTCCCGCAGGGCTTGGTTGAGCTGGAGTTGAAGTCTTCCGTACCCGGACTGTTCGGCAAAAAGCTGCTGAAGAAAGGTCGGTTCAGGCTTCAAGAGAGGGTTTGACGGATCGATGACGGCAAGAAATTTTGTGGTTCGTTCAATCGGATCAATCGGCTCTTGTTTTTGAATGAGAACCTGGGATCCACTCCGCTTCAGCGCCGCGACGAACGATTTTCCTTCAACTCTAAGCTTCGAATATCCGTCTTGGGAGAGTTCGTGAAGTGACCTCTTCAGCTCATCCGGCGTGGACCGGCTCGAAACGAGTTTCAGTCCTTCTACCACGGAACTCTTACCTGATGCATTCTCTCCAACTATCATGCTAATCCCACGTCTGAAACGAAACTTGTGAGAGCCCCGAAGCCCACGCATGTTGTCTAGTTGAAGAGTAATCATTTGGCTTTACCTAGCATAAGGCATGGCTAAGTGGCAGAATCTCATAATTTTACACTTCTGAGACTAATTTCCGCAGAGCCTTCTAAAACGTTCGCTGCAGAGCCTTTGATGGAGAATGGTCAAGAAAGATCCGAACAACCTAGACAACAAGCAACGCACGTTCCGTCACAGAAACAGGAGTGGTGGTGAAGAATGAGTTTGAAGATTGCCACAAAAACCGGCGCATCGTGGAATCCCTGGATTGGATGTAGGAAAGTTTCGAAGGAATGTGTCAATTGTTTCTTTTTCAGGGATCTGAAGAAGTTCCATCCGGATTGGGATCCGACGACGGTCCGACGGAGTAAGACGATGTTCGATGCGCCTTTGAAGTGGAAGGAGCCGCAATTGATTTTCACACCTTCGTGGCCGGATTGGTGGATTGAGGAGGCGGATGCTTGGAGGGAAGAGGCGTGGGATATCATTCGGCGGACGCCGTGGCACACATACCGGATTTGTACGAAGCGGGTTGAGCGGATTGCGGATCATTTGCCAGCGGATTGGGGGGCTGGGTACCGGAATGTTTGGTTAGGTTGTTCGGTGGGGGCGCAGGATTACGTTTGGAGGATGGACGTATTGCGTGGTATTCCAGCAACGCTCCGATGGGTTAGTGCCGAGCCGCTGCTTGGTCCTTTGAAGTTGGATTTGACCGGATTCAAGTTCTTGGTTTCCGGCGGAGAAAGTGGTCCGAAACCACGACCAGCCAACCTAGATTGGTTCCGAGATCTTCGTGATCAATGTGCCGTAGCGGGGGTATACTTTTTGCACAAACAACATGGAGGGTCAAAGAAGTGTAAGTGTAAGAAGACCGCAATCCCAGGAAGTGTTCAAGACCATGAACCGAGTTGGGGTTGTAGGGTATTGGATGGCAAATTGCATGACGAGATTCCTCCGTGGTAAAGCCATTACTGGCGAGGACTCAAAACGCTTCAGTAAAGTCACGAGAAGCGGTCGCTTCTCTTTGGCGTAGAGTCCAGTTTCGGGGGCCACCTTATACTCGACCTCGACACGCTTCCGGTTCTGTTTTAACCAGCTTTTCGCGGTCTTGAAGAGGTTGCTGATGTAGCTGCTCCGTTTGCCCTCGTCTTCGAGGAGGCTGATCATGTCCTCAGTCCAATCCTCCGCCTTCCGCTTACTTAGTCTGGCTAGTTCTTTCGGGGTGGTGTCGAAGTGTTCACACAGCCAGCCGAGTCTGCTGAGGTTTTTCCCTGCTGACGCTGGGCTCCTCCGGAGGAGCTTCCGGAACCACCGGTAGACGTTCGGGTCGTCGAGAAGGTGCCTGTATTTGGATTTCTGCATGAAGGTGGGTTTGACACGAAGGGCCGGACCGCGGGGCGGAAGCTTCGGAGCCTTTTCATCCGGTCGTTTCGCCTCATCCGGAGCCATTAGGCACCCTCCCCACAGCCTACAAGGCTTGTTCCACGGGGTTTAGATGTTAATTTTGCTAAGACCCACTGCGTAGTCGTGGTGGGGCCGAAGGAACCCACTGCGGCTATGTCTCAGGCTTATGCGTTTGCCTTGACGGGACAGAGAGCAAGGGTTTTTCACGGAGGATTTGAAAGCTATGAAATGGAAAAGACCAAGATGACCAAGAAGTTCAGGCTATCGGCACGCATAAACAGTGATAATCCGTCTAGCATCGAGCCGATTCTTGGGAGGCTCATTGGCGGTAAGGGAACGATCAAATCGATCGAGGGTGGTTTCGAAGTTGAAGCAGATCTCGAAGGAGAGAGTGCGCGAGATCTCAATCGCATGCTATTGTCAGAGATGCGCAGAGCGGAGAAAAGAACCAGGATCCGCGCAGAATGGACTTCGGGCAATACGATCGAAAAGTTCTTCGATTACGTGTCAAAGGGAACTCGCAAGCTAAACCAAGAAAATAGTTCCTAAGCGAGCAGATTTGTTTATCGGATATTCTAACCCAGACTCGTGACGAATTCCTTGACTTTCTTGGAGGCATCCGTAAGAATGGGCGGGCCGTGACCTGGAAGCAAGAGCTCGAATTCGTAGGACGCTATTTTTCTTATGGAATTCTTCGCGTCCTTAATGTTGAACGTCATGGCAGCGGAAGGAAGCTTGGGGCTTCTGTTTTTGTCGGTTCTGAGTGCGTCGCCTACGAACATGGCTTTCAATTCTTCACTATACAAGCATATGCTACCATCGGTGTGGCCAGGAGTGTGAATCACGCTTAGCCCGTCTACCTGTTCTCCGTCTTTGAGTAGAACATCTGGCTTTACAGGCTTGAACTTCATGAATGGAGACATTGCCTTGAATAAGGAGCCGGCAAGTCCTCGTACTTCTTTGAGGGGCTTTTCTCCGGTGAGGCGTGGAGCATCGGCTTCGTGAATTGCTACCTTTACGTTTGCTAGCTTCTCTTTGAGTTCTGCAGTGCTTCCAGAATGGTCTATGTCTGGATGGGTGAGAACAATGGTGAAACTGGCCGTCTGCTCCTTGCCCAGCGACTCAAGAAAGTCTACTATCCTTGTAGCGTTCTCTGGCATTCCAGTATCAATCAATGTCAAGTGGCGGTCACCTTGAGTCTCTCCCAAGACTGCGTACGTGTTTGCTCCTCTTACCTTGGGTATCAGGTGGATGCCTCGTCCAAGCTCCATGAGTCACACCCTGGGGATCGATGCAACCTGCCTTGTCTCCTTGCCCCTAACTAATGAGAAGAGTGTCGCCAATATCAACAGGATTGCGGACAGTTCGAAGGCGAAGCTTTGGCCTGAAAGGTAGGCCGTGGCGTAGTTCGGAGCCAATGTTCCGGAGAACGTCCCTATGAAGAGCTGATAGACTATGTACACTGGAATGACGCCTGTGACTGCCGTGAGTGACAGCGCGAAACTCATCACCATCCCGGTGTTCCTAAAAGTGTTCATGATCCCGGATGCTACCCCGTACCTTGCAGAGGGCGATGAAGCCATTATCGCGCTTGTATTCGCGGGCCAGAATAAGTCGCCTCCTAGGCCGTAGAAGGCTTCGATGAGGCCGACCTGCAACAGCGTAGTGTTGACTGTTAGTCTGCTTAAGAAGAATAGGACAACCATCTGGATAACCAACCCTGTCGTTCCGATTAGAATGGCGAGGCGCATGGCCGATGACCTGGAGGACTCGTTTGTAACCAAAAGGCCGACCGTAGCGTACCCTGAGCAGAGAGTAGAAGTTTAATCCTGAGAGCTGAACGCCACCCCTGCAGAACAAATATTCGCTTAATGGAGTAAGTCCGGACGCACCCACACGGACGGATCCGTGATGTTCATCACCCGAAATTTCCGCTTCAGCGAGTCATTGCTCTCTCGAACACGGGTACCGCTGCTGTCAATGTTACGAGCGCATAGGCAACAAGGATCATTAGATCCATTCCTATCACGTTGAGGCCAGCGTTTAATATAACCACTTTTCTGAGTGCGTCAGCAGCATAGTACAGCGGCATCGCTTTTCCTATCCACTGCATCCAACCCGGAAGCGAACTGACAGGGAATATTATGCCACTGAGAAACATCATAGGAAACTGCAGCAGGATAACCATCATTTGGGCGGTCTCTTGTTCTGGAGCAAACGCTGTGAGAATTATCCCAACCCCCACGAAACTCGCCACTCCCAGGAGCATTGTGAGCAGCATCAGTAGCGGGCTCCCGTATATCCTCACTCCAAAGAGCAGCATCGAGAGCCCTAGGATTAGGAAAGCTTGGATCAATCCTCGCACAGTCTGAGAGAGGACTTTTCCGAAAATCACGGCCCTTCGGGTTATAGGGGAGACCATAAGGCCGTCCATGGTGCCTTGCTCTCTTTCTCGTGATATCGCAAAACCAACTCCTGACAAAGCCCCGAAAACCACAGTTAGAGCCATAAACCCAGGCGCCAAGAATTGGAACGTCGTAGAAGCCCCAGAAATCAAGGGTTCATGGGCAATGGAAATTGGTTCAAGAAGAAAGATCGGGTTCACGTGGTTGCCCATCGTATCCCTCATAGTCGTTGTCGAAATACTTGACGATATCACGCCGAAGATTGTCGCTGTTTCAGCTTGGACGACTGCCGCAATCTGCGGGTTAGTCTCGTCGACGGTTACTTGCACAGTCGCCTGCATCCCAGCCCTGATCGCGGCTGTGAATCCATCAGGTATGACGACGATTCCGGAAATCGTACCGCGCACGATGCAGTCCCTTGCTGTCTGATAGCTAGTCATTTCCGATACTCGGAATAGTTGTTGTGCCTGGGCAATGTCTACGAATTGATTCGCAACCGCGTTTGCAAGGGAACCTTGGTCTACCTGGACCAAAGCTATCGGTAGGCTGGGGTAAGCTGTGGGCATGTTACCGACTGCAAGGTTTGCTTTCGGCGTGGTCGGGAACATATATCCAAACATCGCCATCAGCAAGAGGGGCATCAAAAGGAAACTGAACAGAAGCATCTTTGCCCTCCACAAGTCCAGGAGGTCACGCCGTGCTATCTTGAGAGCTATCAAAAAAGTTCGAAGTTCGCTGAACATGTGGCTATATCCTCCCCATCACCCTGCGCATGGCAATGCGCTCAGAAGCTGAGTCTCTTAATTCGCGACCTGTGAGATTCAAGAAGACGTCGAGTAGATTGTCCGCTTTGTATTTGTTCTTGAGTTCTTGAGGCTTGTCTGTCGCGATTATCTTGCCATGGTCAATTATGCTAATTCTGTCCGAGAGTTCATCAGCTTCTTCCATTATGTGTGTGGTCAGGACGATAGTGTGCCCCATTTCCTTCAGTTCTTTTATGAGATCCCTAACGAAGCGCGTGCTTTGAGGATCAAGTGCCATCGTGGGCTCGTCTAAGAAGATTATTTCCGGATCGTGGAGCAGCGCTCGAATAACATTAACCCTCTGTCTCATTCCACTTGAGTAACCGCCCACAAGTTTATCCCTAAATGGGGTGAGCTGAACCATGTCTAAGAGTTCGTCTGTCCTTTTCCGCAACGAATTCTGATCTATTTCGTATAGACTGCCAAAGAACATCAAGTTCTCGAAAGCTGTCAGCCGGGGGTACATGATCAGCTTCTCGGAAACAAGCCCGATTTTCTTCCTGACCTCATTCGCTTGGCGAGCAATGTCGTATCCCGCAACCTTGGCGCTTCCCGATGAGGGAGTCAACAGGGTGCAAAGCATCCTTATCGCTGTGGTCTTTCCCGCTCCGTTTGGGCCAAGAAATCCGTAAATCTCTCCCTTCTGCACGCTGAGGTCAATGTGGTCAACGGCAGTGAAGCTGTTGAATCGTTTCGTTAGATGATGAGTCTCAATTGCATAGTCAGACACCCTGTCTAGGGCATCACCACTCTCCGGAAACATCGTCTCGGTGGTCAATGGGACGGCATGAGTTTCCGTCCCTTGCATGACCATTGTTCCATCCCCTATCCTTTTTGCGATGTACCTCTATATCGATTCGATGCCATGGGATGGCTGCCCTAAGTATTTAATATATCGATACGATATAATCCGCGATGATAACCTGTGTCTAAAGGATTTCAGTCGGGACTGTATGAAGTGATGTTCTTTATGGCTATGAAGAACCGCCCGGTGTACGGATACGAGCTGGCTGAACGTTTCAGCAAGATGGCTGGAGGCCACATCAAGGTGAGCTATGGGACGATCTATCCATTCTTGCGTCGCGTGGAACGAGGGGGAATCATAAGATCCAGAAAGGATGAGTCGTCAGGGAGGGTGTATTACGAGCTTACCCGCAGAGGCAGAGAAGCTCAGGAAAGACTATCGAAACGAATTAGGGAATCTCAGAAAGAATGGGAAGAGAGACTGCTTGGCATTCTCGCAATGCATGCGGAAGTGTTCGGACGAAAGGCCCTTAGAGACTTGTTGAAACGCGCTCAGATCGCGTAGAAATTCTATTGGGTCGGTAAATGATATACTTCACCAACAGAAGGTGGGCCGAGCTCGCCTGAGCGCGCCAGAATTGAGCGAGCGTTCAGCGGGACTCCCCAGAGGTTCGGATGCTGCTTCTTAGCGATGAATTGAAGGTCATATCGATTACCATCGAGAATTTGGTATTCGTTATTTCCTTTGAAGTCAATGAAGAGTTCGACGAAGAACTCTCAGAGTACCATCAGAGAAATACGAGCATTGGAGAAGACAGCAAAGACCATTGTATTAGTGCTTTTGCAGATGGTGAATATGATTTCGACCTTGCAGAAAAAAGAACAGCTAAGGACGCCCATAGTGACCAATGGATTTCAGCACGTGCTTGACTCTGCCTCCTAAGGAAAGAATTCCAACCTCACTTGCTTTCTGGATGCCATTCTTCGGTGGCCACCGATCTGCGAGTTTGTCGAACCATCTTACGGGAAGTATCTCTTCCAGTGTAGGAACGTGTTTCCCGTCAGAGAGCCTTCTCTTGTATTCTTCACTGTATTCCCTTATTGTTTCGTTAAGGTCTGTTATCTCTGCTTGAGAGAATCTTGTCCATGGTTCCACCCACGAAGTCTCTCGGCCGTGGTATTCAAGATAGAGCGACGTCGAACGAAAGAACTCCCCCATATCACGTAGCAGCTCAAAGTTTCTGTGCATGTCCACATACAAGAAACGAAAGGCGAGCGCACCATTGTGCCCAACATAGGTTCTTGCGGTGAGATTCAATTTTCTGAGAGCACCCCCTTTGATCTGTGCTGCATGTTTACCAGTCTTCATCACCACACCTGCAAGACCTTCTATTGCACGAAGAAATTTCGTGGTGTGGTTTCTGAATCCATCAATCCTAACAAACTGTGCACTGGCTGCAAGCCTTAGATTATCGGCAAGAATTGCAGCTTTTCCAAGTTCTTCCAAAGCAGTGAACGTAAGGAACATGGCGTGACGAGACTGAACCGGTGTGAGCTTATCGGAACTTAATGTTAGCGAGATAGCATTCTCGAGACAGAGCGCAATTCCTTTCCGAATTTTGTCTGTCTTCACGAAGACTACTCTTTCCGGTCCATTGAGGAAGTCTTTGAGATCTTTTTCCATGACGTGTTTCAAAGGCAGGGAATGTTGCTCGAAAGCTAGGTATGTATCCCCATTTGTCCTAGCATAACTCAGCAATTGATTGCCAATAGGGCGTATGTTTCTTGCTGGTATGTCCAATGCAAGCACTTTACTCCCTTCAAACACCTACCTAGGCCCTTTTCGACGGCGTGGAAATGCCCCGAGATTCTTGAGGAGTCTGAGGACCGTAACTGATCTGTTATCGAACTCAATCCGGAATTGCTCTTCGGCTTTCATCTCCCTGAGTACGCTTGCGATTTTTCTGATTGTCAAAATGACCAACAATGATAC
>Ga0315280_10004610_pt1 | contig 20216 bp, 17 predicted proteins | sample YL17G06_40_MG_FD_203697 | JGI IMG/M metagenome (GOLD analysis project Ga0315280, IMG submission 203697) | Sediment microbial communities from Yellowstone Lake, YNP, Wyoming, USA - YL17G06_40 | ecosystem: Environmental > Aquatic > Freshwater > Lake > Sediment | place: USA: Wyoming | collected... | reverse complement strand
CATTCGTTCGGCGCCGGCCGAAAAGCCATCGGCCGGTGAATACGTGGTGATCCAGGGGCGCGTGGCGCCGCCCAGCGGGCGGCGCGCCTCGGTGATCACGCCCTTCCCCGGGCGGCTGGTGGCGGGCCCAGGCGGCCTGCCCATCGTCGGCCGGCACGTCCAGCAGGGCCAATCGCTAGGCTGGGTCGAGCAACTGCTGAACGCCACCGAAGCGCTGCAGGTGGGCGAGCGGCGCATCGCGCTGGCTGCGGAAATCGAGCGCGCCCGCCGCGAGGCCGAGCAGCGGGGGCGCAACCTGGAGCGGGCCCGCAAGCTGTACGAGGGCGGCGTCATTGCGCTGAAGCAGTTGCAGCAGGCCGAGCTGGACTCGCATACCGCCGGCACACGCCTCGAGGAAGCACAGAAGGCCAAGGCCGCCTACGACGGCCTGGATAAAGAATCGGCCGGGCCGCGGCGCGTCAAGTTGCGCGCCCCGATTTCCGGCACGGTCCTGGAAGTGGCGGCCAGCGCCGGGCAACAGGTCGATCCTTCCAAACCGATCTTCGATATCGCCGACCTGAGCACGGTGTGGGTGGAAGCCAGGGTATTCGAGGAATATGCGGTGCGGGCCCGCGATGCCCGCCAGGTGCGCATTGTAGCTCCGGCCGACCCCGACACCGTCTACACCGGCCGCTTTGTTTCCTCCACGCGCCAGGTGGATGCGGCCAGCCGCACCGAGGGCGTGCTCTACGCGGTGGAGAACCGCGGGGGGCGCCTGGCGCTGGGCAGCTTCGTCGAGGTACGCCTGCCGGGCCGCGAGCGCGGCGGGCCGGCGCCCGTCGCCGAAGTCCCCGCCGGCGCCGTCTTCCGCGAGGAAGGCGTGTCGGCCGTGTTTGTCGAAAAGCAGCCGCGCGTCTATGAGCGGCGCATCGTGGAAACCGGGCAGGTGGAGCGCGGCCGCCTGGTGATCCTGAGGGGACTCGCGCCCGGCGAGCCGGTGGTGGTGACCGGTGCCGCAACCTTGCGCAGCGCGCAGTCGCTGGGCAGCAAAGTGGAGTAGCCAGCCATGCTGAGCCGATTGATTCGCTGGTCGCTCAGGAACCGGGCGGCGGTGCTGCTGCTCTCCGGAGTGCTGATCCTGGCCGGGTTGTACTCCGCGGTCCGGGCGCCGCTCGACGTGTTCCCCGACTTCGCCCCGCCCCAGGTCGTCGTGCAGACCGAGGCGCCCGGCTTCTCTCCCGACGAGGTGGAAGCGCTCATCACTACGCCGCTGGAGCGGGCGCTGAACGGCACCCCGAAGCTGGTGAGCATGCGCTCCAGCTCGGCCATCAACCTCTCCTTCATCAAGTGCATTTTTGAGCAGGACGCCAATCTGTTCCAGGCGCGCCAGATGATTGCCGAGCGCCTGCAACAGGTGGCGGGCACGCTGCCGGCCGGCGCCAAAGAGCCGCAGATGGGGCCGATCACCTCGCCCATCGGGCAGTTGGTTGGGATCACGCTGCGCTCCGAGGGGGCCACGTCGCTGGCGGAGCTGCGCTCGCTGGCCGACTGGTATCTGCGCCCGCGATTGCTGGGAGTTCCCGGCATCGCCCAAGTGATCGTCATCGGCGGCGATGTGAAGCAATACCAGGTGATCGTCGATCCCCAGCGGCTGGCCCAGCACCGGATCAGCCTCAATGAAGTCATGCAGGCGGCCGCGGCCTCCAACCAGAACGCCGGCGCCGGCTTCGTGGACAACTCCGCGCAGCAGCTCGTGATTCACGGGGTCGGGCGCGTGCACTCCCCGGAGGACATCGCCCGCTCGGTGATCACCGTGCGCAACGGCGTGCCCATCACCATCGGCCAGGTGGCCAGCGTGCAGTTTGGCCCGGCCTACAAGATTGGCGACGCCAGCGAGGACGGCAAGCCTGCGGTCCTGATGTTCATCATGCGGCAGCCGTGGGCCAACACACTGACCGTCACCCGGGAGCTGGAGAAAGTGTGGGCCGAGTTGCGCTCCGGCCTGCCGAAGGATGTCCGGGTGGCCATGCCGGTGCGGCAGGCCGACTTCGTCGAGCGGTCGATCCACAACGTGAACTACTCGATGCTGGAGGGCGGCATCCTGGTGGTACTGGTGCTGCTGTTCTTCCTGTCCAGCACGCGCTCGGCCATCATCAGCCTGACGGCCATTCCGCTGTCGTTGCTGGTGGGCGTGATCGTGCTGGAGCGGCTGGGCGCCAGCCTCAACATGATGACCCTGGGCGGGCTGGCCATCGCCATCGGCGAAGTGGTGGACGACGCCATCATCGACGTCGAGAACATCCACCGGCGCCTGCGGCTGAACCGCGAGTCGGCCAACCCCGAGCCGGCGCTGCTGGTGGTCTACAAGGCCTCGGTCGAGGTGCGCGCCTCGGTGGTGTTTGCCACCATCATCGTGGCGCTGGTGCTGATGCCGGTGTTCAGCCTGGCGGGGTTGGCGGGCAGCATCTTCCGGCCGCTGGGCATCGCCTACATCGCCGCCATCCTGGCCTCCATGCTGGTGGCGCTGACCCTGACTCCGGCGCTGGCCGCCATGCTGCTGCCGTCGGCTGACGGCCGCGCCGGGGACACCCGGCTGGTGCGCGCCATCAAGGCGGTTTACGCCCGGGTGCTGGACTGGACGCTGGACCGCGCGCGCCTGGCTTTGGCCTGCTCGCTGAGCATCGCCGTGGTCGCCCTGGCCGCGCTGACGCAGATGGGCGGCGAGTTCCTGCCGGAATTCAACGAAGGAACCCTGATCATCGTGACCCGGGCGCTGCCCGGCACGCCCCTGGCCGAGTCGTTGCGCGTCGGCGCCCTGGTCCAGCAGGAACTGAAGAAGGTCCCCGAGGTGCAGGCGGTGGCCCAGTTCTCCGGGCGCGCCGAGTTGTATGAGGCCACCGAAGGCCCCGATTTCTCGGAGATCTGGGTGGAGTTGAAAGAAGAGGGCCGGGACGTCGAGGAGGTCATGGCCGACATCCGCGCCCGGCTGGCCCGGTTCCCGGGCTACCAGTTCGGCGTCAAGCAGTTCATCGCCGAGCAGATCGAGGACGTGCTGTTCGGCGAGATGGCTACCATCGCCGTCCGGATTTACGGCGACGATCTGGACAAGCTGAACCGCCTTTCCCGGGTGGTGGAGAAGGAGGTCGCCGCCGTGCCGGGAGCGGTCGAGGCAGCCCGCGACCGGGACCTCGAGATGCCGCGCGTGCAACTGCGCTATCATCGCGACCGTCTGGCTCATTACGGAATCACCACCGCGCAACTGTCGGAGGCGGTGGGCACGGCGTTCTTCGGCCGCGCGGTCTCCTCGGTGCTGGAGGGCCAGCGGCAATACGAGCTGTGGGTGCGCTACTCGCCGGAGGCGGCCCGCGACCCCGAGTCCATCCGCCGCACCCTGATCGACACGCCGGCCGGCGAGAAAGTGCCGCTGGGCACGCTGGCCGACGTCGAAGTGGTGAACGGCGTCGGCGTCATCAAGCATGAGAACGCGCTGCGCTACGCCGACGTCACCTGTAATATCGCCGGCCGCGACCTGAATTCGGTGGTCCACGACATCCAGGCGCGCATCCACAAGAACATCCAGCTTCCCCCGGGTTACTACATCGAGTACGGCGGGCAGTTCGCGGAACAGCAGTCGGCCCGCAGGCAGATCTTCCTGCTGGGCGCGGCCTCGCTGGCCTGCATCGTGGCCCTGCTGTGGCTGGCGTTCCGCTCCTTTCGCTGGGTGGCGATCGTGCTGGTCAACCTGCCGTTCGCGCTGGTGGGCGGCGTGGTTGCGGTGGCGCTGACCGGCGGCTCCATCTCCATCTCCTCGCTGGTGGGCTTCATCACCCTGTTCGGCGTGGCGCTCCGCAACGGCATCATGCTGCTCACCCACTACCAGCACTTGCTGCGGGAAGAGGGCGAAACCATGGGCCGGCAACTGGTGATCCGCGGAGCCAGGGAGCGCATTTCGCCCATCCTGATGACCGCGCTGACCGCCGGCCTGGCGCTGCTGCCGCTGGTGCTGAGCGGCGACAAGCCCGGCCGCGAGATTCAGCATCCCCTGGCGGTGGTGATCGTCGGCGGGCTGTTTACCTCGACGCTGCTGAACCTGGTGGTGCTGCCGTCACTGTTCATGCGCTACGGCCATCGCCTGCCGGCCGCCGCCCGCGCGGATAGCGATGAGCTGGCGCTGTCGGCGCCGCCAGGCAACTAACAACATATGTGACTGCGCCTCGTGCCTTTGTGGTGGATTGACGGATACGAACATGCGATTCGCTTTTGTCACTCTTATGACGTTACTGTTTTCCGTGGTTGCGGACGCGCAGACGGCGGCGGCGTACGTGTCGGCATCCGGAACGTCGGTGGATGAGCTGGTCGTCAGACTAAAGAGCCGCAACTTGGCGCTGAAGGCCGCGCAGCAGCGCCTGCTGCAGGCCGAGGGGCGCCTGCGGCAAAGCGCGCTGCGGCTGAACCCCGTGGTGGAAGTGGACAACAAGGGGGGGCCGTTCGGCGCCGGCAATGGGCCGCGCGAGATGGAGTTGGCCGTCGTGCAGCCGGTGGAGATCGGCGGCAAGAGGGCGGCGCGCATCAGCGTCACCCAGGCCGCCCGCGAGCTGGCGCGGCTGGAGGTGACGGAGCTGGAGCGCCGCCTGGCCGTCGAGCTGCGGCTGAAGGCAGGCGAGGCGCTGGCCGCCGCCGCCCGTCTTCGCGCCCTGGAAGAAGCCGTCGACTTGCAGCAGCAGACGCAAAAGGCCATGGTCCTGCGGGTCTCGGCCGGCGACGCCTCCCGCTTCGAGCTGGCGCTCGGCGAGGCCGAGACCGCGCGCCTGAACGCCGAGCGCGAACCGCTGCTCAGCCAGATCGAAGGACTGATGGCCGAGATCAAAACCCTGGCCGGGATTCCTCAGACCGAAGCGCTGCTGCTGCGCGACCAGGACCTGATGGCAACGGAGGCCGGCGTTCCGCAGGAAGCGGCACTGGCGGACAAGGCGCTGGTCACCCGCGCCGACCTGCTGGCCGCCGGCATGCGCGTCACCATGGCCCAGTCCGGCGTGCGGTTCGCCGACGTCGCGGCCTTCCCCGAGCTGGGCGTGCTGGTGGGGTTCAAGCAGGAGCGCGGCGCGGCGGAGGCTCCCGGCCTGAAACCGTCCAGCGACTGGCTGTTCCGCGTCGGCGTCAACGTCGGCCTGCCGCTATTCAACCGCAACCAGGGCGGCAAGCAGGAAGCGGCGGCGCTGCTGGCCGAAGCGCGCCTGGCCGCCGATCTGGCCGAGCAGACGGTGCGCCGCGAGGTGCACCTGGCCGTGCGCCGCCTCGAGCTGGCGCACAATGCTCTGCGCCTGATCCGCGGCAGCCTCTTGCCGCAGACCGAGAGCGCCACGCGCATCGCCCGCACCGGCTACGAGCTAGGCGAGCTGTCCATGCAGCAGCTCATCATCGAGCAGCGGCGCTTGGTGGACGCGCGCTCCACGCTGGTCCAGGCCGGCCTGGAAGCCTACCGCGCCCGGGTGGAATTGTCGCGCGCCGTGGGCGAGTAGGATCAGCAATCCGCAGATTGCGCAATTTGCGCAGATTACGAACCTGCGGATGAACGTGCACTCCAGGCTCTATTTGAAGAGGGTGCCGACGAGCACGAGTAACCGGGCAGCAGAGTGCCGCCGGAATGCGCGTCGGGTGGGGCGAGCACCTGCCGGTTTAGCTGCGTTGATCTGCGTTCATCTGCGTCCGATTCCTGACATGCCTGAACCTTACTCGCCGACGAAGAATTCGGTGATCTTCCTGACGAGATCGGTCGGGTTCAGGTCCGATCGGTTGGTCAATACGATCACGGTGAATCTCTTATCCGGGATCCGCTGGATGTAGGTGCGAAAGCCAAGCGTGGTGCCGCCGTGCGCCATCTGGAGCGAACCGCCATGCCTGCTGATTTCCCATCCAAACCCGTAAGAAGTCGGCTTGCCGCCGGCCAGCGGAGCAGGGGTGATGGCCTCCTGAAACGTGGCGCGCTTGACCAGCTTGGCGCCGTACAACGCCTGGTCCCACTTCATCAGGTCCTGGACCGAGGAGTACACGCCGCCGTCGCCGAGCGTGGCGCTGGTCGGACTCTGGTCCGTTCGTACAAAGCCGTCGCCCTTCCTCGAATACCCGTAGGCGCGGTTGCGGACCTTGTCGATGCCCTCCACGTGCGCCACCGTGTCCGTCATTCCCAGCCGATCGAGAATATTCACCTTCAGAAACTGCGGATAGGTCGTCCCCGCGACTTTCCCGATGATCAATCCCAAAACGACGCAGCCGGTGTTGCTGTACCGGTACTGGCTCCCCGGCTCGACGAGGAGATTGTCTTTCTTCTTGAGGAAATCGAGCACGTCGCGGTCCGACAGTTGCTGCGCCGGCGAGGTAACAACCGCCGCAGTCCCGGCCGGCACCGCATCTTCATAGTCGGGCAGGCCCGATTGGTGGTTGAGCATCTGCCGAAGACTGACTTTGCGAGTGTATGGCGGCAGGTCGGGGAAAAACTCCGAGAGGTGCTGCTGGAGATTCAGCTTGCCGCGGTCGGCCAGGATCATGATCCCCATCGCCGTAAACTGCTTGGTGACGGGTGCCAGGCGGTAGTTGGTCGATGGCGTGGCGCGGATGTGCTCCTCGACATCCGCGAGGCCGTAGGACTTCTTGAACAGCACCTTGCCGCCTCGGACGACGAGCACGCTGGCGCCCGGAGCCGCGGGCTGGCCGCACTGCTGGAACAGCGCATCGATGCGCGCGGCTCTATTACCTTGTGCGGCTGACATAAGGAAGCAGCAGGCGGTGGCGATCGCGGCGCACAACAGTGTTTTGGTCATCTGCGACTCCTCGGCGCTGCAGACTTGAAGCGGCTATTTGAAGAGGCTCTCGACGGAAATGGAAAAGCCGGGCAGCAGATTGTCTCCCGACAGCATGTCGGATGCGGCAAGCACTTCCATCTCTTTCGGCCCGCGGTGGACATGCACCTCCCTGAGGCGAGGGTAGACGACCCAAACCAGTTGCGTGCCGGCCGCAAAGTACTCCTTGATCTTCTTGCGAACCTCGGTGGCGGAGTCGTCCGGCGACACGACTTCGACAGCCAGGTCGGGCGCACCGGGCCAAAACGCTTCCATGGTCCCCTGCTGCTCGATTCTTTCCCGGCGGACGAAGGCGACGTCAGGCGCACGGACTGTTTGTTCGTTCAGTCGAAAACCGGCATCAGAGCCGACGACGGTACCGAGCGGATGTTTATCAACGAAAACTCTCAGCAGGTGCGCAATCGTCACTCCGACCCGACCGTGTTCGAATCCGGCAGGCGCCATGCGGATCAATTCTCCATGCGACAGTTCCACGCGCTCATCGGGAAAGGACATCCGTTGGAACTGCTCGGCCGTGATGAGGGTTTTGGTGTCGGCCATGAGCCAAGCATAGCACCTTCCGCGTGGTCCAGAAGCCGCGGATACACGCAGATGCGGTTCTACGGCCGTTGTACCGCTGGCGTCTCGCCGGCCGGCTCCTGCCAGTTGACCTCGGCGTGCCGGCGCGACATGCGGGGCCGGCCGGCGAGACGCCAGCGGTACAACACGGCTTTATCTGCGTTCATCTGCGTCCCATGTTCACCAGGTGACCCCCCGGGCGAGGAGTTCCCGCTCGAGCTCCGCCAGCGACTGAAACTGCACCGCATCCAGGCCCTCGCGGCGCCCGGCGTCCACATAGGCGGGCACGTCGTCGGTGAAGAGGCACTCTTCCGGGCGGCAGCCGGCGCGCTCTACGGCCGCCCGGTAGATCTCCGGCGCGGGCTTCATCACACCGATGCGGTGCGAGAGAACCAGCTCGTGGAAGTGGCGCAGCAACGGATACTTTTCCCAGATCATCGAAAAGTGGATTTCGTTGGTGTTGGAAAGCAAGACGAGCCGGTAGTTCTCGCGCAACCTCAGAAGCATCCCGTCGGGGATCAGCGTTTCCGGCAGGAAGATGCTGCACCAGATATCGCAGAATTGGCGGTAGTCGAGCGGCCGCAGCTCAATCAGCTCGCTGAATTCGCGCACGAACTGCGGGCCCGACATTCTGCCCGTCTCGAAGCGCTGCGCCAAATCGCTGGCCGCGATCCGCCGCCGCATCTCCTCGACCGGGCAGGAAGAGAACGGAGCGATCCCCGAGAAGCCCCGGCTGTAATCGAAGGGGATAAGCGTGTTCCCGAGGTCGAAAAGAATCGCCTTGATCATCCGGAAGGTCCAAGGTCCAAAGTCCAGGGGTCCAAGGTCGCCAGGGTCTTGACCCTTGGACCTTTGGACCCTTGGACCCTTGGACTTGATTAACGGGCGGCGCCGGCCGGCTGCTGGGCCACCGCATAGAGCCAGCCGTGCCGGTCCTGCTTGCGGCCTTCGATAATGGCGAAGAACTCTTCCTGCAGGGCCTGAGTGACGGGCCCGCGATGTCCGGCGCCGACCGTGATCTTGTCGACGGACCGAATGGGCGTGATTTCCGCGGCTGTCCCGGTGAAGAAGACCTCGTCGGCGATGTACAGCGCCTCGCGCGCGATGGCCTGCTCGACCACGGAAATGTTCAGGCCGCGGGCCAACTGCAGCACGCTGTCGCGGGTGATCCCGGGCAGCACCGAGCAGCCGATGGGCGGGGTATACATCGTGCCGTTGCTCACCACGAAAATGTTCTCGCCGCTGCCCTCGCTGACCAGGCCGTTGACATCCAGCGCGATGCCCTCGTGGTAGCCGTTGGCCACCGCTTCCATCCGCACAAGCTGCGAATTCATATAATTCGCGCCGGCCTTGGCCATGGCCGGCAGGGTGTTGGGAGCGAAACGATTCCAGGAACTGACGCACACATCCACGCCGCTTTCCAGCGCGTCCTTGCCCAGGTACTTGCCCCATTCCCAGGTGGCCAGATAGACCTCGATCGGGCACTTGCCGGCATGCACGCCCATGTCACCCAGGCCGCGGAGTATGATCGGCCGCAGGTAACAGGCGGCATTGTGGTTCACGCGCACCAGCTCCCGCATGGCGTCCATGAGCTGCTCCAGCGTGTAGCCCACCTCCATGCGGTAGATCTTGGCGGAATTCAGCAACCGCTGGGTGTGCTCTTTCAGCCGGAAGATGGCCGGCCCGCCGGGCGTGTCATAGCAGCGGATGCCCTCGAACACCGAGGAGCCATAGCTCACCACATGCGACAGCACGTGAATGCGCGCGTCGTCCCAGTCTATGAACTTGCCGTTGCGCCAGATTTTCGAGGTCTTCTGTACTGCCATTGCGACGTATCTCCTGATTTCTGAGACGTATAAGGGCCGCGAAAAGGCCCGGAACAGTATATCACTACGGGCTGTAGGCTGTAGGCTCTAGGCTGGCGGCCGATAGCTGTCAGCCCACAGCCGAATCCGCGAAACGCGGGCCGGTTGCGGCGCATCTCTTTATGAGAAGTTGCTGTACAGCACTGTGCGAGGACGCATGGGAACGTTGCAGAAGCATTTCCTGCCGGCAGCTTGCCTTGTGACGCTGTTAGCCCTGCAGGCGGCTGCGGCGGATCGCCCGCAAATCAAGCCCGGATTCAACCTCTTTTCCAGGCAGCAGGACGTCGAGCTGGGCCAGCAAGCGGCCGCGCAGACCGACCGGCAATTGCCCATCGTCCACGACCCCTTCCTGGAGAATTACATTAACCAGCTCGGGGGGCGGCTGGCCAGCTATTCGCAGGCGCCCGATTTCCCATACACCTTCAAGATCGTGCGCGACAAGAACATCAATGCCTTCGCGCTGCCCGGCGGCCCGGTCTACGTGAACACCGGCACCATCGCGGCCGCCGATAACGAAGCGGAGCTGGCCGGCGTGCTGGCGCACGAGATTTCCCACGTGGCGCTTCGCCACGCCACCAACAACGCCTCCAAGGCCATGCTGGCGCAATTCCCGCTGGCCATCCTGGGCGGCATGACGCGCTCGGGTTCGGCGCTCAGCCAACTGGCGCGAATGGGGCTTGGCTTGGGGGCCAACTCCGTCCTGTTGAAATACTCGCGCGATGCCGAGCGGCAGGCCGACCTCGCGGGCGCGCGCATCATGTACGACGCCGGCTACAACCCGGATTTGATGGCCGTCTTCTTCCAGAAGCTGGAAACGAAAGACCGCGGCGGGTCCATCCAGTTCCTTTCCGATCACCCCAACCCCGGCAACCGGGTGCAGGCGGTGCGGCAGGAGGAGGCCAGGCTGGGGCCGCCTAAGCCGTGGGTGAACGACACCGAGGGCTTCCAGCAGGCCAAGGAGCTGGTGAGCAGCATCAACCAGCAGGGCGTGGAACGCCAGTCTGGCCTCGGCCGTCCGACCCCGCAGCGCTGAATACGGCTCACCACAAAGCCACAAAAGACACAAAGTCCACCAAGGGTTTTCTTTGTGGACTTCGTCCCCTTTGGTCTTTGTGGTTAAAGGTCGTAAACTAGCAGCATGATTGCGCGTTACACGCGGCCGGAGATGGGCCGCATCTGGAGCGACGAGAACCGCTATCGTTGCTGGCTCGAGGTGGAGAAGGCGGTGGCGGCCGTGGAGGCGGAAGCGGGGATCATTCCCGCCGAAGCCGCCCGAGCCATCTGCGAGAAGGCCCGCTTTGACGCCGAGCGCATCGCGGCCATCGAGCGCGAGGTGAAGCACGACGTTATCGCCTTCACCACCGCGGTGGCCGAATCGCTGGGGCCGGAATCGCGCTACCTCCATTACGGCCTTACCTCCAGCGACGTGCTGGATACGGCGCAGGCGCTGCAGGTGCGGGAGGCCTCTGCCCTGCTCCGCCAGGGGCTTCAATGCCTGGGCGAGGTGCTGAAGCGGCGGGCCAACGAGTTCCGCCACACCCCGATGATGGGCCGCACCCACGGCGTGCACGCCGAGCCCACCACCTTCGGGCTGAAGCTGGCCATCTGGTACACGGAGAACCGCAGGAACATCGAACGGCTGGACGCCGCCGCCGAGCAGATGCGCGTCGGCAAGCTCTCCGGCGCGGTCGGCACCTTCGCCCACCTGCCGCCGGAGATCGAAGAGCGGGTGTGCGCGCGCCTGGGCTTGAAGGCGGCGGAAGTCTCCAGCCAGATTGTACAGCGCGACCGCCATGCCTGGTACCTGGCCACGCTGGCGGTGATCGCCGCCTCGCTGGAGAAGATCGCGCTGGAAATCCGGGGCTTGCAGCGCACCGAGGTCCGCGAAGCCGAGGAGTACTTCAGCAAGGGGCAGAAGGGCTCCTCGTCCATGCCGCACAAGCGCAACCCCATCACCTGTGAGCAGATTTGCGGCCTGGCGCGCGTGGTGCGCGCCAACGCCCAGGCGGCCTTCGAGAACGTGGCCCTGTGGCAGGAGCGCGACATCTCGCATTCCTCGGCGGAGCGGGTGATTCTGCCCGACTCCGCCATCCTGCTCGATTACCTGCTGGACCGCGCCACCACGCTGATCGACAGGCTGCTGGTTTACCCCGAGCGCATGCGCCGCAACCTCGATCTGACCGGCGGCCTGGTTTTCTCCGGCCAACTGCTGCTGGACCTGGCCGCCAAGGGCGTGCTGCGCGAGGACGCCTACCGCTGGGTGCAGCGCAATGCCATGCAGGCCTGGGAGACCGGGGAGAATTTCCGCGCGCTGGTCGCGGCCGACCCGGACATTTCCCGCACCCTGACGCCGGCCGAGATCGACAAGACCTTCGACCACACCCGCTATCTGCAAAACGTGGACGCCATCTTTGCGCGCGTGTTCAGCGAATAGTTACACCGCCGGCGTTTCGCCAGCAACCCTGAGGCGTTCGGTGCGCTGAGGCATGCCAGCGGGACGCCGGCCGCACATTTTTCGCGGTTTCGCGCGGTCCGCGGCCGAGCGCGTGGCCGCCAGGCGGTTCTCGATAGCGGCAAGGAGCTCGGCGTGTGGACGGCGACAGCCGATGATGCGCGCTGTTAGTTGCTTGCGGCGAATTCATGTTAATCTGGGCACCGTATGGATGCAGAAGCACGCGTCGTGTGCGCGCGCGGCAGAGCATGGAGAGTAGCCAAAGTCCCCCTGTCCGAGGTGGAGGAAAGCGACTTCCGTTTCTGGTACGAAGGCTTGAGCCCGGAGCAACGCGTCCAGGCGGTCGGCGAGGCTCTGGAGGGTTGTCTGAAAGCGCGAGGTGCCGATGGCGTCCCGAGACTACGAAGAGTTCATCGCCGTGTTGAATGCCCGTGGCGTGCGGTATCTCATCGTGGGGGCACACGCGCTGGCGCTCCACGCGCGTCCGCGCGCGACCAAGGATCTCGACATCCTCATTGATCCGACACCCGCGAACGCGCGAAAGGTACTGGCGGCGCTCGGTGACTTCTTCGGAGGTGTCGACCTCGGGTACTCAGTCGAAGACGTCATTGACCCGCGCTGGATTGTCCAGCTTGGCGCGGCCCCGGTTCGGATCGACTTGCTTCCGGGTATTCCTGGCTTCGCCGGCTTTGGAGCGGCGTGGAAGAACCGGGTGGACGCACACTTTGGCGCCATCCCCGCACATTACATCGGCCTCGACGATCTGATCGCAGCCAAACAGGCCGCGTGCCGGCCCCAGGATCGGGCGGATCTTCGCATTCTCAAGCGCGCCAGGCGCGGGATGCCGTTGACAACGCGCTTCCGCCGACGCCGGGGAAAGACAGGCCGCGAGTGAACGTTGACCCCGCCGCAACATGCGGTTCTCGGCGGCCGCCGCTGACGGCGATGTTCTCTCAGCGCAGCAGGTCCTCGAGCTGGATGCCGCGGTCGGTTTTTTCGTCGCGGTATTTGACGATGACAGGAGTGTAAAGCGAGATGCGCCACTTGCGCCCCTGGCCGGAACTGACCGGGCGCGAGCCGGGAACCACCACCGCCTCTTCGGGAATAACCAGCGGCCGGTCGCCCTCGCGCCGGTAAATCTCGCCGCGGACCAGGTCGTACACCGGGGTCGAGCCGGTCAGGATGGTGCCGGCGCCAAGCACCGCGCGCCGCTTCACCACCGCGCCTTCGTAAATGCCGCAGTTGCCTCCCACCAGTACATCGTCTTCAATGATGACCGGCAGGGCGCCGATGGGCTCGAGCACGCCGCCGACCTGGGCCGCCGCGCTCAAGTGTACGCGCTTGCCGATCTGCGCGCACGAGCCTACCAGCGCGTGCGAATCGACCATGGTGCCTTCGTCCACGTACGAGCCGACATTGATGTAGACCGGCGGCATGCAAGTGACGCCGCGGGCCACGTAGCAGCCGTCGCGGATCGACGATCCCCCAGGAACAATGCGCACCTCGCTTTCCAGCTCGAAGCGCTTCAGCGGGTAGGTGTGCCTGTCGAAGAATGGGAACACGCCCCCCGACATATCCTGCAGCGCGCCGCAGCGGAAGCCGAGCAGAATGCCCTTCTTCACCCAGGCATTAACGCGCCAGCCGCTGGGTTGGACATCGGGATCCGGCTCGGCGGCCCGCACCCGCCCGGCGTTCAGGTCCTTCTTAAACTCCTCGAAGGTCCACAGGTGCTCGTCGGTGACCGGCGAAGTGTCAAACAGGCGCTCAATTCGTTCCTGTAGATTCATGGTCCAAAGTCCAAGGGTCCAAAGGTCCAAGGGTCCAAGGGTCCAAGGGTCTGACCTTTGGACCTTTGGACTTTGGACCCTTGGACCTAGTGCGCCAGCAGGCCCAGGCCGTCGAGAATCTTTTGCAGCTTAGCCTTGTTTTCGGGCTTCATGGGGACCAGCGGGAGGCGATACACCTCTTCGATCAGGCCCATCATGGCCAGCGCCGCTTTCACCGGGATGGGGTTCGACTCGATAAAGTTGGCCTGCATCAGCGGGAGCAGGCGGCGATTGAGCTGGCGGGCAGCGGCGAAATCGCCGGCCAGGCACAGGTCGGCCAGCCGCGCCATCATCCCCGGCGCCTCGTTGGAGGCCACGGAAATGATCCCCACGCCGCCCAGCGCCATCAGCGGCAGGGTGATGGCGTCGTCGCCCGACAGCACCGCGAAGCCCTCCGGCACGGCATTCAGGACTTCGGCCATTTGCGTGATGTTGCCGGAGGCCTCCTTCACGCCGGCAATGCTCGGCAGCGCGGCCAGGCGGGCCAGCGTGGCCGGCTCGATGTTCGAGCCTGTTCGACCAGGCACGTTGTAAACAATGATGGGCAACCGCGTGGCATCGCTCAGCGCGCGGTAGTGCTGGAAGATGCCCTCTTGCGTCGGCTTGTTGTAATAGGGCGACACCGAAAGGATTCCGTCCACGCCCATCGCTTCCAGCTCGCGGATCAGGGAGACGATTTTAGCGGTATTGTTGCCGCCCGCCCCGGCGAACACCGGCACCGTTCGGGAAGCCTGCCGGGCCTCCTCCAGCGTGATCTCGACCACCCGGAGATGCTCCTCGTGGGTCAGCGTGGGGCTCTCGCCGGTGGTCCCGCAGGGCACCAGGAAATGGATCCCCTCCTGGATCTGGAAGCGGACCAGGCGGCGCAGCGCGGCTTCGTCGAGTGCGCCGTCGCGCGTGAACGGAGTCACCAGCGCCGTCCCGCAGCCTTTCAGCGTCGTGCTGCCCATGGTTCCTCCCAGAAGGCTGTCAGCTATCAGCCATCAGCTATCAGCTTCCCCAGTCCAAGCTGATAGCTTATAGCTGATGGCTGATGGCTACTTCCCGAAAAGCACCTCGGAAAACTCGTAGAAGCCTTTCTTGCCGTGAATCCATTTGGCGGCGTAGAGCGCGCCCAGGGCGAACCCCACGCGGCTGCGCGCGGCGTGCGTCAGGGTGATGGTGTCGGCGTCGGAGTCGAAGCCGACCGTGTGGGTGCCGGGAATGGCTCCGGCGCGGCTGCTGGATATGTTGATCTCGCGGCCTCCGTATTCGGCCGCCAGCACATCGCGCAGCTTCAGGGCCGTCCCCGACGGCGCGTCCGGCTTCATCTTATGGTGGATCTCGTGGATCCAGGGGTCGTATTCGGCGCGGTCCTTCAACAGGCGCGCGGCCTCGGCGGCCACGCGGTAGAAGACGTTCACGCCGATGGAGAAGTTCGACCCGTAGACGAACCCGGTGTTGTGGCGCTTCACCAGCGTCTGAATCGGTTTGAGCTGCTCCTGCCAGCCGGTCGTCCCGACCACCAGGTTCAGGCCCAGGGCCACCAGGCGCGGCAGGTTCTCGATCGCCGCGGCAGGAACAGTGAAGTCCAGCGCCACGTCTACGCCGCGGAACTTCTCGACCGTCAGCGCGTCACCCACGTCGTACCGGCCGGCCACTTCTATCCCCTGCGACGGAGCAAGCTGGTCCAGCAGCTTGCCCATCTTCCCGTATCCGATCAGCGCGATTTTCATAACTGAACTGAAGCCACAGATTCCGCAGATTCCACGGATTTCGAATAGACAAACCGACGATACTGTAGTGACGCACGCCCAAAGTTCAACAGCAAGCCGACGCGATAACCTGTGGCCTTCAAGTAGTTGATCACCTGCGCTGCGTGTTCGTCAGTCAGCGTCTCAATGCCTTTCAGTTCAACCACAATGGAATCAAAACAGACAAAATCAGCGCGATAGCCGCAACTGAGGCGCTCCCCCTTGTAGAAGACGGGCAAATCAACTTCCCTGCTGAAAGGAATTCCGCTCTTGCGGAATTCAATTGCCAGCGCCTCCTGGTACACGGCCTCGAGAAAACCGGGACCGAGCTGCCTGTGTACCTCCATCGCTGCGCCAATGATGGCATACGTGCGCGGGTCACCCTTGTCGTCATCCTTCTGCGAAATCTGCGAAATCTGTGGCTTCATTCGAACACCTTCGGATCTAATCGGCGGAAGAAGGCGCGGTGCAGGCGCGCCACCACTTCCTTCAAGCTCTTCTCCTCCACCACGAAACTGATATTGAGCCGCGAGGCGCCCTGGGAAATCATCCGCAGGTTCACGCTTTCCACCGCCTTGAACACCTTGCCAGCCACGCCCGGCGTGAACCTGATGTTGTCGCCAACCAGGCAGACGATGGCCTGGCCGCCCTCCGGGGAGACGTGCGCAATCTTCCGCAACTCGGCCACGATCTCGTCCAGGTGCCGGGTATTGTCCACCGTGAGCGAGACGCTCACCTCGCTGGTCGAAACCATGTCCACGGGCGTCTGGTAGCGGTCGAACACCTCGAAGATGGTCCGCAGAAAGCCGTGGGCCATCAGCATGCGCGTCGAGCAGATGTCGATCAGGGTGATGTTCTTCTTGCAGGCGATGGACTTGAACAAGTTGCCGCTTTTAGGGGCCTTGGCGGTGATGACGGTGCCGGGCGCCTTCGTGTTCCGCGAGTTCAGGATCGAGACCGGTATCTGCTTCTGCACCGCCGGCAGCAGGGTGCTGGGGTGCAGCACCTTGGCGCCGAAGTAGGCCAGCTCGCTGGCTTCATCGAAAGAGATGGCCTTGACGCGGCGGGCGGCGGGGAACAGGCCGGGATCGGCGGTCAGCATGCCATCGACGTCGGTCCAGATCTCGATGCGCTGCGCTCCCAGCGCCGCGCCGATGATGGAGGCGGAAAAGTCGGAGCCGCCGCGGCCCAGCGTGGTCGTCACCCCCTTCTCGGTGGCGGCGATGAAACCGCCCATCACCGGGATGCGCCCGGCCCGGAGCAACGGCAATACGTGCTCCCGGAGGCGCCTGCCGGTGGGTTCATAGAGCGGCTGCGCCTGCGTGTGCCGCGCGTCGGTCACAATGACCCGGCGGGCATCGACCAGCTCGGCGGGCAACCCGCGGCGCAGGAAGGCCTCGCTGACAATCAGCGACGACAGCCGCTCACCGTAGCCGGCCATGGCATCGAGGCTGCGCGGCGTCAGCTCGCCCAGCACCGCCAGCCCTTTGATCAGCTCCGAGATTTCCTGGAAGTGCTCGTCCAGGCGCGTCTCGACGCTCATGCGGGTGGCCGGCGGCACCAGTTTGCGCGCCTCGCTGCCGTGGAAGTCGCGCAGGTCGCGGAGCAGGTCGATGGCCAGCTTCCGGTTCCCGTCCACCGCCGTGCGGGCCAGTTGCAGCAGCCGGTCAGTGGTTCTTCCCATGGCCGACACCACCACCAGGGGCCGTTGCGCGCGCCGCCCGGCCACAATGCTCACGACGCGCCCGATGGCCTCGGCATTTTCCACCGAGGTCCCGCCAAACTTCATCACTATCATAAGGCGTGGAATGAATCACAAAGGCACTAAGACGCCAAGGCACAAAGGGTCTTTTTCTTCGTGCCTTTGCGCCTTCGTGCCTTTGTGATGATCAAAACATTCCGTCGGATTTCATCAGCTCGGCGTTCAGCAGGGCCGCGCCGGCGGCGCCGCGCACCGTGTTGTGGCCCATGGCGATGAACCGGTAATGGAGGACCGGGCAGGGGCGCGCGCAGCCGAGGAAAGTGGCCATGCCCCCTTCTTTCTCCACGTCGAGGCGCGGCTGCGGCCGGTCGGGTTCCTCCATCACCATCAGCGGCTGGGCCGGAGCGCTGGGCAGGCGCTTGTGCTGCGGCACACCCCGGAATTCCCGCCAGGCCTGCTTCAAATCATCCAGCCCCGCGGCCTGCTTCAGCTCCACCGAGATGCTCATGGTATGGCCGTCGAGAACGGGCACGCGGTTGGTCTGCGCGCTGACCGCAATATCCGCGTCGGCCACCCTGTCGCCGTCGAGAAGCCCGAGAATCTTGCGCGTCTCGGCCTCGATCTTTTCCTCTTCGTTCTTGATGAAGGGAATCACATTGCCGAGGACGTCCATCGAGGGGACGCCGGGATAGCCGGCGCCGGAGATGGCCTGCATGGTGGTGACCAGCACGCGCTTCAGGCCGAAGCGGCGCTCCAGCGCGGCCACCGCCATGGTCAGGGTGATCGTCGAACAGTTGGGGTTGGTGACGATCATGCCCTTCCAGCCGCGCGCCGCCTGGCGCGGGACCAGCTTCAGGTGCTCGGGGTTGATTTCCGGCACCAGCAGCGGCACGTCCTGCTCCATGCGGAAGCTGCTGGCGTTGCTGACCACGATGTGGCCGCAGCGCGCCATCTCGGGCTCGACTTCGGCCGCCGCCCGCGCGTCCAGCCCGGAAAACACCAGTTGCGGGCCGCGCCCCGGCTGGCAATCGTCCACCAGCAGGTCGCGGGCGGCAACCGGCATCGGCCATGCCAGCCGCCACGACGTGGCCTCCGAATACTTGCGCCCCGAGGAGCGCTCCGACGCCGCCACCCACTTCAACTCAAACCAGGGATGGTTCTCCAACATCCTGACCAGTTGCTGCCCCACCATGCCGGTGGCGCCCAATACTCCAGCCTCTATCCTCATTCTTATCTGTACCTGCTCACTCAAAAATTGCGGATTGCGGATTGCGGATTTCAAACCATCGCAATCCGCAATCCGAATTCCGAAATTGAACTATCCTTCCATGAGTTTAGCGGCGAGGCGCGAGTAAGCCTCGACCGCCTCGACCAGCTCCCGCTTGGCCACCCGCTCGTGATCTGTGTGCGCGTCCAGGATTGAACCCGGGCCGATCAGGTAGGGCCGTCCCCAGTTGCCCAGTGCGGGAATATCAGTAGTGAAGGATACCACCGCCGAGGGAAAGCCATCCAGGGTTTCAAAGCGCATGGCGGGGATTTCCAGCACGTAGCGGACATCGGCCAGGCCCTCGGCGGCGCGCGCGATGGCCTGCTTCAGCTCGTCGGACGGCCCCACGAGCCGGAACAGAAGCTCGGCGCGGGCGCGGTCGGGGACGACGTTCGGCGCGCGCCCGCCTTCAATCGTGCCGATGTTGTAGGTGCACTTGCCCAGCAGCTCGTCCGCAGGCAGCGGGATGGCTCGCAGGTTCACCAGCGCGGTCAGGAGCTTCTCGATGGCCGATTCCCCGAGCTCCGGGCAGGCGGAATGGGCCATGCGTCCCTGGGCCTCGAACACCGGCCGCAGAGCGCCCTTGCTAGCGCGCGCCAGGCAATTGCCGGTCGGCTCGCCATTGATGAGAAAGCGGGAGCCGCGCGGGCGCCGGTTGGCGAAGGCGGCGCCGGCCGAGTCTTTCTCCTCGCCGACCACAAACAGCAGCGCGAACCGGTTCTCGCCCCCGGCGCGCAATTGTTCCGCCGCTTTCACCTGGGCGGCGATGATCCCCTTGGCGTCGCAGGAACCGCGGCCGTAGATGTAGTCGTCGTCTTCCGAACACGGGATGTAGGGCGGAACCGTATCGAGGTGGGTGGAAAGCGTCACCACCGGGGATTCGCCCGCCCGCGTGAACGAAGCGAAGACGTTGGGCCGCCCCGCCGCCACCTCTTCCACTTCGACCCGCGCCCCCATCTGGCGCAGGTGCGCGGCCAGGAAGAAAGCGACCTCCGCCTCCCGCCCGGTGGTGGATTCGATCTCCACCAGCCGCCGCGCCAGCTCGAGCAGGTGCATGGCTCTACGATAACCGATTTGGGGGCGCCGGGACACGAAGACCCCAGGGCTCTGGCTCTTGGTTTCCAGGTCCTTCGAGCCCCGGCTAGAGAAGTCGCCGCAGCTCCTCGGCCGGCATTCGCGCCTGGCGAAGGATCGAGGCCAGGACCAGTCGGTCCAGATCACCGCGGTGCATCGGCACAGTGACCAGCAGGTTGCCTCGCTTCATTTGCAGGTGGCTGCCTCTCTGCCGAACCGGGTAAAAACCAGCCTTCTTCAGGGCAGCAACGAGCCGCTTCGCGGTTATGGCCGGCAGGTCAGGCAACAGCGTGGACCTTAAAATCAACTTTCAGGGGAAAAATCTCTACCAGTTTGATCCTGGGATTGAGACGCGGGTCTTCTTCGCGGGGAACAGGCCGGAGATGGGGCAGATTATTCTCGAAGCAAACCTCGAGATAAAGGGAGACCGCTTCCGCCAGCATCCTCTTCGCCTCCCCAACCGTGCGGCCGGCCGAAGCGACATCCAGCTCCAGACAAAGAGAAACGAACTGCCTCCCTTCTCTGAGGACCGAGCCGGTAAAACGAAAGCGGTTGGAATCCTGAGCCATGGCGCCTACCAAGGGCAGCCTAGCATCTTTGGTCAGACCGGTCAAACGATTGCGTCTGCGCAATCCGCGTAACCTGCGGCTACAACAATTGCGCTTTCTGCATCTGGGCTTTGATGAACTGCAGGTCGCGGCGCATGATGGAAGCGAGCTCCTGCTTGGAGATGGTGATTTTGTCCTTGCCGGTGTCGGCGCCGCCCAGCCCCGGGTACTCATAATGCATCTGGACGGGCCCTGAGAACTTGGCGGCCTTGATCATCTGGAAGAAGCGCGGGAAGTTCACCATGCCCTCGCCGTGCGCGCACCACTGCGGCGCCCAATCGCCCTTGGCATTCTT
>Ga0315280_10004609_pt1 | contig 20236 bp, 18 predicted proteins | sample YL17G06_40_MG_FD_203697 | JGI IMG/M metagenome (GOLD analysis project Ga0315280, IMG submission 203697) | Sediment microbial communities from Yellowstone Lake, YNP, Wyoming, USA - YL17G06_40 | ecosystem: Environmental > Aquatic > Freshwater > Lake > Sediment | place: USA: Wyoming | collected... | reverse complement strand
CCGAAAGCACCTTCATCAATGTGCTCTTGCCGGCACCGTTCTCGCCAACCAGTGCCAGTACCTCGCCTGCCGCAACCTCAATGCCTACATCGTCCAGCGCTACTGTGGCACCGAATCGCTTACAAATCCCGCGCATCTGAAGTCGGATTACAGGTTGGTCGGAGTCTATTCGTTCAGCCATTTTTTGTAATCCGGCTCCAGCAGATTTTTGATGTCCGGGTCATTCATATTTTCCGGGGTCGCCACTACTGAGCCAGTGTCTATTAGCTTAGGTACCTCCTCACCTCTCAGGTGCGCCACCATAGTCTTAACTCCCAGGTAACCCATATTTATTGGGTCCTGCAGCACCAATCCATGCATCTGGCCTTTCCGCAGCGCCTCTACCAGCCGGTCAGAACTATCAAAACCTACATACTTGACCTTCCCCGCCAAGCCGCTGTCCTGCAGCGCCCGCAGCATTCCGAACGTTGTTGACTCATTCGGGCAAAAGATTCCATCTATCGTTAGAGTCCCATCAGGCGCTCGCAGCGAGGCCAGCAGGTTCTCACTTGCCTGGTAAGCGCTTTCCGTCGTTGCACCGCCGTACTGATTAGCGCTGACGACCTGGATGTCCGGGTACTTTTCTTTTAACACATCCAGGAAACCCCGTTCCCGCTCCATTGTGCTGGCCGAACCCTCCTGGTAGCGCAGCATAATGACTTTGCCTTTCCCGCCCAGGATTTTAGCCAACTGTTCGCCGCCCTTCCTGCCACCAACGTAGTTGTCTGTTGCTACGAAACTAACGTAATATTCGCTTTTAAGACCGCTGTCAATTATCACCACCGGTATCCCATTGTTTACTGCGTCCCGCACCGGTGCCCGCAGTGCCGTGTCGTCCAATGGCGCCAGCACTATTCCCGACACCCCGCTAATGATAAAATCCTCCACAACTCTAATCTGCGAATCACGGTCATCCTCTTTCAGAGGCCCCTTCCAGATAGCTTCCACTTCCACGCCAGATGCTTTCAGTTCCTGCTGGGCCTTGATTGCCCCCGCATGAATTGACTTCCAGAAAACGTGGGTAGTCCCTTTGGGAATCACCGCGATACGGAGCTTACCTTTGCTTTCTTCTTTCTGCTTGCAACCAATTACGGTAAAAACGACAGCTACGGCAACAAGCACAATTATCCCTAAAACCTTTTTCATATTTGTTACTCCCTGAACTTTCCCTACTTACCGATAATCGATTAACACTTCGTAAGTCGAAAATAATAAATAATTGAAAGTCGATAGTCAACAAAGTATATCTACACTGCTGCGTTCTTCCAAGTATCGAATTCTAAAAATCAGGTAAGATGAGCCTTTATATATAGTCCGTCTTCTCATCTTGCCAAAGTTTAAGTTTTTTTGGCAAGAAAGTATTTCCGGCCTGTTGACAAACCTCCCTCCCCCCTTTACCATAAGAGCCGGTAGGATTTCCAACGCTGCGTAACCATAACAGCAATTGGGTTCCCTAAGGTAAGCAATACTTAGCTGGCAATCTCGATGAATCGGGACTGCCGGTGTGAAGGTTTAGAAGTGAAAATTGTAGCTTGTATTCCTGCTCGTTTTGGTTCCACAAGGTTCCCGGGTAAAGTTCTCGCCAAAGATACGGGCAAATTCCTCATCCAGCACGTCTATGAACGGGCCTGCCAGGCCAAACTTATTGACAGGGTGATAATAGCCGCCGATGACCAGAGGATTGTTGATGCCGCAAAGTCCTTCGGTGCTGAATGCGTTTTAACCTCGGTCGAGCATCAAAGCGGCACAGACCGCATCGCCGAAGCCATCGCAGATATAGATGCTGACATCGTAGTCAACCTGCAGGCCGATGAGCCAGAAATCGACCCAGACAATATCGACTACCTTGCCCGGCTTTTAATAGAAACTAAGCACTCAAAACTAAAAACTCAAAACTGTAAAATGGCCACCCTCGCTGCCCCTTTCCAAAGCCCTGAGCAGATTGCCGACCCAAATATCGTTAAAGTCGTAATGTCGTCGTGCGTTCCCTCGACTGCGCTCGGGACAGGCGTGCGCGGTGCGTCGTGCGAAAAAGAAGAAATGGATTCCCGCCTTCGCGGGAATGACAGCACGCAATACGCAATACGCAATACGCACGACAATATCGGTAAAGCAATCTACTTTTCCCGTTCTCCTATTCCTTATGACAGAGAAAAAGTCGGCATAGGCGAAGTGGGACAATATCTTCGGCATATTGGAATTTACGCTTATCGGAAGGAGTTCTTACTGAAAATTACCGTCCTGCCGCAAACCACGCTGGAAAAAATAGAGAAACTTGAGCAACTGCGGGCGCTCGAAAATGGCTTCTCAATCCTGGTCGGCAAAGTCAAACACACCTGCGATGGCATAGATACCCCGCAACAATACGCCGATTTTGTGAAAAGGTACAAAAGAAACAGCCACAGAGGGAAATGATAAATGCACTGCCCGAAATGCAGGACAGACAATACGGAAGAAGGTAGGTCTTACTTAGAAGTGCCAGCCGGTTCGAGTTGCCAAAAGCCGCGGCGTCGAGAGAGCAGCCTCGGGCGAGTATCTTTTATGCTGGCTATTCTCAGCTTTATTGGCTCGGTTGTCCCTATTGCAGCAGTTGTGACAGGTGGTATTGGTATTAAATCGGGTATTCTTGAACTTATTTTGCCTTTACTTATCATGCTTACGCCTTTGCTCGCAGCCGTGGCACTACTGGTGGGTGTTATCGAGTTAATCAGGGCAGCCTTCGCACATAACCGCCCGGAAGGAAAGAGTTTCGCAATTGCGGGTGTCGTGCTGTCTGCTTCATGGTTGACACTGCTTTTCATACTGTGCCGCCCTCCTGTCAAAAGACCCCCTCCTGAGCTTAGACAGAAAGCCCAGCTTCACATCCTCGATGCTGCTCTGGAATTGTTCGCCAGCGAACTCGATGGTTATCCGCCATCTGATGCAATGGACAAGGACAAGAAACCCTATTGCGGTGCAATGAAGCTTTGCGAAGCTGTGATGGGACAGGATTTAATGGGCTTCCACCCGGGTTCGCATTTCAGACGCGATGGAACGAACGATTACAACAACCCAATATATGGTCCCGCTACACTGCCGGCCAGAAAAGGACCGTTTCTGCCCCCCGAAACAGCCAACGCGTATCAGCTAAAAGACATATACAAAAATGTCGGGCCTTTTGACAGAAATAGCTACGTCATCTGCGATGTATTTGCAAAAAAGCGTTATTCAGGTAAAAACACAGGTATGCCCATTCTTTACTATAAGGCAGATACATCAAAAAACGCACATAATCTCGATAATCCAGATGACACAAATAATATTTACAATTATAAGGACAATTACGCCTTGCTCGAACTTGGCGTGCCGGAAGAACAAGATAAGAAACACCTGCTTTTCACTGACCCGAAAATATTTTGTAAAATGACCAAAAATTATATGATAACTACACAGAGCAGACCTTGCAGAGCGGACTCATACGTTCTAATTTCAGCAGGCCTTGATGGACTGTATGGGACTAAAGATGATATTGGAAACTTCGAAATGGGATGGAAACCAGGACAAAAAGGTAAGAACAAATGAATGACAGAAACGATTTATTACAAAAGGTTAGTGATACCTCAACTGAGAGTGAATTCTTTTCGCCGGTGCCGGCGGGATATAAAAAAGGAAAGACCCGATACGTCTTTGTAATGGGCACGGTGATGAGTGGACTGGGCAAAGGCATTTTCTCATCGTGTCTGGCGAAGCTTATGCAGGATAAGGGCCTGAAAGTCGCACCAATAAAGTTAGAAGGTTATCTGAACGTTGATTCCGGCACGCTAAATCCATTCCGCCACGGCGAGGTCTTTGTGCTGGACGACGGCATGGAATGCGATATGGACCTGGGCACTTATGAGAGAATGCTCGACCAGGATTTAAACAGGGCAAACTTTGTTACAAGCGGACAGATATTTAGTTCGGTCCTGCACAAGGAACGCCACGGCGACTATCTCGGCAGAGACGTCCAGATGATTCCTCACGTTACCGGCGAAGTCAAATTGAAACTCCGCCAACTGGCAGCGGATACCGGAGCCGACATAGTATTTGTCGAGATTGGCGGAACCGTCGGCGATTTGGAAAATGCCTACTACATCGAGGCGATGCGCGAGCTGGCCTACGAAGAAGGCCCCAACAGCAGTTGCTTCGTCGCCCTGACATACATACTCGAACCAAAAACTTTAGGCGAGCAGAAATCAAAGGCCGCACAACTCGGAATCAAACAGCTTATGGAGTGCGGCATTCAGCCCGATATCATCGCGTGCAGGGCAGCCAATCCTGTCACCGAAAAGGTCCGCCAGAAAATCAGCGTTTACAGCAATGTCCCTCTGGAGCGGGTTATAAGCGTCCCCGACTCCGCCAGTATTTATATGATACCTGCGATGCTCAGAGACGCTAAGCTCGACTTCGCTGTCTTACGGCTGCTGAAAATCGAAGATAGAATCAATCTGCACCACGAGCGCAAGGCCTGGGCGCAGTGGTGCGACTTCACAGACAAAATCGGCTCAGCCCGTTATGAAACAACCATCGGCATCACGGGCAAATACACATCCGTCCGCGATAGTTACGCCTCGATAATCAACGCACTCGAACACGCTGGCACCGCCCTGGGCTGCAACGTAAAAATAAAATGGATTGAAACAACCAGCATCACAGACCAGAATGCAGCCGAGAATCTCAACGATGTTGACGGTATCATTGTCCCCGGCGGTTTTGGCACCAGAGGCACAGAAGGGAAAATCGCCTGCATAAAATTTGCCAGAGAAAACAAACTCCCATACCTGGGACTATGCTTCGGCTTTCAAATGGCCGTCATCGAATTTGCCCGCAATGTCTGCGGCCTGACAAAAGCCAACAGCACCGAAATTGACCCGGATTGCCCCGAGCCGGTAATCAGTACATTACCTGAGCAAAAAGAAATAGAAGGCCTGGGAGGAAGTATGCGATTAGGCGGAGCGGATATAGAATTAAAACCCCAGACGCTGGCGTGGAAAATCTTTGGCAAGGTAAATTCAATTAGAATGCGGTTCAGACATCGTTACGAAGTTGACCCGCGGTATGTAGAAAAGCTAAAAAAGGCCGGCCTGGTATTTTCCGGAAAAGCTCCCAACCAGCCGATTATGCAAATCCTCGAACTGGCCTCTCACCCATTCTTTATGGGAACGCAGGCGCATCCCTGCCTGACCTCGCGTCCGCTTAAACCACACCCTATGTTTGTAGGGCTTGTGGCCGCCGCAATGCAAAAACACTATCCTGACGAAAAATTGCTTGATTGCGTTAAAGCTACCCGGAAAATATATAACTCTATAACCTGACAGCCGACAGGCGATTAAGTGTGTGGGTCGTTGAGGCAATACAAGTACTTGTGCAAAGTTAGCGGTTCTTCGAATTTCGCAGCTACCTGATCCCTGAATGTAAATCGTGCAATCTGCATGTCGCATCATTCGCAATTGACAAAATACTTCGTTGTATAAGCAGAACCATGGGCTCGTGTGTTGATAATTCTAAAGTACCAGCGGTAAAATGGAAATTCACTCTTTTTTTCTGAAAAGCCCCTTCTGTGTGCATTATGTGGTATTAAAACATCATCCTCAAATTCCAACAAGTCACCGGCCATGAAAAACCTTTGTTTGCAGAGAATAACTTTACTAATGACATCATCCTGGCTTCTTATACAATCGTTTCCACGTCTGTCCTTGCTTCTATAGTAGGTTGTGCACACTAAAGCAATTTCCGTATTAACCAGTTCTACTGCTTTTTTGAATTTCTGTGTGACTTTGATTCTTATTTTTTCGCCTACCTGTAAATGCGATTGACCAATCAGAACTTCTGGTGATTGCAGATAGCGAGACCGCAAAGCATTATACCCAAAATAGCAGATTGGAATAAGACCCAAAAGGAAATAAATGCCATACGCAACTTGAGGAAATAATTGATAGGCTTTATCTGCAATAGAAAAGTAAAGCACACCGATTGTTATTCCCACAAGATAATAGAAAAAACAATACACTATAGCTTTTTGAAAAGTTTTTTTGGCATTATCGGGCTTCAGTACGTAAAAATTTTCTGAAATTTGGTTGGGGGCTCTTGGTTTGTTATATATTTTCCCTATTGCAGAATATGTCGCAACACAAACACACAACAGAGCAAAACAAGTAAGTGCATATTGGTAAGGCCAGAAGGCAACCTCATATATTAGAAATGATTTTTGAGGGTTCCTGGGATTATAATATGCAATGACCTTTGCGCCCGGATGATATTTGTCAACGATTTCCTTTGCCCACTTCTGAGTTGTATTATTAGGGTTTATGATAGTAATATCGTGTGATATGTATTGCTGCCCTGCAACTACATAGCTATACTCCACGTGAGGTGTATATCGCCGAGTGTACGAACTTATTTTGACAGGAATTTTTTTTGATACTTTGATTTCCGAATGCAGCACTTTCGCTTCGGTTGGCTTGTAATGTTGTCTTACCTTATACTGTTGTATTGCAATCTCGTAAACGAGAGAAACAAAGAATAACGTTGCCAAAACAAATGCAATACCTATCAAGAACTTCAGCAAAGGACTTGCCTGACTTTTCAAACCCTCAATTATCTTACTCTGATTCATCGGTTTGCGAATAGTTTATGGTTCTGTAAGTCATATCGCCGTTCTTTGTGTATCTGTAATGGGCCTCTCACTCGTCGCCATTGATATTGGTTATCGTGGCACTGTTCAATTGCGAGCGCACACCACACCCCTTTGTCCCCTCCGGTTTGTTTGCTTTCTTTCCTTACTCTTTAGATTTCTCGCCCTGCTGTTTCCCCGCAAGTTCCGCTTTTAGCTTCTCTATCTGTGCTTTGAGATTCTCGTTTTCCTCCCGCAGCTTCGAATTGTCTTCCAAAAGAACCACTGAAATCTCGCTCACCTGCTCTTTGATATTCTCATCTGCCTTATCTTGCCAAAGCTTTTTTTCCTCCTGACATTTTGCGAGCAGCCCCTCTTGCCTCTTGATTTCATTAGCGTGCAGTTCTTTCAATTTTTCGATTTCCCTGCTGCGCTGCTCCAATTCTTTCTTTAGCTCCCTGTTTTCAGCGGCTATCAGCCGGCTCTTTTTTGCATCCGTTGGTCCGCCTGTGGCGGATTCCTGGCAGCTTGCAATTAACACGAAAACAATAACGCCAACCGCCAAGATAAACACTTTCTGAGCTGTTCCTTTCATTTTCATAATCCTTTCACCTCAAATTTTTCTAAGAATTTCTAAAAACCGATAAGATTCGGCTTCTACTATATCGGCAACTGTTCTACCGTCAACACTTTCATCATCCTTTTGCTATGACGGATGCCGTCGCCATCTGAAATTCCTGCTGGTCAGTTCAGCCAGCCGGTAACCAAACACTACTCGAAAAGCACTCTCATCTTTTCCTTATCAGCCGTCTTGATTCGGCTCTGCTCCGTCCAAACCGCTAAATCAAGACTATGCCGACAGTAACAATTGTCACTAACCAGTTCACTATCACCAGTCAAAACTGCTTTTATAAGCTTCAGGCAATTATCCGTTGCGGCTTTTAGATTCGCGATTATTTCTTTAAGCAGCGTCTGTTTGCTCGTACCCTCCTCATGTTCGCCTGAGGTGGACCAACAGTCATAATCACTGGCCAACGCAACAAGTGCATAGCAGATTTGTGCTTCTCTGGCTAACTTGGCTTCCGGCATAGCCGTCATACCAATCAAATCACCGCCCCAGGAACGGTGCATAAGTGATTCCGCCCGCGTGGAAAATTGCGGCCCTTCCATACATACGTATGTGCCCCTGGGATGTACCTTTACATCGATGCCTTTTGCCGTATTGATAAGTGCCTTTCGGAGTCGCTGGCAAACCGGCTTAGCCATCTCGCAATGCACAACTCCATAGCCACTAAAAAAACTATTTGCTCGCTTGAACGTCTTATCAATAAACTGGTCAACGATAACTAAATCCCTGGGGGCGATTTCCTGACGAAGCGACCCCACCGCCCCGCTGCCTATGATTGTGTGGACACCGAGTTTTTTCAGTGCGAAGATATTGGCCGCGAACGGCACCTCGCTCGGCGAAAGCTTATGTCCCTCCCCGTGCCGATTCAGAAATGCGACCTGCCTGTCGCCGAACCTACCGACTAAAATGGCTGTGCTCGGCCTGCCAAAAGGTGTGTCAATATCGTGAAATTCCGCATCAGTTATATGTTCTGCCAGCGCATCGCCAAGCCCCGTGCCGCCTATTATACCGACCAGCTCTTGTGTCATTTTCTGTGCCTCCTTGCTTTTACCGGCCACCATAGTAATTGCTGTGCACTATCACAGCAGATTTTTCTACTCTGTGGATGCTTTAGGTCCGCTTTGTAAGACTTTGCTTTCCGTTCCTGCGAGCAGTCTTTTTATATTTTCGCGGTGTCGGATGATGACTATCAGAGGTATCGCGGCTGCTGCGACAAGCAAGGGCGACAAATTAACGACATCCCAGCTTGGAGATAGAACTATCGTCAGAAGCAGCAAAAGAGGAAAGGCAACAGAAGCGACTATCGAAGATAGGGAAACGTACCGCCACACCAAAACGACCGCTACCCATATTGCAACGGTAAGCAGGGCACAAATTGTATAATATGGCCAGAGACCCAGTGCCACTCCAAAACTTGTTGCGACGCCCTTACCGCCCCTAAATTTCAGGTATATAGGAAAGATGTGACCCAGAATAGCAGCGCAACCTACTGCAAGCCAGAGCCAGAGCAAAACAACTCTCTGGGTGTGCGCCTCAGTGTACAGAGCTGTTTTAATAAAAAACATTGTTGCCAGCATTGGGGTTAGGCCTTTAAGCATATCGAGCAGGAAGCAAATATAGGCCCATTTTCTTCCCAGAGCACGGGAGACATTTGTTGCGCCTATGTTGCCTGACCCTATCGAGCGCAGGTCTTTGCCGTGTGCCTTGACAATGAGCAGTCCAAAAGGTATCGAGCCGAGCAGATACGCCACTATGATAGCAGGTGCAAAAATCGCATACATCATTTTTGACCTTTCGTTCGTAATACAGATTCGTAAACCGGTATCATTTGTTTAGCAACGTGGCTGATAGAAACTTTTTCTTTAAGATTATCCGCAACAATTGCCTCCGATGCCTTGCGTATATTGCCCGTGTCTGTGAAATAGTTAATAGCTTCTGCCAATGCCGGTATATCTTCCGGGGAATCAATCACCTTGCCGTGCCGATTGTTAATGAATAAGTCAGCAGCACCGTTAAATATGGTTGTTATCACCGGCTTGCCGGCCGCTATTGCTTCTAAGATGAATCTGCTGGATGGGTCATAGAAAGTGGGCAGCACGGCGACATCGACTATTGACAGGGCGTTTTGAATGTGCCTGATAGTCCCTAAGAAAATGACTTCTTTGTGGACGCTGAGTTTTTTTGCTATATGGCGGTATCTGTGTGTGCTGCCGTTGCCGGCTGCTATCAGGTAAGCGTTCCGTTGTGTTTTGTGCTGCGCTGCCAGTTGCATTGCTTTTAGCAAAACAGCTAATCCTTTCAACCTGAAATTGTTTGCCACGAATAAAAAGAAGATGGGGTTATCTGCTTCTTTAATGCCTAATTGCATCAGTATTTGTTCGCGGAGCTTATTAGCTTCATCCGCGTCAATTTGTTTACCTATTTTTACGCCGTTAGGTATAACCACAATGCGCTCATCCCTGACAGCATAGTGTCGTCTGAACTGCTCAGCAACATACTCCGAAATCGCAGCGATTATCGGCCCGTTTGGCTTTTTACACAGCTTGCGTTCAGCCTGCCGAAGTACCGTTCGACGAACATTGGCAAAAGCTGTGAGCTTTTTAACGGATTCTATGAACCTGTTTTGGTAACTGGCAGCATTACGCACAATCGATTCGGTATATGTCCCGCCGCGAGGCTGATAAACATCCGCAAACTCGAATGGTAAGACGCTGTGAATTATGTCGTAGCGGCTCTCGGATAAGTATTTTCTTAGTGCCTTTTCAAAGGTAAAGTAACAAGCACGCCTGCCGGGCCTATCCTGACATAAAATGTGAATATTTTTGCTGTTCGCCTGCCCCCGACAGTAGTATTCGGGGGTCGGCCCCTTTGCGGCAACTATGTCCACTTCAAGACCAAGTACCGACAACTCGGCTGCCAGCTCGAACACCGACCGCTCCGCTCCCCCGAGGGCTATATCTATCCGCTCTATTATGATTGCGACTTTTCTTTTCATAGCAAAATTTATCCGCCACACTGATTGGCGGATTCATCCTGACCCACTCAACCCGCAAAAGGGGCGATTCTGCCATGCTTTGTGTTATGCCGTGCCATCAGTTCCGCTTTGTTTATTACCTTACGAATAAATATCTTATCATTGTTTGTTAGGTCGCTATGTCCAGCATAGCCTATATAAAACCGCAGCCTATCAGTCCTCGAAAAATATCTGGCTGGGGCAGAATAATGCAATTGAGCGATATCTTTTATCCGGAATCGTTGGCGAAGCAGTGTTGGCTTAAAAGCCCGCGCCAGGTCTATTAGACAGAAACTACCGTTGTCACTGTAGTATATGTGGGAAAAGTAAAGGTCTCGATGACAATAATTTGTCTGGTGAAATTTTTTCACAAAAAACGCCAATTGAGCAATAAAACTCCTCCGCAATTTCAAGGTTTCGACTGTAGCAGGACCGTTGAAAAAGGGGGGTAATTCTCGTTCCAGGGATTCGGCATCTGGAATTTTTTCGGTGATTATGAAGCTTCTTTTCTCAAAAAACATTCCCCACTGCTGGCCATAAGAAATAATTTTGGGGGTATTTATGCCTTCTGCTGCCAGCTCACTTGCCGATTCGAATTCGTAGAAACCGCAACTTTTCCGGCTCCGATGGGAAAGCCAGTTCTCAAGTCGGACCGTGATTGGCGGTCTATCATAGCGTTTCAAAAAGACTGTGGTTGACCCCGTTAGAAGTGGTTCCTCTTGTGGGACTGATGAATCCCGTAAGACCTCTGGTCTCTTACGGGATGAACCTTCGGCACAAACTTCTAACGGGGTTGATGGCGAATTTATCCGCCATACGTCTGGCGGATTTATTTCAAACCGCAGCCGGCTGCGGAATGAGGCAAGATTGTCTTTGGACAGGTTCTTAGCCACATTAAAAGAAAAAACAGCAGCGACAGAAGTCAGGCCCAATTTACTAAGTGCCATTTTATAATCGGGGTTCACAAAAAATGATTTTGAAGTCTCTACAAATTCCCGGCAGGCGGTAACTGTTTCTCGCCCCTTACCATTTTCGAGCAGCTTTCGGGCAGCGTTGCAAACCATCTCGACCGTGATTGTCTGCATACATAAATGTCCCGGCCTTTTGCACACCGGCTTCTGGCAGGGTGCACAGGGGACATTGCCGACAATTTGAATCTCGTTTTCATAGCCGGTTTCCGTCCAGGCGGGGTCATTTGGCCCGAAAAGAGTAATGACCTTACGACGTAGTGCGATGGCTATATGCCGTGGGCCTGTATCATTGCTTATTATCAAATCCGCCCTTGAAAAAAGCGTTTTTAGTTCACCGAGATTTACAGGTCTTTCTGCCAGGTTGATAAGTTTGTGCTTGCCCGCCAGACGTAAGGCGGGCTTGCTTGAATCACAAATTTCCCTGGCAATTTGTTTCTCAAAGGGGTCGGGTCCAACAGATACGAACACTCTCGCGTTGTAATTGCTGATTAACCAATCGGCTGTTTGTGCAAACCTTTCGCTCGGCCAGCATTTGCTGGGGCCAAATGCTCCGCCAGGGACAAAAATAACAACTGGCCCCTGACAGACAGCAGCTTCCGGGAATCGGGACTCGAGCTTTTTCCTGGTTTGTAATTCGATAGGAACTTCGATGGTCCTGTCGCTTGTATCGGCGCCAAGCCGGGATATTGTCGCAAGGTAATAGTCAATCATCGAGATAGGTTTGAATTTGCCATCAGCTAATTTTGGTGGATAAAGCTTATCGGTGAGCAAAAATCCGCGTCCTTCGCGGGCATAGCCAACCCGTGAAGGTATCCTCGCTAAAAAAGCGGCCAGTGCCGAGCCGAATGAGTTCTTGAAAAGTATCGCATGCGTAAACTTGTGTTTTTTGAGTTCTCCAGCGATTACAAAGGGATTGTCGTTCGGTTGCTCGAGCCAGTTATCGTTAAAACTGCCCGGCGATAAAAGCTCGCGGACCACAGGTTTGGCCAAAAATGAAATCTCGCAGGAGCTGAAATGTTTGCGAATGGCCCGCAGGGCTGGTGTGCAAAGGATTGCATCACCAATAGGAGAAGGAAGCCAGACTAAAATCTTCTGATTCATAGCTTGCATTTCGTATCTCGTACCTCGCTTCACGAGATACGCTTCAAGCAACTACTTTCGCCCCTGCATTACATATAAAGTAAGGGCCATCATCTGCAGGACCGCAGCAAACCCCAGCGCAATCAGGATTGAGTTGTCCTGTCGAGCTGGTCCCATAAGCAACCATACGGTTATCAATAAACAAAACATGGCACCAATTTGAACAACGCCGGCCATCAGTCTCGTTATGGAAAATTCACCGCTGAACATATTGGCTCGCTGCGTCCTTTTTAGTTGTTCGAGAATTGCGCTTAGCAACTGTATGGTCTTGTCGGAGGAAGTTTCCTGTTCGTATGGACTTGTTTGCGGCTCCGTAACTTCTGATTCAGGCGGTTCTTCCACAAGTTGCAAAACCGGTTCAGCAGCTTGCAAAACTGGTTCAGCAGCCTGCAAAACCGGTTCGGTGGTTTGCAAGACCGCTTCGGTAGTCATAGGTGCTGAATCAGTTTGACCAATAGGACCAGGCTCCATCTCGGTCTCCACCCCTGTCTCCACCTCACCGGAGCCGCGATGATACCTTTTTATGATGTTTACCGCCTCTTTGATATTTACAGCCCGGTGGTCTGGAACTGGCTCGCCCGGCCCAGACTGTTTTAGGTGTGAGGGGTGGTCTAATAATATGGTTTTGCAGCCGGCCCGTAAACCGGCCTCCACATCATTGCTGCTATTGCCGATGCACCAGGACTGGCCAAGGTCAATATCCATCTGCTCGGCAGCGGCCAGTAACATTCCGGGATTCGGTTTTCGCCAGTCGCTTTCCTTGCGGTACCGGGGGATAACTCCATCGGGATGGTAAGGGCAATAATAAATCTGGTCTAAAACAGTCCCCTTTTCTGCAAGCAGTTGATTTAAGCGGTTATGAATTTCATCAAGGACCTCCTCGGTGACAATTCCTCGCGCAACAGCAGACTGGTTTGTGACAACAATCAGCTTATATCCCATATCTTTAAGCTCGGTTAGTGCCTCAGCAACGCCATCTATCAACTTCACCTGGTCGGGATGATTGATATAGCCGGGGTCCTCAATTAGAGTGTCATCACGGTCCAGAAATATCGCTTTATTAGACATCTTTGATTCCGGTTTATTTTTTGCCTGGTTGTTTGCAAAAACTCTGTTCGACAAGGTCACAAACTATATGATAAGCAAGCTGATGCATCTCCTGGCTGCGAGCCGTTGATTCAGAACCGGCGCAAAAACAAATGTCGGCAATTCGTTCGAGCTTACTATCAGGCTTGCCTGTGAAGGCCAGCACACAAGCGCCTTTTTCCTTTGCTAACCGGGCGGCTTTAATGACGTTTGGCGAGCTGCCGCTCGTTGAAAAGGCCCACAAGATGTCACCTTCTCTAACCAGCGCCTCCACCTGCCTGGCAAAGACATCTTCATAAGCGTAATCGTTAGCAATGGATGTAAGTATGGAAGTGTCCGTCGAAAGTGCTACGGCAGCCAGGGCCTTTCGTTCCCTCTGGAATCTGCCCACCAGTTCCCCGGCTATATGTTGTGCATCTGCGGCAGAGCCGCCATTGCCGCAAAGGTACACACTCCTGCCTGCCTTCAGCGCTTTTATTACTGCCTGGGCGCCGGCAGCGATAGCTTTGATGCCGCTTTTCCGGATTTCAGCGAGCATCTTACTATGCGTTTCTATGGCCTTTGTAATCTGTTTTTTCGTGCTCTGATTCATCACGATTTGTTCTCAGTGACTTAATTTTTTCAATTGTCGCGCTTGAGCTTTTGCCTTCCACAAGCGGTGCAAGGATAACCTTGCCGCCGTATGATTCGACAAATTCCCGACCCACAACGCCTTTCTGTGCCCAGTCCTGACCCTTTACCAATATATCCGGTTTTACTTTTCTGATTAGACTTAGCGGGTCCGGCTCATCGAAAATCGTAACATAATCGACCGTTTCCAACGCAGCCAGGACAGCAGCCCTATCATACTGGTTGTTTATGGGTCGTTCAGGCCCTTTAATGACTCTTACCGAGCTGTCGCTGTTTAACCCGACAACAACTATGTCACCCTGTTGTTTGCAGAATTTAAGAAATTCAATATGCCCCCTGTGCACAACATCGAAGCAGCCGTTCGTAAATACTACGGTCTCTTTTTGCTTACGACGCCAGGAGAGTTCCGCGACCAAAGAATCGACCGAGCGCACCTTGCCGCTCTTGCTCCGGTTCTGACCTACAATCTCGTTGATAATCTCTTCGATAGTTACCGTTGCGGAGCCGAATTTCTCCACTTCAATCCCACCTGTCATATTAGCCAGTTGCACAGCGGTTTTATAATCACAATTGGCTGCCAAAGTTACTGCGAGCGTCGCCAGAACCATATCACCTGCTCCGGTAACATCATAAACGCTCCGTGGGCGGGTGAGTATCATTTCACTTATATCTTCCGTCTTCAGATATGCACCATCCTTATCGAGCGTAATTACAACGGCACTGAGCTTTAACTTTTGAGCAAGCTCCCCTGCTGCTCTATCTGCGTCCTCTACGGTTTTTATCTCAAAGCCGACCGCCATAGAAGTTTCCTTACGGTTCGGCGTAATAACAGTAGCGCCGGCGTATTTTGAATAGTCGCTGTTAAGCGAAGGGTCAACCAGGACTTTTTTATTTGCCGTCGTTGCCCACTGTATCATTTGTTTGCAGACCGCTGGTGTGAACAGCCCTTTGTTATAGTCCTGCAGACAGATAATATCGGCCTGGGACAAATGATTCTTATAGACCTGCAAAATCTTTTCATACTGCCGGTCAGAAAGCGGCTCTGCAGATTCCTGGTCCATCCTGAACAGTTGCTGGCGATGGCGATGCTGTGCCATGCCTATTAGTCTTTGCTTGGTGATGGTAGGACGGTCAGTGACTTTAAGCAGGCCGGTGGTATCGGCCCCGACTTCTACCAGCTTTTTCTTAAGAACTTCGCCATTGTGGTCGTCTCCGATAACACCCAGGCAAAAAGGCAGCCCCCCCAGCGCGGCTACGTCAGCGGCCACGGAAGCAGCACCACCGCAACGGTATTCGGTCTCGATAACTTTCAACACCGGCACCGGGGCCTCGGGACTAATCCTCAAGGCATCCCCGTAGATATAAACATCGAGCATAAAGTCGCCTGCGACCAAAACCTTCGGCGAACTGAGATTCGTTACCGTTTTTAATAGCTTTTCATACATAAGAGCATAAGTGCAAAAGAGCACAAGACCATAAGTTAAGCATCATTTCTTTTCTGCATTTTACCTGTTAGGGTATCTTCAATCAACTGTGTTATTTTATCCTCTCCACTGATGAATTTTAGCTCAATTGCAAGATATGCAAGAGGCATTTCGATTTTCGATTTTCGATTTTCGATTGGCAACCGACTCCAATCTTTCTGAGTCGTCAGCATTAGATTTGCCCCAAGCTGTATAGCTTGTGCGCAGATGTCAGAGATGTCATCGTCCGTGTAGTGATAATGGTCATCATAGATTTTTGAGCCGACCAGCTCGGCCCCGATATTTTTGATTGTGCCTAAAAACGACTGCGGATTCCCTATTCCGCAAAAGGCAAATACACTCCTGCCCTTCAACTGTTCGATGCTTATTTCTTTGCCGTCCGCAAGTTTCGCACAAACAGGCCTGTGTATCGACCTTGCAATTATCATATCTGGATTGACCCATTGCAGCTTTTCTTCGAGCTTACTCAATTTGGCTTCGTGAATCTGGTCGCATCTTGTAATAATCACAGCGTCCGCTCGCTTTAGCGAAGTGATTGGCTCTCGTAGCAGACCTGCTGGCAGCATCCTACCGTAACCGAATGGGCAGGTTGCATCGATTGTTACGATGTCTATGTCTCGGTGCAGTCGCCGATGCTGAAATCCATCGTCCATAATAAGCACCTTAGCTCCGAACCCTGTAATGGCTTCGGTTGCCCCCGCAACACGGTCTGGATTTACAACTACCTTGGCCTGCGGACAGCTTTGGACCAAAATTGCCGGCTCGTCTCCCTCCGTATTGTGTAATGCGTATTGCGTATTGCGTGCTGTCATTCCCGCGGAAGCGGGAATCCATTTTTTTCTTTTCGCACCACGCATCACGCACCACACAAGACGAGCTTTATATCCTCGTGTAAGTATCGCAACTCCACAGTTTTTAGTTTTTAGTTTTGAGTTTTTAGTTATTTTATTGCATAGCCATACAACCAGTGGCGTTTTCCCTGTCCCGCCGACCGTTATATTCCCGATGCTGAAGACAGTCGCATCTACGCGATGTGTTTTTAGCCAGCCGCTCGAATACAGGAAATTGCGCAGGCCGACAGCGGCTGCGTAACCCGCCGCGGCAATTTGCAGAAATAGACGCAAAACCACTGCTCCTGCGCCGCCGCTTTGACCTGAAATCAATTTGCGATAGGTTTCCTGGTTCAACGGTAATATCCTTTTTCAGTAATTGTTTCCCGTGACAAGGATATATATGCTACACCTAAACCTTATTTTTTGCCACAAAAATCAGCCTCTGCAAAGATGGGAAAATGGGGCGCGTGCTAAAACGCACCCTACAAAACTGATGCGGTTATTGTGTAAGAAAATAATATTTATTTTTTTGTTGCATAACTGGAGTTTTATGCTATAATCCTTCTGTACAGGGTTATTCTTTCATCTCTCAAGGGTATCTCCTGGCAGATTGAAATGAGAGATATTATTTATGCGCTCTGGAAACAGAGCCAAGGAGAAGTACAGTGAGTACAGGTAAAGTAAAATGGTTTAACGCAAGTAAGGGCTATGGATTTATCACTCCGGATGATGGCGGCGACGATTTGTTCGTCCATCATTCAGAGATAAAGACCTCCGGCTATGCGACTCTCGATGAGGGTCAGGCAGTCCAGTTTGAGGTTGGACAGGGCAAAAAAGGCCCCTGCGCCACCAACGTATCGCCCGCCTGATAAAGGTCAAAGCGTTCAAAAACCAGCAGGCCCCGCCAACCAGCGGGGCCTGTTTTATTTCGTCCCGTGTTCTTTTCGTTTGACCGGCTAACCCGGAATTTTCAAAGCCACAGAGATCACAGAGAACACCAAGAGAGTTAAATGTTTATTATTAAATGAAGATATAGGGTGTGCTTTAGCGCACGCGGTAAACCATCCACAATTTTGCATCCTTCGGCTTCGCTCAGGACAGGTTTTGATTTTTTATCTGCCAGACGTATGGTGGATTAACTTTTTATTTTTTTAATGATTGCGTCTGCCATTTGGCTCGTGCCGACAGCCGTCGGGTCATCGCGGTCCTCTTTCATATCATAAGTTACGCTTTTGCCCTCGGCGATTACCGCAGCGACGGCGTTCTCAAGTTTGTCGGCTTCTTTTGTTTTGCCCAAATGCCGGAGCATCAGGACTCCGCTGAGTATCAATGCCGTCGGATTGACCTTGTTTTGGCCTTTGTATTTTGGTGCGCTGCCGTGCGTGGCCTCGAAGATGGCCGTCTTTTCGCCGATGTTTGCGCCGGGTGCTACGCCAAGCCCGCCCACCAGTCCCGCACAGAGGTCGCTCACTATATCGCCGTAGAGGTTCGGCAGCACAATCACGTCATAAAGCTCCGGCTTTTGAACCAACTGCATACACATATTGTCAACGATGCGGTCCTCAAATTCGATGTCCGGATATTGCTTCGCAACCTCCCGGCTTACCTCCAGCCATAATCCATCTGTGAATTTCATAATGTTGGCTTTATGGACGCTTGTCACCTTTTTGCGGCCGTTCTTACGGGCGTAGTCAAATGCGAACCGCACTATTCTCTCTGTGGCCCTGACAGAAATAGGTTTTATGCTTATTCCGGAATCTCCGCTTATCTCTCGGCTGCTGTGCTTATTTAGCCAGTCGATTATTTCCGCTGTGTCGTCGTTGCCTTTCTGGAATTCGATGCCCGCGTAGAGGTCTTCGGTATTTTCGCGCACAATCACAAGGTCGATATTGGAGTATCTGCTCCGCACGCCTTTATAGCTTTTACATGGCCGCAGGCACGCGTATAAATCGAGCGTTTGGCGAAGATACACGTTTACGCTTCTATAACCTTTCCCGACTGGCGTGGTGATTGGCCCCTTCAGTGCAATCCCATTTCTTCTAACTGACTCAATAGTTGCATCCGGCAGGACTGTTCCGAGCCGCTCCAGTACATCCGTACCTGCTTCGGTTGTTTCCCAGTTAATTCCTGCCCCTGTCGCATCGATACATCTGCGCGCAGCTTCTGCAATTTCCGGCCCAACCCCATCACCAGTAATCAAAGTAACATTAACCATTTTCATACCTCAATATGCTGTATAGAAAAGACCCACCGTCATTCCCGCGAAAGCGGGAATCCAGATTTATCAAAATCGGTGTTAATCGGTGTCTAAAAATAAAATCGTTCGGTTTGAGTAGATATCGTATCTTTTAGTGACAAATCTGTCAACAAATACAGGTTCCCACTTTCCTTGCAAAAAGTTGTTCAAACAAAGCTTTGTGCTATAATAATCCTCTATAACTTTTGCCGACAGGAGGTCAAAAGTGAAGTTATATCTTGTCCAACACGCAAAGGCCGTTTCGGAGCAGGCCGACACCCAGCGCCCTCTGACCGAAGAAGGACGTCGGGATGTACGCAAGGTCGCTGCGTTCATCAAGCCTTTGAATCTATCTATTGATTATTTATGGCATAGCCCAAAGTTACGCGCTATGCAAACGGCGGAGGTGCTGGCAAAAGCAATCACCATAAAGAATACCAGTACCGCCCGTGAAGGTCTTGCCCCGAATGATGATGTTAGTGCAATCCAGGATGAGATTCTTGCGATGGGAGAGGATGTGATGATTGTCGGGCATCTGCCTTTCCTGAGCAAACTGGCGTCTCTGCTTTTGGTCGGTTCTGAATCGGCAGATACGGTGGCGTTTAAGAACGCCGGCGTCGTTTGCCTGACCTCGCTGGAGAATAATCAATGGCAAATCGAATGGATTGTGATACCGCAGCTTATTTTAGAACCCCCATTTCCCGGTTGGTTGGTGACAGGATGAAAGGTCTCAAATGAAAAGGTTATCTCTTATACTTCTCGTTGTAATGGTAAGTATGCCCTCCTGTACGATAAACCAGAAAAAAGAAATTGCTAAAGAGAGTAGGCCTTCTGTGTTCCTTCCGAAACCTATTGATGACGACTGGAGTAAGTGGCTTGTCGGCGAGTGGGAAGGCTCCGGCGAATCAGATGCGGGAAAAGGTAAAGGGTGGGTGCAAATAAAGCTGGGTTTGAACGGCCAGTTCCTGATTATGAAAGGCGAGGCCGAAATAACCCAAATAACTCCCGAACAGAAACAATACCTTAAAGAGACTTTGCACGCCTCTGATGAAGAGATCGAAAAATTTCAAAGTTCGACTTTCAAAAGTCTGGAAATTCACACCATTAATCCGAAAACCGGCGAAATTATTGGCTATTTGTTTGACAGCTTGCGTTGTATAGCCAAAGGCAGAGGTAAACGCCAGGGAAACAAAGAAATTATGGAATGGGAATGGTCCGGGTCCGGACAAGGGACTTCTATACGCACCACAGAAAAAGTCAGTGACAATAAGCTTATTATTACTGAAAAATATACCCTGCCGGATGGCAGTATAATGGAGGATAAAGGGGAAATGACTCGCAAGAACATATCAACCGAAAAGTAAATCTAAAATAACTAAAAGTCGCTTAATTTATTGTTGTTTTTTGTTCTGTTCTATTATTACTGGTAAAAAATTTGTTATAAGAGAAAATAAGCGGCATAAACATAGTTAGCTGAGATTTTGGATTTTAATGGTCTAATGAGAAGCTGTGAAAATACTACCACAAATTGGCTCGCTGGCCTTT
>Ga0315280_10004608_pt1 | contig 20237 bp, 12 predicted proteins | sample YL17G06_40_MG_FD_203697 | JGI IMG/M metagenome (GOLD analysis project Ga0315280, IMG submission 203697) | Sediment microbial communities from Yellowstone Lake, YNP, Wyoming, USA - YL17G06_40 | ecosystem: Environmental > Aquatic > Freshwater > Lake > Sediment | place: USA: Wyoming | collected... | reverse complement strand
ACTCCACGGGCACGATGTCGAGGTAGTTCAGCATCGTGAGCTGCGGCTCTCCGTTGCGCTCCGCGCCGCCCACTTCGACAGTGAGCATCCCGTCGGTCAGCTCCACGCGCTCGGTGCGCTTGATGTAGAACCGGAGCGGGACGCTGGTCGCGTCGCCGGGCTGGATGACCGGCACGCCCTCGACGATCACGCTCTGGTCGCGGTAGTAGCCGCGATCCGCCCAGCCGACGGAGACCGTAACCTCGTACGCACCGCTCTCGAGCGCGAACTCGAAGGTGTTGAGCGCGCCCGTGTCGTCGTAGATGATCGATCTCTGAAGCGGCGTGAGCGTGTTGTCCCCGGCGATCCAGTGATAGAAGAGGCTGTCCGTGCCGACGTTCCCGCCGGTCCAGCCGTAGGCCACGGTCGAGTCGTAGGCCGCCCAGCCGACCTTCATGTACTCCGCGCCACCCACGATGAGAGGGTCGGTGGTCGGCTCTCCGGCGGGGTCCTGGAAGTTGATGTGGTACTCATCGCGCGGATGCGGCGTGCCGCCCGGTGGAGGCAGCACCGGGAGGTCGTGTCGCTCGCCGGCGATGTACCGCCCGAGCTCCTTGTGCAGGTCCGCGAAGCCCTCATCGTCGCCCGTCCACGAGGTGAGGCCGTCGATGACCGAGTCCACCGTGGGATCGGGCGTCGACCCGGCTCCGGCGGCGGGCTTGTTGCCCCCATTGGCCAGTCGCAGGTACTCGTAGTCCTCCAGCGCCTCGCGCAGGAGCTCCAGTCTGATCGACGGGATGAACCGCGTCCGCGACTCAGCGGTGCCAGGTTCGGGGTACAGGAGGAAGCCGTCGCCGTTGCCGTCCGCTACCCAGGGGTCGGTCCACGGGTCGCCCCAGCCGGTGAGGTCACGATACGCGAGGCCGTCCATGCGGTGCTTGTAGAGCGCGTATCCGAGCAGCCTCGTCTCCAGCCCTCGGTGATCGATGGTGGCGGGGTTCAGCAGGGGCGCGACATCGGCCGCGGTCGGCCGCCACCAGACCTGCTCGTCGTGAGACGACTGACGGTCCACGGCCGTCGCCTCGTCGTAGGCGCTCAGGGTGGCGATCCACGTGTCGAATCCCGCGCCGGCGTAAGTGGTGTTCGCATAGAGCTCGGTGCGCGGCTCCGATCCGACGGTTATGCGCAGATCGGGGGCGACCGCGCGGGTCATCTCGGACAGGTACGCGGCAAGGTCGTAGTCCGCCTGGGCCTGCGGGCTGTCCGCTAGCAGGTAGTAAGCCTTCGCCTCGTACTCGTGATCGACCAGGTACGCGTCGACCGCCGCGAGGTAGTGCTGCCACTTCAGGTTGTACTCGGCGGTGCCGTACGCGTCGCCGATCAGCAGCCCACACAGCGGGTCCGGGCGAGGGGCGTCCGCTGCCGTGTAGCGCAACACCTCGAAGCACGGGAACCCGGCATCGTTCCAGCCCTGCCCATTGACGTACCGCGGCGCGAGCTGGGCGAAGCTGAGTGGGGCGCCGATGCTGTCGTCGAGAGTCTCCGCGGCGCAGTCGAAGGCGACCGCCGGGCCCAGGCTCCCGGGCGAGGTCGGCTGCGAGGGAGTGAGCCTGTGCTCGTAGAGGAAGGTGTTGATCTCGTCCAGCCGGGCTACCGCGTCGCCGCCGAGCGCCTCGCGCGACAGACCCACGGCCGACGGCACGCTGAGCTCGCGCGGCAGCGAGAAGGCGAATACGTGAAGCCGCACGGGCACGTCGAACGTCCCCCCCGCCGCGGTGACGGACAGCGAGGCGGAGTAGTCCCCCGCGGGGGCGCTCTCGGGGAGCTTAATCGTGACCCAGACCGGGGTGTTCTCGCCCTCGCGCAGCGGGAACGCCTCACCGGGCTGGCGGGGCACGAGCGGATCGGGCCACAGGCCGGTGCTCCCCGCGGAGTCGCTCGGGGTGGCCACTGGGACGAACTCGACCGAGTGGATCCCCACGGTCTCGCCCAGGCCGAAGCTCGGGGGCACGATGCTGCAGGTGCCGCCCCACTCCGACCAGATCACGAGCTGGATGGGCTCGAACTCGTTGCGCGCCGCGAAGACGCGAAGCTCGTCATCGCTGTTCGACGGGACCGCGGACCTGGCCGTCTCAGGGAACACCTTCACGGAGGTGGGCGTCGTCCACAGCCTGACTGCGTCTGACGACTGCGACAAGGCGTAGGTGTAGTCAGCGGCGGTGCCTGTCACAGGGCGCACGTCTGGGCCGCCGCCACCGCCCCCGCCGTCGCCGCCTCCCCCGCCGTCCGACGGCCCCGAGCCCGGGGCACCGCTGAGAAGCGAGCATCCGCTTGTCAGGACGGCGAGGGTGCAGAGCGCGAGCAGCAGCATACGCCTCATGTGCGAAGAGCCCCCGATCGACTCCGCGGCCCACTCATGGAACGTAGGATAGCCCGATCACGGGCAATGGGCCGAGACAGCCGGAGTCAAGCATACTGCGCACGCCCGCTTCGGGGAACACCGCTGCTGCGAGTCCCAGCGCGCCCGCGCGCCGGACGAGCGGGCCCTTGTCAATCAGCGCCGGCGTCAGGCGGGTGATCGCGTTGCCGGGGTCGGCCCCCCTCAGAACGAGCCCGACCGCGACGGCGGCGGCCGCGCGCAGGCGGGCTGACCTGCGGCGCGCGGACCAGCGAAGCAGCGCGTCGCACGCATCACCCTCCTGAGTCCCACGGTAGAGCAGACCGAGTCCCAGGGCCGCGAAGCCGGCCGTCTCCGGGGACTCAAGCAGCGAGACGGCGAGGCCGTTCAGTTCCTCGTCCGCCGAGCCGGCCCGGGAGCGGCAGGCGGCGAGGATCTCGGCGCCGGCCACGAGGGCGGGGACCCGCTGTGTCATAGGCAGGTCGGCTCGTGTCGGTGCGACCTCACCCCCCGGCCCCTCGACAGGCTCGGGGCCGTACCCCCTCTCCGCTAGCGGAGAGGGGGTACCGTAGGGGCGCGACTCCTCGCGCCGCGAATGCGGGGGTGAGGTAAGCCATGGCATAGGTGGCGACGACGGGGTGGCTGTGCCCAGTGCTCCCGCGCAAAGCGCCGCGCAGGCGCGCTGCCAGGGTCCGGCGGAGGAGCGGTGTCCGAGTTCAGCAGTCAGGCGGAGGCACTCGCTGACCGTGGCGTGCTCACACGCGTGCGGCAGCGACCACAGCGCCGCGCGTCGCACCTTGCGCATCGGGTCGGCAAGCAGCTCCCATGCGGGGTCGAGCGGCACCCCTCCCGATGCGCGGCACGCGGTGACATGCGCGCGCAATCCGACGAGGCGTCGCAGGGCTCGGCGGCGGCTGTTGCCGGCGCACCGAAGCAGGGGGTCGATCACCTCGCGGCGGACGCGCTCCAGCGGCGGCCCCAGCTCGGCAGCTTGGGCGATCGGCGAGACCGGATCATAGCCAGCGTCGATGAGCGGCTCCCACTCGCGGGCGGCCCGGAACTGCATGAGAGTCTCTAGAGTCTCGCCCGCCGCACGGGCCTCGAAAACGCTGCCGAGGGCCTCCAGCCGGGCGAGGAACACGGTCATGTCGTTGCCCGGGCGGCGCACGCCGTCGATCAGGCCGATGGCCGGCTGCCAGGCGGTGCCCCTAAGCGCAAGGCCGAGGCCGGCCAGCGCCTCCTTGCGCCTGGCCGGAGAGGGGCGTTGCAATGCGGCGCCGAGGGCGTCCGCGACCATCTCCCCGGGTGCCCCGGCAAGGGACGCTCCGATGAGCCGCGGCTCGTGATCGCGGAGACGGTGGTCGGAGTCGAGATCAAGCGAGGCCAGCACTGCAAGACCGGGCTCACCGGTACCGATCAGGACGTGCTGAAGCGCAGCCAGCCCGCGCAAGCGGACGTCGCGGAGTGGCGAGCGGAGCAGCCCTGACAGCAGCCCGGCGGCCGCCGACGACGCGCTGCCCCTGTACTGAAGGGCGACAACCAGGGGGACAAGCTCGTCGCGCAGCTCTTCCCGATCCACCGGCGCCCACCCGGACGCGACGCCGGCGACCGTCGACAGAAGCGACTCACAGCGGTCGCCGGACACAGGGGGCGCACCCTTCATTCGCCAGGCACGAAGGACCACGACGAGAACTCGGCCGGGCCGGCCTCGCTCGCGAAGCCGAGGAGACCCTCGCGCGTGTTGTTCTTGTCCGAGACGTACAGCGCCGGGCTCTCGGCGATGATAGTCTTGCCATCGGCGGAGAGCAGCCGCACGGTCACCCGGTCGGTGACAACCTGCCCTTCGAGCACGTACGGCGTGCCGGGCGTCCACTTTGCCGCGACGTCCTGCCAGCGGGTCTTGCCGGGAAGGGCAAGGTCGTAGAGCGCCAAGCCGCCCGGGCCTAGCACGAGCCTGAAACCCTCGTTCAGGCCGGCTCCGGCCTGGAACAGCAGCCCCGCAGTTGTCCCGTCCGGCACCGCGACCGTGCAGCGCCAGGTGCCCTTGGCACCGCGGATCGCGGAGCAGAGCGCCGCGGCCGCCGCCGCCCCTGTCTGGCCCACGGCCGTCTTCTCAGCGTTCGCCCACTCCCAGGACCCGGAAGGCGTGGCCCAGCCCTCACCGAGCATCGACGCAACCTGCGCGCCGGCACCCGCGGCGCCGCCCTCGCCCCAGCCCCAGAAGTCCGCCGGCCCCTTCCAGGTGTGGAAGCCGATGAAGCCGGGCTTGTCCGTGACCTCGGCGGGCGCGTCGACCCAGGGACTCTCCGAGATAACCATCGCGCCGTCGCCTGAGAGGAGCCTCGTGCGGATGCCCCCGGTGCGGGTCTCGGCCTCTAGGATGTAGTCGGTGTCGTAGTGCCACTTGTCCTGTTCGCTGGCCCAGAGCGCCTGCTCCGGGTCGTTGCGGTAGATCATCAGGCACCCGGCCCCGAAGGTCCCTCCCAGCCAGCATATGAAGCCGTCCTTGTGCTGCTCGTCGGTCTGGATTGTCATCCCCGCTCCGCCCGCGCCGGGGCTCACGCGGACGTTGCATCGCCACACGCGGTCCGCGCCCGAGACGGCCTTGTTGAATGCCCACGCGCGCTCCGCGTTCACCTGCTGCCGGATGCGCTCGCGCTCGACTGTCGCGAACATCCATGAGCCCTGGCCGCTGACCGTCCACTCGGGCGCCTCGGGCGAGGGCAGGCGGCGCAGGTTGGGCGGGTTGTCGACGACGGGCGACAAGGGGGTGTCGGACAACTCGGCTCCCCAGAACCGTCCGGCGCCGTCCTGGCAGAAGACGCCCAGCACGCCGTCGGCACTGAGCCCGCCGGCGGGGGTGGCGATCCAGGGGCTCTGGGACAGCAGCGTCTTGCCGTCGGCGGCGAGCAACTGCACGCGCAGGCCTCCCCGCCCGACAACGCCCTCCAGCCAGTAGGCGTTGTACGCCGCCCACGGGGCCCACTCGTCATTCCACAGTATGAGCCCCTCTGCGGTCCTCAGAGAGAAGCCGGTGCAGGCGGCCTCCCCTCCAAGCTGGCAGCGAAGTCCGCCCGCGAGACCGTCTGTCGCCGGGAACGCGATCCCGCACGCGAGCGTGCCTCTCGACGGCTCGACCGCGCAGCGCCAGGCTCCGGCGCCGCCATGGATCTCGGCACAGGTGGCGGCCGCGAAGCCCGGCTCGCCTTTGTGCACGAGGAGCAGGCGTAGGTCGGTGCGCCACAGCCACTCGCCCGCGACGGCGGACCAGCCCTGACCCAGATCAGAGGGCGCGGCCGCCACAGCGCTCCCGCCCGTGAGGATGACAAGCATCAGGAGTGTCCCTCCCGTCGTCCGCAGCATCGATCGTCTCCGCCTACACCTTGTCGAAGCTCGGTATCTTGAGCTGCTCGCCGCCGCGGAGCGACGACTCGTGTGCCACGATCCCCGGGGCGGTGATCGCGAGCGCCTCGTAGACGCTCACGGCCGGCTCGCGGTCCTCGAGTATCGCCATGATGAACTCATGCGTGAGGAAGGGGTGCGAGGCCCCGTGCCCGCTGTCGTACCTCATGGCCTCTGGCAGCATGTGCCAGTAATCAGGCACAGTAGTGATGTCCGGGCCCTCCTTCGCCTTGATGACGAACGGCTGACCCGACCAGCCTTCCGAGAACAGCGAGAGGTCGGTGCCGAACCACTGCGCGCGCTCGCCGTGGTTCCACACGTTCCACATCACGTTGCAACGGCACATGTGGCCCTTGTCGGTCTTGAAGAGGGCGCACTGGTTGTCGAACGGGTTGTTGTAGGCGTTGTCTTTGAAGGCCTGGTTCGTGCCCACCGTCCCGAGGCAGGACACCTCCGTGAGCCGCTCATGGCTGACCCCGACGAGGAAGCCCGTCGAGTGAGTCGGGTAGAGCATGGGGGGGTAGCCGTACCGCCACGTGCGCTTGCCCTGGTAGTAGGACAGGCCGTCGTACCCTGCTCCGATGGCCGGGTGATAGTACTCCACCTCGGAGTACATCAGCTCGCCGAACTTACCGTCCTCGTAGAGCCGCCTTGCCGTAATAGTGTCCCAGCGGTAGTAGCTCGTCTCGGCCATCATGTAGTAGACGCCGTTGCGCTCCTTGGCCTCCAGCAGCTCCTCGCACTCCTCGAGCGAGATGGCCGCCGGGACGGCCGAGATGCAGTGCTTCCCGTGGTTCATCACCGCGACGCAATGGCGCACGTGATCCGGCGCGCCGCTGAAGACGGAGACGGCATCGATCGTGTCGTCCTTGATGAGCTCCTCGAGCGAGGGGTAAGTCTTGCCGCACTGGTAGCGGTTGGCAAGGTTGTCGCGCCGCTCGGGGATGAGGTCGCTGACCGCGGCGACCTCGCAGCTTGGGTCCTCGTGCCAGTGGAAGCTCGCGCCGAACCCGCCGCCCACCACACCGATCCTTACCTTCTTGTCCTGCACTGGCTGTTCTATCCCTTCCCGCACTTCGGCGGCCCAGGCCTTGGTAGCGAGTGACGACACCACGGCGGCCCCGCTCACCGAAGCGATGAACTGGCGTCTTGAGAGCTTCGCACTGGTCATGGGATGGCCCCTCTCCGGCGCGTCAGAACGGGCTGAGCTCCGTCAGGCTCCCGCCGTCCGCGGCCACGACGTAGAGCCGCCCGCTGATGGTCAAAGCGATCTTCATGCCATCGGCAGACCACGAAGGGTCGCTGCCGCGAGCGGCGCACTCCAGCCGACTCACGGTCCCGGCAGCCACGTCCAAGACGCAGATGCTCCTTGGCAGAGGGCCCATCGGGTCCGGGTCGGGCGGCTCGCCGGCGAAGACGATCCGCTTGCCGCCCGGCTCCCAGTCCGGGGACGTTGCATAGGCCGCCAGCGCCAGGCGCTGGTCAGAGCCGTCGGGCGCCATGAAGTAGAGCTGGGAGATGCCGTCGCGCCCGCTGCAGAAGGCGATCGTCTTGCCGTCCGGAGACCAGGCCGGGGCGGTGTCCGCTGCGGGGTCGGTGGTCAGGCGAACGACCTCGCCGCCACCCACGGTGACCACGTAGATGTCCTGGCTTCCGTCACGGTCGCTGCAGAAGGCGATCCGCTGCCCGTCTGGCGACCACGAGGGCGAGCGGTCGGTGGTGGGACCCTCGGCCACGACTCGCGACTCTCCGGACGATAGGTCCATGACCGCGACGTCCTTGTTCCCATCGCGCGCCCACGTGAACGCGATCTGCTTACCGTCCGGTGACCAGTCGGGCTCGGTCGCGTCACCCTCAACAGTTGGCAGGGCCGCAGCAGTGCCGTCGAGGGTGATGGTGCGAAGCTGCCAGCCGCCCTCGGTCGGGCAGGAGAAGACGATCGTCTTCGCGTCCGGCGAGCAGTCCGGATAGCGGCACCGCAGAACACTCGGCGCCGCCGCGAGCGGAAGTGCTATGGCGGTCACGAGGATGGCGGCAAGCGCCGGGCTGAGCCTCATTGGCCTGCTCCTTCCTGCCCCCGAAGCCCATTGTCTCGATGACGCTTCCCCCCACCCGCCAACACACCTGCTACCTCGGCGCAAGTTCGCAGTCGTCGTAGGTCACGTGGCCCTCGTTGTACGGGCAGCCGATGACAGTCTCCAGGATGAACCTCACCTTGGCGGTTCCCTCAGTCGCGGTGAACTCGCGCGCAAGCTCGGTGTAGGCCGCCGCCGCAGTCAGCTCTGCCGGCGGATGTTCGACGACGACGTTCCCGCCCGCGTCGATCTCCTGGATCCTCAGAGCCGCGCGATCACCGGGATTAGCGCCGAAGCCCTTGCCGTGCAGGCCGACGGGGTGCGCCCAGACCGATGCCCGATAAGCAGTGCCCGGCAGCACCCGGACATCCTGGTAGATGAGCGTGTGGCCATCACCTTCGGTGTGGGTGCGGATGGCCTGGCTGCCGCTTCGGATCTCGGGCAGGCCCCAGTCGGGGTGTATCGAGTAGTCCGACTCCGCCCAGATGAAGGACTGAGTCGGGCCGGCGAACACGTAGTGCCAGCCCTGGGCTTCGACGTCGTGCGCGAGACGCCCGAGCTGCCCGCCGGCCGTGGACTCAAAGCCCGGGTTCGCTAGCAGGTTCCCGGCGACGCGCTCCGGCTCCGGCAGGCAGATGGGCCTGGCTCCTGGCCCGCCCGGTCCAGGTCCGATCTCGACAGCCTGCACCGCCGCCTGGCCGCCGTGGGTGTTTCGGAAGCGCAGGGCGATCACACCGTGGCTCGGCGCGATGCCGTCGTACACAAGGTCCGCCGCGCGCCCGATGCCACCAGCCGTCGCCGCCACGTCCACGTCCGTCGCCGCCGGCGCGCCGTTGATCTCCAGCGTCAGCGCGCGCGACGGCGCAGGAGTCGCCCTTGCCTCGCAGAGCTTGACGCGGGCGTGGTACGTTCCCGGCCCGACGGTGAAGTAGAGCGTGAAGTCCTGAGCGTGGATGCCGTAGCGGTACAGCTCGGGATCCGGTGTCCCCTCGACCTGGATGCGCCTGCGTTCGGTCCACCAGGTTTTCGCGACCGAGTCGGCCATGTGCTCGAGCCTGGTGACCACCTCTGTCGCCGGCCGCCACGAGTTGCCGGCCGAGCCAATGTAGTCCTCGCTGCCCGCATAGCCGAGGATGACGCGTTGGGCACCCCGGGGCCCGCCCCCCTCGCCCGTCTCGGGCGCGGCTGTGGCGGCCGACCACTCCGCCACTGACAGAGACACCTGACTCCCGTGCGACGCGCGATTGCCTCGTCCGCGCGGCAGGACCCAGACGATGTGATGGCCCTGCGGCAGGCCGGTCCGGTACCAGACGACCTGGCTCCGGCGCTCCTGCGGGCACCATGAGTCTATCCCGCAGAGCTGCCTCACGCCATCCAGGAACACGTCGGCGAGGCCGCCGCTCGGACCGACGTCGCCGATGAGCCTTACCTGATTGCCGTGGAACTGAGCAGGCGTGCCGCCGGCTTCCAGCGGAACGCTCCCGCACTCAGACCGCGAGCCGGACACCACTACGTCCCGCTGACCGTCGTGCCTCACCTCCACAAGGTAGTCGCCACTGGGTAACCGGCGCGCGCGGAAGCCGTTCCGCCGCAGATCGGGGCACCGCGCCAGCTCACGACCATCCGCTTCCACTTGCGTCGGCTCGAAGGAGAGCCTGAGCACGTCGACCGCCGGGGCCTTCGCGTCGAATGTGCGGAAGCTCACCTGGCCCGACTCGTAGCGCACATCGGCGACGACCGAGGAGGAGCGCATGATGTGATCCTCGCGCGCCGGACCGAGCAGCTCGGGCAGCCAAGCCATCGTGCCCAGCACGTGCTTGAGGGCCATCGGGTGGGCGATCTTGAACCAGTCGCCCGCGACGATAGGTCCGCCGTCGATGTTGTCCTCGACGACCCCTGTCTCGTGAACGTCGTAGGTCGCGAGGATCATCTGCCTCCGCGCCATCTCGCGGGCCCACTCACTCTCGGCGACGACGCCGTACTGCGCCCACACGGTCGCGAGCTCCATCGGGCCGTACCAGAGCGACCGCCCGCAACACCCGCAAGACTCCGGGTAGGCCCACGCGCCGGAGTACACATCGCCGTTGGAGTAAGGCGATACGCTGGTCCGATTGAGGAAGAGGGACATGACGTTGCGCGCATTGGCGCGCCAGTTCGGGAACTCCCGGGGATGCTCAATCAGGTAGCGCGCGACGTATTCGGTGACGTTCTCGGCTTGCACTGGGTCGTTCCAGTCCCAGTAGTTGCGGCCCCAGGTCTCGTCGATCGTCCAGCGGGGGAGAAGGTAGTCGCGGAGGTACGCGACGCCCGCCTCGCGAGCCGCGAGCAGCGCGCCGTTGTGACCGGTGTACCCGACGCGGATGAGTTCATCGAAGAAGGCCAGTATGAAGGCCACGCCGCCTGTCTGGATGTCCTCCCACGGCACGTCCTCGGAGTTCGCGTACCGCGGCCACGGCGGCGCTCCGGGATGCCGGTCGCGCTTGTCGGCGAGCAGATCGGCCCAGTGCTTCGCGGCCTCCAGCCAGCGGCGGTTGCCCGTCAGCTCGTACGCCCTGACGAGCGCGAGCCCCGTTTCGGCGACGATATCGAGTTGGATGAACCCGTGTGGGTCGGCCTCTCGGTAGGCGGTTCCCTTCGTCGGGCAGCTCACGAAGAACCGGGGCCACCGATGGTCGGAGGGCGTCTGGCAGTGGTCCAAAAGGTAGTCCGCGTTGAGGGCGATGAGCCCGATGACGGTCGCGTCGCCCGAGTAGCGGTAGTAGTCCACCAGGCCCGAGATGACGTACGCCGCCCTCTGCCCGAGGTCGCCGTTCTCCCACAACCCGCACTTGGGGATGGTGATCGTCCCGTCGGGGCCGATCGCCCAACGCCCATTGAAGATGAAGTGCGGCCCCGGTGACGCCGACTCGCCCGGAGCGGTCCAGGGGTAGCGCTTGAGCGTCTCGGCCGCGATGCGGACGCGGAGGTCGCACTGACCGTTCTGGGAGCTGTACCAAGGCGCTATCACGCCGTTCTGGTCGTGGACGGCCTCGTGGGCGTAGTAGGTCTGCTGGACAAGTGGCTGGCACTGGACGGCGCAGCACAGGAGGACAGACAGGACGACGGCGGTCCGGGCTCGCATCGGTGTGCCACCTCTCAAGGGGCGGTTGCTGGCCCGACTGTTCCGTGTGGTCGGACGGGGCCCCTTGTCCGGAGGAGTCGAGTTGCGCGGGACGGAACCCGTCCCTGGCACTCACTGGTACCGGATGGCGGTGACCATGAGCAACTCGATGACGAGACGCGACCTACTGACCCTCGGCGGTCTGGCCGGCGCGAGCGCGCTGCTCGGCCGTCGGGCCGACGCTCAGCCCGCACGCATGAAGGTGACGCTCAACAGCAGCACCATCAGGCCGGCCAAGCTTGAGGATAAGGTCCGCATCGCCGCGGAGGCCGGCTACGACGGCATCGAGCTCTGGGACAACGAACTCGACGAGCATCAGGAGGCTGGAGGCAGCCTCGAGGACCTGGCAAAGCGGATCACGGACCTCGGCCTGTTTGTTCCCAACATCATCGGCCTGTGGGACTCGATGCCGCAGGACCCGGACGCCTGGTCGGCGTCGCTCGAAGCCTCCAAACGCCGGATGGACCGCGCGGTGCGCGTCGGTTCCCTCCGAATCGCCGCGATCCCGGCGCCCGACCGGCCGGACATCGACGTGCTGTGGGCCGCAGACCGCTACCGAGAGCTGATCGAGGCCGGCGAGTCGATCGGCATCACGGTTGCTGTGGAGTTCGTGGGGTTCCTGCAGGGCATCCACACACTCGGGCAGGCGGTCGCGATCGCTCTCGAGAGCCACCATCCGAAGGCCTGCATCGTCGGCGACACGTTCCACCTGTACCGGGGCGGGTCGATGTTCGGTGGGATCAAACGGCTCCAGGGATCGCTCCTGGCGGTGTTCCATTTCAACGACGCGCCGGCCGACCCGCCGCAGTTCCAGCAAGGCGACGAGCACCGCATCTACCCCGGCGATGGGATCCTGCCGCTGGTTGAGCTTGTGCGGGACTTGAGGGAGATCGGCTTCCCGGGCCCGCTCTCGCTCGAGCTCTTCAACCGAGCGTTGTGGGAGAAGGATGCGCTTGAGGTTGCCCGCGTGGGCAGAGAGAAGATCGCGGCGATCATGGACGAGGCCGGAATCGGAGGGGCCGCATAGGGGGACCAACCGAAGGTCGGTGGGACCCTAACCGGCCCACTCAGTTCCGCACCGCCGCCGGGAGGAGGCGCCCGATACCGAAAGCCGATCTCCGAAGCGATCATCCCGGGCTCTATGCCCCACCGAAGGGCACCCCGAAGGGCGCCGTCTGGATCGTCGACGTTCCTCCACTGACCTACATCATGGTGGACGGGGCTGGGCACCCTGACACGTCCGAGCAGTTTGAACACGCGATGGGCGTGCTCTTCGGCATGTCCTACACCATCAAGATGAGCATGAAGAAGGAAGACCCCGCGGTCGACTGGGTGGTCGCGCCGCTCGAAGGCCTCTGGTGGTGCCCTGGGGCACGGACGTTCAGTATGACCGGGGAAGGCGAGCTCGAGTGGACCGTCATGATCCGGCAGCCGGGGTTCGTCACTGCCGAGGTGTTCGAGCGGTACCGCGCGGTGCTGAAGGCCCGCAAGGACCCGCCGGGGCTCGACGGGGCCAGGCTGGCGAAGCTACACGAGGGCCTCTGTGCCCAGGTGCTGCACCTGGGCCCGTACTCCGAGGAGGGGCCGACTATCGAGCGGCTGCACGGGTTCATCGCCAGCGGGGGCTATGTGCACACCGGCAAGCATCACGAGATCTACTTAAGCGACCCGAGACGTTGCGCGCCGGAGAAGATCAAGACCATCCTGCGGCAGCCGATCCGGAGGCCCACGTAGGGGCGCATGGCAATGCGCCCTTGTTCCCTCACCCCACCTGGCTGTCCAGCACCTTCTTCACATCGGGGTCGTTCAGGTTGTCGGGCGTCACGACGATGACGCCGGTGTCGATCCGCTTCTCCACCGGCTTGCCGAGCTTGGTGTCGATCGCGGCCTTAACGCCCTCGTAGCCCATCTTGAACGGGTCCTGGATGACGAGCGCCTGGATCACGCCGTCCTTAAGGTCCTGGACCTCATCCTTGGCAGCGTCGAAGCCGACGAGCATGACCTTGCCCTGCAGTCCCTGCTGCTTCAGAACCTGGGCTACCCCCTTGGCGCCTGGCTCGTTTGCCGCGAAGATGCCCTTTACCTCGGGGTGTGCGCTCAGCAAGTTCTCGGTGACCTTCACCGCCTCCTCAACCTGGCTCTTGGAGAACAGCGGAGGGAGCAGGGAGATGTTAGGGTGCTTGGCGATCTCGTCGGTGAAGCCCTTTTCGCGCTCATCCGAGCTCTGGGCGCCTTGGATGAACGGGATCACCACCACAGAGCCCTCGTTGCCAATGAGCTCCGCGAGCTTCTCCGCCGCCCTCTTGCCGCCGAGCACGTTGTCGGTCGCCGCGTAGGTGACTGCCAGCTCAGGCTCGGAGATGCCGGAGTCTATCACGGAGATGATGATGCCCTTGTCCTTTGCCGTCTTGAGGTACGGGATGAGGGAGTCCTTATCGCACGCCGCCATGACGATCGCATCGACGCCCTTGGTCGTGTAGGACTCGATGATCTGGATTTGCTGCTCCACGTTGGTCTCGGCATCAGGCGCCTTGACATCGACGGTCGCGCCGACCTCCTCGGCCGCCGCCTTGGCGCCGGCGATGACGGTCTGCCAGAAGACGTGCTCGGCGCCCTTCGGCACCAACGCGATGGTCATGCCCTTCGCCGCGCTGGTGTCGCCGGCCGCACGGCTCGCGGCAGCCTTGGTGGTCGGTCGGGTCGAGGTGGACGCGGCCGGCTCGCTCGGCTTGCTGCAGCTCGCGACGAAGGCCGACATCACAAGCGCTACGGCTAAGAGCGCTATCGGTCGTGTTCTCATGTTGTCGTCACCCTCCGGTAGCGTGCGCGGCTCGCGTCCGAGCCGCGCCGGCTTCCACGGGACCTTCGCCGCTGTGGCCGCCGATTCCTGGCCCTAGCCGGCCTCCTGCAAGCAGCGCTCGAGCTCACGCAGGAAGTACTCGCAGTCCGTCACCAGGCCGACAGCCTGATGCGTCCCGCGGTCGGCGAGCTTGATGACAGAGTCCGCGTCGCTGTCGACGCAGACGACCCGTACCGCCGCCGGCAGGATGTTCCCCATCGCCACCGAGTGCAGGGTCGTCGCGACCATGATCGCCATGCCGACGCTGTCGACCAGCTTGCGCATCGCACGCTGGGCCTCCATCACATCGGTGACGACGTCGGGCAGGGGGCCGTCGTCGCGGATGCTGCCCGCGAGCACGTAGGGCACACCGCATGTCACGCACGCGTGCATGACCCCGGCCGTGATGACGCCCTGCTCGACCGCGGCCTTGATCGAGCCCGCCTTGCGGATGGCGTTGATCGCCATGAGGTGGTGCTGGTGGCCGTGCTCGAACGGCGTGCCGTGCTCCAGTCCCACGCCCAGACTTGTCCCGAAGAGCTGCACCTCGATGTCATGGGTCGCTAGTGCGTTCCCCGCGTGCAGCCTGCCAATCCAGCCTGCCCGGATCATGCGCTCAAGCGGCCTTGCGCCACCGGAGTGGATGACCGCCGGGCCTCCCACGAAGAGGATCGCCTCGCCCACGGCCCTGGTCGCGAGCATGTTCTCGGCGACGCGCCGAATGAGGGTTCGTTTCGGCCGCTCGGTCGAGATCTGGCTCGTCATGAAGCCGAAGCCCTCTTCCTTCTTCTCCGGCTCCCAGCGGCTCGCCCTGATCCCGTCGTGCCCGACGACAAGCATGTCCCCGGCGTGCACGTCCTGGAAGGTCACGCACTCGGCGACCGGCTGATCTCCGTCCTGTCGGACGCGGATCGCGCAGTCCATCTCTATGTTCCTCACAGGTAGCCATGCGCCGACCACCCGCACGTGTGTCGGCAGGTTGGTGGTCGAGTAGAAGTCGTCAGGGTAGACACCATGGGCCTCGCACGGGGCGAGACGCGCATCGACCTCGCGCATCACGACGCCTTCGCGGACGATCTCCGACAGTATTTCGTCGAGCGTATCCGGGTCGTCGGCGCTGACGCGAAGCTGTGCGCGGCTCATCTGCTCGCGTGTGCGGCCCATCTCGAAGCTCTCAACGTAGTAGGAGCCGCCGAGTTCCAGGATGACGTCGAGCACGCGCGAGAGGGTCAGTGAGTCGATGATGTGCCCTTCGAGGGTCACCAGCTCGGAGATCAACGGTTTCCTCCTGTATGCGGTTGCCGTGGGACGAGCCGCTGGCCCAGGCGCAAGGACCAACCGGCCGCCTCGGCGAAAGCGGTGGCGCCACGACCGTTGGGCGCGGTCGGCCTATCGCTTTGGAAGTGGAACGTCACCGGATGGCGGAAGTCATAGCCGAGACCTCGGTCGCAAGGGCCCCCGTGGGGCGCCCGGCACGACCGACGGCCGGCCGCCTGGCGGTCGCGGGGATCATAACGCTTGCGCTCCTGCCGTTCAACGCCCAGTTCCTCATCCACTCAGAGACCGTCTACTACGCCGGCTTCCCCACCACCATCAGCCTGTTCTACCACGCGGTGTTCGTCATCTTCGTCGTGCGGTTGATCAACGTGCCCCTGAAGCGGTGGCTGCCCGCGCTCGTTCTCGGGCCCGCCGAGATGGCGGTCATCTACATCGGCCTCTGCGTGGCGTCGACGGTGGCGGCGCATGACGCGGTGCAGGTGCTGGTCTCGTCGATGGGTCACGCGGCGCGTTTCGCGACGCCGGAGAACAACTGGGAGAAGGTGCTGATCCCATACGAGCCGCCGTGGCTCGTTGTCAGCGATCCCGACTCGCTGAAGGTGATCTACGAGGGTGGCGGCTCGATCCTCGATCCCGCGGTCTATGGGCCCTGGCTTCAGCCGGGGGGGTGGTGGCTTGCCTTCACGATGGCCTTCCACATGGGGACATTCGGGCTTGTGAGCGTGTTCCGACGCCGGTGGGTCGAGTCCGAGAGGTTGACGTTCCCCATCATCCAGCTTCCCGACGAGATCATGACCGGGCGCGGGAAGTTCCTCCGCGAGCCTACTCTGTGGATCGCCCTCGGCATCGCCCTGGCCATTGATATGCTGAACGGGCTGCACGTGCTGTACCCCAAGGTCCCGATGATCCCGACCCGGGGTGAGGCCGCGCCGGCTTTCAACTTGGGCGCGCTAGTCACGGATAGACCATGGGACGCGATGGGCAGCACCTTCATCGCGTTCTATCCGATCATCATCGGCCTCGGCCTCCTCTTGCCCACGGAGCTCGCGTTCTCATGCTGGTTCTACCTCTGGTTCTGGCGAGCCGCGAAGATACTGACCCGCGCCGTGGGCATGGAGGTCGTCCCGCTCTTCCCGTACATCGACTATCAGTCGCTGGGCGGCTACATCGGGATTGCCATCTTCGCGTTCTGGCTGTCGAGGAAGTACCTGTGGACCGTCCTGCGCTCGACCTTCGGGTCACGCACCGGGCTCGACCAGTCGCGAGAGGCGATGCCGTACCGTTGGGCGGTGCTGCTATTCGTGGCGTGCTTCGCGTTCCTGATCTGGTTCTCGGTGAACGCGGGGATGTCACTAGGCTACGCGACGGCCTTCTTCGTGATCTTCTTCGCCATCGCGTTCTCGATCTCACGCATCAGAGCGGAGATGGGGCTGCCGGCGCATGATCTCCACTTCGCCGGCCCATGTGACATACTGCCGGCGATCATCGGCACGCGGAACCTGACGCCCGAGACGCGCGTTATCTCGAGGTTCTACTTCTGGTTCAACAGGGCCTACCGCAACCATTACGGGCCGCACCACATCGAGGCACTCAAGCTCTGTGAGACAACAGGACTACAGCCGAAGGCGGCGGCCGCGACGATCGTACTAGGGACGTTCCTGGGCTGCTTCGCCGCGTACTGGGCCATTCTGTGGTGCCTCGCGACCTACGGGGGGGCCACGAGCAAGGTCGCCGGCGGGGGTGGGCAGTGGTTCGGGATGGAGCTTCACGGCCACATGAACACGGAGCTCATGACACCCGAGCCAGCCAAAAGCGGCCCATTCATCGCACTCCTCTTCGGCATAGTGTTTGTGGTGGCGAACCTGGCGCTCAAGATGCGCGTGCCGTGGTTCCCGCTTCATCCGGCCGGCTTCGCGGTGTCGGCGAGCTGGACGATGCAGTTCATGTGGTGCCCGCTGCTGATCGCATGGACGGTGAAGACGCTTGTGAGCCGGTACGGCGGAGGCACGGCGTACCGCCGGCTGGTGCCGATCGCGTTCGGACTGATCCTCGGCGACCTAATGGGCGGCGTGCTCTGGTCCGCCTACGGCATCAAGCTCCACAAGCAGATCTACAGCGTGTTCCAGTAGGGGCGACCGGCAGGTCGCCCGTGCACGCACGCGGGCGCATTGCCATGCGCCCCTACTCCGTTGTTGGGTCCATGACCCGGCCCACGAAGAGCACGGCGCCTGAGTGCCGGTCCCTGATGAGGAAGACGAACGGCCGGTCGGCGGTGAACTCCACGGGTTCCTCCGGCTTGGGCATCGGCGGCGCCGCGCCAGCCATACCGACCTCCGTGGCCGCCGCCGCTTCCGTGCCCTCCTCGTCGACGCGGACGAACGCCTTGTGCCTGACCTCAGTGATGAAGAGGCCGGGCTCACTGGACATGCCGCTGAAGTCGGCCGTGTCCCCGAACGCGGAGCCCATCCCGAGGGCGATCAGCGTGTCATTCAGCCTGTACGGGCACGTGAAGGTGAACCTTGGCATCGTGAGTCTCACCTTGCGCGACTTGATCTTGCCTACCAGCGAGCTGAAACCGGGCCCTGTCAGCATCTCCTCCACTTCCGCGAACCGGCCCGCGCGTGGCAGGACGATCACCATGTCGCAACCACCAAGCTCATATGGGAGCGAGACGGCCTGCCACGTGTCCCCCTCAGCATAGTCCAGGTCGGTTTCCTGGTGCATCATCTGCGCCTCAACCTGCTCGCCGTCGAGCCTAGTGAACGATCCGGGCTGCGTGAGGGACTTGCCGAACTGGTGATGCCACTTGCCGATGAAGTGGACCGCGTTGGCAAGTACCAGGCGGGTGTCCGGCGTCAGCGATCCTGGCGGGATCAGGCCCGTGATGCGCTTCTCCGTTTTCCCCTTGACCCACTCGTTGATCTCATCGGCCGCTGCGTCGGGATCGCTTCGAAAGTCCAGCTCGGCCGCCTCGGCAGCGTACCGCTTGGTGACGAGCTCTGTGAACGCCGGGAGAAGCGCGTAGCCCGCCTGTACCCACAGCGAGTTGGCGGACTTAAGGCGGAACCCATGGATCTCGCGGCCGCCACTAGGCTGAAGCCTCGCGTCCAGCGAAGCGAAGGCCGCATGAAGGCGATCCTGGGGGAGGGTGAAGTGGAGGACCTTTGCCATCTCACTCTCGGTCTCCCCCCGGGCGCCGCCGTAGGTCATCGCGAGGGCGAGGGAGACGCTGTAGGGGGATAGGAACACGTTGCCGGGCTCCGTCGCGAGCTCGTGATAGAGCTCCCAGGCGAACGCCGTGTTGCCATCAACCAGGGCCCTGGTGTCCTCCTCGGGCACCTTGACGGACGTGTCGCGCTCAGGGGCCGGAGCCGGCGCGGGCCCCGTCGTATCGGGAGTGCTGTGAGGCACCGTGTCCGGTGCCGGGGTAGTGGGCCGGCAGCTCCCGAGGGCCAGACCCGACAGAAGAGCCAGGAGCAGTACTCGCGCGCTGTCGCGCTTCATCGCGTCCCCTCCAACGAGTCCTAAGGCGCATCTCACGGACGACCTTCCGGTCGCCCCTACGATACGGTCGGGTCCACGACCCGGCCCATGAACAGGATTGTGCCCGACTGGATGTCCCTGATCAGGAAGATGAAGGGCCGATCGGCAGTGAACTCCATCGGCTCGCTAGGCATGTAGGCGGATCCGGCCTTCATCTCAACATCCGTGGCCGCTGCGGCCTCCGTTCCCTCCTCGTCGACGCTCACGAAGGCCTTGTGGCGCACCTCGCTGATGTACAGATCCGGGCCCCCGGTCATACCTGAGAAGTCGGCCGCCCCGAAGGCCAGTTTCATGCCCATCGCCTGGAGCGTATCCCCCAGCGTGTACGGCACCGTGAACGTGAAGCGTGGCATGGTTAGCTTCACGTCCGCGCCCTTAGCCGTCGACAGGAGTCCCGAGATCCTCTCCGCGGTCAGGCCGCTTTCCACCTCCGCGAACGCGCCGGCCCTAGGCAGCACGATGACCATGCTCGCGCGGTACCCCGTGTATGGGAGCGAGACGATCTGACACAGATCGTCGGACGCATAGGAGAACTGACCGTCCTGGAACATCATCTGGGCCTCGACCTTGTTGCCGTCGAGCTTGGTGAACGGCCCCGGCTTGGTGCTCTCGACCTTGAACTTCTGGTCCCACTTGCCGAGGAAGTAGACGGCGTTCGCGAGGACCAGACGCGTCATGCGCGACAGCGCGCCCGGTGGGATCAGGTCCTGGATGCGCTTCTCCGTGCGGTCGAGGACCCATTGGTTAATCTCCCTGGCGGCCGCGTCCGGGTTACTCGCGAAGTCAATCATCTGAGCCTGGCCGCCGTAGTCCCGGCCGATGATGTCGGTGAACGTCGGGAGCAAGTCATAGCCTGTCTGGACCCAGATGGAGTTCGCCGAGTCGATTCGGATGCCCGGAAGCGAGGCTCTGCTCGGGATCTGGGGGGCCTGGACGGCAATGTCCAGCGCGCCAAGTGCGGGGTGCAGCCGGTCCTGCGGGAGAGTGAAGTGCAGGACCTTGGCCATCTCCTGCTCGGTCTCACCGCGCGCCCCGGCGTACGTCATCGCCAGGGCGATCGAGACGCTGTGCGGCGCGAAGAACACGTTGCCCGGGTCTGCCGCGAGTCGCTGATACAGGTCGGCTGCAAACGCCGTGTTGCCATCGACGACCGCCTTGATGTCTTCATCGGGCGCCTTCACGGAGTAGTCCCGTCCGGCCACGGGAACCTGTTCGGACGTCTCGGCGACACGCGGGCGTGAGACCGCCGGCGCGCCGCCGGTGCCGGGCGGCACGGAACTGGACGGACGACAGCCGAAGAGAGCCACTGCAACTAGCAGAGCGGGGAACGAGAGAAGTGCGCGGGGCGTGATGTATGTCACGGCAGTCCCTCCCAACCAGAGACCTGCACTCAAAGAACGACGGAACCACAACAGCCAACCGGTAGTTTGCCCGCCGAGGTCCGGAGCGGACGCGAGGACGTGAATGTAGCAGCACGAGGGTCAAGCCTTGGTCGCGCCCTCACCCCCGGCCCCTCTCCCTAGGGAGAGGGGTGCCGTAGCGGCGCCGCTTGCTGCGCCGGCG